>OMKS01000063.1_pt1 | contig 82569 bp, 79 predicted proteins | sample 1674721 | NCBI WGS metagenome assembly OMKS01 (sample SAMN06264996, study PRJEB25208) | sediment metagenome | isolation source: hot spring sediment | place: USA: California | collected 2014-09-02 | reverse complement strand
CTGTTCGTTGATGTCGAGAAAGGTATGGAGTGATTATGAGATTTGATAAATTTACTTTGAAAATGCAGGAAGCATTTCAGGATTCGGAAAGCCTGGCGAACCGGTACGGTCACCAGGCGATTGATGTTGAACACATGCTGACGGCGCTCATTCGTCAGCCGGAGGGAATCGTATCGGAAATCCTGAAGAAGCTCGGAGCGGAGCCGAAGAGAGTTGAGAATGATCTGGAAGAGTATCTGCGGAGCCTTCCTTCCGTATCGGGCGGAGGTGCGGCGCAGCGATATGTTGCGCCACGATTGAGGAATGTCATGGATGCGGCCTTTGCCGAGGCGGAACGGCTGAAGGATGAATATGTGAGCGTGGAACATGCTTTGATAGCCGTTGCAGCGGAAAAGGACAGCGAAGCGGCAAAGATCCTTCATCGTGCCGGCGTGACCAAAGATGCTGTTTTTAAAATTCTCGTGGATATCAGGGGAGGACAGCGGATTACCGATCAGAATCCCGAGGATAAATACCAGGCATTAAAACGATTTGCCCGTGATTTCACGGAGCTTGCCCGTAAAGACGCCTTTGATCCGGTGATCGGACGGGATAATGAAATCAGAAGGATCATGCAGGTCCTTTCGAGGAGAACGAAAAATAACCCTGTACTGATCGGTGAACCGGGCGTCGGTAAAACGGCCATTGCCGAGGGCCTTGCTCAACGAATTGTTCACGGTGATGTTCCTGAAAGTCTCAAGGACAAGCGCGTTGTCGGTCTGGATATGGGATCGTTGATTGCCGGAGCGAAATATCGCGGTGAGTTCGAGGATCGACTGAAGGCGGTTCTCAAAGAAGTAGAGGCTGCGGAAGGCGAAATTATTCTGTTTATCGACGAGTTGCACACCGTTGTCGGTGCGGGGGCCGCCGAGGGGGCTGTTGATGCTTCCAACATGCTCAAGCCGGCTCTGGCACGGGGGATGCTCCGCTGCATCGGCGCGACGACGCTGAATGAATACAGAAAATACGTTGAAAAGGATGCCGCCCTTGAGCGGAGGTTTCAGCCGATCTTTGTGAAGGAACCGACCGTCGAAGACACCATTGCAATTCTCAGAGGGCTGAAAGAACGGTATGAAGTGCACCATGGCGTAAGGATAACCGATCCCGCCATCATCGCAGCGGCTACCCTGTCTCACCGGTACATAACGGATCGGTTTCTTCCCGACAAGGCCGTTGATTTGATTGATGAGGCGGCATCCCGTTTACGGATTGAACTGGACAGCATGCCGGCGGAAATCGATCAGATCGAACGAAGGATCATACAGATTGAAATTGAACGGGAATCTCTGAAAAAAGAAAAAGATAAATCCTCAAGTGAACGGCGTGAAGATCTTGAAAAGGAACTTGCCGAACTGAAGACCTCCCGTGACGAAATGAAGATTCACTGGACCCGGGAAAAGGATGCCATTAGAAACATCCAGACGATAAAAGAGAAAATCGAGGAATTCAAGACAGCGGAGCAGAATGCCGAGAGAGAAGGAGACCTGGCGCGGGCGGCAGAGATTCGATACGGCAAGCTGGTCGAATTGAATAAAGAGCTCGAGGAAAAGAGCGCCGGTCTTGCCGAAATGCAGGCAGATCGGAAAATGTTGAAAGAAGAAGTGGATGAGGAAGATGTGGCCGAGGTTGTGGCAAACTGGACGGGGATTCCCGTGGCCAGAATGATGGAAACGGAAGTGGAAAAACTCATTCATATGGAGGAGCGGTTGGAACAGCGGGTGATCGGCCAGGATGAAGCAATTCATGCCGTTTCGAATGCGTTGCGGCGGGCGCGGTCGGGCCTGCAGGATCCGAATCGACCGATCGGATCGTTTATATTCATGGGGCCGACGGGTGTCGGGAAAACGGAGCTTGCCAAGGCATTGGCGGAGTTTATGTTTGACGATGAGCAGGCGATGGTGAGGATCGACATGTCCGAATTCATGGAAAAACATTCGGTGTCACGGTTGATCGGGGCTCCTCCGGGGTATGTGGGGTACGAAGAGGGAGGATACCTGACGGAATCGGTGAGGAGGCGGCCCTATTCGGTTATTCTCTTTGACGAAATTGAAAAGGCCCACCAGGATGTCTTCAACATCATGCTGCAGATCCTCGACGATGGAAGGCTTACCGACGGACACGGCAGAACCGTCGACTTCAAAAACACGATAGCGATCATGACATCGAACGTGGGAAGTCAATGGATTCAGGATTTTTCCCTTACGGAAGAGGAGCGGCAGCAACGGTCGCTTGATGTTTTGAGGACAACGTTTAAACCGGAGTTTTTGAATCGAATTGATGATATCATCAATTTCCGGTCACTGACAATGAATGATATTTATTCAATCATCGAAATTCAGATCGGGTTCCTTGGAAAACGACTGGAGAACAGGAATCTGTCGATTGAGCTGACCGATGCGGCGAAACGGCATATCGCCGAACTCGGATACAGTGTGACCTATGGAGCACGGCCGCTGAAACGGGCCATTCAGAAAAATATCGAAGATGAACTGGCAATAAAGATCCTGGATGGAACCTTTGTCGAGGGGGACATGCTTTTAGTTGACGTTTCAGATGATGGTAGAATAATATTCGCGAAAAAATAATCACATATAATGAAGCAGTCAGCTGTGAGCTTCAAGCTTTAACCAGAGACAAGAAACAATAAACGTGAAACTGTTCATATAAGGAGACATGAATGAATTCCATGAGAACGGCGCTTTTGCTTGGTGCGCTCACCGGTCTCCTGCTGCTGATCGGCGGATTGTTCGGCGGAAAGCATGGTGTGGTCATTGCGTTTGCCTTTGCGATGATCATGAATTTCGGGAGCTACTGGTTTTCCGATAGGATCGTTTTATCTATGTACCGGGGTCGCGAGATGTCGGAGCATGAGGCTCCCGAGTTGTACGCAATGGTAAAGAATCTGGCGCTCAGGGCGGGAATGCCCATACCGCGAGTATATATTGTTCCCGGTGAAACACCGAACGCCTTTGCCACGGGGAGGAACGAGAATCATGCCGTCGTGGCGGTTACCGAAGGGATTCTGCGGATCTTGAACAGTGATGAACTGGAAGGGGTTCTTGCCCATGAACTGACTCATATTAAAAATAAGGATATGCTGATCGGTTCGATTGCGGCCACGCTCGCGGGGGCGGTTATGATGCTGGCAAGTATGGCCAAATGGGCAGCAATTTTCGGAGTCGGCAGCGATGATGAAGAAGGCGGGGGCGGCATCATCGGATTGGTATTTATGGCAATTCTGGCGCCGATTGCGGCACTGTTGATCCAGATGGGGGTTTCCCGATCGCGGGAATATATGGCTGATGACGGAGGTGCCCATATTTCCGGTAAACCATATGGTCTGGCGGGAGCGCTTGAAAAACTGTCGTATGCTTCGCAGGCCCTTCCCATGAATGCAAATCCGGCAACCGCCCACATGTTTACGGTGAACCCGCTCAGTAATGAGTCGTTTACACATCTGTTCAGCACGCACCCCCCCATCGAAAAAAGAATAGAACGGTTGCGGGCGATGAGATAATTTTAAAGGAAGAACGTACCCATTATCATGAACTGTGAACCATGATGGGGATTCTCATGTGCTCACATGGCGCATTCTATTTTTGAGGAGAAGTCGGGTGAAAAAAAACAACGGGCTGATCATTTTCACTGTTCTGTCTCTACTGGCGTTGAGTGTGGGAGCTTTCGCGAGTGAGAGTGGCGTTGGAGGAAAGCCTTCAGCTTTCTTTCCGGTAACATTATTCGAATTTGCACCGGTTCCGGAAGGTACGGTGATCGAGCATGATTATCCTGTCAGGAACAGGGGAACCGCCGACCTTGAGATTTTTCGTATTTCCTCTGACTGAGGGTGTTCAGCCGTCTCGTTCACGAGACGGATCCCTCCCGGTGGTGAGGGGACGATAACCCTGAAGGTTACAACAAGGGGATACGGTGGACAAAACATCGCCAAGAGTGTCACCGTCCATACGAATGATCAGAATAAGCCGTCGCAACTAATTAGAATCTCTGGGACTATTGAAGAGTTTGTTCTGATTGAGCCGAAGCGTGTCAGGCTGGTCGGTCATGTAGAAACACCCCTACAGGAAACTATTACCATTGTTCCCACAGCGTCCTACCCATTCACGGTAACGGGAATCAGGTTGCGCAAAGGAGAACATGTCGGCGCGAAACTGCGTTTCAAACCAGACGGACAAGGCTATGAGGTAGAGGTCGTCAATCGCAGGCGGACGGTCGGGAGGTACTATGATGTGGTGATTCTCACAACTGACAGTACGATACAGAGAGAACTGAATATAAATATTTACGGGCAGATAATTGATAATCCGCGATGATGATAATCCGCAGTGTATTTACTCCAAACCGACGGGAGAAGACACCACTGTGCAGTCAATCATCTAACCGACTGATATGCCTTATCATTCCATAGCTTAAAAAACTTCCACTGTTGGAGCGATCCACAGGCATGGGATTTTATAACCGGATTTCCCGACAAACGATAGAATACCGCCATGTGCTGTGAAAACCCGGATGAAGACAATGACCCTCCTCATATCGTTTGGACATTTCCTTTCTAGTATGCTAGTAAATCCACGTTTGATTTTGTGAGATCGGCAGAAGTTTTATTGCAAGCATGGGATGAAGCAATGCGATTGGGAGGTAAGTGATATGATGGACAATAACGATGAAAAAGGATTTACCGTAAAAGATCGAAGAACCTTTGCCGAAGATGGGGAAATTCGCTCCGAGTCGTCCCGGAATGAAAATGAAAAAGCTGAAGAAGCAAAAGAAGCATCATCAAATGCCGAATCGGATGCAAGACAGCAGGCGGAACGCGTTACAGAAAATGCGACGCCCCTTCCGGAGATAAATTTTGCAAGCTTTATTCTTTCACTCCATACATCGGTACTCTTCCATTTTGGCGATCTGAAAGACCCCGCAACCAAAAAAACCATGAGAAACCTTCCCGCCGCCAAGCAGACGATTGATCTTATCCGTTTGCTTCAAGACAAAACGAGGGGGAATCTTGATGAATATGAGCAAAAAATAATTGAAGAGGTCCTCTTCGAATTACGGATGCGCTACGTAAAAGAATCGAAACAAAAATGATGGTCTGTTTATCCCCGGCAAAGATAAACCTCATACTCCATGTTCTCCGGAAAAGGGAGGATGGATATCATGACATTGCGTCGCTGATGCAGAAAATAAGTCTTTGCGATGAAATGGCTTTTTCTCTGATCGGTAACGGAATCGTCGTCAGGTGTCCCGACAGCGGTCTGCCCGAGAATGAGGATAATATTGTGTACAAGGCCGTCCGTGCTCTATTTTCCCGCGTATCATACCGATCGGGCGTGGAAATTACCATCAAGAAAAGAATACCGATTGCGGCGGGCCTTGGCGGGGGGAGTTCAAATGCGGCAACGATTCTCGTTGCATTAAATGAACTGATCGAGTGCGGCTTGACGACGGATGAATTAATCGCACTCGGTTCGAAGATAGGTGCGGACGTTCCATTTTTCATTAATCCGGCCGCGACCTGTTGGGCATTCGGCATCGGAGACCGTCTTCAGACTGTTGACGATATACCGCCCATGTGGTTTGTTTTGGTGAATCCCGGTTTCGAAGTATCAACGAAAAAGGTGTATGAAAGTTTAAAAATGGGATTGACAAAAGAGGTAATTAAATATAACATCCCCCGACTTAGAAAAGTGCCCCAGGTTGTTGATGCGCTCTCCAATGATCTTGAAAATGTGACAGTGAGGCTTCACCCTGTTCTTGGTGATATCAAAGATAGTTTGGTGACATATGGGGCCCTCGGGTCTTTGATGTCCGGCAGCGGACCAACGGTCTTCGGAGTTTTTGCGGATGAGTCGGATGCCCGGGAAGCGGAAGAAACACTGAAAAGGGAGAACGTAGGCTTTGTATTTGCGGCAAGATCTCTGTAGGATGGTTACACAAATGTCTTGACGGGTACTGGGGCGTCGTCAAGCGGTAAGACACAGGATTTTGGTTCCTGCATGCGGAGGTTCGAATCCTCCCGCCCCAGCCAATTACTGAACATGCGAAATGAATGACCATGCTTGAAAGATTACGGCTTTTTTCCGGTAATTCCAATAGAACAATCGCTGAAAAGATATGTGAGAAACTTGAGATCTCTCTTGGAAAAGCCGGTGTCTGCGAATTCAGCGACGGCGAAACGAGAGTCGAGATACGGGAAAACGTGCGTGGCATGGATGTTTTCGTAATACAGTCGACCTGTTCGCCCGTCAACACCAATCTCATGGAGCTTCTCATCATGATCGATGCCCTGAAGCGGGCATCGGCGGATCGTATAACGGCGGTCATTCCCTATTACGGTTATGCCCGGCAGGATCGCAAGGCTGAGCCGAGAACGCCTATTACAGCAAAGCTGGTCGCCGATCTGCTCACGACTGCCGGCGCCTCTCGAATACTGGCGGTAGACCTTCACGCCGGACAGATACAGGGATTTTTCAATATTCCCGTGGATAACCTTTATGCATCCCCGCTGTTGCTCGAGTATATCAGAGCAATGTATTCCGATTGCGACGTCAGTGTCGTGTCTCCCGATACGGGTGGTGTCGTTCGTGCCCGTGCTTTTGCGAATAAGATCGGGGCATCCCTGGCCATTGTGGATAAGCGGAGGGAAGGGCCGAACCGGTCTGAGGTGATGAATCTGATCGGAAGTGTCAATGGAAAGTTGGCAATAATCCTCGATGACATGATTGATACGGCAGGCACCATGGTTCAGGCAGCTGAAGCCATAAAAAAAGGAGGTGCCATAGACGTTGTAGCCTGTTGTACCCACCCGGTACTATCGGGACCCGCCATGGATCGAATAACGTCATCGGTCCTGAAAGAGGTGATCGTAACGGATACGGTTCCATTACAGGACAATGCGAAATCGTCTGATAAGATAAAGGTTTTATCCATATCGGGATTACTGAGCGAAGCAATAAAACGAATCTACTACAATGAATCAGTGAGTTCATTATTTAATTAGGAGATATTCATGGAAACAATTATGATAGACGCGCAGGTTCGGAAAGAATCCAAAAAAGGGCCGGCGCGGCGACTCAGAGCACAAGGCTATGCCCCGGCAGTGGTTTACGGGGCTCAGCGAGAACCTGTCATGTTGTCTGTCGGGTTGTCCGATTTAAAGCGGATATTCGAGAAGGTCCAAAAGGAAACGGTATTTATCAAGCTGAATATTGACGACGGCGGGAAGAAAACGGAAAGCCTCTCGATATTGAAGGATATTCAGGCCAATGCCCTTAAGAGGACGGTGGACCATGCGGACTTTTATGAAATCAGCATGAACAAGCCGCTGACGATTGAAGTACCTGTTTTGCTTACCGGGAAGGCGCCGGGCGTTGAAAAAGGCGGCGAATTGATCACCATGAAGCGCGAACTGAAGGTTTCAGGGCTTCCCGCCGATCTGCCGGAAACAGTTGAGATTGATGTGAGTCATCTTGATTTACAGGAATCCGTGAGGATCGGTGATATCAAATTGAAAGACGGCATCAGCTTTGTTGATGGCGACGATGTGGTGATTGCCCATGTGGGCATAACGAGGGCGGCGATGGCGGCGGCAGGTGCGGCGGCATTAACGGCAAAAGCAGAGACGGAAGAAGTTGAAGTTTCTGGATCCGAAGAGGCCGGTGGTGAGGAGTAGTTTCCAGGTCTATAATGCCATCGTACGACGAGGGATCTGGTGAAACTGATTGTAGGGCTGGGAAATCCCGGATCAAAATATTCCGATAGCAAGCACAACGCGGGATTTCTTGTTGTGGATGAGTTGGCCGGAAAATGGAATATTGAAATTTCAACAAGAAAGTTCGATTCGTTCTTTGGTAAAGGGATTATAAAAAAATATTCGGTTGTAGTGGCGAAGCCGCAGACATACATGAATCTCAGCGGTGTTGCCGTCGAAAGGCTGGCACGTTTTTTTAAAGTGGGAACAGATGATGTCATTGTGATTCATGATGATTTGGATCTTGGATTCGGTGACATCCGAATTAAAGTAGGCGGTGGTGACGGAGGACATAAGGGATTGCGGTCCGTTATCGATTGTTTGGGAGGGCCGGAGCTGACAAGAATTCGGTTTGGTATCGGTAAGCCCGTCCAAAAGGAGATGACGGAACGTTTTGTCCTTGAACCTTTTTCTGATGACGAGATGAAACATATGTCGGGGTTGATTACCAGGGCGTGTGATGCCGTGGTTGAGGTTGTTTCATCGGGTGCTCAGATAGCCATGAATAAATTTAATGTTAGAGTTACACAAAACTCAAGTAAGGAGGTAGGAGCGTAGGTTATGGAGTTTTTACTTAATTATGCGTGGTTGTGGGGCATTCTCGGGTTGGTCCTGGCGTTCGTGATTTACAAGTACGTCATGACATTTTCCCCGGGAAACGAAGTCATGGTGGAAATCATGGAGAGAATCCATGCCGGCGCCATGGTGTTTCTGAAGAGAGAATATAAGATTATAGCCATCTTTATCGCGGTAGTCTTTGTCATTCTCTTCTTTGCTCTGGAAAACAAGATGTCGTCGGTAGCGTTCTTGTCAGGTGCAATCGGATCATTAGTGGCCGGTCTCTTCGGTATGCAGGCGGCAACCCTCTCCAATGCGAGGACCGCTCAGGCGGCATTGGATCATGGACAGGGCAGGGCCCTGACCGTGGCATTCTTCGGCGGATCGGTCATGGGTCTTTCCGTTGCATCGCTCGGTCTGCTGGGGCTCGGCATTTTCTTCTATTTCTTTGCCGCGAAAGATCCGGTCGTCATCAACGGGTTTGCCATGGGCGCATCATCCATCGCCCTCTTTGCCCGTGTCGGCGGCGGTATCTTCACCAAGACTGCCGATGTGGGGTCCGACCTGGTCGGTAAAGTAGAAGCGGGCATTCCTGAAGACGATCCGAGGAACCCCGGTGTCATCGCCGATAACGTCGGCGACAACGTGGGCGATATCGCCGGTATGGGGGCGGACCTTTATGAATCATACTGTGGTTCCGTCATCGCCGCCATCGCCATCGGCTCCACCATGGGTATGGGCGTGGAAGGCATGGCGATGAAGTGGATGGCTTTGCCCATGCTCTTCATCATCGTCGGCCTGATTTCATCGGTCATCGGGATCGGACTTTTTAATTTCCTCAAGAACATGAAACCTCAGTCAGCGCTGAGCAACTCTCTCTACATAGCTGGCATTCTCTTCATCATTTCATCCTATTTCGTCGTTAAACACACAACGGCCGGCATGTCAGCGGAATACCTGAAGAGCCTGGGGATGATCAGCGCCCTTGGACCCTTCTGGGCAGTCCTCCTCGGTATCGTTGTTGGGATGCTGATCGGTGCCATTACTGAGTACTATACGGCCCGCGGTCCCATCAGGAGAATTGCAGCACAGTCACAGACAGGTGCGGCGACCAACATCATCAGCGGTTTCGCCATTGGTCTTGAGAGCGTTGCAGCCCCCATTTTCTGTATCGCTATGGCCATCTGGCTCGCGTATCTGACGGCGGGTCTTTACGGCATCGCGATCGCCGGTGTGGGAATGCTCGGCACTGTCGGTATGACTATGTCCGTGGACAGTTACGGTCCCATTGCCGATAACGCAGGCGGTATTGCCGAACAGGCCCACATGCCCCCCCAGACCCGGGAAATCACCGACGGTCTTGATGCAGTGGGGAACACCACGGCAGCCATCGGTAAAGGATTTGCCATCGGTTCTGCCGCACTGACCGCACTGGCCATGTTTGCAGCATACACGGCAACGGTAAAAACCTTTCCCGGATTTGAGACTTTCGCCCTCGATCTGACGGAAGCCCATGTGATTGCGGGAGTGTTCCTGGGCGGATTGCTTCCCTGCCTGCTCGCTGCGATGACCATGAATGCGGTGGGCGATGCGGCCTATGACATGATCAATGAGATCAGGCGTCAGTTTAGAGAGATTCCTGGGATCATGGAAGGAACGACGCCTCCCGATACCAACAGATGTGTCGATATGGCCACGAAGGCGGCGCTGAAGAGAATGGTCATACCCGGTGTCTCTGCTGTTGTGACTCCAGTACTCATCGGTATCCTCATTGGTCCCCACGCTCTTGGCGGATTCCTCGCCGGCGCAACGCTGACCGGTGTCGTCCTCGGTCTCCTCATGGCGAATGCCGGTGGTGCTTGGGACAATGCGAAGAAATACATCGAGCAGGGTAACTTTGGCGGTAAGGGTTCCGAGGCCCACAAGGCGGGTGTCATCGGCGATACCGTCGGCGATCCCTTCAAAGATACATCCGGACCGTCAATGAACATTCTGATCAAGTTGATGTCGGTCGTTTCACTTGTTACTGCTCCGGCGATTGTCACGCTGTACCAGAAGATCTACGGATAATTCACATACGAAGATCAGAATGATTTCAAAGGAGGCGGATCACATCCGCCTCCTTTTTTTATCGATGCTACGTTGTAAGAGATCAGCAGATGACGGGAGAATGTGTGGACGGGGATTCTGAACCGATGTCACCGTAATGACGGGATTCCATGCAATCACGCGACGTTCCGGAAAATGGCTTGACAATTATCGGTCGAATCACTATAGCATTAGTGTCGCAATGCAGTCAGTATCAGCAGATACAACAACCATGAATTCAAGCTCAGACCCCGATAATTGCGTCAAGTATGTGGTGAGAAGGAGTCATGTGTGGGGTTTCGCTGTGGAATCATAGGCCTTCCCAATGTTGGTAAATCCACGATATTCAACGCTCTTACCGCCGCCGGCGCCGATGTGGCAAATTATCCTTTCTGTACAATAGACCCTAATGTGGGCGTCGTCAGAGTTCCCGACGAGCGGCTTGAAGCGATCGCCCGGATCTTAAAACCACCGCAAACAATATATACAACGATGGAATTCCTTGATATAGCTGGCCTCGTGCAGGGCGCCAGTAAAGGCGAAGGGCTGGGAAATAAATTTCTGGGCCACATTCGTGATGTGGATGCCATTGTTCATATTGTGCGATGTTTCGATGATCCCGACGTTGCCCATATCTATGGACCGGTTGATCCCGCGCGGGATATCGAAATTATAAACGCGGAACTTTTGTTGGCTGACCTCGACACGGTGGAGAAGAGAAGTGCTAAAATAGAACGTCAAGCGAAATCGGGGAATAAATCATACCAAAGAGAATATGACGCTTGCGTACGAGTGGAAGAGAACCTTGGCAGGGGGGTGGCGGTTCGGAATATCAACTTCAGTGACGATGATGCCGATGCTCTTCGTGATCTGAATCTACTCACGAACAAAAAGGTCCTTTATGTGGCTAATGTGAGTGAAGCGGTTCTTAAAGGCGAAGGCGTCTATGTGAGAGTCATCGAGGAAATCGCACGGATTGAAGGTTCGAAAGTCATAACGATATGCGGTGACATGGAGTCGGAAATAGCCGAGCTCGATGAAGAAGAAAGAAAGGAATTCCTGTCAGATTTGGGTCTGGAGGAATCCGGTCTTCAGAAACTGATCAAGGCAGGATATGAACTGTTGGATCTCATTACTTTTTATACGACTGTCGGTCCTGAGCTCCGCGCATGGACCATCAAAAAGGGTACGAAGGCTCCGAAAGCCGCCGGCAAGATCCATAGTGATATGGAGCGCGGTTTTATTCGGGCGGAAATTGTAACGTATCGGGATTTTATTGATTCGGGGGGACTTGCCGCAGCTAAAGAAAGTGGCCGTGTCCGCATTGAGGGGAAAGATTATAGTATCGAAGACGGTAATATCGTTTACTTTAGATTTAACGTATAGCTGAAGTGAAGAGCGTCATCCCTCACGTATCGAATCCCCGGCAGAAAAACAATCAAGGACTGTGTTTCTCTGATTATTGATATTTGAAGATGACCCGCAACCGGCGGGATTTAATCCCTTCTGGTCTAATTTCCCGAAGCCTGCTTCGAGTTATTCCCGCAAAAGCTGGAATCCGTGAATTGACCGGTCAAGCCGGACAATGACATAGCATGAAACCCCTAACTTGCTGCGGGATAGTTCATTCGCTGTAATAAAAAAAGGCGGTAAGCCTTACGCTTACCGCCTTCACCTATATTGACAGAGTGATTATGTGGTTTCTATCGCTCAGGTTGCCTTAGGGGGCCGGTGGGTGGAAAGGAGGGAACATAAAACCACCCACCGCTAGGCAATTTAAAACTTCTTAATCATCTTCGGAATCGTCCCACTGGTGATCCGAAAGAAAAAAACTGTCGAATATCTCTCGGTCTGATTTCTTTTTCTTTCTTACCTGAAAGAGCGAATCATTGTTCTGCATTTTTTCATTTGACACGGATACGACAACGTGATCGTTCTCTGATTTTACATCTGCTCCGTTTTCTGATGAAGGTTGCCCATTTTCATTAATGTGTTTCTTCCATCCCTTCATCGCGTCCTGTACAACTCTGACTTGCATTATTTCTAAATTCATATGTTTCTTTTGCATTTTTATTTAGCAATTGGCATGCCAACTCTTCAAGTCACAGTCATAAAAAAAGCGCGGTATTATTTATGTATTAATATCAGTATGATATGCTTGCTTGAGTCGGAAGTACCTGTTAACCACAGTGGATGATAAATGGAAATATGTCGATATAAAAGAGAGGAATCGGGAATAATCGTGCGAAGATAGAACGCTAACTTGAAATAGGTAGGATATACGAAGGGTTATATGTTGGATGAGGTCGTGCGATAAAAGAACAATGTGTTTGCATATCGCACAGAAAAGTACTAGATCGCGGGGATCTCCTTTGCAGAATTATCATTTTTTTCCAATTTTTTAAGCTCCCGTATCAACGTATAGCGGGAGATGCCCAATCGTCGTGCCGCCACGGTCTTGTTCCCGTTACTGAGTTCAAGAGTTCGTTCCAGAATCCTTTCCTTAATTTTTGCTGTCAGTTGTTCAATCAACAACTTGTAATTTACGGGATGGGAATATCCGTAAGGAGAATAATCATCATCTGCCGAGGCGGGAAGTTCTTTCTTTGCCGCTTTCTTAATTTCCGCGGGAAGATTATCTTTCGTTATATACGCTCCCACATTCTGAAGGATCATGACACGCTCGATTATATTTTTAAGTTCTCTGACGTTTCCGGGCCAGGGATATCTTATCAGAACCTGCTCAGCTTCCTTTGTAAAGCCCACCACCTTTTTGTTAAATTTGTTATTAAACTCTTCGATATAATGCTGGGACAGAATGATGGTGTCATCATCACGCTCACGGAGCGGGGGTATGGTAATGGGGACGACGCTGATCCGATAATACAGGTCCTCGCGAAACAATCCTTCGGACACCATTCGATTTAAGTCCCTGTTTGTTGAGAAGATAAATCGTACATTGATGGGGATGTTTTCGTTCCCGCCCAATCGACGGATATGGCCGTCCTCAAGCATTCGCAGAAATTTTGCTTGGAGTTGAAGGTTCATATCGCCTATTTCGTCAAGAAGCATCGTACCACCGCTTGCATATTCTATAAGCCCGAGCTTCCGTTTCCTCGCATCGGTAAAAGCGCCGGCCTCAAATCCAAAAAGCTCGCTCTCCAGCAAGGTGCCGGGTATCGCGGCACAATTGACATCGACGAAACGTTTGGCTTTTCGTCCGCTCTGTCGGTGGATTGCCCGAGCCATCAGTTCTTTACCGGTACCGCTTTCACCCTGAATCAGTATGTTGGTATCGTGCTTCGCAACTTCCGTGATCACATGAAAAATGCCCTGCATTTTATTTGAGTTGCCGATGATATCATGAAAACCGAGCAGTTCATCTTCACGCTTTTTGAGCATCTCCACTTTTGTTTTCAGTGATTCCGCCTCCATGGAAAGCAGCGAATGCATGATAGCGTTGTCATATGACGCTGCTGCATTTTTGACAAGGATGTCGAGGACGTTCACTTCATCAGGTCCATATGATCCCTTCGGTTTCGCCAGGTACAGGACAGCTTTGAATTTTTCGGCTATGTTGAGAGGAATGGCGATTTCAGATTCGAATTCTTTGAACAATGAGGGGATGCCTGAATTATTACCAGATGTCTGAATAATTGTATCTTCTGAATCCAGGGCATGTTTGATAATGCTTTGGTTAATCCGAGCCATGAATTCTTCTTCCGTGTCGCCGACAACAATTCCCCCGTCGCTTATGAGACATTTGTCTTTTTTAACATCAAGAAAATAGATGAGTGCCTTGGTCGATTCACAGATCTTGAGCGCGTTCTCGATCACAATCTTGTGAATATTATCAAGAACATAATTGGCGTTCAGCTGCGACACCGCCTCCTGAAGAACCACGAGCCGTTCGATCCTGTTTTGATTATCTTCAAAGAGCCTGGTGTTGTGGATGACAATGCTGATCTGGTTGGCAAAGGTCAGTAGTATGCCGATTTCATTGTCCGAGAATCTCGTTTTTTCCTTCGACCAGAGACATATGATACCGATAACCTCATCCTGTGTTTTCAAGGCGGCGTAAAATGTCGAGCCGCGCTTGTAGAATTTGGTGATCTTGCGATCCGCCTCCGTTATTCTCGGGTCCGTCTCGGCATCTTCCAGCGCGATATAGTAACCGCTTTTAGCAACTCGTGTTTCGAGGGAGTCGTGCTTGTAAATGTTCAGATTCGTTGAAAAAGCATATTTTGCTTCTTCAGGACTGTAGTTTTTCACCACTTTTGTCGTGAGATTTTCCTTTTTTTCATCGAGGAGACAGATAATGCCGCGGTGAAACCCCATCGTTTCAACAACATCATCGAGTATCCGTTGGAGGATGTCGTCGACCCGTGAGGGAAATGTCAGCAATGTACTGATACGGAAAAAAGCATCAAGAATTTGTTCGGTGGAATAGAAGAAGTCGTACATGGTTCACTCTCGCGACATGTCGAAGTTTTTGCTGAGTGTGCATAAAGTGCACAGTGTTCTTAATTATGATAGATTGACGAGAATGTCAAATCAATTTGCACAGTGAGAAGGTGCATCACGCCGTCAATCCCCGGAAGGTCCGTTATTCTGCTCAACTCGGCTCAGGGCCGACTGGAGATCGGATTATGCGGTGCCTCCGTTCGGATAATTGTCGTCATACACGTTTCATCATCCCACATGAAGTGTTCGGCCATGCTTACATACATTGAGACGTTGATAAGTTCCTTGTTGGTGAATCCATCATAGAAAAGGGCCATTTCGATGAGAGTCGACAGGCAGGGCCGCGTCTCTTTCTCCTTGACTTCCGCGCCGGTTCGGCAAAGGTGGCGCCGAGGATGAGCGAGAATCAAACAAAATCCGGCAATTTTGATTTCTGGGGCAACTGCGGATCGATTTGTTAGTCCAGCGTCGTCAATCCCGCTAACAGCCCCATGTGGGGACTTTTCAACAGCCAGTTTATGACGAAGGCGGGTCCGGCGACAACGATGTACGTCACGGCGCCTGTGCGCATACGGAAAACAATTATCAGACCGACGGACGTGACCTGTTCCGTTATCCTATTATATGAAAGAGAGAATTCCCCGGTCTATTGAAGCATTACGTTGATCTTTCCGATCGATTGTTGTTTGGCCATAGACTAAATTCCTTCGCCCTAGCTTTTATCAAACCGAAGGAACTGCATGGTGAAATTGGCTCTTCCCTGTGTGGCGGAACGGAGATCTGTCGAGTAGCCGAACATCTGTTTGAGTGGAACACGTGCAACGATTTCACTTATGGGGCCCCTGGGGTTGATGCTCTCGACTTCTCCTCGCCGTGAGTTGATGTCTCCGATCACTTCTCCCATGAAGTCGCTTGGTGTCATAATGTCGACCGTCATAATCGGTTCAAGAAGGATGGGGCCTGCCTGGGAACACCCGTCTCTGAAGGCTGTTGATGCTGCGATTTTATATCCGAGTCCTGTTGATTCACCCTCTCTGTATGTTCCTCTCTTTATTGTGATTCTCATATCGGTGACGGGATATCCAGCGACCACGCCGGTTAATGATGCATCCCGCAGAGCCTCTTCGATGACGGGGATATAGACTGCAATTGCATCGGATATGTCGATGTTGTTGATGATCGTTAACCCCGAACCGCGCTTGTCCGGTTCCAGATGCAGGACGACATGGCCGAAATGTTTTGCGTCGCCCAGCTCACGTTGAAATGTGCCCTCCACATCGACACTTTTTTCTATTGTTTCCCTGAACACGACTTTTGGTTTGCCCACGTTTACCTTCGTATTGTATTCTCTAATCAGTCGGTCAAGAATGATCTCGAGATGGAGTTCTCCCATCCCGGAGATAACCGTCTGAGCTGTTTCGTCGTCATATTTTACTTTCAGCGTCGGATCTTCTTCCATGAACTTTGCCAGTGCCGCTGATAATTTTTCCTGATCCGCCGGGGTTTTTGCTTCGATGGCCTGACTGATTACCGGCTGGTAAAATTCTATCGGTTCCAGCAGAAGCGGGTGCTCTTCATCGCAGATGGTTTCCCCCGTGGAGGTATTTTTCAATCCCACAACAGCAACGATGCTGCCGGCTCCCGCCTCGTTTATCCTTTCTCTTTTGTTGGCATGCATTTTCAGAAGCCGGGCAATTTTTTCTTTTCTTCCGCTGTTTGCGTTGTACACATCCTCGCCGACTTTCATGGTTCCCGAGTAAATTCGTAAGTAGGTGATCTTTCTGCCTTCATCCATGGCGACTTTGAAGGCGAGGGCCGCAAAGGGCTCTTTTTCACTGCTTATCCGTTTTTCAACTTCTTTTGTATTCGGGTTGACTCCTTCGATTGGCGGAACATCTTCCGGTGACGGAAGATAATCGACAACGGCATCGAGGACCGGCTGGATTCCCTTGTTTCGTAATGCCGTTCCGCACATGACGGGTACGATCCGAAGTCGAAGTGTTGCAGCGCGGATGGCCTTTGTCAATTCCTGATCGGCAATATCCAAGCCTTCAAGATATTTTTCCGCTATATCATCGTCAAGTTCGGCAATGGTTTCAATCAGCCTGTCTCGATACTTTTCAGCCTCAGGGATGATGTGTTGAGGGATGTCGACGTAATGATAGACGACGCCATAGTGCTGCTCCTCCCAGGTTATGGTTTTTTGTTGTACGAGATCGACAATACCTTCGAAAGTATCTCCTGTGAAATATGGTACCTGAAGAATCAGTGGCGTTGATCTGAACCGCTTCTTCATCATATCGACAGTTTTAAAAAAGTCCGCGCCGATGCGGTCCATTTTGTTGATGAATGCGATTTTCGGGACACGGTGTTTGTCCGCCTGGTGCCACACTGTCTCTGACTGCGGTTCAACACCGCCGACCGCGCAGAATACTACCAAGGCTCCGTCGAGGACACGAAGCGAACGTTCGACTTCCATGGTGAAGTCAACATGACCCGGCGTGTCGATGATATGAATTTCATGGTTGCGCCAGTCGCAGGTCGTTACCGCCGAGGTAATCGTGATTCCCCGTTCCTGTTCTTGAGGCATCCAATCCATGACCGCTTCTCCATCGTGCACCTCGCCGATCTTGTATGATCTTCCGGTGTAATAGAGAATCCTCTCCGTGACGGTCGTCTTTCCTGCATCGATGTGGGCGATGATGCCGATATTCCTGATTTTAGAAAGTTTTTTCTTTGCGGTCATAACTATGCACTGTCCAGGTTATTTCAGGGTTATGTGTTCTAAGGCCGCTTCAGGCTCAGGGGGAGCGCTGGGCCAACAAGTCATTGTTAACGGTGAAGGGGTTTCGAGTGTCTATGTGGCCCTTGATGGTTGCTGTCTCTTTGCCGTTGATGAGAAGTTTGACTCTTTTAATTTGAGGTATGTTTTTACACAGAGATGTCGTGAGGGAGTATATTGTCGAGATTTCACTGGTCGTTCCTCCGGGATGTCGTTCAATCAGGTTATTGTCTAAGCTGATATAGGCCGTGCCGTCCGTTATTCTTGTGCCCGTGCATGTCGTTTCTTCGGGCAGTGTGTTGACATTCCCCTGTTTTGATCCATCCAGAAGACCTTTGACAATTTCTAAAGCCTGGTCATCGATGTTTTTTCTCTTTGGGACATATCGTACTTCCGATACAAGGAATCGTTCGTTTGCGTCGGAAAAGTAAAGATGTACTTCTTTCTTTTCTCTCTTCTGAGCAGTCGCATCTTCCCCCGTTATGGGAGGGTAGATGTAATCAAACAGTGAAACAAAGAAAAAGACAAGAAACGCTGCCGATATGATGACCATGACGGAAAGAACGAACATCTTGACATTCTTTTTCTTCTTTTTTGCTGCTACCGCTTTTGTTTTCCGTTGTTTTTTTGAACCCATTCTTAGTTTTTCCCACCGTCATGTGAAATCGTGGATAACTTATGGCAATTTTCGGGCACTGTCAAGTAAAGAAGTATGTGGGTCATGCCTTGGACGTACGTCATCATCGGGCTGACCGAGCGTATGGATGTTTTATCATCATGACAAACCGGGGGATGTTCCCGACAGAGAATCATTATGAAGAAAATAATATCAACGGCCCTTTTGCGTTAAATCGGAAATATGCCGGCGTGCCTTCTGTCCGAAAGCTGATTCAGGGTCGGCTGACGCAGCCGACTGAAATGCCTGCAATGCATTTTCCAATTCGTTAATGCTCAAGTAACTGATTCCGAGCCAGTAATGTGATTCAGCGATGTAAGGCGCGAACTCTATGGATTTCTGAAGATGTGAGATGGCCTTGGCGGTATTCCTGTCCGAAAGATAGGCGACTCCCATATCTTTATGGATAAGAAAGGGGATTCGGCTGTTCGGGTTTCTCCGCAGTGCCGTGGTATAGTTATCTATGGCGGTCGAATACTCGCCCTTCTTATAATACGCGAGTCCTATATTATACAATGCGAGATCCGGTGTTTCATAGAGATCGTTTGCAAGCGCCAGTGAAAATTGTCGAATGGCATCATCATAGCGGTCTTTCGCCAGATAAATCGTTCCGAGATAATTATAGGCTTCGGAGTAGTCGGACTTCACATTGATGGCGTATTTCAATTCTTCAATGGCCTTTTCGGTGAACCCGCCCCCATGGTAAGCAATACCCAGAGAATAGTGTACTTCAGGATCCTTGGGCTGAAGTTTTGCCGCATCCTTGAGTTCTTTCAATGCCGCCGTGTAGTCCCCCATTTTTAAATATGCCGCTGCGAGATCAAGATGTGCCTGTGCCTGCTGTTCTTTGGGGATGGCGTTGATCGGCGCTGTGGCACATCCGAGAAGCCCCCATATCATGCAGATCATAATGATTGTTTTCAATGAAAGCCTAATGATTGTTTTCTTCATGGAATTACGCTCCAGTTTATTTTCTGTTGCCATTTATCCACCAATCACCTTTGTCATTAAACCACCATTCCGTCGAATCGGTATTGATGATCGTTTCTGCCATACTTTTTGCCGATTCCGTCACCAGCCGCTTTCTGGCAAACTCGATCCATTCGGAACTGTATTTATTACCCAGGTCCCCATGTTCTTTTAACTGCAAAATGAGTGAAAGCTGATCAGCGTCATGGGCTATAATCGATTCCTTTGTCTTCATTTCGTTAAATTCCATAATGGCAGCTTTAATCTCCTCGCCGAAAAAAAGAGAATCCGTCAGTTCTCGGACTGCCTTCTCTTCGTTGACGGTGACATATTTTTTATTCACATAATTCATGTCGCCGGTTCGTGCCTCGGGAAGATCATGCATGAGGCAGATTCTGAGAACCTTCAGCTCTTCGACGTCTTTTTCCAGCTTGCAGAGGGTGTATGCGATGAAAATCGTACTCAGGATATGCTCCGCCACCGATTCGCGTCCCGACCCGAGAAACTGAAATCCCGATCGAGGGGTTTTTTTCAGCATGCCGGTTTCAAAGAGGAGATTGACGATGGGTTTCATGATAGATCCTTTTTAAGTGTCTTGACTCTGTTTTCCATTGTGTCTGATAGTTTTTTCATCTCAACCTGGAGCGCGCCGATACCCTCGGGTTTCATTGCCGCCAGCTTGTCAAGGCGTTCTTTCCAGTACTGTATGACCGATATTTCATGCTCTGTTTTCACCCGTTCGACTTTCTTCTGAAATTCCCTGAGAAATGCTGCATTATCTTTCATACTCGATTCCCCGATTCACTTTCTGCGGTTTCCACGTTCCGGACAAATATCTATAGTGGTAAAGAGAACATGAAACATCAAATTGCATTCTATATACCACTTATGCCGTTCCATGCAATAATAAACCATAAAATGGTGGGAGGCACTTGAAAAACATCCATCTGCGGCATACCCCCCATCCTTATATCGTTGCGACGTGTATGGAAGGACGGTTCAGGGTCGGGGACTAAAGATGCAAGACAAGTACTCAATAGTGAATAGGTCAAGAGATGGGTGGCAGGAAAGTCAGATATCGATATCAGAGAATGTGCCTGTGAAAAATTATTGTTTGGATATTGAGTATCGATCACGGTTCATTTCATCAAACCAAGCATATGGTGCCTCTCTTTTCTCCCTCCCCGCAGCATCACGGCGATTGCGATAGTATTGTATCCGGGCGGTTTTCAACGGTCATGCACGTTTTTCATTGAACGCATACATGAATATCACACAACGCTGAACATCCCATTTTCGAATCGTATTTTTTCATTCCTGAGAAATCGTTCAAGATGCTTTCGAATATGGGCGCTTTCCATGAAATTGAAGATTTCCAGAGGTTCCCTCGGTTTCTTATAGATGTTCCATCGGTGTATGATTTCATCGAACGTTCAGGGCTTTTCGAGAAAATCAAGAAGGGCGGTTTTCCTCTGATTGATCACGGCACGGTACCGCTCAGCCGGTACGATGATGTTTCCTCCAATAATACCGGTTTCGTGAGATGAAATGAAGGCCCTTGCCGGTATGGTCAGCACCTTGTCGATGGAATTTATGGTTTCGTCGATACCTGATACGCCATCACCGGACCAGGGACCGAATGGTCCCAGATCGATATCTCCCAGATTGAGGATTTCATCAGTGGGGAAATAAAGACAGCAATGACCGATTGCATGTCCCGGTGTATAGATGATCCGCATTGTTGTGGAACCGAACGAGAACGAATCGCCGGCTGTAAATGAACTTGTCGATGTCCATTCGCGATAATTGATTTTTTTCTCAGAAGAGAACTCCATTCCGTTTCGAAATCCGTCCCTTTTAGAAATAATCGAGGAGTGTATCGAGAGACTGATGGCAGGCCACCGCATCTTCACGTACAACTACCTATAAAGAATCAATTTTCTTCTTGTCACAAAAGGTATTTTTAACCTTGACATAATCCGATCATTCAGGTATATGTCGCGCAATCTCTATACGGTTAAAGGTGTTTTTGGGGTGTGGTTATACGGGAGTGTGGCATGAGAGAGGTCTATAACCGATAATACCCCCTGTAATGTGGTGGATTTCTGAGAAAGCGGGAATGACGGTTCAGTCATTATGCTCCCAGTGTTACTTGGAAATTCATATATTGTTTTATTATTAAAAGGAGGTAGTAAGTATGGCAGGTCTGTGTTTTGAATTTTCAGAAGAGCAACGGATGCTTGAAGACAGCGTAGTGCGCTGGGCGTATGACTGGCTGGAGCCCCAGATGGAGCATATGTACGAAATCGACGAAATGCCCGCCGATCTTTTCAAGCAGACAGCGGGACTCGGAATCAACGGAATCGTGTTTGAAGAGAAATACGGTGGAACCGCTATGGGTTACGTCGAGACTACTCTTGCATACGAATCCATCGCCCGGGTCAGCAATGCCCTTTCCATGACCGTCGGCGCGAGCCAGACACTCTGCTTCGATAATTTCCGTAGAAACGCCACGGAAGAGCAGAAAATGGAAGTGCTTCCCAAGTCAGTTAGCGGTGAATGGATCGGCTGCCTCGGCATCACCGAGCCCAATGCCGGGTCCGACGCCATGAGCCTGGCGACAAGAGCCGAAAAGAAAGGCGACAAGTATATCGTCAACGGCAGCAAGATATTCATCACCAATGCTCCCGTAGCAGATTTCTTCACCTTTTACGCCAAAACAGAACCCGAAAAGGGGCCCCATGGAATTTCCGCATTCTTTGTCAAACTTGATGAAGTAAAGGGAAAAGGTTTCACCTGCGAAAAGATCAAGAAATGGGGTATGAGGACATCCCCCACGGGTCTTCTTACTTTTGAAGACATGGAAGTTCCCGAAGATCAGCTCATCGGTGGTCTGAACAAAGGTGTCGCCGTTCTGACGAGCGGTCTGTGCACCGAGAGAATCACTCTTTGCGGTTGTACGCTGGGTTCACAGCGACGCTGCCTCGAAGACTCTCTGAGATATGCAAAAGAGAGAGTCCAGTTCAAGAAACCCATCGCGTCCTTCCAGTTAATCCAGGGCAAACTTGCCGATATGTACTGCGACTATAAGGCCTCCCGGTGGATGGCCTACAGTGCGGCGTCATACTGCGACAGTCTGGAAAACAAAACGGGTGGAAAAGGAACCGACCTTGACCGTGTATCGGCAGCAGCCCTTCTGTACTGCGGCGAGAAAGGCACCAAGATCGGTCTGGATGCCGTTCAGATCCACGGTGGTTACGGATACTGCCAGGAATACGCTGTAACCAGACACTTCCTGGATCAGAAACTGTGGGAAATCGGTGCCGGTACGTCCGAAGTCAGAAGAATAATCATCGCCAGAGAGCTGATGAGGGACGACTTCGCCAGCGGTCGGTAAGCTCCGAATACAAATGGATCAAAAAGCCATGGTCTTTCGACCATGGCTTTTTTTACTGATGTAATTCCGATATCCTTTCCTTCTTCTCAAGCCGTCGTTCGTCAGGTGTTCTGCCTTTAATCAAATGATAGGGATGTTAGGACTGACCAGCCGTTTGGCGGCGCCATTCCGGATTTGACTTTCAACGATAAGTTGAGTATAAACGAACAGATTTAAAACAACCTTACGGCGGGGGACGCAATGCGCAATAAGAATTTCCCAAGGGTGATGATGTTTCTGATGATTTTCTTCCTTGTAACGTATCCGTCGCCATCCGTTTCCGGCAAAGTCGAGGATACTGCTCACCTCACACTCCAGAAAACGATCATATCCAAGAAAAGTCTGGATACCTATGTCGTCCAGAAAGGGGATTGGATATTCAATATCATAAGACAGAAATTTGGCGCCTCCGAGAAAGAGATTGTCAAGATTCTCGAACAGGTAAAGCAGTTGAATCCGGAAATCAGGGATATTCATCGGATATCGCCGGGTCAGGAACTGATTCTGCCGAACAGAGAGACTCTCGCTGCGGCAGAGGCGGAAAGCAAAACAAGACTGAAAAAATCACAAGGGAATGACAAGGATGCAGAGGAAGCGTCGGCTCTACCGTATGTTGTAAAGGAAGGAGAAACACTATCCGACATAATTCATAGCGAATTGAGTGCGGTGGACGAGGATATTTACCGGATGTTGCGAACGGTTAAGCGTTTGAATCCAAACGTTAAAAACATAAATAAAATATATCCGGGACAGAAACTGCTCCTGCCGTATGTCGGCAGTCAGGACCGGGGGGAGCGAGGGGATCAACTGTCGGGCAAAGGAACGTCTTTTATTGCAGTGAAGCGGACTGAACCGACCAAAGTAGTTAAAAAGAAAATTCTCAGGGAAGAGGAGCCGGTGGTAGAAAAAGAGCCGGCACAGCTGAAAGAAGAGAAGAAGACAATCATTCCGCCTGAGAAGAAGATAGCCGTGATACGGTACATTCTCAGCAGAATCAACGGAAGTGTCATTTCCGAAGGCAAGTACTTCATTCCGCTTTTTCCGACAGGGCAGATTACGGTGGACTGTTCATCGGTTCCTGTGATTGAACTTGACGATGGAATGACCGTTTTGCTTGACTTTTCGGGGAGTATACCGTCGGGAATCAAGCAAGTCATCGAAACGACATGGAAAAATTATGTCATTATGAACATTGGGTACGATAAGGACGTGCCGTTCATGGTGGAAGAAATCATCAATAAATCGAAGGATTATTCATGCAAGTCAGTCAGAAATTTTGTAACGGTGGGTCATACGCCGTCGATTCGTCTCTATGTTGACTGGATTGTATCTGAAACGGAATCAAAGGGGGAAAAACCCTATTCTTTCGGTATTAAAAACGTGAAGAACTCGTCTTCCCTGCTGCCGGGGAATATCCGCGAATATTCCGATAAGAAGGGATTCGAAGTTGTAGAGTTGCTCCGCGGGTCCGAGGTGGTGGCGATGAGTGAAACCTTTGATGATGCGGTTATCCCCGTACTGGCATATGAGACGAATGCCGTATTAGCGGAATCGCTGCTTACTATCCTGGGATATGAACCTGAAAAAGCGGCAGATGTGGAAATATACAATATGAAGGAGCACGGCTTCAGCCTGTTGTTAAAAGTGGATCTGTTTCTGACCTTCGACAATAAACGGGTGATACTGCATTCGAAGCAGATTCCGCAGCATTTTATCGACGCCTTGAAGGAACGGGGAATGAATTATGTCTTTCTCCCCCCGGAACAGAAAAAAGAAAGCGTTGTTGAAACGGTTCTTTCGGCGATCGAAGCCCCCTTTGTTGCGGATACGTTTCGATTCTCTTTTTCTCAGTCGGAAGGAAAGATCGGCGGTGACATTGTTCTGGCGGCTATAAGGACGGTAAATAAGAACAAAGCCGTATATTTTGTCACTCAGGATATAGACCCGGGGATCAACGGGTTGCTTCAAAAAAAATGGGGAGTTGATCTGATACGATATTGAAGGTTACGGCAATCGGTCTTTTATCCGGCGGCCTTGACGGCATCCTTGCCGTCAAGGTCGTTCAGGAACAGGGGGTACATGTTGAAGGTGTAACGTTCGAGACACCTTTTTTTAATGCCGAAAAGGCTCGATCGGCTGCACGGCATATCGGTCTTTCTCTGACAGTCGTGGACATTACAGACGAGCATCTTGTCATGCTTCAAAATCCCAGGTACGGTTATGGGAAGAATATGAACCCCTGTATCGACTGTCATGCCATGATGCTTCGAGTTGCGGGTCGCAGAATGGTAGAGACGGGAGCCGACTTCATCCTTACCGGTGAGGTACTTGGCCAGCGGCCTATGTCACAGACCAGACAGTCGCTCCACATCGTTGCCAAGAACTCGGGCTTTGAGGGATATATCCTGCGCCCGCTGAGCGCACGGCTCCTTTCTGAAACCATTCCCGAGCAGGAGGGGAAGGTCGATAGAAATCGACTCCTTGATATTCAGGGAAGAAGCAGAAAACGCCAACTTGAAATGGCGCGTCACTATAACATCACCAGTTATACCACCCCCGCCGGCGGATGTCTGCTCACGGATCCCTTGTTTTCAAAGCGTCTCAGGGACTTGTTTGACCATCAGACGGATACGACGGTCAGGGATATAGAGCTTCTCAAGCACGGAAGGCACCTTAGGTTGAGCAACACGGTAAAAATAATTGTCGGCCGTCACAAAGGTGACAATTGCGCGATACAGGACCTGGTCCGGGAACATGATATTGTCATCAAAATGAAGGATTATCCGGGACCGCTCGTTCTCATAGTGAACGGCTGTGATGAAGAAGCGCTCTTGACCGCCGCTTCGATATGCGCTTTATACAGCGATGCGCCGGACGACCGTGAAGTCATGGCAAACTGTCATCATCCAAACGGTTCCTTCACGTCAGTGTCAATCGTGGCTGCTCGAAAAGAAGACGTCCGGTCGCTTATGATCTGACGACTATTACTGCTTTAAAGCCTCTACGTTTCAGGTTCCCGGGGAAAGGCCCCATGCCAATAGCAAGTAAATCCGAACCTATCGGGACGGGACAAACGGGCGTTTTTCAACAGCCTCATTTTGTGCCTTTTTCAACGGCCTGTTAACGGGACGACTTTGCAGGTTGCCGCACGATGGGAATTCATCAGTCATCAGTGCAGACGAGTTCATCAAATTCGGCCACTTCCACAACGGGTGACGTTGAGAAGGAAATGCCCGTTAATTTCTGAAGTGCCACAGAAGTTTTCAACACCTGTTCCAGACTCGGGAAGTCGACAATAATGACCAGATCGAATTGACCGAGAAGCGTATACATGGACTGCAGCTCGCCCCCGTTTTGTTTGATCAGGGCAATGACCTTATCCGTCCGGGAAGCGCTGATTCCGGAGAGCGCTTCGTGAGAGTATTTTCCAAACATGAAAAAACGAGTCATAATGGTTTACCTCCCTTCCTGTATTCTTTGTTGCTTGTATGGTAAAGCATCAGCTCCGCCCGGTCAATGGAAATCATGGCATGATGAGCACAGCCGATCCCGGACGATGAGCCCCGACCAATGAATCACATTTCACGATGTTCTGTCCTCAGGAGGTCGCGAACAGTTTTAACCGGATTGAATGTCATGATCGGAACTTCCACAAAAACAGTATTCCAGGCTGCCATCGCACCGTTCCAGAGACCGGGGTGTTCAAGGGCTTTCAGCTGTCTGCCTTCAAAGGACTTTTCAGAAATGAAGAATGCCGATCTGTCGACGAACGCCTCAAGATCGTATTTTGCTCCACGATGATCTTTAACACCGCATACGATGTCAACAGGGTTGAAATGCGTCGATGAGGACCAGATACTCCGCTGCTCTTCCGATGCCATGTCGACTTGTGCCTGTTCAATAATTTGAAGCGAAGGTGTTCCGTTTTTGATGACCCAGAATGGACCTCCTCCCGGTTCTCCCTCGTTCTTCACCATGCCGCAGACCCGAACAGGCCTGTTCAATATATCAATAAGAGCTTGAATCTTCCGGGTATGGGGGAAATCTTCAAACTTCGAAGGAAGAGTGACTGATAGTGTATCCCGGCAGAACGATCCGATATCGGTGATAGTTTTGTCGCTCACGTTATCTTTCTCAAGATCACGGATGTGCGAGTGTATCCGGTCCTGGAGCAATACCAGATATCCGCCGAGAACCTTTTTAAAAAGAATGGTGTCAGGCTTCAGCCGATCAGGAACTATATTGTCGATATTCTTAACAAATATAATATCGTGATTGATGGTATTGAGGTTTTTCAAGAGAGCTCCGTGACCTCCAGGCCTGAAGATGAGCTTGCCCGCTTCGTCTCTGAACAGCTGATTCGCCGTATCAACGGCTATGGTATCCGTCGACGAAAGCTGCAGAGAAACCATGATATCATACCGTGTATCATATCGAAATTCATAGAGCTTGACTACATCGGTAATATGCTTTTCAACATCGGACTGATGTTCCGATGATATGGTGAAGTGGATACGACAGTTCCTGTTCGAATCTCTGATATAACCGACTGCTTCAACAAGATGTTCTTCCAGTGCGGTGCGGGAATATTCCCCGTATGAGTGAAATTTGAGAACAGCTTTGGGAAGATGGCCGTAATTAAGCCCTTCCGCTGTAAGAATGTGATCCAGAATCGTGGTGAAATCATCGTTTTCACTAAGTGATGCAATGTCAAGCCCCTTCCGTGACAAGACCTTTTTGAGGTCATTGTAAAATGGGTAATTCGGCAAGTCGTCTGCAATCATCTGAGCGTCATGACTTTCATTGAAGTCTTCCATGTCTCTGAATTCAAACCAATCTTTGAACATTCGACTTGCAGCTCCCGACGCGGGTACAAATTTCATCATCTTTCCCTGCCTCGCCGCCTCATCATGGGCTTCAATATATATGTGTCTTTGATCGGCGGGAATAGTTACAATTCCGTCATCCATGGTGCATGGCCTGTCAAGTCGCATCGGTTGAAAACCTCTCCTGAAAATGTCGAGTTGATGCATTACGGCATCAACAGACAATCCTTTCCGCGTGATCATGTCAACATCCTGAGGGGTCATTATTGTGTGAGTCATGGTCAACCTCCCTTAAATCGGTGTGTAATATCCATGTTTAGGTCGACTGAAAACCACTTCTTAGTCTTGACAATATTCCTTTTTTGTTCCTATACTTCCCGCCGTGGTCGTTGTGCAGGTCGTATATGTATCACCTGTTTTTTTTCATTGCAGTCGCTGATCGACAACCGCGATAACGAAAATAATTCAGGAGAAAAGGAGATTTTCAGTATGGCAAAAATAGACGCCTTTTTCAAGCTCATGCATGAGCAGGGTGCTTCAGATCTTCATCTCGTGTCCGGTCAGCAGCCGGTCATACGTATCAGGGGCGACATGGAACGGGTAAAATATCATATCCTGGACAATGATGAGTTGAAGGCAATGCTCTATGAAATTACTCCGGAACATAAAGTCAAACAATTCGAAGAAACGGGAGATGTCGACTTTGCGTATGAAGTTCCAAACCTCGCCCGGTACCGGGCAAACTTCTTTCAACAAAAATATGGCGTTGCTGCAGTCTTCCGTGAGATTCCCAGCACGATTATGACGGCCCAGCAGCTTGGCCTTCCTCCGGTCATCACCAAATTGGCGAGTCTGCCGCGAGGGCTCATCCTGGTGACGGGTCCGACAGGCAGTGGAAAATCTACGACCCTGGCTGCTATCGTCGACGAGGCGAATCGGACCCGTAAGGATCATATTATTACCATAGAGGATCCCATCGAATTCGTACACGAGAGCAAAAGCTGTATTATCAATCACCGGGAGGTGGGTTTCCATACGAAATCTTTTTCAACGGCGCTTCGCGGTGCACTCCGTGAAGATCCCGACATTATTCTGGTCGGGGAATTGAGGGACCTTGAAACGATATCGCTGGCGGTGGAGGCGGCATCGACGGGACATCTCGTTTTCGGAACTCTGCATACCACCAGTGCCTCGAAAACGCTGGACCGCGTCATCGAGGTATTTCCGGCGAGTGAACAGATGCAGATTCGTTCGACGCTTGCTGATGGAATCAGAGCAGTAATTTCACAGGTGCTGTTCAAACGTATTGATAAGCCCGGACGTTGTGTGGCCCTCGAGATACTCATAGCTACCCCGGCGGTTCGAAACCTGATCCGTGAGGCGAAAACATATCAGATCCCCTCTATCATGCAGACGGGGCGGAAGTTTGGTATGCAAATGCTTGACGACGCCATTATGGATCTGCTTAACAGAGGATGGATCGGCGCCGAAGAAGCGTATACCAAGGCGAACGATAAAACAAAGTTCAGGCCGTTCCTGCGGACGCCGCCGGCTGATTTTACGGAAGTGTAGTCATTATCTGAGATGCATGTATGTCAAAGCTGAGGAGGATATATGAGAAAACAGGAAATTGATTACATTTTGGGGAAGATGCTTGATTCCCATGATAATGTCTCCGACCTGAATATTACCGTGGGCAAACCGTTTCAGGTCGAATCGTCGGGTCAGCTTTTAACGGTTCTCAGTCCGCCGTTTTCCGAATTGACACCGTTTCAGACGGAAATCCTGGCGTTGAATCTTATCAACCAGGACCGTCGGCTTACGGAGATTCTTGTCAGAGAGGGATCGTGCGATGCTTCGTATGAACTGCCGGGCAAAGCCCGCTTCAGGGCAAATATATTTTCCCAGCGTGGAAATTACTCGGCGGTATTACGAAAGCTGGAGACGCAGATACCGACAATCGACCAGATGAGTCTGCCGAAGGTGTTTCATAAAATGGCCGGGGAGTTAAACGGAATTATACTCATAACAGGCGCTACGGGCAGTGGAAAAACGACATCGCTGGCGACGATCCTTAATGAGATCAACGAGACCCGGTCCGTTCATATTATTACATTGGAGGACCCCGTAGAGTTTCAACATCCCCACAAAAAAGCGACATTTAATCAGCGTGAACTCGGCCATGATTTCGATACGTTTGCCAACGGTCTCCGTGCCGCTCTGCGGCAGGCGCCGAAAGTGATTCTTGTCGGCGAAATGAGAGATCGGGAATCGGTGGAGATAGCCATGTCCGCAGCAGAAACAGGACATCTCGTTCTGAGTACGCTCCATACCGTCGATGCTGGTTCGACAATAAACAGAATTATCGGAATGTTTGCTTCAGAAGAGGAAAATCAGATCCGTGTACGATTATCGGATACGATACGGTGGATTGTCTGCCAGAGGCTGCTGCCGAAGGTTGGAGGGGGAAGAGTAGCGGCATTTGAGGTCATGCAGGCGAACCTGAGGGTCCGGGATACTATTTTGCATGGTGAATCCGAGGGAAAGACGTTTCGGGAGATAATTGAGGGAGGGGCGGCCTTCGGGATGACCACGTTCGATAACGACATCGTCGGTTTATATGAAAAGGGCTTGATAACGGAGGAAACGGCGCTGTCATATGCAACGACACGGGGCGTTGTCGGACGCGGCATTGATCGACTGAAATCTTCCCGTGGAGAAGCGACGACGGAAATCGAGGATCTGCAGGTCGATCAAGACTATGGTAAACCGAGAAGAAATCTATAGTGGATAAGGAGATTATAGCAATGGCAGAGGAAAAAGGAATCCTCCAGGAAGTTGCATCAGCGTCATACAGCCCGAAAGACATTCCGTTTGATTTTGTCGGAGAGGAGAACAAGACGGCAATTGTCTGCGAGAGCGATCAGGAAATCCGGAACAGAATTGTCGATGGGCTGAATCAGGACGGCTACTTTATAACAGAGCCGGCTTCCACCCGGGATGCCCTCAAGTCTATGCGTTTTCATGTCTATCAAGTTATTGCTGTCAACGAAAATTACGAAACGGACAACCCCAATAATAATATCATCCTCGAATATCTTAACCGTCTTCCCATCAGTGTGCGGCGAAATATCTTTGTTGTCATGATAACAAATCGTTTCAGAACGATGGATAATATGGCCGCATTTAACAGAAGCGTCAACATGATCGTCAATATAAAGAACATTGATGAATTCGGGGCGATTCTGAAACGGGGTATTGCACGGAATGATGAGTTTTATCATGTCTTCAAGGATATAATGAGAAAACTCGGCAGGATATAGGATGAATGCGGCTGTCGGCAGACGCCGACCACCGCACGATTTTGATCATACCACGACAGGAATGACGAGACGAAAAAAGCCGACATAAAGCGATACGGAGTCCAATGTCGACGCTTTTCCACAACAGAGTCTGTGCTTCGCAGCGCATGACCTCCTGACTGCTTACACTTACTTCGTTTTTGATGCCTTCAAATATCCCTTTGCCAGGTTTGTATTCACATGGATGACGCCCTTGTTAAGGTTCTTGAAGGGATAATCGTCGCTTATTGCCGGCAATCTGTCCGCATCAGCCTGTGACGCAATGACCGAGCCTGCCGGGACATACCGATTGTCCGGTATGGCGACGCCCATGAGGATAACACCGGGTTCCACAACACAGCGACTGCCCACCGAAGATTTGAACACAAGTGTCTTCATGCCGACAAACGTGTCGTCGCCGACGACCGCCGGACCGTGTATCTGAACCTGGTGAGCCAGAGATACACGCTTTCCCACATAGACGGCATACTTCTTCCCATTGACTTCATAGAGGTTCGACTCGATCGGTTTCCCGTGCTCTTCAGTTTCCAAGGCATGGATAATGACGCCATCCTGAACGTTCGAGTCATCGCCCACGTATAACGGTTGCCCTTCATCGCCGCGGACACATGCCGTGGGGGATACCATGATGTTTTTCCCCAGAATCACATTACCGATCACAGCCGCCAGGGGATGTATGTACGTGCTGGGATCGATAAGCGGTTCCGATACGGTTGAACTGAAATCAGTGAGCACATTCTTTTCAATCATTTTTTTTCCTCCTTATCAATACAGAGAGCGGTCGTGAGACGGGAACGACAATCAGGAAAACAACCGGCCCCGTCTTCCGACTTCTTTTTCTTTTTCAACGAGTTGCTTCCAGATCTCCTCAACGGCCTTTTTTGTTTGACTGAGGGTTCCTTCATTGTTGACGACGAGATCCGCGTGGGCGATCTTCTCATCGATCGGCATCTGGGCCTTCAATCGTTCCTCCGCCTGAGCACGGCTGAAGTTGTTCCGCTTCATGACCCGCTTGATCTGCTCTTCCGGCGATATGTAGACAAGAATAATCAGATCGAACAGTGACTGAAGCCCCACTTCCAGAAGCAGCGGTACATCAGAAATCACAATGGCCCGTCCGTCTTTCATTTGGATTGCATCCATCCGGCGTTTCCATTCGTCGATAACGGCGGGATGAACGATGCCGTTCAGGATATTCAGTTTTCCGGCATGACGAAAAACAATGTTTCCCAGCTTCTCGCGGTTTATCGTTTTATCGTTGTTGAGGATTTGCGAGCCGAAGGTGTTGACGATTTCAGTCCATGCCACGCCGTTCGGTTCTTCTACGAAATGGGCAAGTGCGTCAAAGTCGATGATGTATGCCCCGTGTTCGAGAAAGAACCTGTCTACCGTCGATTTACCGCTTCCTATCCCGCCTGTCAATCCGATGTTCAGCATGCGCCGTTAGTATCATATGAAAGATTTTCGATCAACTGAAAATGATCGGACTTGACATTGACGAAACAGTGAATATTTGAATATAAAATAAGCAGTTCCTTAAAAATGTTTTCTGCGTGAGTGATAAGGGGATGTAATCAAAATATGATGCTCACGGAACAACGCGAACAATGGAATATTCGGAACGGTTTTTGATCGTACGAATCTTCCAGGATGCGGCCGCAGTAATACATCCCTGATGTAACAAAAAGGCGAGGTGGATATGACCATTGACACGTTATTGAAAAATGCTGAGAAGTTTGAACTGGATACCTATAAGAAGCCGCCCGATTTCCTTGAACGCCATGTATCGTTCACCGGTATGCCGGAAAAGCATCCCTATGACCCGGGAAAAATAATTCTGATAGCCGATCCACTGAGTACAAACGTATCATACTATGAATTCGATATCACGGATATCGAGGGTGCGGAAGAATTGCCCAACCTGGGTACTATCGACGGCAAGTCGGTCAGGATTATTCGTATATGGGTCCGGCGGGGAAGCATCGGCATACGTTCAACGCCCTTCGTGGTGGAAGACACGGTAAAGCGTTAAAAACGCTTAATGACAAATGAAGAAGAACATTCTCCGGTAGTCTGCTTTTGATGTTTGGATTTTGTGACGGGAATATCTATTCCCCGTAGTGCTCCTTCATCCAGGCCTGATATTCACCGCTGCGGACACGTTCCACCCAGGCGGCGTTGTCCATATACCACCTGATGGTCTTTCTGAGCCCGGACTGAAATGATTCTCCGGGATGCCACGCAAGATGGTTTGTCAGCTTGGAAAAGTCGATGGCGTAACGCCGGTCGTGGCCGGGGCGGTCTTTGACGAAGGTGATCAGGTTTCGCCGCGGGCCGGCAGAATCCGGCCCGCACAGTTCATCAACGATGTCGCAGATCATTTCCACAATGACAATATTTTCCATTTCCATATTGCCGCCGATATTATACGTTTGCCCCCGTTTCCCTCCGTTCATAATGGTCAAGATGGCTTTGCAGTGATCTTCCACATAGAGCCAGTCCCGTACATTTTTTCCGTCGCCGTAAACAGGCAGGTTCCTGCCCTCGATTGCATTCAGTGTCATAAGAGGGATCAGTTTTTCCGGAAACTGGAAGGGTCCATAATTGTTCGAACAGTTTGATATGGTTACGGGCAGTCCGAAAGTTTTATGATAGGCGCTCACCAGGTGATCCGACGAAGCCTTTGAAGCGGAATACGGGCTGCTCGGTTTGAACCGGGTCGTTTCCCGAAAAATGCCCCGCTTTCCCAGGCTGCCGTACACCTCGTCGGTACTGATATGGTGAAAAAGGACAAAATGATCCATATGTGCCCGGGCGATTTCCAGCAGATTATATGTTCCCACGATGTTGGTGAAGATAAACTCACCCGGTTGCTTGATTGAACGGTCCACGTGTGATTCCGCTGCAAAATGACAGACCGCATCGATATCATGTCGTGAGAACAGGTCAGCCATGGTTTTGAAATCGCAGATATCGGCCCGCTCAAAATGGTATCGTCCGGGATACTGTCTGTCAATGCCGTCCAGATTGTCGGGATTTCCCGCATAGGTGAGTTTGTCGACGTTTATTATTCGTCCTTCATAATCGGTTTTATGAAAGATGTAGTGGATAAAGTTGCTTCCGATGAAGCCGCACCCACCTGTTACCAGCAGATTCCGTATGAATTTCAACATTGTGTCGCATCCCCTTTCTTTCTGAAGCGTCACCGCTCGTCGGCGTGGAATGTATTCGTACATATCCATATGAGAAGACGTTGTCAATAGAATAGTGCCCTGTCTCTTCGGGTTGTGTTGCGCATTCATCGTAACGTGGTTTTGATGCATCTGCGGCGTGATCGGAGCAATTCCGGCATCATCTATCGTCCTGAGACGGTTGGAACCGCCGGTCTTTCGCCTTGCCGAGATTTTTTAGCAGAAAACTCCATGATGACCCCCGATCAACTACATTTTCATTTAAATAACATCCCATCTTATCTTGACAGGCAAAGCAATTTTTCATAATGATGATACAAGCAACCTCGGGGGGAACATGTCATTCGACCAACTTGTTCGTTACTATTCAAAGCCGCTGGAACCAATTCCCACAATGATGCACCGTAAAGGGTCTTTACGAGGGGAGGTCAAGGCGGTTCTCTTCGATGTGTACGGAACCCTGTTTGTCAGTGCGGCAGGAGATATCAGTATCGCCCGGGAAGCGGCGGATCGGAATAGTGAAGCCGTTAAGAATCTGCTGGGAAAATTCGGAATCAGCAGGGACGCATCGTCGTTGCAGACAGTATTCTTTGAAGCCATCGATCATGAAAAAAAGCGGCTCGAAGGTCAGGGGATAGATTATCCCGAAGTTGTAATCGAAGCGGTATGGAAAAAGGTCCTGGGGGTTGATGACGATACAGTCATCAAGCGGTTTGCACTGGAATATGAACTTATTGTGAATCCGGTCTTCCCCATGCCCCACGCGCGGGATGTCATTACGGCGCTCAAAAGGAAAAAAATTATCCTCGGCATAATCTCCAATGCCCAGTTCTACACGCCCTACCTCTTTTCAGCTCTCATGGGAGGAGCACCCCGGGATCTTGGATTCAATGAAGATCTCCTTTTTTTCTCATATTCATTCGGGTATGGAAAACCGTCATTTTTTTTATTCGAGCGGGCGGCGGAGCGCCTCGCTGAATACGAGGTGCGAAGGGATCAAATCATTTATGTGGGAAACGATATGTTGAAGGATATCTATCCCTCGACTGCCGCGGGTTTTCAGACTGTTCTTTTCGCGGGGGACGGTCGGTCACTGCGACTGCGGGAAGATGACGACCGGTGTGCCGGCGTTGCCGCCGATCTGGTGATAACCGATCTTTTGCAGCTCATGGATTATCTGTGACGTATCGGACACAGTAAACAGGTTTCATTCTTTGAGGAGCGCGAGATGAAGGAAAACCGAAAATATTTCGTTCTGGCAGGCATTCTATTTGTTGTTATCGTTCTGGCGGTTATGAACTGGCATACTTTTTTACCGACGGAACAACGACGACCGTCTGAACCGTCGCCGGGCGTGCAGGTGGATCAAGAAACGGCTGATACGGGCGCCATAGACAAACCGGGCGCCGAACATGAAAGAATGCGGGGAGAAGACGTCCCAGAAACGGCCGTACTGGAAAAAAAGGAAATAAAAACCATAAAAAAGGAGATGAAGAGCGCTTATCAACGTCTCTTAGATGATGTGGGCGGTTTTTTCGGATATCTTGATCAACAGAACTACATAAAAGAGTACGGATTGGAGGGGGGGACCCGTCGCCACTTTCTCACGCTCCTTGCCGAGCTATCGGCGTATCCACCGGTTATTTCAGGTGAAACTCAGGATATCTATACACTGACACACAACATGGCACATTTTTATCGGGTGATACGAACGGAGAATATTTTTCTGGTCAAAGACATCCTCTCTCATGAAAGTGAGATTGTGGAACAGGTCGCCGATTTGCTTTATGAATGGATAACAGAGGAGATGGGAAGAAAAAATCCCGAGGTGAAAACATCAATTAAAGATCTCTACGAATATGCCGGTTTTTTCCTTTCTACACTCTCGGGGAGGGCCTATCTTGCACGGCGTCCCTCGAAGACTCGAATGATTGTCCTCTACTATTCGATCCTGATCACGGATGCTGCAAATCAGGCGGATCTGAACCGTTACGGAATTGACATCCTTCCCCCGCTGAATCTTCTCATGAATGATATGGAGAACCAACGGAATCTTGATTATCAGCGAAAGTATCTTCGCCGACTCGGTTCCATTAAGCAACGAGTGATCGGGCAGAGGGAGCAAGGTGTTATCAAATATGAAAGCGGGAGAGGTATCCCTTATGCCGGCGGTACCACAAATTAGGAATCAGGCGATAGAGCAGTCTCGAAAAGGGTCCGATGTATTCTTTTTCTCTTTTATCGAACTGGGTCGCCTGGATTATCCGTTCAAATATTTCCTCTTTTGATCCACCTTCATTGAAAATCTTATAAGCGCAGTGGAAGAGGGGACTGTACATGTTTTTCTTTTCAAGGTATCGATGCACATTTTTTATGGTATTGGGGCCTTCAGGTGTGCCGTCGATTTTCCGAAGCACCTGAAGGTTGGTTTCAATGGGATTTCCGTTGAAAAGATCATAAAATAGTTTGCCGTATCTGAAATTCTTGCTGGCATCGGACGAAAGCGTTACGTACATGTCTCCCACGCCTGCCTGACTGTAAAAAGCCTGGAAACTTCCGCCAAGCAGCTTCGCCAGCGATCTGATCTCCACTCCCGACCGCGCGAAGAGCGTTCCGGGAATCGAATCCCCCAGGTCCAGGCATTCGGTAAGACCTTTCAGGTTTGCAACGATATTTTTGAGGGCGCCGCAAGCTTCGATACCGACAATGTCAAAATTGTAGTATGACGTCAGCTCTTTTTTGTTGAGCGTCAGCAGGTTTGCGCTGACCTCCCTGGCAACGTTTTTCTGCCCCGCCACGGTTACACAGACGGGCTTCCCCATGGCGATATCGACATCAAAAAAGGGTCCGCCGATACAGACCGTGGTAAATTTGTGACGGATATCGAAAAAGTGATTGTTGATCATCTGAGAGGGAGTTACCAGCTCCCGGGTCTTTTCGTCGGAGGCGAGGCCTTTGATGGGGGAAATAATACTGGTGGTCTTTTTCTTTCGTGATATGATTGGTTTAAGATAGTCGAGCAGCTCGGGGAGTCTGTTCATGGTGATGCAAAGAACGATCAAATCGTTTTCTTCGACCACCCGCTCCAAGTCATTGGATGCAACGACATTCATGGGAAGTCGAGGAACACTGTCGATGCTCCCCAGTTTTTTTTCCAGATCCGTGGTGAGATGTTTCGGGTTGAGTCTTTCTCTGTTGATCTCCCGACATAATTCGGCGCTATGGTAGTAAAGTGTGACATCTTGCCCGTCCCGCCCGAATTTGTATGCGAAAGATGTCCCCAGTCTTCCCGGGCCGATAATCGCCACTTTTTTAAAATTTATGTCAGCCATGGCCTTGATTTCTCACTGTTCTTCGGAGCGTGACTATACGTGCAAATCCAACGGCATGTCAAACAAAAATGTCCGTGGACTCTCATGTTCCGGCAATGCCTGGGCTAAACGGCATGGCGAAAGGGAAAAATCGAACCGTATGTCTCCTGCCGGGTCGGGTGATGAAATGATAACTACCCATATTCGGAGCACATCTCCCGCCCTGAAGCTAATTCATGCCTGATCCCTGCAACGTTTCACTCGGCCTCCCGTTCCCGTGTTTCATCAGTTGCAAGCAACGCCCGTATTTCCGCTCCTTCCATTTTTTCTTTCTCCAACAGGATGCGGGCTCCTTTTCTCAGGATTTCTTCGCGGCCCTTCAAAATTTCCAGTGCCCGTTCGTACTGAGTCGTAATGATATCGCTGATTTCCTTGTCGATCATTTCCGCCGTCGCTTCGCTGTAATCCGTCTTTTCAGGCAGCCCCACATTCAGAAAGCCCGGTCGCTTTTCATGCGCAAAATAGACCTGGCCTGCGGTTGCGCTCATACCGTATTCTTTGACCATGCTTTTTGCGATGTCCGTCGCCCTTGAGAGATCGTTATGAGCGCCCGTCGATATGTCTCCGAATACGATTTCTTCCGCAGCCCGACCTCCCAAGAGGGTGGTGATTCTGTTGAGCAGTTCGGTCTTTTTCATTAAAAAGCGGTCTTCCGTGGGAACCTGCATGGTGTAGCCGAGGGCGGCAATGCCCCGCGGTATGATGGAAATCTTATGAACGGGGTCCGTCCCCGGCAGGGAAAGTGCAACGAGTGCGTGTCCCATCTCGTGATGAGCGATGATTTCCCGCTCATTCTTGTTGATAAGCCGGTTTTTCTTTTCCAGGCCCCCAATGATCCGTTCCACCGCCTCTTCAAATTCAGGCATGTCGACTTCCTTCTTGTTCCGGCGAACCGCAAGGAGGGCTGCTTCATTGACGAGATTGGCCAGATCCGCTCCCACCATGCCCGGCGTCATTTCCGCGAGCTTTTCAATGTCGATGTTCTGAGAGATCTTTATATTTTTTAGATGAACCTTGAGGATCTCAAGCCGGCCTATCTTGTCGGGTCGATCCACCAGGACGTGCCGATCGAATCGGCCCGGCCGGAGCAGCGCAGGATCGAGTATCTCCGGCCGGTTTGTGGCGGCCATCAGAATGACGCCGACTTTCGGATCAAACCCATCCATTTCGACGAGAAGCTGATTCAATGTCTGTTCCCGTTCGTCATGCCCCGACATACCGCCGACGCCACGGGCTTTCCCGAGGGCATCCAGTTCATCGATAAAAATAATGCACGGCGCTTTTTGTTTTGCCTGAACAAAGAGATCACGTACCCGGGCAGCGCCCAGACCGACGAACATTTCCACAAATTCCGATCCGCTCAGACTGAAAAAGGGGACACCGCTTTCTCCCGCCACCGCCTTTGCAAGCAGGGTTTTCCCCGTTCCGGGCGGGCCTACGAGAAGAATGCCCTTGGGGATCTTTCCTCCCAGTTCGGTAAACCGCGCGGGCTCTTTCAAGAAATCAATGACTTCGACCAGTTCCTGCTTTGCCTCATCAACACCGGCGACATCATTGAACGTCACATTTAATTCGTCTTCCATATAGATGCGCGCCTTGTTTTTTCCGAGAGTCATGAAGCCTGCCTGCTGACCGCTCAGCCGTTTCATCATGAAATACCAGATGCCGATGAATATAAAAATTGGGAAAACCCATGAAAGAAGGTCCCGCAGAAAAGTCGATTCGATTTTTCCTTTAAAGACAACATGGTATTGCTCGAGCATTTTTGATAACTCCTGATCGACTCGGACGGTCTTGAAGGTCTTGTCTTCACCTCCTATCTTCATCTTTCCCTGGATCTCGTTTTCCGAGATTGCAATTTCCTGAACACTTCCCTGTTTCAGATAATTGAGGAATTGACTGTACGGAATTATTTCTACCTTGTACATTGATGCAATATAGTTCTGAATTAATAAAACCACCCAGATACCGATGAGTACGTACCATATGGAAAATTTATGCTGTTTTTCCATCATCGCTTCTCATTTCCTCCTCTGTTGTCGGCCTGTATCGAACTGCTTGACCCGGTTATAGCTGCATAATGCGATTCATTGTATCATTAACGACGACTTCGATAAATAAAATAGTCGGTCGGGTTGCCCCTCTTGTCAATGTCCTCTACGGTTAAAACATCGGTCGAATGAAAGATCTCCTCAAGGCACTTCAGAAACTTCTCGCAGCGGTGAGCCGACCATACGGTGAGCACTCCCCCCGTGATGAGCATGCTTCTCATTTTTCTGACCATGGGTGATTCGTACAGCTCACGGTTGCCTTCGAGGGCGAGGCGTGCGGGACCGTTATCCACGTCGAGAATGATGGCGTTGTATGTCTTTTCTGATATCTTAACATAATCTTTGATATCCGACTGAATGAGACGTACCCGGGGGTCGAACAGGGCCCCTCCATTGTGTTGCACAAAGTAGGTCCGCGCCCACTGTGCGACGTGTCTGTTGATTTCGACAACATCGGCGACTGCTACGTTTTTGTAGTCGAGGGCTGCCTGGAGAGCGTACCCTATGCCGAGGCCTCCTATAAGAATCGACAGGGATGATTTGCCGTTGTCCAGAGGTTCGATGGCGTGTCGTGCCAGTGCTTTCTCAGAGAGGATGTTGTAGCTTGCCATGAGGAAAACCCCGTTATAGATGATCTCGTAAACAGGCATTTCAGAATCGCCGCGATCGAGAATCTGTTGCAGTTGTAATTCACCCTGGGGAGTTGTAACACGATGCAGAACTCTTTTATAATGTGTTTCCATGGCACACCTTTCGGGACCGATTACCCCTCCCTGCATTGTTTCTGCCGTGTCCCACGCTGATCGTGACAGAAATGAACAATGATGAGGGACTCAAGGAATCGCAGTCGTTCGGATCCAGCTCGATAGCCTGTTCCTGTTCGCACATCTCCATGTATGAATATATTGTTACCATAGCGATAGAGGCAATCTTTGTCAATGAAGGAGCGGTCAAAGATAGTGAGTATTCGGTGGAGTGTCATTGGTCGGGTGGTAATGAAAGGGGCAGGAGAAGGGGGTTGCCTTGAGGGCATGAGTCGCTGACGACGGAAACTTACACGAGTGAGAAATATATTTTCAGTAATCTCCTGAGATGGACATCCGGTCCACGGATAATCCCTTCAAAATATAGAGAGTGATACGTATCCCCTTCCATTGTGGTGCTTGCATACTTCGGGATATCTTTTTCTTCGATCGTTTCCTGTTTTACCTTTATCCAGTGTGCCATCGGTTCCGACGATATCATGCTGCTGTCAAGCAGTCCTCTGATCTTCGGCGACCACCCGTCTCTGGGATCGACAGTGACGGCGATCTCATACGGAACCAAGGTCACATCCAGACCGGCAGGGCGGGGGAAACCTATTACTGTTGGGGTTTTGACGAGCAATCCGTCGGTCACGCGGATGAAGCACCAGACGAATTCGAGATACGTCTCATACCCCGCAAACGTTGGGGGGGCGACACCGTGTCTGATATCGATCAGCGTGCGGCATAAAAAAGATTTTATGACTCCCACATATTCCAGCCGCTCGACCGGATCGTCGGGTTTGTCCTGCACGGGCAGGGCATCGAATGCATAGATTTCATCAAGCGCACGGAGGCGATTATCGATAACGCGCCGCAATGTTGCCATTATCTCATCATCTGCCGAGCCGGTGTCACACTCTTCAAGTAACTGTTCGGCATAGTGCATGATCTGATAAGGATGCCGGACGGTACGCTTATCGGAATGAGTCTTTGAACGTTTCAGTTCGGCGGGCCATTTCAGGAAGTCCGGAGTAATCCACATGATGCGCCTCTTTTTCTGCCGTTCCGTCGTCGTAACTGCACGCAGCGTGATTTCATGTATGGGTTTCTTTTCGAACCGGTTTTTCAAGAATCAGCTTCGTAATAACCGGTCCTTTCCGAAGTCTTCTCCCAGGCATTCCTGCGGTCCCAGAAGTCTCCATGTATATCAACAGGTGATGATGTCCTAAGCCTTCGCTTTCTTTACCGCTTCGATCAGTTTCGGAACCACGTCGTAGAGATCACCGACGATGCCGTAATCGGCGGCGCCGAATAGAGGGGCGTTCTCGTCTTTGTTGACGGCGCAAATTACCTTGGCATCGCGGATGCCCGTGACATGCTGAACCTGTCCCGACACGCCAAGACCGATGTACAGGTCGGGTTTGACGGATATTCCGGACAGGCCGATACAGAGCTCTTCCGGCAGCCAGTGGGCCTCCTCGGAAATAGGTCTCGTGCAGCCGATTTCACCCCCCAGGGCGGTTGCCAATTCCTGAACAAGTGAAAGATCTTCTTTCCTTTCAATGCCCCGCCCGGCACAGACCACGATTCGTGATTCGGTGATATCTTTTACCTGTGTCTCCTTTGGCCTTCGTTCGAGTACTGTCGACGGTGACGGTTGCGGTGCCTGCAGTTCCCGTATCGTCCCCTGTCTGCCGCTCTGCTGTGGTGCCGGTTTATATGTTCCAGGGGGTATTGTTGCCATTACAGGCCGGGTCATACAGGCTACTTTCTGAATTGCCGCTCCGCCGTATGCAAGCCGGTCCATTTCAAGAACGTTGTTTCCTTCATCGAATGTTACGCCGATGCAGTCACTGCACAGGCCCGTCTTCAATCGGGCGGCGAGCCGGGCGGCAATATCCTTGCCCCGCACGGTGGCCGCGATGAGGAAGACATCGGGATCGGCTGTTTGTGCCTCAGCGACAATTACCGGAATATATGCGTCCAGCGGTTGATCCCCTGCAAGGGCGGGTAACTCCATGATTTCATCCGCCCCGAAGGCGATACAATCATCGGCGCTGTCGGTATTTCCGATGAGGAATGCACTTGTCGTCGTCATCAGTTTCGAGGCGAGATCACTGCCGATTGACAGCAGTTCTGCTGTTTGTTGAAGGTTTTCTGCAAATATCCACACTCCGGCCATGATGTACCCCCTTATCTAAGAACGCCTTCTTTGGCGAGCGCCTCAATGAAAGCAGTTATGTCAGATGGTTCTGCCGTGAACTTCACGCAGTTCCGTTCCATGCTCGCCGCCGTCATGCTTACTGTCCGCAATGTCGGTTCATATGCAGATGAAAGATCGTCTTTGGTAATCGTGATAACTTCTTTCTTTGAGGCCGTCAAGGTATCCTTAACGCCGGGAATCCGGGGATTATTGATGTCGGGCACGACCGTTACCAGTGCCGGCATCGGCGCCGCCGTAACTTCGATACCCTCCTCGACCTTGCGTTCTGCGATAATCCGGTTGCCGTCGATGGTCAGTTTCTGAACAAACGAAATACAGGGTATGCCCAGGGTTTCCGCAAGGCGCGGTCCCACCTGTCGGGCATAGAGATCGCTTGAGCCCTCGCCGCAGATGATGAGGTCGTAATCAAGCTTCCTCCCGATGACATCGGCAAGAATGGCCGCCGTCTGTGACGGTTCCAGATTTTCAAAAGACGGATCACTGATGAAGCAGGCTTTGTCAGGTCCGCGGGAAAGGGCATCTTTCAGCCCCTTCGTTCCGCCCGGTATACCGACTGTCAGGGCGATGACGGTTCCGCCATGTTCTTCTTTTATCCGGGCTGCCTCTTCGATTGCGTTGCGATCATAGTCGCTGAGTTTGTAGTTGACCGATCGCATATCCAGTTCTCCCGACGAACCGGCCCGGATATATGCTTCATCTATGACCCATTTAAAACAGGCTATAATGTTGGGCATCGTTCACCACCTCGTGTTGACGGAAAATAAAAGGTAAATCCTCGTTCGAAGGATATGCACGCCTCCCCGGTGTCCTTACTGAAAACCTATCCGGTCAACCAGGTTTTTCTGACGGCGACCGGTTGAGAACGTTCACCGGCACTCGAACGAGCGCCGGTGAACGCTGGTAATCAGTGTACAGGGCGTATGTTATCTCAGAACGTTTCCGGAGATCACCATTCGCTGTGCCTCCGATGTTCCTTCGTATATCTCGGTTATTTTGGCGTCACGGAACAGGCGCTCCACCTTTGCGCCTTTAACGTAACCGTAACCACCGTGGATCTGCACTGCTTTGGTTGTGTGCTTCATGGCCGCTTCGGCGGCGAACAACTTGGCCATCGCGGCCTCTTTGCTGAAGGGTACACCCTGATCCTTCATCCATGCCGCACGATAGGTGAGAAATCGGGCCGCGTCGAGATCCGTCGCCATGTCGGCGATCATCCATGAAATTGCCTGCTGCCGCGCGATCGGTTTCCCGAACTGAACCCGTTCTTTCGACCATTTGATGGATTCGTCGAGCGCCGCCTGGAGAATACCTACCGACTGGGCCGCGATTCCCACGCGACCGTGATCAAACCCGGTCATGGCCAACATCAGACCGGCGCCTTCCTTGCCGATGAGGTTTCCTTTCGGTATGCGACAGTTCTTGAAGAGCATTTCAGATGTCTGAGAGGATCGAAGGCCCATTTTGTTGAAATGCTCACCCGCCTGCATACCCGGGGTCCCCTTTGGAACGATGAAAGCGCTCATCCCCTTTCGTCCCGCCTCCTTATCGGTCCATGCAAAAACAAAGTACGTATCGCCGGTGGGCCCGTTCGATGTAAAAGTCTTCACCCCGTTCAGGACATATTCATCGCCTTCCAGGACGGCGGTCGATGTAGCGGACATCACGTCGGTTCCGGCACCCGGCTCGGTCAGGACAAAGGCCCCCAGTTTCTCTCCCTTTGCCATGGGGATAAGATATTTCTGCTTCTGATCCTCATTTCCGAACAGGAGCGTCAACATGCATGCGATGCCCACATGAATCGACACGGTGAATCCCGTGGAGGAGCATGATCGGGACAGTTCCTCCACGACAAGGGCATGAGTCAAATAGTCCGCTCCGGCGCCGCCGTATTCCGTGGGAATCGGAATGCCCATCCAGTCCCCCGCAGCAAGCTTCTGGAAGAGCTCCCCGGGATGTCGACTGTTTTCATCGATTTCCGCGGCGATCGGGTCGACATAGGTTTCGGCGAATTCACGCATGTTTCGGCGAATCAGTTCCTGTTCTTCCGTTAATTTAAAATCCATATGTGCCCTCCTCTTTTTATGTTATGCCGTTTTTATTCATACCTTCACGGTGAGCCCATGTTCTCTCCTCGGAAGGATCATCCCCTGCATAGTTTGATGTGCAGCCACGCTGTCTCAGCCGAAGCGGAATTGCACGCCGGCGCCGCCGTCGGGATAGTTCCAGTCCAGCACGTCCTTCCCGCAGGCGATACGACAGGTCCCGCATTCGAGGCAGCCGTCGATAGTGAGAGTGACCGCACCGTTTTCGTTTTCACTGTACAGACCGGCAGGACACACGAGAATCGCCTTTTTCAGCCGGGGATCTTTTTCCATTCCCGGTTTTATCGTGATGTGCGGCTTCGGACCGGGCTTGAAGACATCAAGCCCCAGTTTCGCTTTCAACTCCATGGGATCGCTCATATCTTCGTCGCCTTTCTGAAATCTTTGAACATGGAAAGCATTTCACTGATCGTCAGATACCGCCTGATCGTCGTATACAGCCGGTTCTTCGATCCTGCCGGCACTTCATAGATGTCTTTCATGATGTTTCCGAACAGATCCGGGTAATGACTCAGTATTCTCGGGTCATCCAGCACCGTCGGTGTTTCCCTGAAATTCTTGAAATCCTCCAAGACGAAACTGTTTTCAAGCATGGTCTTGTATACCGACAGCATCTCAGTGCCGTAATCACCGGCGTCTTTTGCCTGCAGCACCGTCTGAGCGGCGTAATAGCCGGAGGCGAGCGCGTATTCCATTCCTCTCACGGTAACGCCGAGATTCAAGGCCAGTCCTGCGGCGTCACCGGCGACAAGAATACCATTCCCCGAAAGGGCGGTCAATGACCGATATCCTCCTTCGGGGATGACATGAGCCGAGTATTCCACGGTCTGTCCCCCCTTGATCAAGGCGGCCACTTCGGGGCGGTTTTTGAATCCGTCAAGAAATGCCGGCGCTTCCATCGACGGTTCGTCGTCGGTGAGCGCTTTGATACCGATGACAATACCGAGACTGATACTATCCTTGTTGGTATAGAGAAAACCCCCGCCGAATTTTCCCTTGGTAATGTCGCCGAAGAAAAGACGGGCCGTTCCCTCGTTCCCTTCAAGATTAAACCGGGCGTTGATGATATCGGCATCGAGTTCGATAACCTCCTTGATTCCTACGGCATAATCGCCGGGCAGGCCGGGTCGGCGGAGTCCCGCTTTCTCCGCGATGAGCGAGAGCACTCCGTCGCAGGCAACCACCACATCGGCATGAAGGTCGTCACCGCCGGTGAGGACGCCGCTGATTTTTCCGTTATCGATAATCACATCGTCTACTTTTGCTGAACTCAGGAGCATGGCGCCCTGTGCTTCCGTCTGTTCAGCCAGCCACCGGTCAAACCGGGAGCGCAGGACGCTGTAGCTTTGATAGGGTTCCCGGCACAGCTCCCTGCCGTGATAATCCACGGTGATGGAACGATCCTTGGACATCATGCTGAACCCTTCGTGGGTAATGAAACGCTCAAAGGGCGCCTGGTCCCAGAGATCGGGAAACAGGTCGCGGACAGGATTGACATAGAGACGCCCGCCGGTGACGTTTTTTGATCCCGGATAGTCCCCCCGCTCCAATAGGATGACTTCGAGTCCCTCCCGGGCCATCGTATATGCAGCCGCCAGACCGGCAAGACCGGCCCCGACAACGATCACATCGAACTTTTCCATAATCCTTGATTCCCTCTTTATTGTGTTGATCACGCCGCACCAAAATCCGTAACCCATTTTGCCGTAAAGTTCAACCACAAAGAAGGAAACTTATACGTTCAGATCAAATGCCGGCCGGGGAATCCCCGCTGTGGATAAGGGACCTGGATGATGAGATAATGGGATAAACCCCGTGAGCATCCGAGAAAAAAGATGTGAATGCACATGATTGACAGTCAATATTTTGGGATGTGCGACGGCTCACGACTGTTGTGTGAGACAGTAGTGACTGCAATCCTGCCATTGCTGCACCCTTTGCCGGGTTTGAGGTAGACAGCAGTCATCAATTCAAACATTAACAGCGCATGTCGCCGTGTCATTCATGCATTGAAGATTGTCACATGAAATTGATGTGACAAAAATAAAGAGGCAGGGCCACATGACCCTGCCTCTTCAAGTGCTAGTAAAATAAAAACCACAATTTTAAAAAACCGTCAAGCCACTTGTTAAGCTAAAACTTCCTCCGCAACCCCGCCAATCCGATCAATCCAAACCCAAGAAGCAGCATAGTGGTCGGTTCGGGAACAGGGGTTTCGTGAAGGAGAATTGATGTATCAATGCGAAAATTTGATTCGGTTGTATGCCGTTCGGCAAAAAACAGATCGAAATTATAGTCATTACCGTTCTCTAATCCTAATGTGTCCAAATTTACACTGCCGCTGATAGCGCTATGAATTCCCCCCAGGTCAACAACAAGCTGCCCGTCGATAAAAACCCACAAATCATCGTCTCCGGTGAATGAAAAGGTTTCGCCACCCAGGTAGGTGAAGCTGGTATGAATCTCGAAAGTAAAATGGTAGTTGTGAGATCTCCCTTCGTTTCCTAACAACTTGTTGTCAATAGGAAAGAACGAATTATTGCTGTATGAATAGACATTGCCGGAACCTCCATTATCAAGGGTTATAGTAAAGCTGTCGGTCATGTTGACGCCAACAACATCGTTGTACCATTCATTGAATAGAGACAAATCACCGGGCATTGAGGACGTTGTTTTTGTGGTGCGTACCGGTTTTTCGTCAAGTCCCAATTGGTTTTCAACCAAGCCCGTGACATGTCCGTCAATTGAACTTTCGAAGTGGGGATGAGAGGAATTGAAATCACGTATCGTGCCCGTCAAACTAATCGTATCCGCCTGCGCCATTCCCACCAAACCAAAGATCAATAGCACGGATGCTAGTCCTGCAAAGTATTTCTTCATCATTCATTCCCCCTTATAATAATTATTTTTAATATCTGATGTTCTCCTGCCAGGCGTTGAGCGTGTGTGATAAACTTGATAATTATATTTGCAAAATACATGCCGTTTCGTAACCAATTGAATAAAGGTAAGATTTAAAAATTATTGCCTTTCAAGCCTTTTCACAGTTGTAAAGAAATCCGACAATTTTTTGCTCCGGACGTGCATGGCCGTGCTGAATCCCTTGACAGGGCTACATCAACGCAAACTTTCACGATTGTAAAGAATCCCGACAATTTTTTCATTATTTTACAATTCTCGTATTTTTCAAGATTTTTGTAGATCAGCGTATATGTTTTCATTTTAAAAAATCAGAAAGCGACTTGTAATATTGAAAGTGGTTTTTTACATTCATAATAATACGCAATAGCTGTACGTGTTGGCAGTGAAAATTATTTCATTCAATAAAACACACCAGTCTTGCCGGAATTCACAGGACTGCCAAGATATATGATGGCCTCTGTTCAGTGGGAAGCGCCGCGAAAGAAACCCTTGTCGTTGAAGAGGCAAGGGGACAGCTGTCGACTGCGTGGGTCCACTGTTTCAAATACAGGCAGATTAGCGCTGGTTCTTGTTGACCAGTAGAATAAGAAACAGTTCGATCGTACCCTTAGGCACGACGGATCATGTTGACCGGAGGTGCACGAATGTGGTAGTTTCTCTCTGGATAATTCGGGACAATCGTAAGGAAACTCCCGATAACAACAGGAGGAACTATTGAAAATGAAAAGGATTTTGCTTTTTCTTGCGACTAATATCGCAGTGTTGGTTATTTTAAGCATTGTTCTCAGACTACTCGGAGTTGACCGGATACTTGATGAGAGCGGCGTCGGTCTCAATATGACCAGTCTTCTCATATTTGCGGCTGTATTCGGGTTCGGCGGGGCATTCATTTCACTCGCCATGTCGAAGTGGATGGCAACACGCCTCACGGGAGCCGCTATCATCAAGGCTCCCCGCAGTGAGGGGGAACTGTGGCTGCTTGATACGGTTAAAAAGCAGGCCGCGGTAGTCGGTATCGGTATGCCCGATGTAGCGGTCTTCGATTCTCCCACGCCCAACGCCTTTGCCACCGGGATGAATAAAAACAAAGCGCTTGTAGCGGTCAGTGAGGGATTGCTCCGCAGCATGAACAGGGATGAGGTTGAGGCGGTTCTCGGTCATGAAATGAGTCATGTTGCCAACGGCGACATGGTTACCCTCACGCTCATACAGGGTGTGGTCAATACCTTTGTCATTTTTATTTCCCGGGTGGTGGGTCACTTCGTCGACAGGGTGATATTGAAAAACGAGGAAGGACACGGAATCGGTTTTTTCATTACCACTATTGTTGCGCAGATTGTTTTTGGTATCCTGGCCAGTGTCATTGTGCTCTGGTTCAGCAGACAGCGGGAATATCGGGCAGATGTGGGCGGCGCACACCTGGCGGGACGTGAAAAAATGATCTCCGCCTTGGAAAAACTTAAAAAAGGGATTCAGGAACCCCTCCCGGAGCAGATGTCCGCCTTCGGTATCAACGGCAAGCCTGTCACGCATGGATGGAAGGTGCTCTTCATGAGCCATCCCCCTCTAGAAGACCGAATAGCGGCTCTGAGGGGCGCAACGATGCTGTAATAATGACGACCTGTGTGCAATTACGATCCGTGAGATTCGGTATTGTATCTTTGTCGGTGTTAAGATGGCCGTCACAGAGTGGCAAAATTGAAAACGGATGAAGACAGATCATAATTAAAGCAGGTCAACACAGATGTAAAACAGGTGTCTTCTTGATGTTGTTCTTGAGAGCATCTGATGTTGCAGCGTTTTCGATATATGAACCCTTATGGTGAGTGACTGAAAAGGAATTACCAGAACATTATCAGCCGTCTTTTTGCAGACATCAAACATGAAAGTCGAGGTTTGCCATGGAAAAGAAATTTATTATATTGTTAACCTTGATAATGTGTTTGTCGGTTCCCGTCACCTTGGCATACTCCTACGGAGGCGGAAGTGGAGGCGGCGTTTCACAGGCGGAAGACAGTTCTTTCGGCGGCGGGGCGGTGAGTTGGGCGCCGAATCCGAACGGAGCCGATGTCATAGGCTCTTCCATATGGAGTGGACGGCCCGAAAACCTGGAAAAAGGACCTTATCAACCTGACAAGGCAGTTGAAGATGCCGAGCAGGAACTTCTTGACGGTTTCAGGAGCGGACAATACAGCGCCGATGAGGTTCAAACCAATCTTGAGTGGGCCCAAAAGGTGGGAATTTCAATATCCAACGAGGCACAACAAACACTCAACAGCATTAAAAATCCTCCCAAGACACCGATCAAACCACAGACAGCACCTGTCAAATCTGGTGAATTAACTACAAAACAGCAAAATAAAGCTGTTAAAGTCATCGACATAATGAATGAGTATTATAAGCTGAAAGACAAACGTAAGGAGCAGGGGAGGCCATTGACCAAGGCTGATTTATACGGCCTCGGTGCAAAAAGTGAAATGAAGGACAAGGTTCCCGACGAGGTTAAGAAATACGTCGACAAGGCATTCGATATATTTGGATTTTAACTATTGTAAAAGCATGGTGCTGTTCATGGAGCCGAGAAATCGTTGCGGCAGACCTCAAAGGAGGCAACACATGGAAAAGAAACTAATCTCTGCGATACTTGTGGTAATATGCGGTTTTATCATCGGGTCCTGTCAGAGTCTGACCGGCGTTACGGACAACATCATGGGCATGAAAGACAAGCTGCTCGGCCCGAAGCGGACCTACCAGAGTATTAATCCTGAGTCTCTGCCGCCGGTGAGCAAACTGGCTGTCGCCGCTTTCGAGATGGAGAAACAGGGGCTCCTCGATGCATTTCCATTTGCCCGGATCGATTCAAAGAATAAGAAAATAAATAACAAGACCGATTACACCCAATTCACGGGAAGGAATCTCGCCATCGTTGAATTTCAGCAGAATCAGGACGGTTCCTTCGCACAGACGATGATATGCGAATCTGTCGATTCTTTCGGCAGAATTGATGTCAGTGAAAATCGCCTCGTCTTCTCCGTCAGAACACCGACGGAAGATGAGGTTGCTGAGATGACAGATACCATTCTGGAAACCCTGAAAGGTCTGAAACCGAAAAACGAAAAAGCCGGGGAGGAAATACGGAAGGTCATCGCTGAATATCAGCAAGCCAGCGGGCTCACAGCCGACGGCGTCCCCGGGAGCAAGACCGCTGAATCCCTGGCCAGGGAAATGCCGATTCTTGACATCTCCGAAATATCAAGCACGGTTCTCTACCCGCAAAAACCGATGACCGAATTACATGTCATACCCTATGAAACGGTTGACAAAACCGTGTCGATGTTCAACAAGGGCTTCGACAGCCTGGATGCGGTCAGACACCACGCACTTCCTCCCGAAAAATTCGGAGCACTGGCGAAACCGCAGCAGCGATTTGTAATCTTTGTATATTTCTTTGACAGGGTCAACCCGGAGCTTCCTGTCAGAATTACGCTTGCTCCGAATGAACAGAGATGGTCAAGCGAATTCATAACGCCGATCAGGTATGCAGGTCGTGATGTCTGGCCGGTAATGATCGAAACAATGTGCATAGATGAAAGCTTCGGTTCTGAAAGAGTCTTTGCTAATGTTTTTATGAAATACAACTGCATTGGGAGCTTCAGAATACATTGAACGAGCGGCGACGGGCGGACGGAGTCGGATTAAGCGGTACGGCAGGAAGGCGTCCTCGGAATGAAAAAGTTGGCCACAATACTACTGACATCTATTGCATTCATTGCGGTAATAGCATGCGGCTATAAAATCATTAAACCACGATTATATTTGAAACAGGATATACACATGATCGCTGGTTCAGAGCATTTTATAGGCACTGTCGGTAATCTTGAAGAAACAATACAAATAATACAATCCAAACTTGATCCAGGCAAATTTTACCCGGAGTTGGATATATTCAACCCGTATGATGGATCTTTGTTCCCACGGGACATAGCATCTCCCACCTTTATCTGGGAGGACTGGCAGCCCAGAACGAATCTATGGCTTGTTTCCATTCGATTTGATCAGAACGATAATGCACTGCGTGTGCTGACCGACCGGAAGCGGTGGATTCCGGATAAAGCAACATGGGAAATTATCAAGGAACATTCCCTGGAACGGAAAGCGTACCTTACAATCACCGGAATCAACAGGGGTAACTCATACGAGATAGTTTCCAAATCCGGTATTGCATTTTCCACATCGGCGGATGAAGTGGGAACCCCCATATTTTTTGTGCAGATGCCGCTTCCTTTTGCACGGGGAAAGCAATATCCAGAGCTCTTTCAGTGGCGATTCGGGACCGTGTCGTCATATGATCAACCTCCCGTGGTGATGAAGAATCTGCCGGTATGCGGAAACTGTCATCACTTTTCCAGGGACGGAAAAACCTTCGGCATGGACATTGATTACAATCAAGACAAGGGTGGCTACATCCTGACCCCCGTCAGCGAAGAAATGATGCTCACCAAGGATGATGTTATCACCTGGAATGATTTCCGCGGGTCGGCGTCCGGCAAGAGTTCTGGATTTTTCTCCAGGATCTCGCCTGACGGGAAATATATCGTCAGCACGGTGAAAGATCAGTCCTTTTTTGCCATGCTGTCCGATCCGGATTTCTCACAATTTTTCTTTCCCGTCCGAGGGTATATCGCATGGTATGACATCGAGAAGGGTATCTTTTCTGCCCTTCCCGGGGCTGATGAACACGATTACATCCAGACGTGTCCCGCCTGGAGTCCTGACGGCAAGTATATCGTTTTTTCACGGACCGGAGTGGACAAGAAGCTCCTCGATATACTTGGCGGGAAGGACTACATCACTGTCGGGCCCGATGTAAGGATTTCCGATCTCAATAAAAAGTACAAAATACGTTTTGATCTTTACAGAGTAACGTTTAACGAAGGAAAAGGAGGTGCGCCGGAACCGCTTGCTGGAGCTTCGAATAACGGAAAGAGCAATTACTTTCCCCGTTTCTCGCCCGACGGCAAGTGGATCGTCTTTACCCAGAGTCCCACGGGCCTGGCGATTCAGCCGGAAAGTAAGCTGTACATTGTTCCTGCCGAAGGTGGCGTTGCCCGAAAACTGCGGTGTAATACGAACATTATGAATTCGTGGCATAGCTGGTCGTCCAACAGCCGGTGGCTGGTGTTCAGCTCCAAAACGAACACCCCCTATACGGAACTGTTTATCACCCACATTGATGAGAATGGATTTGATAGTCCGCCGGTCCTTCTCTCACGTTTCAGTGCTGAAGATCTGGCATGTGTCGCCCCGGAGTTTGTCAATCTGGAACCGGGAGCAATCAGAACGATTCAGGTGGTCGGCAAATAACGAGTACTCCACGTGACTTTCACTTTGAGGTCAAAGGCCGCAATAACCGACGCTCCCGTTAAAAGATTCCTCGTGTCAGGCATGCCACTATTAAGAGGAACGCTAAAGCTTTCTTTGAATTCATCTTACTGTCAGGCGTGCATTCAGCGAGAGAAATCAGGGCGAATGCCGTTGCGTCAGGCATCGGATCACCAGTAAAATAGGTGTGTGAATAAAGCGAATGATCAATCCAGGTCGAGGTTGTCACGCTTTGTTGAGATTCGCCTGCTGATGAAGCAGTTGGTGAGGAGAGACCGTCAAGAACCCCCTGTGCCTCATTTGAGATATGTATTCCTGCCTTTATTGCCCACAGAAGATTTTCTTTTACTTCCTCTTTCGTATATTCCCCCCGCTTGAATCCGTCAAGGAGGTCCTGTTCGGCATCTTCAATCGCCTTGCCGGGTTGATAAGGTCCTTTTTCCAGGCTCTCAGGCCGTCCATGCCAGATGGACGAGCCCATGACGTCCAGTCCGTTTGGATTTTCCGACCAACTCACCGCCCCGCCGCCGAAAGAACTGTCTTCCGCCTGTGAAACACCGCCTCCACTGCCGCCGCCATATGCCAACGCGGAATTCCCGGGAATCAAGAGACTTGCCGCCATGACAAAAAGGATGATCTTTAAAAATCCCATGTTCAACCTCCTCTGTAAAAAATCGTAATCTACGTTAGGGGTTACTGAAAAAGTCCTTATGCGCCAATTTACATCAAGTCACTCGTGGTAGAGCGTGTATCACACCCAAGGGACTCATACTCTGATCTGAAGGAAAAGCTCCCGGATGGTGAGAAGAGGGATTTCCAACCCTGAAAGTCCTCTCTCAACTCTCATCAACATACATTTCAGGTTGCACCGCTCGTTTCAGGTTGTTCCAGAAGGCGTTCCTTCTCGGTGAACCCACCTCTTCCTTTGTGGGAAACTCTAGAAACGGCACGGTGACATTTTCACGACCGAGTTCCTCCGACAATATTTCAGCCATGATGCCCATGAGAATGGGATCGTTGGGATCGGGGGTATCAACGGGATTGGGCGATTCCGTCATGTACTTGTTTACCTTGTGCTTCCCCCAATGTATTCCGCACGTGGGGCTGTTTTCAAGACCGATGAAACAGGTGAGCCGGTATCGGTTCTTGATGAACTCTCGTACCATCAGCATGGGGATCTTGAGCAATTCTTTACAGTGCTGCCGGAAGAAAATGTTATCGTACTGCTGACGACCCTGCGGGTTACGCATCAGCCCCATGGCCGTTGTCTCAGGGCAGGGATACTGAATGACCCCGACCCGTTCTCCCATGAGATAATCCATCAGTTCATGAGAGAGTGGAAAATTTTGTCCCAGGAGGTGCACCCGGCAGTATGGATTCACCAGGCACTGCGCGATGAGGATGATCTTCCTGTCCTTTCGTTTACTCATGGTATTCATTCCTCCTTTACAGGCTGTTCACCTGATCGATATAGGCGGTGACATTGAACTTCGATTTGCAGCCATTATAACTCATGTAGCGGATTTTCCCGAAAACGGGCCGTTGAAACCAGGCACGATCGTGGACGCCGCCAATGGACCACGCACAGCCCGCATAGCCGTTGGGATCTCTTCCATCGAGTTCATACCGGTCGTTGAGATACAGTGCCGTACCCAGTGCATCTTCGGGAGTCTTCGACCATTCAAGTATTTTTTTTGCCCAGTACATCCTCATGTATCCATGCATTTTCCCCCGTTTCACCATTTCCATCTGAGCGGCATTCCATAGATCATCGTGGGTTTCGGCGTTTTCGAACTGATGTGCCGTATACAGGTACTCTCTTTTATCGGTTCCATGTTCCCGAAGTGTTTTCGTCGCCCATGTAGGGAATCCCGAGCTTTTGTCGTAATTGTCATTATAAAAGCAGAAGTTGTCCGACAATTCCCTTCGGATGATCAGCTCCTCGAGAAAACGTTCCCGGGATGGGCCGGTTATCGGTGATTTAATCACCTCAAGCGCCACCCGCTGAGCGGCGATCTGCCCGAAATGGAGATACGGTGAGAGGTTCGATTGACCGTGCCGGGTGGGATCATTGCTGACCTCACCATACGAAGCAAGTTTTCGTGCCATAAAAGACCGAAGAATGCTGAGGGCTGCTTTCCCTCCCGGTTCCAGCCAGGTTACATTTGAAACGGCCCGATTCACGGTGAGCTCTTTACACAGAGACCGCCACCTGATTCTCGGCACCTTTTCGTCAAAGCTCAGGGGATGTCTTTTCATCAGAGGAAAATCATCTAGAAATTCGGAAAGATGACCTGTTATTCGGGGACGGAACGTTCGAGCGGCGAAATCCTGTTTTGGTGAGGCTATCCAACAGGGGACCACGTTATGGGCATCGACTTCAACAAATGGAACGGTTATCCGTTCCGCCACCCTCTTTTTCCATGATCGCTTGATTTTCAGGGGATCAAAATCGGTGACCACCGTACTGATATGGAATCGCTGAACCGCCGCCGGCACCACTTGCTCCGGGAGACCAGCCTCGAGATACAAGGGAATGTTTATCTCAGTGAGCCCCGCCGCGACTTCTTCAAGGCCTTTCAACATGAATGCATACTGTCGCATGGTAGCGCCGAGAAAACGACTGACCAGACAGAATATGACCATCAGGGGTTTGTGCTGTTCCATGGCCAGTTCCTGGGCATAGATGAGCGCCCAGTTATCATGAACCCGTTGGTCGCGACTCATCCAGTATGCCACGGGACCGTCTGTCCGGGCGCCATCTTTGAGAAGTCTGACGCGCCGTGGATTGACAACTGCTGCTGCCATTGCCATCACCAGACCAGCCTTTCCCGACGGATTCACGTCTCCTGACGAACGGTTGCGACGACAGCATACCAATCACTTTCCATCTGTCGTCCGAAGTACGGCATTAATGGATGTCTGACGTTTTAATTCATCATACCACAGTCGATACCCCTCGCTCCCCGGATGCAGATAGTCTGCGGCATAATACACCTCTGGGTCGCGTAAAAAGGGGTCTTCATCTCTTTCCTTAAACAAATCGACATATTCCACATCGACGCGGGCCGCCGCCTCTATAAAAAGAGCCCGGACCTTTCGGGTCCGCGATGAATAGATCCATGTGAGCGGCGGAAAAAAAGCCGGCGCAAGCCCCACATTTCCCGTGCTGATAAAGATGACATGCCGTCCCCGTCGTCCCGCTTCTTCCAGGACTCGTGTAATCATATCATGCAAACGATCGAGGGGGGTAAACCGGAGGATGTCGTTACCGCCGACCTGAACGAGGACGATATCGAATTCTCTGTCGTCTTCGGGAGTCATCTGTCTCAGAAGATCCTCGACACGGGCGCCGTTGATGGATCGATTGACCACCGCAATGTGAGGATTGTCCTGATGCAGTCTGCCCGCTATCGAGTCAAGGGACCGGGAAGCGCCGGTTCCCACGCCGGTGCTGTCCCCGACGACAAGGATTCGGGCCCGTGACTCGGGATTTACTGCTTCGAAGGGAACACTTTGGTCGGCGAAGCGGGCCCCCTTGTGAAAACGCCAGACCAGTACGGACGACTGGAAGAGAAAGAATCCAATGAAGGCAACAAGGATGATGAGAAGAATCTGTTTCACCGGCGTGCTCGGTTCTTCAACGATAACTATGTATAACCATGCCCCTTTCCCCGGTCTGTTAATCGATGAATCGGAAAAAACCGAAGCGTTTGCCGGAGGTTCAGGAAAGCGAATGGTTTGCAGTTTCACTCTCTCATAATTCAATTAAAAAAGCAAAGCAATGATTTCACGGAAACCCATACCGCCGTATCAGTAATGACCGATGGGACTCCGCCCTCCAGCCCGTTGACCTTTAATGCAATGTCAACAGAAGGGTAGCTCTGAGGGATAATGAAAGCATTAGATTGACACATAAGGATGCTTAGCTTATAATCTTTCATAAAAACAGTAGCTTCCCATCAAATGGAGAGCTGACGGTGAGGCAGGAAGCCAAGCATGTTATCATCATTCGACTTCGACACAGAGAAAGGCACGTATACTCTGCTCACGTTCGGCATGGAACACCAGCCTCCTGTTGGATGACCGGCAGTCATAAACACATTCAATCATTGCTGAGACACGTTATGAAAACATCGGCGTATGACTATGATGTGATTGTAATCGGTGCCGGCATTGCCGGGATGGTTTCAGCCGTGACAGCCAATGCGCTGGGCAAGCGTGTCGCCGTTATCGAGAAATCAAAGGTGGGCGGCAATTGCACAAACTCAACCTGTATTCCCAGCAAGGCCCTTATCCGTTTAAGCCACTTAAACCGCGACATGAACCGCCTCGACATGTCAGGCCTCATCTCTGCACCCGCAGGCGGTATGGCTGGTCGCGAGGTCATGCGGCATATTCGTGACATTGTGCAAAAGGCCTACGAGAAAGACCTCCCGGAAACATTTGAACATATTGGGATCAATATGATATCCGGGACCGCGTCATTCACTGATTCACGCCGCATCATGGTGAACGGACGCACCCTTTCGGCGAGAAAGTTCATCATCGCAACCGGCACTTTACCGCTCATTCCCCCCATAGACGGCATTGAGCATGTCGACTACCTGACAAACGAGACCATCTATCAGCTCGATCAATTGCCGGGGTCGATGATCGTTTTGGGTGGCGGTGTGGATGGTCTCGAGTATGCCTCCGCATTCGGACGGCTGAACATAGAGACCACGGTGGTTGAGAGTGCAACGCGACTTCTGCCCATGGCAGACCAGGAGGTGGTCAATCGTTTACATCAGGCGTTGCAGGAGGATGGAATTCGATTTCTTAACGGCGCAAAGGCAGTGAGCGTCCGTCAAACCCAGGACATGGTTATCCTGAGAATCCAACGGGGGGACGGACACCATGAGGTAATCCATGCGGATCGAATTCTCGTAGCAGTAGGAAGAAGACCGGATTTGGAGAGTCTTGCCCTTGAAAATGCCGATGTGCGCTATAATGCCAGGGGGATTATCACTGACCGAAGGCTGCGGACATCTTCCCCTCATATTTATGCCTCCGGGGATGTTGCCGGACCCTATCAACTGGCCTCCACCGCTGAGGCTCAAGGTATCATCGCCGCCACGAATGCTGTGCTGCCTATAAAAAGAAGTGTTGATTACAACAGCAACGTGTTTGTCATCTTTACTGAACCGCCCCTTGCCTTTATCGGCCTGACGGAAGACGAGGCCCGTGAAAAATACGGGAGGAACCTCAGGGTATACCGCTTTGAATATGAAACCATGCGCCGTGCAATGATAGACGGCAATGAGGTTGGAATGGCCAAGTTTTTGTGCGATGGCAGCGGACGTATCGTCGGTGCCCACATTCTTGGTGAAGCCGCCGGGGAAGTCATTCACGAAGTTCAGGTCATCAAGGCCTTGAATACGCCGCTGCACCGACTCAACACCATTACCCATGCCTACCCCACATATGCACAGGCCCTCGTCGGGCGTTTAAGTCAACTGGTCTACCTCGAAAAGATGGGAAGAAACATTTTTGTGAGGACTGCCTTGCGGGTACTTCCCGGATATTCAAATCGCCTGCATCTCGCGCAGGAGCGCCTGGCAGAGGCAACCACGGCAACATCAGACATGAAGATGGCACGACATGAAATAATCCTCGTCTACGATGGAGTGTCCTTGACGGATGCCTGCCGTGCCGATTCTCAACAAGCTCAGCGGCGGTGCGTTATTGCATCGAGAGTTCTCGATGAAAAAACGATGGCTTTGGCTATAGGGGAAACGTTCAATGGTGCCTGTGAAAAGGACTTCTCAACGGCATTTATGAAAGGCGTGGCGAACCATAAAAACATCGTTCTAAATTTTTCGCATCTTTCTCACATGGATGCGGAAGGAGCGGGCTTGCTGATCGTATATTCGTCAGTGGCAGCTCAACACAACATCTCCCTGACTGCCTGCGGGCTCAAGGATTCTTTGCGGGACGTCTTCCGTCTGACCCGCCTTGATGAAGAGATTGCCGTATTTGATAATGAGGAGAATGCCCGCCGGAGCGTGAGTTTCAGAAAAGACATTCTGCCGTCACCGGGAGTCCCATCAACGTATGAGGGGCCCGCCTTTCCCGGCTGGGCACGGTCTGTTGATCGCATATCGATTCGAGAGATCGCAGCTGATGCGATGAATGTCAATGTTGACGGCAGGGAGACATCAAGTCCCGTAACGGGCTTCGGCCGCCTCTGGGATAAGAGATACCGGCTTCGCATTCATGATACAAAACTCGACCCGACTCGGATAATCGATCTGTGGCGATCTGAATTTCCTCGTTTCTGGCCTGCGGGAAACCGTTTTTTCCCTTCCGGCAAAGCTCCCATCGCTGCCGGCACGGCTGCGGTTCTCAACCTGGCCCTTCCCGGCGGGCTCATCCTGGCAACGGGGCTGATGGTCATTTACGCTGACGAAAGGTCTTTCAGCTTCATGACCATTCAGGGTCACATCCTTGCCGGGTGGATAACCTTCAGCAGCTTTCAGCACAACGATGACACGATTATTCAGGTAAATCCCATTTTCAGAGCCGGTGATCCTCTCATGGAGCTGGTTATGCGCCTGGGTGGGGCAAAGCAGGAAGACCGGTTCTGGCACGCAACACTCGAGAATCTTGCGCGGCGCCTCGGCGTTCACGGGGAACTTTCACAGCGGGACGTCCTCATCGATCCCCGCGCCCGTTGGACAGCATTCAATAATCTGCGTTACAGCGCGGCCATTCGCTCATCGGTCTACATGCCGGTTTATATGTTGAAAAAAGGTCTTCACGTTATAAAGGATAAGATGGGAGGCTTTTAAATATTGATACAAAAGAGAGAGTCCTGCGATGCCGTTGTTGTGGGAGCAGGTCCCAACGGTCTCGCGGCGGCCATTGAGCTGAGCACGAAATACAAATCGGTTGTTTTGGTGGAAGCAGATGATACCATCGGCGGAGGAATGCGCTCTGCAGAGCTCACGTTGCCTCATTTCATTCACGATATTTGCGCAGCCGTTCTTCCCCTCACCATTGCCTCTCCTTTCTTTCGGAGGCTCAACCTTGATCGACACGGCCTGTCCTGGATACAGCCCGAAATACCACTTGCCCATCCCTACGAGGATGGATCGGCCCTTTATCTCCACCGATCCCTTGCAATCACGGCGGATACCCTGGGTCTCGATGGCACGGCCTATAAAGGAATCCTCACACCTTTTGTGGAAAATCACAAAAAGCTCCTCTCCAATATCCTGGCTCCTCTCCATTTTCCCGCGGATCCTTTTTTAATGGCCCGCTTTGCCATGCAAGCCCTCCAATCTGCCAAACACTTTGCGTACACTAAATTCCAAAAACACCAGACGCGTGCCCTCTTTGCCGGTATGGCGGCGCATGCCATGATCCCCCTTGACAAACCCGCGACAGCCGCGTTCGGTATTATCTTGGCTCTGCTGGCCCACGCGGTGGGATGGCCCGTCATACGGGGCGGCTCGCAGAAACTCGCCGACGCTTTGGCGGATTCTTTTCGGGACAACGGGGGTGAAATCATCACGGGGAAAAGGATTATGTCTATGAAGGAATTGCCACAGGCGAGATTTTATTTCTTCGATCTGACACCCCGGCAACTCCTCAATATCGCCGATCTTGATCTTTCTCCCGCGTATCGAAATAAGCTGTCCCGGTTTCGTTACGGACCGGGCATTTGCAAGGTCGACTGGGCACTTAAGGAACCCATCCCCTGGAAGGCCCCTGTCTGCAGGAAAGCCGGGACCGTGCATCTGGGAAATTCTTTCGAGGAGATCGATGCCTCCGTCCGCCACGCAGGCATGGGACACGTGCACGCCTCTCCCTATATCGTGCTGGCACAGCAGAGCCTTTTCGACCCTACACGGGCCCCCGAAGGAAGACATACTGCCTGGGCATACTGCCATGTGCCCCATGGATCAGAGGAAAATGTGGCCGATCTCATGGAAAACAAAATAGAACGATATGCGCCCGGGTTCCGGGAGATCATCATGGCGAAAAGCGTTATGACCGCAATGGATATGGAACGCCATAATCCAAACTACGTCGGAGGAGATATTAACGGAGGTCTTCAGGATATAATGCAACTCTATACCAGACCTGTTATATCCGCTGTCCCTTACAGAACCTCGCAAAAGAACATTTTTATCTGCTCCTCCTCGACGCCTCCCGGCGGCGGCGTACACGGATTATGTGGTTATTACGCGGCGCAAGCCGTGTGCAGAGGTTAAACAGTTTTGTATGAATTCGATGTGTATGCATCGATAGATGAGACTATGTCGTGATCACAGGGGAGGAAAGAGGCAATGCGTGAAAAATATGTGATTGCAATCGGCATCGGCATGATGTTAATCTATTCATGTTCGTATGATGTTTCACAAAAAGGAACATATATGAAGAACTACTATGAAGCACTCAAGAAGACGGATCCGCAGCAGACAGCATCCTTGAAAGCCGAATCCGATGAAGAAAAAAAGGCCCTCAATCAGTTCAGAGATTTCTATCAGGTCTTCTCCGAGGAAAAAATCCGCAGCTCCGTGAGGGTCCTTTACCGAGAGGATGCCTATTTCCGTGACGGCTTCCGGGAGGTCCAGGGCATCGACGCCATTGAAAAATATTTTGTCAGCTCGACGGAAGCCTTTCTTGAGTGTCGTTTTGACATTCAGGATGTCTCCGTGCATGACGGCAATTATTATTTTCGCTGGATCATGATTCTGGTATTGAAACGCAACAAAGATGATCCTATTGAGGCCGTGGGCATGTCACACGTCCGTTTTGACGAAAACGGCAGGATCATTTTTCACCAGGATTACTGGGACACGGGCATCATCTATGAGAAGGTCCCGATCCTGGGACCGATCATTACCTGGATCAGACAAAGAGTATAAGCCTTACATTTCATAGACAGACCTCGTGTCAACAGGGGAGGCCTCTTGTGATGGACCGTACCGAACACTTAAAAATCGCCGTGGTGGGCGGCGGGGTAGCGGGGATTGTCGCGGCTTATCTGATGCAGAGACGGCACGACGTCACGCTGTACGAGAAAAACGACTATATCGGCGGACACACGAATACGGTGGTGATTCCCGGCGGTCCGGACCGGGGAATGCCTGTCGATACGGGCTTCATTGTGCTGAATGACCGGACCTACCCCCTGTTCAACCGGTTTTTGTCACAACTCAACGTCTCTATCAGCAAAACGGACATGTCCTTCAGCTATACGGATCGAAAAACGGGACTGCAATATGCCAGCATGGATCTCGACGGCATCTTCGCCCAGCGGAAAAATCTGATCAAACCGTCGTTCTGGAACCTCCTGCGGGGAATCGTCAAGTTCAATACCACTACCCGCCACCGGCTCCATGAGGGCAGGCTTGTCGGAGTGACCCTGGGAGAGCACCTTGAGAGGGAAGGGATTGCGAAGAAGGTCGCCAAGGAATTCGTCCTGCCCATGGCGGGGGCCATCTGGTCCGCCCCGGACGGCAAGATCTCAGATTTTCCGGCTGAGACGTTCGCCCGGTTTTACGAGAATCACGGTCTCTTGTCTCTAAGGGATCATCCGCAATGGTACTTCGTCAGCGGGGGGAGCCAGACGTATGTGCGGTCCTTCCTCAAAGATTTCAAAGGCAAAATCGTTGTAAACTGCGCTGTTACGGGCATACGGCGGGAGGATGCGCGGGTCGCCATTGAAAGGCCAGACTCCGGCGAGAGCTTCTATGACCGGGTCATCATTGCCGCCCATGCCGATGAGGCCCTGAAGGTACTCACCGATCCGTCGCCGCAGGAAGTCCGACTCCTTTCGGCGTGGACCTATTCGCGAAACAACACCGTCCTGCACCGGGATAGTTCCTATCTGCCCCCAAATCATAGGGCATGGGCATCCTGGAATTACATCCGCGAAGCAGGCACGGACGCAGACGCCCCCGTCACCCTGACGTACGACATGACACGGCTGCAGCGCTTGACGACGAAAGAGCGCTACTGTGTGACCCTGAACCCGGCTCGGCAGATCCCGGAGACCGCCGTGATCCGGCAATTGGATTATAGCCATCCGGTATACAACTTCGACTCCCTCTCATCTCAAAATGAACTGGGGCGCTTGAACGGTCAACGGAATACCTATTTCTGCGGCAGTTATTTCGGTTACGGCTTTCATGAGGATGCGGTGCGCTCGGCCGTGGAGGTCGGCCGTCTGTTCGGGATCGATTTATAAGACATTCATTTTGTTCCGCCTTTATGGGGGCTAAGCAATGAGATCCTGCATTTATGAAGGCTACACGGAACATCAACGCGTCAAGCCGGTGGAACATCATTTCCGGTATAATCTTTATTTTTATTGTTTCGACCTCGCCGAACTGTCGGAACTGGACCGCAAACTGTCGCTTTTCGCCTATAACAGGTTCCGTCCCGTTTCCCTCCATGACAAGGATTATCTGGACCAGGGCCCGGGAGCTATCCGGGAAAAGCTTCTGCAACGGCTTGAGAATGAAGTAGATGTCGACCGTATCAAACGCGTCCTCCTCATTACCTCGGCGCGCTATTTCAACTACATCTTCAATCCTGTAAGCTTTTATTTTTGTCTGTCCGCCGAGAGCGGGATTGTGGCCGTTGTTGCGGAGGTCAACAACACCTTCAACGAAAAGCACCTTTATGTATTGACGACCCCCGAAGGAAAGGCGGCGAACTATGCCGCCCACTACCGGACCAATAAGAACTTCCATGTGTCACCCTTCAACTCGACGGCGGGGCAGTATGAATTCTTCTTCTCCGAGCCGGGTGAGGAAATAGACATCCGCATCATCCTACATCGGGAAGGGGAAAAGGTCTTTGAGGCCCGGCTTTGGGGCAAATCCAGACCGCTGACCTCCCTTGGACTGGCTGCCCTGATAGCGAAGCACCCCCTGATGCCTCACCTTTCCATCCCGAGGATTTTCCTGGAGGCAGCCAAACTCTTCTTTCAAAAAAAACTGACCTACATTGAAAAACCGATCCCCATGAGCATGATGACCATCCGCAAAAAGCCGCCCGGCCTACTGGAAAAGGCGTGTATGGCAATGGTCACAAAGCTCCTGAACCGGATCAGGACAGGTTCTCTAACGGTGCGCCTTCCCGACGGAAGCGTCAAGACCTTCGGGAGCGATGTTGAGGATTTGCAGGCGACCATGACAGTCCATGACTATGGGTTCTTTATAACCCTGGTTATGGGCGGCGACGTCGGCCTGGGGGAATCCTATGTAAAGGGCCTCTGGGATGCGAAAGACATCCCGACACTCTTCAGACTCTTTATTAGAAACAGGGAATCCCTGAAAAACGGCTATCTCGCAACGGCCTGGCTCAAGCGTCGGAAAAATGATGTCCTTCATCTGCTCCGGTCCAACAGCCTCATGGGCGCGCGCAGAAACATCCAAAGCCACTATGATCTCAGCAATGACCTGTTCAGGTTATTTCTGGATGAATCCATGACTTACTCAAGCGGGGTTTATAGCGCCGAAACGGACACCCTTGAAGAGGCGCAACGGCGGAAGCTGCAGATGATCGTTGATAAAGGCAGGATCGAGGCATCCGACGAGATCCTGGAGATCGGCTGCGGCTGGGGCGGTTTCGCCGTGTACGCCGCACAGCAGACGGGATGCCGCGTCACGGGCATTACAATCTCTGATGCGCAGCGCCGGTTTGCACACGACCGTGTCGAGGAGGTCGGCCTTCAGAACAGCATCCGGATCCTCCTTCAGGATTACCGCGAAATCAAAGGACGGTTCGATAAAATTGTATCCATCGAAATGCTCGAAGCGGTGGGCGAAAAAAATTTCGGGACGTTCTTCCGGCAGTGCGACCGATTGCTGAAACCGGGAGGACTGCTGGTTCTTCAGGTAATCACGATTCCGGATCAGGCGTATAAAACCTACCGAAAAGAGACGGACTGGATTCAGAAATATATCTTTCCGGGAGGGTTTTTACCCTCCATAACGGCTCTTCTGAATGCCGCTACCAGGCATTCGACCCTGGTTATGGAAACCCTGGAAGACATCGGGCGGCACTATGCTCGAACGCTGAGAGACTGGCGTGAGCGTTTTATGCAACATCGCCATGAATTGCAAAACATTGGCTTCGATCCGTCATTCGAACGAAAGTGGAAATACTATCTCAGTACCTGTGAAGCCGGATTTTATGAGCAGGCTTTGAGCGACGTCCAAGCGGTCTTCAGAAAACCCCGATGAATGGGCGATGGAATGTACCAAGGGGAATGTGGTATTTCACAACATGACGGAGGGACGTATCATGAGACTGATCTATCTGTATCTCTTGACGCTACCCGTGTTCTTCGGCATCGATATGCTCTGGATCGGCGTCCTGGCGAAGGATTTTTATCGCAATAGTCTGGGCCATCTCTTCCGCCAAGACATCAACTGGGCCGCAGCCTTGTTTTTTTATCTCCTGTACATCGCTGGTATCCTGATCTTTGCCACCTTGCCGGCCCTGGAAAAACAATCCCTGTGCCGGGCGGTTGTCATGGGGGGGCTCTTCGGTTTTTTCGCTTACGCTACGTACGATCTTACCAATTTCGCAACACTGAAGGACTGGCCGATCAAAGTTGTCATCGTTGATATAACCTGGGGCATGGTCCTGACGGCGAGCGTTGCCGCGGCCGGCTATTTCATAGGCAGGTGGATCATGCCGTAAGATCCGCCTTCCTCAGGCGTGAGCGGATCCTCATGAGAGGGATAACCTTTCATATTCCCGGGTAGCCCTGTAAATCGGGTGATGCCCGTTGCGCCCCGTATGATCAGGGCATTGATCGCTCGAGGAACATGCATTCTTCCGAGTGCCCTCCGCCGTTTCTGTTACTACGCGGAGATTACGAAGAAACTTCTTCCTATGAAGATTCAAAATCGATCGCTTGGAAATGCATGCGGAAATATCGACCGGTCTTCGATACTGTCGCCTTATGGATCACTGCGATCAATTTTATTGCGGGACCAGTCAGAAAGAACCGTTTCGGCGGTTCGGTGTGGTGATCGACCCTAGGAACATAAGACCGCGCCTCTATACTCAAATAATGAGAAATGCCGTTCTCAGCAAACAATTTGCCGTGCAGGGAGGTATGACACCATGAAAGTGCAAAGATATTTATCCGCCATCTACATTTTGATCGTTGTGGCACTCATCGCTGGTTGTTATGAAGGGTATGTGGGCAATGAAGGGGCAATGCTGAAGGAGTATCTTGAGCCGGCCAAGTTGAAGGAGCTTGTGAATAATCCGAGGGCAGACATATGGATCATCGATGTTCGCCCTGAGTCAGCCTTTAAAAAGGCCCACATACCTTCGGCGAAGAACTTTCCGTCGGGCCGGATCATGGAAAGGCTCAGCGAACTACCGAAGACCCAGTACCTTATAGTAACCTGTGAAACCGGCGGCAGGGCGCAAATGGTCATCAAGCGCCTCGAAAAAGCCGGGTACACCCGGTTCATGAACTGGGGCGCGAATTCACGTTATTTTAATGTCTATGGTTCCATTTCCGAATAGCGGAAGTCGCGATGTTCCAGCGTCATTACACAGACAGCCGTATGAAACAAAAAAGGTTGTGAACTTACCGTCCGCAACCTCTTGATTTCATGGTGCCGGAGCTCGGACTCGAACCGAGACGAGCGTAAAGCCCGGGGGATTTTGAGTCCCCTGCGTCTACCACTTTCACCACTCCGGCTTCGTTGGCACGATTATAGTAGCGGTGTATGAAATGTCAAGAAAAATATATTGACAAGACTTGGAGCCCTATGCTAGCTTTTCCCCCACGCGATCCGGGGCTGTAGCTCAGTTGGGAGAGCGCTTGAATGGCATTCAAGAGGTCAGGGGTTCGATTCCCCTCAGCTCCACCATTTGATGATTCAAAGAGGTTCAAAGAAGTTCAAAACCCGTTGGAAACAGCGGGTTTTTTTATTGCCGTGCGTTCTAGGAAGTGTTATAAGATTCCATAGAGTCCAACTTATTTGGGGGTATCTATAGGGGTGCCGCCTATACGGATTAAGTTGGATACCCCCAGAAGGAGAAAATCCCCATGGCTAAAAAGATTACCCCTCTTTCTGAGATCACAATACGAACGGCAAAACCCAAAGATAGGGATTACAAGCTCTTTGATGGCGGTGGATTGTTTCTCTTGGTTACCCCGTCGGGTAGCAAATTGTGGCGGCTAAAATACCGTCTCAATGGCAAAGAAAGACTGATATCCTTTGGTCGATATCCTGAAATTAGCCTAGCGGATGCAAGAGGGCGGCGGGAAGATGCTCGAAAATTGTTAGCGAATGGCATTGATCCGATTGCTGTTAAGAAGTCACAACAACAGGCCGAGAGTTCATCAGCAGAGACTTTCGAGGTTATTGCACGTGAATGGCATACCAGATTTTCCCCAAGATTGGCCGCTTCGCATTCTGCCAAAATCCTAAGTGCGCTACAACGAGACGTATTTCCGTGGATCGGCACACGACCAATTAAAGAATTACAAGCACCGGAGTTATTGACGGTCTTGCGTCGAATAGAAGGACGAGGTGCGATCGAGACAGAGCACAGCACAGGGTTCGGGGCATAATAGGGCAGGTATTCAGATATGCCGTCGCCACAGGAAGGGCAGAGCGTGACCCGACGGCGGACCTTAGAGGGGCTTTGCCGCCGCCTAATGAGAAGCACCACGCTGCGATTACGAATCCGACAGAGGTCGGTCAATTATTGAGGGCGATTGACGGGTACGAGGGCCACTTCGTCGTTAGATGTGCCTTACGCCTGGCCCCGTTGCTTTTTGTGCGCCCTGGTGAGCTGAGGCATGCAGAGTGGTCCGAAATTGATCTTGATAAAGCCGTATGGAACATTCCTGGAGAGAAGATGAAGCTCCGCGAGCCACATATAGTGCCCCTGAGTCGGCAGGCCGTAGAAATACTTCAAGAGTTGTATCCCTTGACGGGATCTGGCCGCTATGTTTTCCCATCCGCACGATCATCTGTCAGGCCACTATCGGAAAATGCAGTTCTTGCGGCTCTCCGGCGCATGGGATATTCAAGGGAAGAAATGACCGGGCACGGTTTCCGGGTAATGGCGAGGACGATGCTTGACGAAATATTACATGAAAATCCATATGTTATCGAAGCGCAGTTGGCTCATAAAGTGCCGGATCGGTTAGGACGGGCATACAATAGAACTGTTCACCTTGCCGAGAGAACCCAAATGATGCAGCGCTGGAGCGATTATCTGGACACCTTGAAAGCTGGGGCTGGGATCATTCCTTTCCGATCCGACAATATTCTGCCCGGGTGAAAGGAGTGTTGCCGCTATGATGAGAGCCTATAGGCGTGACGCGATAAGCTTGTTCAGGGAAATTCCCTCTTCGGCGCTTTTAATCGCAAGTTCGCGGTGTTTTTCCGGGGCGATCCGGAGTGTAATAAATCCTCTGAATTTCTTTAATCCCAGAGGTTCGGGAACACGCTCGCCTTCTTCTTCAAGCCACTTTATAGCCTCTGATACCACGAATTCCATTTCCTTGAGGGCGGTTTCAACCGTATTCCCATGGGCGGCCAGGGAGGGAAATTCAAGACAGCGGGCGATATGACAGTTGTCCTCTTCCGACCATTCGATACGGTATGTATATTTCTTAACATTATTTTCCATGTTGTGCCTCCAGCTTTTCTATAGCCTTCTTTACGTCTCTTAACTGGTAAGGTTTCGCCATCTTGCCGCTCTTTTGAAGATTGATGCGCGGATCGCCTTTCCAGGGAGTCTTGAAGATGAAATGGCTTCCCCTGATACGAGGTTCTCCGAAGTAATGGTTGCAAAGTGAAACAAGATCTTTAAACGAAACATTTGCAGGATTTGACAATAGATCATCTTTCATGGTTAAAGTGATAGCACATGCGCTATCACATTGCAAGCTAAATAGACAGTGGAATGTTTTTATTAAAGCCGGGCCTAGTCCCGGCTTTTTGCTTAAAAAATGAATATCCATCCTTAGCATTTTGTCAATTTTCTATCACTTTTCAGCGCTTTTATACACTTACATTGAAATCCATTTGCGTCATATCAACAGTCGGATTATGAAAACGACCCACAAAACGACCAACAACCTGCCAACAAAGTGCCACATACAAGAACAAAAGAACATAAAAATAGAAACAATATGGGCGATTCTTCCGATATTTCACAAGCAATATCTGTCCTGGTTAATCGTTTATTTCCGTCTACGGAAGATAAAGCCTTATTCCAATCGCTAAAGGAAGCCCTTGCGTCAACCAGAAAGTACAAGAAGTTTTCTGACTCGGTAATCCTCAAGCAATTACAGCAGTGGGAGAAATTCCCCCTTCAACGAATCCATACCGGCATACGAACCTATCTCAATAAGCAATGCCATTTGCAGGGGAAGGACGAAAAGTATTTAATGGGCATAATTCGGAACTCAACAAGCGATTTAATAAATAAGTGTCCGGCAATGAAAGACAGCGCGAAAATTCCTATTCTTGAAGGCTTTACCTGCCCTCGCTGCGGGCAGGAACTTCTCTTTAAAGACGACCTAACTCAAGGAGGCTGCGTGTATTGCTCAATTGGAAAACAGAATAATCATTTTGAGAGGCTCAAAAATGACTAATGACGTTGATCCTTCATTAAAAAAAATCCCCCCCACGATGACATGGCAGAAAGGGCTGTTCTCGGAGGGCTATTACTCGAAAACAGATCCCTATCCGACGTTCTTGAAATATTGGACCCAAGCGGTGAGGACTTTTATCACACTGCCAATGGGCTAATATTTCGAACAATTATCGATCTGATTAATAGGAGCATTACCGCAGATATCATCACGGTCTGTGATGCCCTGAGTAGTGCCAAGCGGCTCGATGGGATCGGAGGCCATGCATATGTTTGCGGCCTCGCAGACGATGCAATTTCGGCAGTTAATGTTCGAGACTATGCCCGCATAATAAAAGAAAAGTCAATAAAGCGACGATTCATTACCACGGGGGTTTGGTTTACATCGGTGGGGTATGATCCGACCAGCGAAGTAGAAGCGATAGAGTCAGAGGCACAAAGAAAAATCTTCGTCCTATCACTGAGTGAAGATAAAAAAACCATCAGAGCCTCGCGAGATATAGTAAGGCAAGCCTTTTCTACCATTGAAGCAAGACGTCAGAAAGGCGGGCAGATCACTGGCCTGTCAACGGGTTTTTCTCAGTTGGATAATCTCATCGGAGGCCTACCAAACGGAAATCTTATAATCATTGCCGGAAGACCGAGTATGGGCAAAACTGCGCTTGCTGTAAACATTGCTGTAAACCGTGTTTTGGAGCGACATCCTACCCTTGTTTTCAGCTTGGAAATGCCCGCCGATGGACTGATGACAAGGATCTTATCACAAGTGACCGAGCTCGATTCGCGCCATCTGAGTCGCGGTCTTGTTAGAGACGATCAGTGGCCGAAGCTGGCCAACGCAGCGCAAAAAATAGGTGAAGCTCCCCTATTCATTGATGACAATGTGAGTGTTACTCCTACGGAAATCCGCGCAAAAGCGCGGCAGATGAAGGCCGAACATCAAATTGAACTTATGATAGTTGACTACCTTCAGTTGATGCGGATTCCCGGCCGTCACGACACTCGGGAGCAACAGGTTGCCGAGATTAGTCGTACTTTGAAGGGCATAGCCCGAGAACTTGATATCCCCGTCATCGCATTATCTCAACTCAATCGACAGGTCGAGCAACGAGTAGGTGACAAGCGACTGGGCATGGGTGATCTCAGGGAATCCGGCGCCATCGAACAAGATGCAGATATTATCGCATTTATTTACCGTGACGAGGTTTATAACAAGTCGGAAAACAATCCTGAAAAAGGGCTCGCGGAAATTATCATCGGTAAGAACCGAAACGGACCAACCGGTACCATTAAATTAAAATACAACGCGAAATTCACGCGGTTTGAGAATCTGCAAGAAGGACCGTATGATTGATAAAGACCTTATAACCGGGCGGAAAAGAATCTTGGGCTTGTTGCATCTGGCTAAGTGGGAGGCCGTGAAAAAACGCATTGACGAAGAGGGATTGCCAGCCGTGAAAGTTTGTGGTCGCTGGGAGATGAGCATGAAAGCATACCGGGCATGGCGGGAAAACTTGGTAGTCAGGAAATATTTATAATCAAGGATATATTAGCATGAATATCAACAGGTTAATTAATTATAATGAGTGAATTTTCCGCAAATATGGGCACAGCAACCGTACAAAAATGCAGCAAAAAAGAGAGTGCCGGTAAAGATGATACGGCTGTGAAATCACGGACGGCAGCCAAGTCAAAGAAGCCCGCGACATCAGCGAAGAAACCGAAAAAATCAGACACAAAAAAGACTGAGAAAACCCCTTCTAAAAAGGCATCAACCGCTAAGGGAAAACAGAAAAAAGCTCCCGGGAAGACGTCCGGGGGAAAAGGCGCCGGCAAAAAGAAGCCATCAAACGTCGGAAGCCGCCAGAGGATGCACACAAAAGCGATGCAGTATAGGTTCCTTGAAGCCTTGGTAAACAATCGATTCTGTATATACAAGGCGTGTAAAGCCGCCGGAATTGGAAGGCAATCCTTCTATGATTGGAAAAAAATTGATGCCGAATTCAGGGAGAAATACGAGGATGTGCTTGAAGCGCGAATTGATGCGTGGGAAGCTGCACTCCATCGAAATATCATGGTCGGTTCTGACGTATCGATCATTTTTGGGCTGAAAACGAAAGGCCGTAGGCGCGGATATGGCGATAAGCCGATGCCCAGCAAAGAGGCTGTGGTAATTATTACCGATCTTCTTGCCGAGACTATCACCACAAAGGAAGCTGCCTATAGGCTTTACATGATTGGCGAGAAGATCCCGGATGCCATGAAGATCGAACTTGAAAAAACACCCGTACCAGAACCTGAACCGGATCTTCCACCAGCGATCGAGGATGATGAACTTGAGCGAAAATACCAAGAGCAGATGGCAAAGCAGGATCAACAAAGAGATACGTGGTTGCCGGGACGCAGGGAAGAGGTCAAAGCGATTAAAGGAGAACTAAAAGACCAGGATTCATTCTCGCCGGAAGCCGTGAAGGAGACAAACAGATGAAAAGAGAAAGGATTGCCATTCTTAGAGATATGTCAGACTTATCACCGGTTTTGCCGCTGGCTGATATCCTGTAAATTTGGATTGATATCTCAGAATTCATCAGGGCAAAGACGCCTTCCCTTCACCCTGATGTGTTTCACCTAGGCATACAGAGTATCGATCCATTTCAGAGCCTCTCCGTCGCTGATTTTCCCCAAATATCGTTCTGTGGTGGACATGTTTGAATGTCGTTATATAACTTTCGATGCGATCTTTATGAGAACACCAGAACGACTGACATAGGTTACGGCATGGCTCTCAGAAATAGACACACGCCTTAATCCGCTGAAGGCAGTTGCCGTTCCAGTGCATTCGCAGATGAATTGTTCCTTTGCTTCAATGTATCGATAATCACAATTCATTGATTATTTCTTGATAATTTGGCATCAGGTGTTTATAACTCATTGTCAGGCAAGCAAAGAAAATGTCAATTTCTAATCAGAACTCGATTCTTATTCATCCCAGATAACAAAAAAGAACTGAACATGTCCAGACAGCGCTACGTCGCTCTTGATGTTGAGACAACAGGCCTCTCTCCTCGAAATGGCCACCGGATCATCGAGATCGGAGCAGTGTCAATTGAAGGCGACCGTATTACAGAAGAATTCGAGAGCCTGGTCAATGTTGAAAGAAAAATATCCTCCAAGGTTCAACGGATACACGGGATTTCCAATGAAATGCTGGTCAATCAACCAAAATTTGAGGAATTATTTCCACGGCTACGGTCTTTTCTGAAGAACAGCATCATTGTTGCCCATAACGCAAGATTCGACAGGGACTTTTTGAAGCATGAAATGAAACGGCTTTCTTTGTCAGTGAAGAACCGGTACATCTGCACCATGGAAATGGGCAGAAAATACTATCCCGGACTACCTGATTACACACTCGATACGTTGTATCGACACGTATTCGGAGAAATTCCGGCGGATATTCGGCGGCACCGGGCGCTCGACGACGCCCGGATGACGGCGCAGATATGGATGGATATGGTGAAACGATGAGTGATTAATCAAAAAGGAATTACGAGAATAACATGATAACTTGCGCATAAAATAACTTCAGGGGAAATCTATCGTAGTCATGCGTTACCATTTTGATCCTAAAAAAAGTGGATGGGCAAAGACTCACTCAGAGGGAAAACCAGGGTTATCGGTTTTTGAACATTGCCGCCATGTGGGCTGGGTTGCATGTGAACTGATCAATCGCGGTCGAACAATACCCGATGAAAGAGTTAATCCCCCTGTTGCTGCTGTCATTGCGGCAACTCATGATGTCGGAAAGTGGTCACCTGGTTTCTTGCAGATGTGCCCTGCTTGGTTGGAACAGGAAGAGTTAAAGCTTATTGCCGAACGTCAAGACTGGAAAGCTCAAAAAGATGTTCGCCACGAAAAACATAGTCAGAATTCAATTCAATTATTACTCCAGAACCGTGGATATAAGCAATCTGAGGCTTCCGCATGGGCGATTGTAGCGGGCGCTCATCATGGTAAGATGCATTCTCCTGAAAATTACGCGGGCGGTAATGTAAGCCTACTCATTAATGATTGGCATGCCCAGCGCCATCGGATAATTGAATCCATCGAATCGGAATTTGGCAGTAAGATATCTGCCGTTGGACTTCAAAAAACCGATGCGGTTATCCCGTGGCTGATGGGCCTAACAAGTGTGGCCGATTGGATTGGTTCAGATGAAATTAATTTCCCGGTTGATAAGGGCTTACACAAAAAAGAGGCGAAGAAATCGGCGAAACAGGCAATTGAAAAAATTGGCTTATACAAGCCCCAGATAAAGGAAAATTTGAGTTTCGAAAATATTTTCAGATTTCCCCCTAATGAAATGCAACAAGATGCATTATCGCTTATTACTAAGCCAGGCATATATGTAATTGAAGCCCCCATGGGTTTAGGAAAAACAGAAGCAGCTTTGGCTTGCGCCTATCAACTTTTACAATTCGGCCATGCCTCCGGTCTGTATTTCGCTTTACCCACACAACTGACTTCCAACCGTATACACATGCGGGTAAGTGAGTTTGTCGGAAAAATAACCCAAAATTCAGAAAATACCCGGTTAGCCCACGCCAATGCATGGCTGGAAGACGTTTACTATCAGCCACGTCCTGTGCAAACATCGATTAAGGATTCAAAAGATGATGCGACAACGAGTCGTGACTGGTTCGCATCGGCCAAGAGAGCGTTACTGGCAAATTTTGGTGTCGGCACCATTGATCAAGCCTTGATGTCAATAGTTGCCGTAAGGCATTTCTTCGTTCGGCGTTTTGCCTTGGCAGGTAAGGTTGTTATAATCGACGAAGTCCACAGCTACGACCATTTCACAGGGACATTGATTAATTGCCTTTGCCGAGAACTGCAAAAACTCGGATGCACTATTATAATTCTCTCAGCTACTTTGCTTCCCAATGTAAGAAACGATCTAATCGGTGTTGAAGAAGAAAACATTCAGAAAGAAGGTTATCCTTTGATTAGTGGCAAGAGTAGCGATGGAGTACTAATTCCCCCTAAAGGATCAACATCCGCCCCGCGTCCTCCAATCAAACGTATCTTTAAGAATGTTAATCAATTATTAAACGATGGCCGAATGGCGGCAAGTGCCGGTGCTCGGGTATTGTGGGTATGCAATACAGTAAACTCTGCTCAGAAAACATTCAAGGAATTGACTGCGCAAGATAATGGTTTTGAAACAGGCTTGTTACATTCGCGTTTTCCTCACTTTATCAGACAGCAACGGGAAGAGTACTGGATGGAAAGGCTGGGCAAAAAAAGCACTGATAAAAGTGGGTGTATTCTTGTTTCAACACAAATTGTTGAACAGAGCGTTGATATTGATTCAGACATACTAATCAGCGAACTGGCTCCCATGGACATGCTGTTGCAACGTATGGGGCGTTTATGGCGGCATCTTGATATACGGCCGGCAGGCGCAAGGCCGGTTCAAGACCCTGAAATCTGGGTAGTGGAAGAAGGAAAAACTCTGACCGATTTGAAGAAAAGCAGCAGCGCTGAATTACCCAAAATACTGGGAGCAAAGGCAAAGGTATATCAACCATACGTATTATTAAAAACATATGAAGCATTGCATCACTTTAATGCGATCAATCTGGCCGATGAAAACGGCGAATCTGACGTTCGAGATCTTTTAAAGTTGACCTATGTAAACGGGCAAGAAGATCCAGAATCTTGGGAATTTCTGGCTGGCGAAATGAAAGGTACCGAATTCGCCGAGAAACGACTGGCGTTATCAAACACGCATCTGTTTGCCAAAGCTGCGTTAGATGATGAAGAAGGAAAACAAACACGATTGGATGAAATCGAAACGCGACCATTGTTAATAGCAACACACATTGGAGGTGAGGAGATTGTGTTGTTGAACGGTGATGCGATAGCGCTAAATCCGGAAAAATTTAACATACACCACGCTCGATCTATTCATAAAAATGTTATTCGTGTTCATGATTGGCCTTACGTGCACGTTATGCCGCATCCGGCCGTGTCATTTTATATTAAAGGGAAACATTGCCTTGCATTGCTTGACGAAAACAATCAATTGAAAATCAAGGGACTAAAAACGGGGATTCGAATTGAGTGGAGTGAAGACCTGGGTATAGTTCAGACTCACACGAAAGGAGGTAGTGATGAATCTTGTGACTGATCGGTGGTTGCCGGTAACCGATAGAAACAACCGGTTGTGTTACATCAGCCTGAATCAGTTATTTGGAGAACCGGACGAGTGGCTTGATCTGGTACTGCGACCGCACGAGCGGGTAAGTGTAATGCGCTTTTTGATATGTATTGTACAGGCTGCTTTAGGTGGTGGTCCTTCTGAAGATAGTTGGAATGATTATATAGATGAAACACCGCAAAAATGTCTGAATTACTTAAAATCGGACGAACGTAAAAGATGCTTTGATTTATATGTGGATGAAATTCCTGAAGATGATAAAACTCCTTTCCTTCAAATAGCCGAGCTAGAGCCTTTTAACAAGGAACCAACACCTACGACAAAACTTAAATTTTCTTTGGCAACGGGAAATAATTCAACATTGTTTGATCATTCCGGACTTAATATCGACAGAGAGGAATCAAAACGATTGTTGGATAATTCTGATCTGGTTGTCTCGATGTTAAGCTTTAATAATTTTTCTTTGGCAGGGCTTTATCCTCAGGCGAAATGGAAAGACAAAATAACGTCAAAATCGGGCGTGAAGGACGCGCCATGTGCTTCCATGCTTCACTGTTTTGTGAGGAAGGACACCGTTATTGAAACTGTACATGCAAATATTCTTACGAAAGAACAAATTATAGAAAGATACGGGGAAAATGTAGGAGTACCCGTCTGGGACCATTTCCCTTCCTCACCTTCAGATCACGATGCGATCAAAAACGCAACTCAAACCTATATCGGAAGACTTGTACCTCTGAGCCGGTGGTTAAAAATTTTGCCAGACAGGAAAACGATGCTGATGGGTGAAGGCTTCGTTTATCCTGTTTATCCTGATTTTACTGAAGCTACGGCAATCGAAGTAATTTCTACTTTCAGGGCTAAGCAGGAACGCAGAATATTGGGAAGTAAAAACACGACACCATGGCGTGAACTTTTTGCCATGACGACCAAACGCATTTCCGACAAAAAAGACATTGGCGGACCGCCAGCAGTAGAAAATCAATCCAAATTTAAAAGTTATGATCTGCATGTGCTTGCATTAAAACGCGACAACCAATCGATTCTTGACACGGTAGAATCTGTTCTTCACGTACCCGATTATTTTTCCCAGTCTGAGGAATGCAGAGAATCATATAAGGATGGGGTAAAAAAATCTGAAATTAAATCATACAAGTTAGGCGAATCGATCCAGACATACCTTTCTTTTCTGATGCCCGATATGGTCGAAATTGTAGACAAGGGGATAAGAGGCGAAAAACTCAAAAAGAAGGAAAGTGACAAGTATCAATTTATTAAGGAGAGAGTGAAAAGTAAATATCTGACACACTACTGGACACTCATCGAAAAAGACCGTCATTTATTAATGCATTATATCTCTGTGCTGGGAACAGAGAGGGACGAGGAGCGCGAAGAGGCACAAAAAGCATGGCTCAGTGCAATAAATCGTGCAGCAAGAGAAACATACCGAACACTCTGCTCACAGGAAAGCCCGCGTGAGGTAAGAGCATATGTGGTGGGATGGCAATTATTAAATTCATAAGAATCTTAAAGAAAGGAGGAACTATGAGCCAGACATTTGCGGATGATTTTGTGAAATACCTGCAAGGTATGGTCGGCGACAGGGGCAAAATGGCAGCCTTGCGCAAGGGCTTGATTGAAAATCAGGCTCAGGTCACGTGGCTGCTGCTGGCCAGATTTCTGGATTTTGATAGACCTTATCAGATGAAAACCTTGCAAACAGTAGGAGGTCTGTTCGGGCATAATCAAAATAATACAAACACAGGAAATTTTGGCAATCTATGCCACCAAATGCTGGACGAAGATGAAAAACAAAAAATAGCTCGAGGAGAATCGGGAGCCATCTCCAGACATTTTCAATACGCACTGGCCGCCCAGGGGGAGGAAATATTCCCCCGTGTCAGACGGCTCGTAATGCGCGCTCAGAAAGACGAAATTCCTGTCAATTATGTACGACTCACGGATGATTTACTCGGCTGGCAATCGTCATATAGAAGAGACAGAATCAAACTCGAATGGGGCAAAGAGTTTTGGAAGGCAAAGACAGTACCTGAAGCCAAAACAGAAGAGAGCGAGGTGGAAGAAGATGGCTAACCTGGTTAGAGTCACGGTTGGTTATGAGCAGCTTGCCGAAGAAAGAATCTACGACAACTACGCATGGCACAAAAAGGCTTGGACCATGTTCGAGCATCATCATGAATTGAAAGATCGAAACAGTAAAAGGGAAATGGATAAAGGGCCTACGCCTTTTCTGAGTCGCTATATACAAAAATCAAGTCATGCAGTGTTGTTGATTGTGTCTGAATATAGCCCTTTAAAACCGGATTGGTGTGGCAATGAACAATGGCAGATGATTGAAATCGATGAAAGTTATCTAACCCAGGATAGTTACTATTTTGATCTGTATGCCAATCCCACAAAGGCTGTCAAAAAGCCGGATAATAATGGTGGCTTTACCAAACATGGCAGACGCTTAACTTTAATGGACACGCCGTCTCAAAGAGAGTGGCTGTACAGAAAGGGCAACAGCCATGGTTTCCAATTGGTTGAGGATATTCCATTGCGGATCGAAAAACCCGTTAATCATTATTTCAATCGAAAAGGTAAAAAAGGACTGCATATTGGCGTTCGCTTTCAAGGTGCATTACGGGTAACCAACAGCTGTGAGTTTCGAGATGCCTTTCGCCGAGGCATTGGAACCGCGAAGGGGTTTGGCTTTGGCTTGTTAATGATTAAACCGGCACATTTTTAATCAACGAATACTTACGGGAGGATGCGATGAAACATTTGGAAATGCATATTTTACAATCAGTACCGGTCACCTGTCTGAATCGTGATGATTTGGGATCACCTAAAACGGCGTTTTTCGGCGGTGTTCAGCGCGCCAGAGTTTCCAGCCAAAGTTGGAAAAGAGCGATACGTGAATATGCGCATGAAATCAGTCCATATTTTGAAGGCAAACGGAGTCGCTTGATTATTGATCCGCTTAAAGATGAATTTGTTAAATTGGGTAAAGATGAAGAGTTGTCTTTGAAATGGGCAAAAGAAATCGCTGGTTCTATTGCAACCTTAGATTCTGGAAATGAAAAAAAGGTTAAGACCATTTATTTCACCACCCATGCTGAACTTGAATTTCTAGCAAAAGCATATGCGTTAATTTGTCAGGAACAGGGTGATATCCCAGTAGATGATAAAAAGTACAAAGAAAAAGCGAAAAAGAGAACTAGAGCAGCAACCAAAGAGATTGACTCTGTCATTTATAAAGATGCCGCCGACATTTCACTCTTCGGTCGTATGGTTGCCAGTGATCATTCATTGACTATCGAAGGGGCGGCCATGTTCAATCATCCAATTTCAACGCACAAAGTTGACAATGAATTAGATTTTTTTGCTGCAGTGGACGAATGGCAAAAGGAGGATGATTCGGGAGCGGGTATGACAGGCACCTTGGAATTTAATTCATCCGTTTACTATAGGTTTGCTGCGTTAAATCTGAGTATGTTGGCAGACAAAGAACACCTTGCCTGCATGACGCAAGACGAGAGGAGAAAGGTTGTGTCTGCCTTTGTGCAGGCAACGCTGGAAGCCGTCCCAGGAATGACCGCGACAAATTCAGGGCGTAAGAACTCTATGAATGGATATACGAGACCATCATACGTGCTGGGTATTGTTCGTGAAAAAGGGCATCCTATTCAATTTGTAAACGCGTTTGAAGAGCCGGTTTGGGCGGGTGCTGGAAGGGGTATCATGAAAGAATCTATTGGTAGGCTTCAAAAAGAAGAAATGAAACAGAATGAGACTTGGAAACTCGACAGGCATGAATTGGCAAGATCCGTTATTCCTGAGAATAATATAGATGAGTTCATTGAGGAGATGGTGAAATATGTCGAATAAGCTTTTGGCATTGAGACTCAGCGGGATATTGCAGTCCTGGGGGTATAACAGTGAATATACCTATCGAAATTCAGGTCTGTTTCCGACGAAAAGTTCGGTCCTCGGTCTTTGCTGTGCGGCAAAGGGTTTGAATCGGGGGTCCGAAGATGAAAAAGATTTTTTGGAATCCATTGCCGATTGCCCAATGACGGCAATAGCTTTGCCACGTACACGAATGATAGGTGAAAAATCCTGGACAGTTAATGTCAGGAGAATCGAGGATTTCCATACAGTTGAAAACACTAAAACAGCTTCAGGGAAAAAAAATGATAATGCTGTGGTGACGTATCGACAGTATCTTTGTGATGCAGATTTTATTGTTTTGCTTGAAGTTGATTCAGAAATCGCCGACGATCTTGAAAATAAGCTGTCCGATCCTGATTGGGGTGTTTGGCTGGGGAGGAAAAGCTGTATACCGAGTGCTCCCGTTTTTGCGGGAATATTTTCCACCATGAACGAGGTTTGCAATGAACTACTTGGTGGTAAAGCTTTAGATTATTTTACATACCAGAAAGAAGTTGTTTCTTTTGAGCAAGGCACGGACACTTTAATGGACATGCCAATCGATTTCGCAATCGACAAACGCGAACGTGGTCAGAGAAGGGTAAAAATATGTGAGGCTGAAAGATAATCTGAGCGGGAGATCCTTACAATCCGCTTGTATTAGGTTTGGGTGTATTTGATGCAGTGATTGTGGCACCACGATAGTGCCGTTCTTTAGATTTAAGCACTTACTTCCAGAGGATTGAACAATGGAACCCATCCTTCCCCCTCTTAAACCGATTCCCATCAAGGACCGCATATCAGTTGTTTATGTGGAAAAGGGTAATCTCGATGTGCTGGACGGTGCGTTCGTCGTTGTCGATAAAACAGGCATTCGTACTCACATCCCGGTCGGTGGTGTCGCCTGTCTGATGTTGGAACCGGGAACGCGGGTTTCACATGCCGCCGTTACGTTAGCGTCCCGTGTCGGTTGTCTTCTCGTCTGGATCGGCGATGCCGGAGTCAGGCTTTATGCGTCGGGGCAGCCCGGCGGAGCACGGTCTGACCGTCTGCTCTATCAGGCAAAACTAGCCCTGGATGATACGGCCCGACTGAAGGTTGTCAGAAAGATGTATGCCCTCCGCTTTAAGGAAGAGCCTCCGGCGAAGAGAAGCATACAGCAACTTCGCGGGATTGAAGGGGCAAGGGTTCGAAAAATGTATGAACTTCTGGCACGGCAGTACAAGGTGCAATGGAAGAGCCGCAACTATGACCACACGGAGTGGGGAAGCGGCGATGTACCTAACCGGTGTTTAAGCTCCGCCACTGCCTGTCTTTACGGCATCTGCGAGGCGGCTATCCTCGCAGCGGGATATGCACCTGCTGTGGGATTTATTCACACGGGCAAGCCTCAGTCCTTTGTTTATGATATTGCCGATATCTTCAAATTCGAGACGGTCGTTCCCATTGCATTCAGAATCGCCTTTAAAAAACCCGCTAATCCGGAACGGGACGTACGGCTCGCCTGTCGTGATGTGTTCAGGCAATCACGGTTGCTCCGCCGAATCATTCCGACAATAGAAGAAGTTTTGGCTGCAGGTGAAATAGCGAGACCGACTGCCCATGATGAAGCTGTGGAGATTGCGATACCCAACAAGGAGGGCATTGGAGATGCTGGTCATCGTGGTTGAAAATGCGCCACCCCGTTTAAGGGGACGCCTGGCACTGTGGTTGCTTGAAATTCGGGCTGGTGTTTATGTGGGAAAAGTATCCCGACGTGTCCGTGAAATGATTTGGGAACAGGTAGAAATAGGAATTAACGAAGGCAATGCCGTCATGGTGTGGGCGACCAACACCGAATCGGGATTTGATTTTCTGACGCTTGGGGCAAATCGTCGCATTCCCGTCGAGATGGACGGGATAAAACTGGTTTCGTTCATGCCGGAATCAAGTGAAACCTTATGAGAATAAACGGAACCGGGAGTTCTCATATGGCTGGTAGGTTTTTTCGATCTTTGAAAACCGAATAGAATCAAGTAAATACAAGAAGTATGTTCCCCGCACACGCGGGGATGAACCGACCACAATCGCAAGGATCATAGCGACGGAATTATGTTCCCCGCACACGCGGGGATGAACCGCGTTAGGAGAGGGTTTATGAATGATAGTATGAATGTTCCCCGCACACGCGGGGATGAACCGTTGCAGGAGGAGCAGATTCAGGCGTTGCTGAAATGTTCCCCGCACACGCGGGGATGAACCGTTATAATCAGCGTCGCTAGTTTTGTCACAACTATGTTCCCCGCACACGCGGGGATGAACCGGCTTGATGATTTTAATTTTCAGAATGTGGATTTCATAAAAATTGATTGTGAAGGATATGAGTATTTTGTTTTACGTGGGGCGGAAAAAACACTACTGCAAAACAAGCCCTGTATAATCGTGGAGCAGAAACCGGAGACAGGGATGGAGAAATACGGAATAGGAATTACTGACGGAGTGAAGTACCTGGAATCATTAGGGGCAAAACGACGGGCAAGCATTCAGGGTGATTACATTCTTAGTTGGGAGTGAAATATGGGTTACGGAGATGAGATAATGGCATTGGGTCGGGCAGAGGCGGTATATCAGGCACTCGGACATCCAGTATCCATCTGTGGTGTGAGTAAGAAACCCCGTAAACATGAATTATGGGAAGGAAATCTTGCAGTGGATTCGGATTCACCATTGAGAATAATGGATGGCCCGTCCGCGCGTCCCTATATAATTAGATGGATAAGAAATCCTGGGCTTACTTCTATTTTTAATCCGAAGTTTAGGGCCAGGG
>OMKS01000062.1_pt1 | contig 82630 bp, 73 predicted proteins | sample 1674721 | NCBI WGS metagenome assembly OMKS01 (sample SAMN06264996, study PRJEB25208) | sediment metagenome | isolation source: hot spring sediment | place: USA: California | collected 2014-09-02 | reverse complement strand
GCCGAACGAAAGGGGGCAGAAACAGTCAGCGAAGGCCTAAACTGGTGTGATATGCTCTCTACCCGATCAATTTGACAATTTGCATAAAGTCTAACTGCCAACATTAAGTTAAATTATTTCGCTGAAACAAGCAAAAATATCGGCTGTAAAGCCAAAATGTCAAATTGTCAAGGACCGTCCCCATTATCCATTATTCAGAGCGTGAAATGCAAATAGATGAGGGATTAACCCTTTTGCGCTCTATTTGCGTAATTATTTTATTCCCACGGCAAACAAAATGGAGTTTCTGATGAAAGCATTGTTATTGTCACCGATTTTTGGATTTTCACGCGCGGTCTGTTTGATCATGGTTCTGGCCCTGACAAGCCCGGTCCTCCCCGGGGAAGAACCGGTGGATCCGGTTATCGAAAAGATCATCGAGATCGGGAAAACAGACAACCGCACCATGCGGCACCTGGACGTACTCTGTCACCGCTTCGGCGGCCGGCCCATCGGCTCCGCCGCCTATGACAATGCTGCGGAGTGGGCGGGCGGAAAGTTCAAGGAATGGGGCATGGATGTGCTGTACGATGAAGCCGGACAACTGCCCGTGGGCTTTAATCGCGGGCCCTGGTTCGGCAAAATGACCTCGCCGCAAAGCATGCACCTGCATTTTGCCACACCTTCCTATTCAGCGGGCACCCGGGGGCGGGTTGTGGCCCCGGCCGTGCGGGAACCCAAAGACGACGAGGAATTCGCGCGCATGAAAAAGCGCATTTCCGGTGCCTGGGTGCTGCTCACGCCGGAACCGGAAAAGCCGCAGCCCAAGCGTGATGAACCCCGGCCCAGTTTCCGGGAAAGAATGCGTCAGCGAGAGCTGGAGCAGGAAAAGCGCGCGGCGCGACTGAAAAAGCTGGAAGACGCTGGCGCCCTGGGTGTCATCGAGTCCGCCAAGGTGCCGATCCAGGCCATGTACAACAAGGATATCCACAAGTGGAAGTCATGGCAAGACCTGCCCAACTTGTGCGAGATCCTGCTGGATGAAAACCAGTTTGTACTCATCCAGCGCATGGTCAGCGAGAGGCGCCGGGTGGAACTGGAGTTTGATATCCGCAATTATTTCAGGATGGGGCCGGTGCCGTACCACAACGTGATCGGCGTGATTCCCGGTAGCGAGTTTCCCGACGAGTACGTAATCATTTCCGGCCACCTGGACGCTTACGATGTGGCCACGGGCGCGGTAGACAACGGCAACGGCGTAACCACCTCCATGGAAGCGGCACGGCTGATCATGGCGGCCGGTGGAAAACCCCGCCGCACCATTCTGGTTACTCTCTGGGCCGGAGAGGAGTTCGGCATCCTGGGCGCCGGACACTGGGTGGAAAAGAACAAAGACCGCTTGCCCCGGGTGTCAGCCATGTTCAACCGCGACGGCGGGCCCACGGTGCCCACCGGCATCTATGTCACCAAGGCCCTGTGGGCGGATCTGGAACCCCTGAGCCGGATTATAAACTCCATCAACCCCGATTTTCCTTTCGAGCTCAAGGAACACAAGGCCCGGCCCCGGCCGCAAGGTCCGGGGGGATCGGACAGTTCCGTGTTTGCCATGCACGGCGTGCCCACGTTCTGGCTGCCCACCGCCGACCCCAGGGGTTATGATTTCCGCTACCGTGAGATCTGGCACACGGAAAGCGACCTCTATCAGAAAAGCATCCCCGAATACCAGGAGCACGCCGCCATTGTGCGCGCGGTGCTGGCCTATGGTGTGGCCAGCCTGGACCACTTGCTGGCCCGTGACGGCTTCTACTTGAGCGAAAAAGAAGCGGAGGCTTTGCGCAAGGCCGCGGCAAAAAAGCGCAAAAAGCAGGCAGGATCTGCTACTTTCTGACTGCGCTTGATTGCCCGCGTCCCGGGGTATAAAATTTCTGCATGGAATATCAGTCATGACCCGCCAACGGTGCGCGTGGGTGCCTTTAAATAATTCACTGTACGTGACCTACCACGACAGGGAATGGGGGGTTCCCGTGCACGACGACAGGCTGTTGTTTGAATTCCTGGTTCTGGAGGGCGCCCAGGCGGGTTTGAGTTGGTTGACGGTGCTGCGCAAACGGGAGCATTACCGCGAGGCGTTCGATGGCTTTGATCCGGAAAAGGTGGCCGGCTACGATGACGCACGCATTCAAAGCCTGCTTCAGAATCCCGGCATTATTCGCAACCGCTTGAAAGTACGCGCCGCGGTAACCAATGCCCGGGCGTTCCTGAAGGTCCGGGATGAATTCGGCACATTCAGTGGCTTCATCTGGGGTTTCGTTGACGGCCGGCCCATCATCAATGCCTGGAAAAGCATTGCTGACGTTCCGGCCTCCACGCCCCTCTCGGACACCATCAGCCGGGAGTTGCAGCACCGGGGCTTCAAATTCGTGGGCTCCACCATCGTTTACGCCCACATGCAGGCCACGGGCATGGTCAACGACCACACCATCGACTGTTTCCGCTACCGGCAACTGCAGTAGTCCTGCTTCCGCGACGCTTTAATGACCGGGAAAAGTATATCCACCTGTTGGACTACCCCTTCTGTGCCACCTCGGGAGTGTTGGGGCCCAAGCGTCGCCAGGGTGATCTGCAGATTCCCGAAGGTTACTGTCACATCGACCGTTTCAATCCCTGAAGCCGTTTTCACCTTTCCCTGGGGATTAGTTACCCCAATGCTTTGGACCGTATCCACAAAACCGCCCGGGACCCGGGGGGAGATATTTTTATCCACGGCAGTTGCGTCACCATCGGTTGCATTCCCTTGACGAACGACAAGATCAAGGAGCTCTACCTGTTTGCCGTGGAGGCGCGGTCCAACGGTCAGGAAAAGATTTCCGTGCATATTTTTCCGGTCCGCATGTCCGCGAAAAACATGGCGGCTTTACAGGCCGGATTCTTTAATCGGCCGGACCTGATTGCGTTCTGGAAAAATCTGCAGACCGGGTATGAATTGTTTAAAGAAACCCGTACCATTTGCCCGATCAGTGTTTCTAAAAAGGGCGAATACATTTATCAAAAATAGGCCATCAACTGTCATTGTAGAGGGGCAATTATTTCAGTTTTAATCGATACTGGTGAGATTATTCCGGTTTAACTATTATCCAACAGTATAAAAGGAGGAAAAATGAAGAATTCAAGATCCATGGTATTGACGCTTTTCCTGGTTGCCGCTTTTTTATTCACTTGCTTGCAAGTGTCACCTGCCCAGGTGGTAAAGCCAACACAGAGAGTGCTGAAATCCCCGGTTATGAAGCACGCGCTTCCGGATATTGCGGTTGAGTTGAAATCTCCCCGTTCACTGGCTGTTCCAATGACAGCCGGCAAGATGAATCCGGGACTTACTCCCGGTTCTTTGATCGGAAAGCAGGTGCAGGTAGTTGTTAAAAACATCGGTAACCGGGATACGGGCAAATTTTTTGTGGACGTGGTTCTGTCTACCGACACCAAGGTTCCCGTAAAAATGGCCACGTATTCACCGATTTTCCAGGAGGATGTGTTGATTCTAGGTGGCAGGTTGTCCGTTATTAACCTGGCGCCGGGAAAGAGTCAAACCTTGAGCCTGCCCGCGCAAAGCAAAATTCCGGACAAGATCAAGACGGGAATTTATTACCTGGCGGCCGTTGCTGATCCCGGTCAAACCGTCAAGGAAAAAGATGAACGCAATAACGTGGCACTGATGCGGATCAAGGTGAATCCGCTACCGCCGCCTACTCCACCGGTAACCATCAGCTCCGTCGGCCAGACCGGGTACTGGTCAAGCGGGGGTGGTTTTTTCGAGATCCATTTGGGCGGAAGCGGTTTCGGGAGCCAGTGCGGCAATAAAACCGTGCGTATCGGCAGCTACGAGGCTGGGGCTTCCGACATGGAATTGTGGTCAGATACCCAGGTGATTGTACCGTTGCCCAACAATTTTCCTTTCGGAAACAGACATGATATCGCGGTGTGGGAAAACGGCAGCGTTGTTTCTAACGTGAAACAGAATGTTTTGATTTACATGGACATCACGGCCGGTGAGTTCAGTAATTCCGACGGTGAGCCGATCTTTGAGGCTCCGGCAGGGGCCACAATACGCATGAGAGGTCTGTTTGGAGCAAACCAGGGAAGTTGCGTGGTGAAATTCGGGGGTGTGAACGCCCAGATCGTATCATGGACGTATCACACCATTACTTTTGTGTTGCCGAACCTTTCTCCGGGCCAATACCCGGTGTTTGTCGAAAAGAACGGTGAACGCGTCTCTTTCCTGGTCAACTTCACGATATCGTCTCCCTCGCCTCTACCCGTAATCATTAACTCGATCGGTCAGACCGGGTACTGGTCCAGCGGGGGTGGTTTTTTTGAGGTCAATTTGGGCGGAAGCGGTTTCGGGAGCCAGTGCGGCAATAAAACCGTGCGCATCGGCAGCTACGAGGCTGGGGCTTCCGACATGGAATTGTGGTCAGATACCCAGGTGATTGTACCGTTGCCCAACAATTTTCCTTTCGGAAACAGACATGATATCGCGGTGTGGGAAAACGGCAGCGTTGTTTCTAACGTGAAACAGAATGTTTTGATTTACATGGACATCACGGCCGGTGAGTTCAGTAATTCCGACGGTGAGCCGATCTTTGAGGCTCCGGCAGGGGCCACAATACGCATGAGAGGTCTGTTTGGAGCAAACCAGGGAAGTTGCGTGGTGAAATTCGGGGGTGTGAACGCCCAGATCGTATCATGGACGTATCACACCATTACTTTTGTGTTGCCGAACCTTTCTCCGGGCCAATACCCGGTGTTTGTCGAAAAGAACGGTGAACGGGTATCTTTCCAGGTCAATTTCACCATATCCACTCCCTGAAAAAAGCTGGGAGAACATGCGGCAAAACCGGGTTCAGATTTTCATCACAGCCTGAACCCGGTTTTGGGCTGTTACAGTTCCACGCGCTTGAGAAGCTGGGCGTTGACGGCCACAACCACCGTACTGGCCGACATCAGGATCGCGCCCACTGCCGGGGTAAGCAGAACACCCCAGGCCGCGAGCACTCCCGCTGCCAGGGGTATCGCGATAATGTTGTAACCGGCCGCCCACCACAGGTTTTGAAGCATCTTCCTGTACGTGGCGCGGGATAGCGCCACGATCCTGGGGATATCGCGGGGATCGGATCGTACGAGCACGATGTGACCGGCTTCCACCGCGACATCCGTGCCCGCGCCGATCGCAATCCCGATATCGGCGGTGGCCAGGGCGGGGGCATCGTTTACGCCATCGCCCACCATCGCCACCTTTTTCCCCATGGCTTGCAGTTCCCGTACTTTCGAGGCCTTATCCTCCGGAAGAACCTGGGCGAACACGGTGTCGATGCCCAACTCCGCAGCTACTGCGTCCGCCACCGCCTGTGAGTCGCCGGTGAGCATTGCCACATCGATGCCGCGCTCCTGCAGGGCGCGGATCGCCTCGCGGCTTTCTTCGCGGATGGCATCGGCCACCGCGAAAACAGCCATTGCCTTTCCGTCCCGAAGCAGATGAATGGCGGCCTGCCCCCGGCCGGCCGCCGCCTCGGCTGCTTTCCGAAGCGCGTCGGGTATCTGCGCCGCCTCTTCTTTGAGCAGTGCCGGACCGCCGATATGGTATTCCACCCCGTCGACTGTAGCCGCAACGCCTTTTCCCGGGAGTGAGCGGAATTCTTGCGCGGCGGGCACGTCAAGCTTTCTTTCCTCGGCCGTTTTCGCGATTCCCCGCGCGATGGGATGTTCCGACTGCGATTCCACTCCCGCCGCGATGCGAAGCGCTTCTTCGTTCGACGTATTATCCGCAACCGCCATCTCCACAACGCGAAACTCCATTTGAGTGAGTGTTCCCGTCTTGTCAAAAATCACGGTGTCCAGGTTCCGGGCCGCCTCGAGTCCGCGCCGATCGCGCACAAGCAGGCCGTTTTCGGCGCCCAGCCTGGTTGAGATGGCGACAACCAGCGGCACTGCCAGCCCGAGTGCATGGGGGCACGCGATGACCAGCACGGTCACGACCCGAATGATGGAGAAATCAATTTCCGCGTCCAACAACTGCCAGACGGTGAATGTGAGAACACCGGAGAAAACGGCTACTCCCGTCAGGATCTGCGCCGCGCGATCCGCCAGGTGTTGCGCTCGCGACTTGGACTTCTGGGCATCCGCCACCAGACGCATGATACCGGACAGCTTCGTGTTTTCCCCGGTGCCCGTGATCTCCATGCGAATTGATCCTTCGCCGTTGATGGTGGCGGCGATAACCTCATCGCCCTCTTTCTTTTTCACCGGCCGTGCCTCCCCGGTGAACATGGCCTCGTTGATGGCACTCTTGCCTTTGCGAACAATCCCGTCCGCCGGGATGCGTTCGCCCGGACGGACGAGTAAAATGTCGCCTTCCTGCAATTCGCTGACAGGGACGGTCTCCTCGGTCTCCCCCGTGATGCGGGTCGCCGTGTCGGGGAGAAGTTTTGCCAACTCCTGAAGCGCGCCCCGGGCCTGCATGATCGAGCGCATCTCGATCCAGTGACCCAGTAGCATGATCGTGACAAGGGTCGCAAGCTCCCACCAAAGCGCTTTCGCTTCAATGAACCCGAGTTGCACGACCCAGGAAAAGATGAAGGCAACGGAGATGGCCAGGGAGATCAACGTCATCATCCCGGGCAACCGCGCTTTCAGTTCCCGCAAACCTCCCCGCAGGAAGACCAGGCCACCGTATAGAAATATGGCGGTCGCGAGAATTGGAGGAATCCATGCTGAGCCGAAAAACTCGGGCGCCCGGTAGCCCAGCAGGTCCTCGATGTGTACGGACCAGAATACCACCGGCAGGGTGAGAACGAAAGAGAGCCGGAACTTATCCCGAAACATCTTCGGGCTGTGGCCCGCGTGCTGATCGTGGCCTTTGTGGTTCCCGGAGCCCTTCCCTGATTCCCCATGCGCCCCATGGCCGGCGCGCGATTCGGTTTCGTGATTGTGATGGTGAGATTTTTCCTTATTCATCAAGCGATCCTTTGGCCATATAGACCATGTTCAGTTCTTGACACATTTGCTGCACGAGAAAAAAGGAAGCTGTACAGCATCGTTCATTCAAAGTCAGTATATAGCAGGCAATGTTTTTTTTGCCAATGCAGCAAAGATTGAGGGCCGTGCGTAAAACGGCTTGCAGGTCACCGAAGTGGTCGCGGTGGCCGTGGGAGATCATGACGTGGCGGACGGCGCATAAATCGACTCCCAGTTTTTTAGCGTTGTTGGCCGGGATATGGGGTTGGGTATTCGCATCAAAAAGCAGGGTATGTCCGTTCTTCTCGACCAGGCAGGAAAAGCCCCAGTCTGAGCGGGTGCCCGGTGTATGGACGGTATTGTCATTTAGGATGGTCGATTTCAACGATGCGTTCAGGTACAATGTCCCTGCCGCCAGGGTCATTGCCGCGCAAATGAATTTTGCATTCATATCATCCTCCCCTTAATGACTTTCTCATGGTAGCACAGCGCGCAGGTTGAGGGCAGGCTTATTTCAAGGCGCTGAACAGCTCTTTCAATTGAAGCGGCGAAGGCCACCAGCTCTCTCGGGACACCTTTACCTTCATCAGGTCGGCGATGGTCCTGGAGTGTTTGCCCAGGGCGAGGGATATGTCCGCCATGCCCTTGGACAGGCTGTCGGCGTGGCGGGTGTAGGCCTCATTGCCCTGGCTGCCCGCGAACGCACGCGCAGCCGCGGCTACTGAGGACAGGTGCCGGTAGGCCTTTTCCGTGCAGGTGAACGTGCAAAGGGACCGGAACCACTCCATTGCCTTGCGCGGGCTGGCCCAGCCCTGTTTCCAGAAAGGATTCGCGTTGATTAACACGGCAAGTGCGCGGGCCTCCACGTCGAGCGCACCATACAGGTCCTGCGGCTTACACCCCGCAGATTCGGCAACGGCGGCGATCGGCCGCTGCAGGTTTTGCAGACCGTTGATCAGCGCGTAGATCCGAGCTTTCGGGTCCGGTATGGCGAACGCCTGCTCACATCGGCGGATCATGGTGGCCAGCTCGGTGCGGGCGGCTGCGATGGCCACTTTCCTGAATTGGCGCACAAGCAGGGTTCGCTTTGCTTCCAGCCGCTCGCCGGACTGCGTGACCGCCTGGATGTGGACCACATGCTTTCCCGGAGCAAGCCCGGCAATGGCGAAGCGGCCCAAAGTGGTGTTCCAGCGGGCTTCAGGGTGGGTCATCCAGTAACGTGTGGGACGGCCAGCCATGTCAATGCGGTATAGAACAACCGCGGGTACGTGGCGAATGGCACCGCTCTTAAAATCGTTGCGGTGTCCTTCGCTTCGCAAAGCGGTCAGTGCTTCTCCGAGGCGCGTGAAGCGATCCATGCTCGATTCGATCGTCTCTTTGGGGCGTTTCCCGAAAAGGGTCACGTAAGTCGCCGCGGCTGGGTCTCTCAAATTGATGCGCGCGTAGCGCACCGCGGTTGTGGGATCGTAGCTTCCAAAAACTTCGAGCACGACGGGAATCTCGAACGCCCCTCGGGGCGTGGGCACCTGCATGTCAAGCAGGAAGTCAATGCCGCCCTCCGGTCGCGGGGGCGGACGCTTGCGGGCGCTCTCCTGCTCGGCGAGCTTTTTTGCGTAAAGTGACTCGAGTTCCGCTTTCAACTTCGCCAGTTCTTCAAGATAGCTCTTCAGACTATGTTCGCGTGCATAGATATCCGCCTTGATACTGGCCCGTTCGATCTCCAGCTCGTGCTGGCGCTGCTGCAGTTCCCAGATCAAGACCTCGATGTTTTTCATGCCTTTTACCTTGATCGCTTGGCCCGAACGGCTCTGCAGCGGGATTCCAGTCTCATTGAGACGTTGATTGATCGTAACGTTCAGGCGGTCACGTTCGGCCAGTGCCTGCTTGTAGGCTGCCATGAGTTCTTTGCGCGTGGATTCGCTCATTCCCCGCTTCACCACTGCCGCGCGGATTATCCCGAAGCCGTTTTGCGCCCACTCATAGCTTTTGCGGCGCCACCAGTCTTTTGCATCCAGCCACTTCCTGCGAAGCCATGGATCGTACTTGTCTCGCTTCGTCAACTGGACCGGTCTCTTAAGCAACAGTTCGGGCAGGCGGCTGCGTGCCAGCTCGACTTTGTGCTTTTTCTCCAAGAGTGCCTGCCGGTACTTTGCCTGAATTTCTTTTACGGCCTCGATATCCGCGGCGATCCGGTCTAATTCGGCCTGGACTTCCGTGAAGCGGGTACGTAGAGTGGCCAGTTCCTTTTTTATTGGCTGTATGAGGATTTGTTCATAATCGGTGATTCGTCTTTTCAGGGCCTCAATCTTTTCGTCCCCTCCGGCCAGAGTCAGGGGCAAGAAGAATAGAATGAGGAGGGTGTGGAATATTTTCATTATTCTACCCACAGGGACGTGCCCAGGACCCTCCAAGTCCACCCGCAACGCTTCAGGGCCATTGCGAAGCGCATGGGCAGCCATTCCGGAAGTTCCAGGGTGCCAACCACGACCGCACCCTCTTCGATCAGATCCGTTTGCTGCAGGGAATAGGTCAGCGCTTGGGGCTTCACGAGCTCAGCTGGAGGCTCGGGGGTTCCCGGCACGCTCAAGGCATGAAGCGTTTTCGCGTCCCCTGCCTTCAGGGCTTCGATGTATCGGTGCACCACATCCCGGACAGCGCTCCTCCCGGGCTCTTCCTGGAGGCGCACCATGGCTTCCTCGAGAAGTGCGTGGGATTCGCTCTCCAGTCCGTAGGCCGATGCCAGTTCAACGGGCAGGTAACCGTGGTTATCGCGGACATCCGCTACCGCTCCGGCGTTCAATAGTGACTGGATCACCGATCCGGCGTCCGCGCGCGCAGCCAGATGCAATGGAGTCCGCCCGTCTCTATCCGTCTTTTCCAGGTCCGCCCCGGACTCTACCAGGGTTTTTGCGAATTCACTCCGGCCTTTCAGAGCTGCCCAGTGCAGCGCCGAGCGACCGGTCGGATCCACGGCCGAAACGGGAGTACCTTGAGCCAACAGAGCCTGGAATGTTTCAATGTCGCCTTCCCGGACCGCCGTGAGCAGCCGCGATCCTTCCGCCTGCGGGACGGTGGGTGAACCATCCGGTTGCTGTTGTGCCGGCCAAGGCGGGTCATGTCTCTCCATATCCGGGCCGGAAACTTCCCCCGTTCCTGGGGGCGCGGGCGCATCCCGGCCACAGGCGCAAATCACGCTGAGGAGGAGACCAACGGCATACAGCCGGAATTGAGACTTCTTGCCGGTCCGGGCAGAACGGCCTAGCGAATGGATACGGAACAAATTCAAACCCCCCGGAGAATGATTGTAAGCACCCGTAATATGAAATGTCAAGAAAAAAGGGTGGATGACTCCAAGTTTGTTTATTTAGCTAAATCTTTGTAAAATCAAGTCACAAACCCCATGCCCAAAAAGCCGACCTGTCAGGAACTGGAAGAGAGAATCAGGAATCTCCGGGAAGAGTTGAAAAGAGAGAAAGAGTCCAGGGCCGCCTTGGAGGAAAGCGAGGGACAATACCGCCTGCTCGTGACAAAAGCCATGCACGCCATCCTGGTGGCTCAGGATGGCAACCTGGTTTTTGTCAATCCCATGGCGGCTTTTTTGACCGGCTATTCCCCGCGGGAGCTGCAGTCCAAGCCGTTTGTTGAGTTTGTCCACCCGGATGACCGGCAATTGGTTCTGGGGCGCCACCTGCAGAGAATGGAGGGAAAAGAAGCACCCCAGGTATACGCTTTTCGGATTCTGCACAAAAAAGGCTGGTATATCTGGGCGGAGTTGCATGCTGTCTTAATCGACTGGGAGGGCAAACCGGCTTCCTTGAATTTCGTTCATGATATCGGGGAACGCAGAAAAACCCAAAAGGCTTTGCTTGAAAGCGAGACCAAATTCCGCACGATTTTTGAAAACGCGAATGACGCGATTTTCCTGATGAATAGGGACACCTTTATTGACTGCAACCGGAAAACCCTGGAAATGTTCGCTTGCACCCGGGAACAGATCATCGGGCAGCCGCCATATAAATTTTCGCCCAGTACCCAGCCGGATGGGAGGCTCTCGAAAGAAAAAGCCCGTGAGATGATTGAAGCGGCAATGCGGGGAGAAGCCCAATGTTTTGAATGGCAACACAGTCGGTTTGATGGCACCCTCTTTGATGTGGAGGTCAGCCTGAACGCCCTGGGTGCTGTGGGAGAGGATTTTATCCAGGCGATTGTGCGGGATATTACGGACAGAAAGAGATTTGAGCAAGAGATCTTGAGTGAAAGAGAGAGATTCAGAACCCTTGCGGACAATGCGCCCTTCGGCATGGTGTTGTCCACGGAACAGGGCGAATATATCTATATCAACAGCAAATTTACGGAACTGACCGGTTACGACATGACTGATGTCCCGAATGGCCGGGAATGGTTTCGCAAGGCTTTCCCGGACAAGGATTACAGGCGCCTGGTCATATCAAAATGGGTGGAGGATTTCAAAGATGCGTTGCCCGGGGAAAAGAAGCCCAGGGTTTTCACGATGATCTGCAAGGACGGAAAGAAAAGGATATTCAGCCTGATTTCATCGCTGCTGGTTTCCGGTGAGTTTTTGACCACATTCGAAGATCTCACCGAACAAAAAAGGGTCGAAAGGCAACTTCGCCAGGCGCAGAAGATGGAATCAATCGGCACACTCGCGGGCGGAATCGCTCATGATTTCAACAACCTGCTCATGGGGATTCAGGGCTATGCGTCCCTGATCCTGAAGGATATTGATCCATCTCATCATTATTACAAATGGATCAGCAGGATTGAGGAGCAGGTCCAGAGCGGCTCGGCCCTGACCCGGCAGTTGCTGGGTTTCGCGCGTGGCGGGCAATATGAAGTCAAACCTGTCGACATCAGCGATATCCTCGGCAAAACCGCGGCGATCTTCGGCAGAACCAGAAAAGAGATCACGATCAACCAGCAATATGAAGCGGATCTGTGGACCGTGGAGGTGGATCGCGGCCAGATGGAACAGGTTCTGATGAATCTGTATTTGAATGCCTGGCATGCCATGCCCGACGGCGGCGAACTCTGCCTGAAAACGGAAAATGCCTGGGTCAGCGATGAGCAGGCATCCAAATACGGCATTACTTCGGGCCGATATGTAAAAGTTACGGTTGCCGATTCCGGCGTTGGCATGGATGCGCGGACAAAGGAACGTATCTTTGACCCGTTTTTTACAACCAGGGAAATGGGAAGGGGAGCCGGATTGGGCCTGGCCATGGTCTATGGCATCATCAGGGGGCACAAAGGCGGAATCGAAGTGTTCAGCGAACCCGGCCAAGGTGCGGTTTTTTTAATCCTCATACCCGCTTCCGAAAAAAAGGTGGCTGCTGAAAACCGGGAAACCCGGGCAGCGGAAGAGGGCAATGAGACAATCCTGATCGTGGACGATGAAAGTGTGGTTCTGGACGTGAGCCGCAGCATGGCTGAGTCCCTCGGCTACAAGGTCTACGCGTTCCTCGATGTCCGGGATGCCCTGGCATTTTATGAGAATCAGAAAGAGGAAATTGACCTTGTCATTCTGGATATGATCATGCCCGGGATGTCCGGAGAAGAAGCGTTCAACCGCCTCAGAAAGGTCAATCCGGAAGTTAAAGTCCTGCTTTCCAGCGGTTACAGCATCAACGGAAAAGCCCGTGAAATATTGAAATGTGGTTGCAACGGTTTCATTCAGAAGCCATTTAAACTGAAACAATTCGCCCAGAGCATCCGCGAAGTGCTGCAGTGAATCCGGAGTCCGTACAAGGGTTGTTGACAGGTGAGGGGGAGGGACCCTATCATGTGGGTGGCGCGGGGAAATGTCTGATATAGGAAAGAAGAATATTTTTCGGCGGGTATTTGAACGTTCCGTCCGGGCAGCGGCGGTTGTGGATCGAGACGGGCGCATCCACCTAAGCAACAGCGGTTTTCAACGCATGATCCCGGGCTCCCGGTTGCCCCAATCCATTCTGGAAATCCTGAAGATGCGGCGGACGTTCCAGGTTTCCGCGGAGCAGGAGCATGCACGCTTCTTAATTATTGACCCCGGCACGGGCCGGAACCAGCCGGCCACCTTGACACAGTTACCCGGAGAGCCAGGCGGGGAGAATTTATTTCTGCTGGAATTCCACAGTCATTTCGAAGAAACACGTCTGGAAGAGGCCCTTCAGGAAAGCGAACAGCGTTTCTGTCAATTGCAGCAGAATCTGCCCGTGGGCATCTATCGCGCCAACCGCGACGGAGACCTGGAGACCGTCAACGATACGCTTCTGCGCATGACGGGCTATGACTCTTTCTCGCAACTGCAGATGGCGGAATTGGAGGATGTGTGGGCCGACGTCAGGGAAAGGGACAACCTGATTCGGCGGCTGCGCGAGGAAGGCGCCGTACTGGGCTACACCGTGCACTTGAAGCGCAAGGACGGCGGCGAGTTCATCGGGTCATTTGATGCCAGGGGCAAATTTGATAAAGAGGGGAAACTCGTTTATTTCGACACCATTGTCCAGGATATCACCGAAAAAGTCCGGGCCCAAAAAGAGCTTGAACGCCTGGCCACCTCGGACAGCCTCACCGGACTGGCCAACCGCCAACACCTGATGGCGAAGCTGGAATATGAGCTGAAACGGGCTGAACGCTACGACACGCCGTTGACGCTTTTGATGATCGATCTGGATTATTTCAAGCAGATCAACGATACCCGGGGCCACCAGGCCGGCGACGCGGTGTTGCGGGACTTTGCCGGACTGGTTGGGCAAAACCTGAGAGAGATCGACCACGCGGGACGATACGGTGGTGAGGAATTCTGCGTAGTGCTGCCGGAAACGGACTTGGCGGGCGGCATCATTATCGCGGAACGGATCAGGGGGTCGGTGGAAAACCACGTTTTCTCCGGCCGCGAAGAAGCATCTTTTCACGTCACCTGCAGTATCGGTGTTGTGCACGCGGACTCCGCAGACATGGATGAACTGATCTCAACGGCGGATCGGCGTCTCTACGAGGCGAAACGGACCGGGCGCAACCGAGTTGTACCGTATAGAGTTGAAAAGCTGGAAAGTTGAAAAGTTGAAACACCCTTTCGGGCACAAGAGGGAAGAAGTAATACAAGTTGGGCGTAGGGGCGACCGGCCGGTCGCCCGTTCTTGAAAAGCAGGTGACAGGAAGGCAGGAGCTTGATTTAAGATATCAGGAGACAGGTTCCAGGGTCTATTTTTGACATTCTTTCCGGCTGTGTCTAGAATCAGTTGAAGGGTTTTCCCAGTGGACTCCGCAAAGGGAGGAAGAGAAAATGAAAAAAAACATGGGTGTGATCGACCGCATGATTCGGACCATCCTGGCGCTGGTGGTGGTGTTACTCCTGGTCACCAAAACACTTACGGGCACATTGGCAATCGCGCTGGGTGTGATCGCGGTGGTGTTCCTGTTGACCAGCCTTGTGAGTTTCTGCCCCTTATACACCCTGCTGGGCATGCGCACAAACAAAAAGTAATTCAAGGCCCCCGGCCGTTGCGCTCCGGGTGGAATGCCGGGTTCAGGTACCGGCGCCAGAAATGCATGGGCGTGGTTACGGCCAGGAAGCGGGCGGCGGGTTTCCAGCGGTTCAGGTGAAACAAGAGGTGGCCCAGCATCCAGGCCACGAAAACGGCCAGCAGCCACCAGGCTGGGTAAAGCAGCAGGCTGGCAGCCTCACCTCCGCGGCGACTCAGGGACTTCCAGGCGAATCCCAGGGGGCCGGAAAACGCGGTGAGCCGGAGCAGGGCCCATGTGAACAATCCCATCAGGAGCCATGATCCATGGACCGCCTTTTGCGGGCAGACGTTCAGGCAACGCATGCAGGATTCGCAGCGGATTGACCAGCGCGGTTTTCCATGAACCACACGGATGGCTCCAACCGGGCATTGGCGAGCGCACAATCCGCACCCGTCGCAGGAAGTGTCCGCGGTATAAGTGGCGGTGAGAATGAAGCACCCGAAAGCCAGATAGGCTACGCTTATAGGGGCAACCAAGATGTCCAGTGGGATCATGATCCAGAATTTTGTGGGGAAGCGGCGTTTCCCCGCCGTCACTTTTTGCCACAACTTATGCAGGTCGCGCTTTCGCCGTTCCATGATCGCGTGGACGGTACGCGGAGACAGGCCGGGGTGGACCACTACCCAGTTGGAAGGTGTATCCAGGGGCAGTGCGCCGGCCGGGCGGTAGCCTTTGATGCAGAGGATCAACAGGGGCAGGAGTACGGCGATGCCGCTGACTCCAGGGGTAAAAACACGGCTGAACTTCATGCCCGCGCGGTTGTTGATCAAAAATATCCGGGCCCGGCCGCGGGGATAGGCCAGGATGAACTTCAGCATGCGCCAGGGAAGCGAAAAACCATGGGTGGGATAGGAAAACACCACCAGGTCGTTGCGTTCAGGGGCTTTCGCGGGGCGCGCTTTCCGCCTGGTAACGGCGGACAACTCCGTTTCCATGCCGTCGTGTTGTGCCAGGGCGGACAGTTGCTGCGCCGCCAATCAGGAATTGCCGGTCCCCGTAAAATAATGTATTCTCAGCATTTCGTGCTCAATTATATCATGGAAAGAAAGGCGGCAGGACACAAACGGGCAAATGGCAAGAGGCGAGTGGCATGGGGAAACCAGGGAAGGGGCTGGTGGCTATTTGTTAGGGTGGAAGTTGAGGAGCTGGAGAGGAAAGTGTATGATTGTTGATATCACCCTTACGGGAAGTTAATGAATTCGTGAAAGTGATGATTGAGATTTTTTTAGTTGAGGATTCAGAGGAATAAATATGAACAAAAAGCATCCTGATTTTCAGGTTCATTTCAACAACGGACTTTTTGCCTTTTTTCTGGTTTTATTTTTCTTTTTCGTGTTTTCATTGCCGGCCGGGGAAGCAGGGAAAACCCTGCTTTCGCTTGCCGACTGTGTGGATGCCGCGCTGAAAAACAATCCCCTGATTCGCGCTTCCCGCTTCAGTGTGGAAGAGAGCCGGACGGGAGTCGATGCCGCGCGTTCCGGGTATTGGCCGTCGATTGTGTTCAACGCCGGTGGTCGAAGTTCATCCCTGGAATCCAGTTCAAATACGGGCGGGACTTTGAACCAGGATCATTACAGCGGCGGACTCTCGTTTCAATACCCGGTCTTTCAAGGCGGGAAAACCATATCCACGGTCCGGGCAGCCAAGGCCGGTCTGGTCGCGGAGCAGGCCCGGCATCGGATGAATGAAGAAGAACTTGTGATCAACGTGATTTCAGCCTATTACCGCCTGCTGCAGGCGGAACGACTGATGGATTCCGCGCGGCAGTCGATGCGGCGTGCGGAGATGCACCTTGATTTCGCCCAGACACTGTTTGAAACCGGGCTGGCGACCCGTTCCGATATTTTAAAAGCCCAGGTCGCACAGGCGGACATGACATTGTCTCTGATCCGGGCGCGCAATGCACACCTGGCGGCCCGGGGCCGGCTCAACCTGGAGATGGGGAGATCCGTAAACGAGCCGCTTGCGATCGTGGATGATTTGGAAGCGGAGGGAAGTCCTGATGGCCGGGAAGTGGATTTCAGTGAAGGGCAATTTGAGATCCATGTTGAGATGGCGTTTCAGAATCGCCCGGAGCTGGTCCAGATCAACGAGCGTATGAACGCGCAGCGGGCCAACATCCGCCTGGCCCGAAGCGACTATTATCCGACCCTTTCGCTCTTCGGTGGATATGGTTTTGACGGGCTGGCCCTGTCGGACATGAACGCCTCGGGTCATATCGGCCTGAGTTTGAGCTATTCCGTGTTTGACGGGTTCCTGCGTCCGGCGCGGGTCAAGCAGGAGCAATTGGCCCTGGGCGGCCTTGAGGCTCAGCAGGAAGGCCTGCGCCGGCAGATCAGCCTGGAAGTGTGGAACGCCTATCTGCAGGTGAAAGAGGCGATGGAACGGGTGGAAAGTGCGCGTGTTTATTACGCCAGCGCGCTGGAGAGCCGCAACATTGCCGAGGGAGAGTATCGGGAAGGCGTGGGTTCCATGCTGGATGTGATCGACGCGCAAACCGCGTTTGTGACCGCTGAGCAAACCCAAATCGAAGCGTTGGCGGACGGCAATATTGCCCGGGCGGTGCTCAACCGTGCGGTGGGGATCCGTAATTTTGAGGAGAAAGCGCAGTGAATAAAAAAAAATACTTGTGGATGGCGGCGGTGGCATCGGTTCTGGTTGTGGCCGCCTTCTTCGTGTTGCGTCCGGATAAAGACGCGCAAAAAGGTCAACAGCAGACGGTAACCGTTACCCGGAAGGATGTCGGGTCCAATGTGTTGGCAACGGGGGTTATCAAACCCATGGTGGGCGCTGAAGTACGGGTGGGCTCACGGGTTTCCGGCCTGGTCAAGCGCATTTACGCCAATGTGGGTGACTTTGTCGAAAAGGGACAGATCATTGCCGAGCTGGATCCCGCGGAATTGCAGGCGAAGTACAGCCAGGCCCTCGCCAATCAACGCAACACGGCCGCGAATTTCGATTACGCCAAACTGGACCTGGCCAGACAGAAATCCCTGATAGAGAAAAAATACATTTCCCAGAACCAGGTGGACCTGGCGGAAAAAGCCTTTGAAGTGGCCAAGGCGCAATTGGAGCAGGCCCGGGCCAACCTTGAATACGCCCGGGTGCAATTGGATTACACCAAGATCACGGCGCCCATCACCGGGATCGTGGCTTCCGTGTCCACCCAGGAGGGGGAAACCGTGGCCGCCAGCTTCGCCGCGCCCACCTTTGTGACCATTATCGATCTTGATCGGCTGGAAGTCTGGGCTTATGTGGATGAAACTGACATCGGGCGTATCAAAGATGGACAAGTCGCCACTTTTTCAGTAGACACTTACTCAAACATTGATTTCAAGGGTGTGGTAACAGCTGTTTATCCCAAGGCGGTGATCCAGGACAACGTGGTTAACTACGTGGTCACCTTGAAGATCACCGACCATCAGGGCAAAACCCTGCGCCCGGAGATGAGCGCCAAGGTCTCTATCTTCCTCGAAACCCGCAAGGGGGTGTTGACCATTCCCTTGAGCGCCATCCACCGGCAAAAGGGCCAGAGCTTCGTCACCGTGATGGAGAAAGGAAAGCCTGTAGCCCGAAAAGTGGAAACCGGCTGGACCAGCGGCGGCATGATCGAAGTCACCAGCGGATTGGATGAAGGCGAGACCGTGCTGGTTTCGTTTGAGTAAAGGACAACGGTATGAGTGATATGCTGATCCAGGCCAGAAACCTGTTTAAGATCTACGGCAAAGAAGGCGGCGCCAGGGTGGTAGCGGTCAACGACGTCTCACTGGACATTCGCCGCGGCGAGTTCGTCTCCATCATGGGAACGTCTGGTTCGGGAAAGTCGAGTTTGATGAATATCCTGGGTTGCCTGGACAAACCCACCAGCGGAACGTTGACGCTTGACGGCCATGAAGTCAATCGCATGGATGATGAACAAATGGCCAAGATCCGCAACCGTGTGATCGGGTTCGTGTTCCAGTCTTTTAACCTGCTGGACAGGACCAGCGCGCTGGAGAACGTGGAATTGCCGTTGATCTATTCCGAGCGCAAGGATTTGACCAGACTGGCCAGGGAAGCACTCCAATCCGTGGGACTGGGCGAGCGCACGCACCATCTTCCCAGTGAACTGTCCGGCGGTCAGCAGCAGCGCGTGGCCATTGCCCGGGCACTGGTTAACGATCCCGAGATCATATTCGCTGACGAGCCCACGGGCAACCTGGACACACGTTCCGGCCTGGAGATCATGTCCCTGTTTGCCGAACTTAACCGCAGGGGCCGTACTGTCGTGCTGGTCACGCATGAGCCCGATATCGCCGCCCATACACGCCGGGTGATCCGCATCGCGGACGGCGGGGTCGCCGAGGATCGTGTAAACTCCGAGCCGCTGGATGCCGCAAAAGAGCTGGAAGCCCTGCCCGCCGAGGAGGCGGTCCGTGAAAACCACTAGGCTGATCAAGACCGCTTGCCGTGGTTTGGGGCGTAACCGGCAGCGCACTTTCCTGATGATGACCGGGATTGTGATCGGTATCACCGCGCTGACGATCATTGTTTCCGCCGGCCTGGGAGCGCAGAAGCGGGTAATGGACCGCGTAAAGAAATTCGGCTTTGAAAGCCTGATGGTGTTTGCCGGCGGCGGCAGGGAAATGGGCCGGCCCGTCAGTGGTGGTCCGGTAACCACGTTGACGCTGCAAGACGCCGAGGCGATTCAACGGCAAGTACGCGCGGTTGAGGATCTGGCGCCTTTCAATCGCCTGCCCAATGCGGAGATCAAGTATAGGGAACGATCAGCCACGGCCCCGATGTTCGGCATCACGCCGGCCTGGGCGTACGTGTGGGACTGGGATGTGCAAACCGGTGATTTTATTTCTGAGAGCGATATGGCGAGTCGCAACCGGGTGTGCCTGTTGGGACCCACGGTAAAAAACGAATTGTTCGGCAGCGAGAATCCCGTGGGGAAGCAGATCCGCGTCGGCAATGTCTATTTCCAGGTAAAGGGGGTAATGGAGACCAAGGGAACCAGTGCGTCCGGCGGTGATATGGACAACCGCGTCAACGTCCCCCTGGCCACATACCTGCGACGCGTGGCCAACGTGGATTACCTTTTCGGCATCAAGATCCTGCTCAACCCCGATTCAGATGTAACCCGGGCTGCCGCCGACATCCGCGCCATTCTGCGGGAACGCCACCGTATCGGCCGTGGTATCCCCGACGATTTCCGGGTTGTGGCGCCGGAAGAGGTGGCGGAGATGGCGGCGAAAATCGCCGGCACCTTCAGTATTTTCCTGGTCCTGGTGGCGGGGATCTCGTTGATCGCCGGAGGGGTGGTGGTGGCCAACATCATGTTGATCTCGGTGAGTGAACGCAAAAAAGAGATCGGCCTGCGCAAGGCCCTGGGCGCGCGCAGCAAGGACATCAAGATGCAGTTTCTGCTGGAAGCGGTGGCGGTTACAATTGCGGGCGGAGCCATCGGCATCGTGTTCGGCGGCATCAGCGCGCGCGCCCTGCAGTTGTTCAGCGGGATTCCGGTCGCAACTTCATGGCAGGCCATCTTGCTGGGTGTTGTCCTTTCCAGCCTGGTGGGCATCGCCGCGGGCATGCAGCCGGCCGGACAGGCGGCCAAATTGCAACCTGTGGAGGCGATGCGGTCATGAGATTGGCACGGAGCGTTAAGATTTCCCGCAAGCAGTTGATGGCGCACAAGTTGCGCTCGATCCTGGCGTTGGTGGGCATTATCATCGGGGTTTCCGCCGTTATCGTGATGGTCGCCATCGGCAACGGCGCCCAGGAAGAAGTGCTGAGCAAGATCAGGGACATGGGCACCAACCTGGTGATTGTCAATGCCGGCCAGGCAGAGAAATCCGCCGGGCGTGCACAGATGCGTGGTGCAGTGACCACGTTGCGTCTCGAAGATGTCGAGGCGATAAAGAACAATCTCGACCTGATTCGCAACGCGGCGCCGATTCAAAGCAAAAAAGTCCAGGTCAAGTTCGCCAACCTGAGCAGCAACACCACGGTGGTGGGAACCAGTCACGAATTTCCCGAGGTGCGCAGTTTTTGTACACAAAGGGGGATTTTTTTTTCCGAAAGTGAAAATCGTGCATCCAGGCGGGTGGCGGTGTTGGGTCGATCTGTAGACAACAATCTCTTTGAGGGCACTGAACCCATCGGCAAGACCATACGTGTCGGACAGATTCAGTTCGAGGTGATCGGCGTCATGGAGTCTAAGGGCGTTGATCTGAACGGTGTGGACCAGGACGACCAGATCTTTATCCCCATTCAAACGGCATTGCGCCGGGTCTTTAACCAGGATTACATCAGTTCGATTTACCTGCAGACGAACGGCCCGGACGAGATGGCGGCGGCGAAGCGCCAGGTGCGAGAATTGTTGCGCGAGCGCCATCGCCTGAACCGGTCCGACAAACCGGATGATTTCACTATCCAGAGCCAGACCGAATTAATGGATGCCCAGCGCGAGACAACCGACACCTTTACCGCCCTGATTGCCAGTATCGGCGGGGTTTCACTTTTGATCGGCGGCATCGGCATATTGGCGATTATGCTGATCGCCATTCGTGAGCGGCGCAAAGAGATCGGCTTGCGCATGGCGGTCGGGGCCAGTCGCAAGGACATTACATGGCAATTCGTGGTTGAATCGGCCATTTTGAGCGTGGGCGGCGGTTTGATCGGCATCGCTCTCGGTATCGCGGTTGCCTTGGTTATCGCGGTTGCCACCGATTGGAACACGAGCGTTTCTCTGGCTTCCATCCTGGCCGCGTTCGGGTTCTCGCTGCTGGTCGGCCTGATTTTCGGAGTTTCCCCGGCGCGTAAAGCCTCTATGCTGGATCCGATCGTGGCGTTGCGGGGAGAATAGAAGTAAAAAGAAGGTGGCAGGAGACCAGAAGACAGGTGACAGGACAAAGCTCTGAATAAGGAATAACGAAGAAGGAATAAGGCACGAAAAAAAACTTGGGGCCGGTGCGTATAAACGTATAAAGTTACTTTCCAGTCTCCTCAACTTGTTCAACTTCCCTCCTCTTCAACTCTTCAACTGTTTTTATCCACAAACGCGGTTGCGGCCCGTCTGCTTTACTTCGCAAGGGCCAGGTCCGCGCGCGGGTTTTCCATGGTATGAAGGGGGGGACGTGGTGCATCGTTTTCGCCAAAGAGATCACGTACCTGGAGCAAGAAATGGAATTCGTGTTTACGGAAAACGCGTCGGCACCGGCGGGATATTACAGCCAGACGGTGATCCACAACGGCCTGGTCTACGTATCCGGGCAATTGCCCGTGGTTCCCGGGAAAGGACCCCATGCGAAAGGGATCGAGGCCCAGACGTTGCAGGTCCTGTCCAGCTTGGCGGCCGTGCTCATGGGTGAGGGCAGTTCCTTGGAATAGGGGTTCCTATCAGTATTGAGGTAACCCGGCCGTAAGATCAGTTCAGCACGGAATAATAAAGGGCATTGAAGAGCATTTTAAAGGTGGCAAACGTTTGCCCCCGGTGCTGGATTCTGCCGGCGAACAGGATGACGCTGCCTTTGTAGTAGTCGAACACTGCTGATGAAACAGCCCGGTCGAGGAACTCACCCCCCTTCAAAAAGCCGCTGACCAGGTGGGGCCCTTTGTCTTTAAACCGGGAAACAATACGCCTGCGGATGTGATGATTCACCGGCATCATTGTCCGGAAGACCGGGCCGTTTGAAAAGAACAGAACATTTTCCTCATTCATTCCCCATCCGATCGGATCTTCTGTATCGATCTTTACTTTCAATATCGACCCGGGGCAATAGAAACGTCTATTTTGTTTGTCTTTAAGTATATTCTCGAAGGGAAGTTCGAAATCAGTGGCTGCGATCTCATATGAAGAATCCAGGAAAATAACAGATCCTCCATCCCGCACGAAACGGACCAGATTTTCGATCCCTTCTTTGCCGATCCCACCCTTGTACTCCGAAGGCATCCGCTCATAATACTTCCCACGATACCCGCGATACTTCCCGTTCACCACAGCCTCCCGGTCCATGTCCGGGATGATAATGACATCAAACCTGCCCGGTAAATTCCTTTTTTTCATGTCAGCGTTATGAATGACCGAATAATCGAACCCGAATTCATCCAGCACCCAGCGGGTCCACCCTTCGTCCATACTGGGGAGGAAAGACTGGTATATCGCAATCTCCGGCTTTCTCAGCTCTTTCAGGCCGGCAGGATCCGTTCCCTCCTCCATCCGGACCTTCACATCGGTGTCTTTCAGTACTTTCTCAATCAATGACCTGTCGATGTTTTTTACATTGATCGCAAAATCACCCCTACAAAGAGTTCCGTTGGTAGTGCTCCTGAATACAGGAACCTTCTTCCTCAACAGCCGGTTCACCACCAGCGCGCTTCCTGTATCCCCGGTCGGAATGACCATCAGATCCCCCTGTCCCTCCGGGGCCTCAGCCGAAGTAGTGAATCCGCTGACTTCCTCCATCTCTCCCGGTCCGGCAGGCTCTGTGTTCACTTCCAGATACTGAACGCCCATCTGTATCGGGAGGGTCCAGCCGGCCGCATCGTAAGGTTCAATGACAGGTCCTTCTTTCATGTATTTTATTTCGGGGTAAACCTGTTTCTCCATCATCAAACGGACAAAATTGCCATAGGGCTGAGCGAGCGGTATGTAATAGGACCCGTCGCTGATCAGCCGTCCGCCGGAAACCTTATCCCGGCCGATCCTGAACACCCTGACGCCGCCTTCCGCCATTTTCCGGATAAAGGCCATCATTGCCGTCTGATCGATCTGGCTGCCGGGGATAATATAACCTTTCGGATCCCCCGCCCGGCCTTTCCGGATACTTTCAATGCCGCAGTTCACATAATTTTGAAGGAAACTCTTCCTGTTTGCGGAAACAACTTCGCACAAAGCCTCCGCGGCAATACACTCATAATCGATGATATCCTTCAGCCGCCACCATCCTCCCTCCCATGGGTCGGGGAAATTCGTCTGCTTTTTGTACTCCGGCAGTCCCTTCGACGAAGACATCAATTCGTTTTTGTCTATAAAAACGGGAGAGGCGATCGCGACGCTGGCCAGTTCCGTCAGGATACCGACAACATTTTTATACCACGCTGTATTTTTTGATCCGCCGGGCCAGTATGCGTCAAAACCATACCCCGAGGCCACGCCCTTCTTTCCTTTTTCCTGGAGCTTGAATGCCATATATGAACCGATCAGATCCGTTTCTCTCAGAAGCACCGGGTCGAGGTTATCGTTCATCGGGTCCTTGAAGGGCGGGACGAACATTCTCGGACCTGTTATTCCCATCTGGTGCATATCCAGGAAGACCTGGGGAAAATATCTCTTATGCAAAATGGCATTGACCACTTTTGTCTCTTTGAGATTCAGCATGAAAAAATCCCTGTTTGTGTCATGTCCGGCATAATGATGGTAGAGAAAAGGAAGCGGCCCGCCTTCATATTCGGTTCCGATATGCTTTTCATACCATTCCGTCACCATAATGTTCCCATCCGGATTGATGGAGGGCATCAGCATCAGAACGGTATTGTCAAGAATGTTCTCGATTTCCCCGCCGGAACCCGTTGCAAAGCGGTGGGCAAGCAGCAGCATCATCTGGGAAGAGGCTATTTCAGTGGAGTGGATCGTCCCGGTGATCAGGATGAAGGCCTTCCCGTCTTCGATCAGCATCCGGGATTCCAGCCTTTTCATCCGGTCGGGATTGGCCATTCGGCTGTTCATTCTGATCAGTTCTTCAAGGTTTTCAATGTTCTTCTCCGATGAAATGAAAGAAAGTATCATCGGGTTCCCCCGCGTGGAGAGCCCCTCGTTCCGGGTGACCACCCGCAGAGAATTCTTTCCCAGATATTGCATATATTTCACGATATCCGGGTAGGCTATCAGGACCCGGTCCTCACCGATCTTCCTGTTAAAGAATTCATCGGGACCCGTCTGTGAATAAATGAACGAACCGATAATTAAAAATGCGATCAGGATCAAAGGTCTCTTATGCATGGCATCCTCCGGTCAAGCACTATTAAAAAAATATAACGCTTACGGAAAAAGAATAAAAGACCCGATAAATGGGTCAAGTCCACGTTTGACTTTTCTCGAGAATTCCATTTTCATTATTTTCTGCCTTTTTCTGTGAATCGGGAATGGGTGCATTTTTGACCATTCAGATTTCTTTTTTAGATATCCGTTGGACCTGGTTTTCAGGAGCCTGGGAATTCAATAAGGATCGGCCGACTCATGATACAATTCAAAAAAATGACAAAGAAAGGTCAGTCGTTGACCTGGCCCCTTTTTACTGACAGGATAATCAAAGTTCCGTTCTGGTATTTCGCCGCAGGCGGGCTTTCTCTTTTGTTATCCAAAAATCCGTATTTACATACTTACAAGCACCGTCCCCAGTTTCAGTTTGTTTTACGAATTTGGATTAAATCCGGTTGACTCGAAAGGCAATCAATCCTAGAATTCATGTGTGCCCGTATATGGGTAGCGAAAAATCGAGTCATTGAAAGGAGAAGAAGGCCGATGAAGTATTTGCAAACCCATCCCGAAAAGTGTATCGGGTGCCACACCTGCGAAGATGTATGCTCCCAGCTTTACTTTAAGGAGGTGTCGGCGGAAAAATCGTGTATTCAAGTGCTGGATCAGGCTGGAGGCGAATTTGACCTCAGCGTTTGCAATCAGTGCCGCACCTGTGTGGCTGAATGTCCCACCATGGCGTTGACGGTAAACAAAGCGGGTGTTGTCATGCTCAACAAGAATTTGTGCATCGGTTGCTATGCTTGCGTGGCCATCTGCCCGACCGGGACAATGCAAACCTACCACGAAGGCATCGTGCCTTTCAAGTGCATTGCCTGCGGCGCCTGCGCCAAGGAGTGCCCCACCGCCGCCATCGAAATCGTTACGGAGGACTGATATGAAAGAAAATATAGAAAAACTGAAATCGCGGCACAAGATGCTCAAAGAGTTCACCTACGAGTTGCGGCCCCTGGAAAAGGGTTATTCGGACCGCTCCCTGTACATCAACCTGTCTCTCAACGAGGTGCGCGAAAAACCCGTGCCCGCGGAAATGAAAGAGAAGTTCATCGGGGGCAAAGGCTACGGCTTGCGCCTGCTGTGGGATGCCGTGAACCCGGAGACCAAGTGGGACTCCGAGGAAAATGAAATCAACATCGCCGTGGGTCCCATCGGTGGCATCACCAGCTATGCCGGTGCGGGAAAATCACTGGTAACTTCCATTTCGCCCACTACGGGTATCCCGATCGACAGCAATGTGGGCGGCCACTTCGGCCCCTATTTCAAGTTTTCCGGCTTTGACGCCCTGGAGATCCAGGGCAAAGCGGAACGGGACGTGATCATCTTTATCAACGGCAACGAGGGCCGCATCCAGATTTTTGAAGCCCCGGACGAGGAGGTCAACTCCCACATCCTGGCGGAGCAGATGACCGACATGTTCGCGGACAACGAAACCGAACGCCAGCACATCTCCACCGTGTCCGCGGGCCGGGGGGCGGAACACGCCTGGATCGGCTGCCTGAACTTTTCCTACTACGACAAGCGCCGCAAGGGGCTGCGCCTGAAACAGGCGGGTCGCGGCGGCATCGGCACGGTTTTTCGCAACAAGAAAATAAAAGCCATCGTGGTCAAGTATTCCAATTTGCGCGGTGATTCCAACCACCCGGTGGACCAGAAGACGATTCAGAAAACCGGCATGAAATTCCACCGCGAGATCATGACCCTGGATGACGAGCAGTGCCGCATGCGCAAGGTGGGCACGGCACACTTGATGGAGATTATGGACGAGTACGACCTGCTGCCCGTCAAGAACTTCAAGTTCGGCAACCACGAAGATGCGTACAAGATCGACTCCTCCGTATGGACGAAGTTGATGACCCAGAATGTCCCCGACGGCTGCTGGTACGGTTGCACCATGTCCTGCGCCCACGCCGTGGATGACTTTGTGCCCCGCACCGGCCCCTACAAGGGAGAGAAGGTGATCGTGGACGGTCCTGAGTACGAGACCGCCGCCGGCTGCGGCGCCAACCCGGCCATTTTCGATCCCCACGCCATCCTGGAGATCAATTTCTACTGTGATACCTACGGCATCGACACCATCTCTTTCGGCACCCTCACGGCTTTTGTCATGGAGTGCTACGAGATCGGCGTGCTGAACAAAGAGCGCACCGGCGGCCTGGAACTGGAGTGGGGCAACTGGGAGGCCACCCTGGAGATGCTTCACCAGATGGCCCGGGGCGAGGGTTTCGGTGTTCTCGCGGGCAAGGGCATCCGTTACATGAAAAAGCACTTTGTCGACACCTACGGCGCGGATCCTGAGTTCCTCAACGATATCGGATTCGAAGGCAAGGGTTTGGAGCAGTCCCAGTATCAATCCAAGGAATCCCTGGCCCAGCAGGGCGGCTACTACATGACCAACAAGGGCCCTCAACATGACGAGGCCTGGCTGATCTTCATGGACATGGTCAACAACCAGATTCCTACCTTTGAGGACAAAGCCGAAGCCCTGCACTATTTCCCCATGTTCCGGACCTGGTTCGGGTTGCAGGGGTTGTGCAAGCTGCCCTGGAACGACGTGGAACCGGCAAACAACGCCGAGACCGATGAGCCGGCCAAGGTGCCCGAGCATGTCCAGAACTACGTGGACCTGTACAACGCCGTAACCGGGAAATCGATTGATAAAACAGAGATGATCCGCCAGTCGGAACGGGTCTACAATTTCCAGCGCGTGTTCAACCTGCGCATGGGGCACGGCCGGCGGGTCGACGATTACCCGCCTTACCGGGCCATGGGGCCGCTGACGGCGGAGGAATACGAATCCCGCAGCGAACGGTACGACAAGCAGTTGCGTGAACTGATCCAAGTGGATCCCGAGGGCAAGAGCGTGGAAGAGAAACTGGCCCTCCACCGGCGCTGGCGCGAAGATCGCTATGAACAACTATTGGACGCGGTGTACAAGCGCCGTGGCTGGACCGCGGACGGCGTACCCCGCATCGAACACCTGAAGGCGATCGGCATGGACCTGCCGGAACTGATCGCGGTAGTCAAGGATCACCAGTAAGCAAAGGGCAAAGAATCAGGTTCCCGGTTCAGTGCCGGTCGTAAAATAGGCTTTTTTGAGAACCGGTCCGCTATTCCTGTTGCACCTCGGTGCTGTCCGGGGTCTGGGCGGGTTGCAGTTGCTTTTCTTTTTCCGCCCGGCTCCTGCAGAAGCTGCACAACTCGGTGATGTTCTTGAGTTCCCGCGCCTGCGCCACCGTGCCCTCAAAGATCTGGTCCGTCACCTTGCGGTTGATGGCGTGGCAATCGGAATAGATGTGGTACTTGGTGCCGGACTTGGTCCAGTAAACAAAGTCGCGGCCCCCCGTCAGAGACTCAACTTCGGCCGTTTGCGCGGCGTACTGTTCCTGGGAGGGCGGGTTGAGGTCCACGCCCATGACGCCGGCAATGACCAGGGCGATGATCGCGATGGTTCCCACCAGGCCCTTTTGTTTACCGGTCAAGTCCTTGTTGGTAAAAATGAGGATGACCAGGGGCAGGAAAGCGATGACGGCGATGATGACGCCCAACTGGTTCTGCACAAAGAACCTGACTTTCTCTTTCTCCGAGGCGGGATCCAGGCGGTTGGCTTTTTTCCACAGCAACGAGCCGATCACGACAAATACCAGGTCCACGGCGATCAGCACGATCAGCCAGGTGGTGTTGATGGGCGGTTTCAGGAGCAGGTAAATGGCTCCGGCTTCGCAGGCGATGGCCACGATCCAGGAGAGGATCGCTAGCAGGCGTTTTTTGCCCGCGCGCTTTTTGGCTTCCGGGGCGGGAGTAAACGCCCGGCCTTTACTGACTTCTTTCCCGGATGATTCCGGGCTTTCCACACGAACGACTTTTTTCTTGGTTCCTTTGTCCGGCATGTGATGACCTCCGAATAGGGATATTATAGCGCAATAAAAATAAAGTTGGAAAGTTGGAGAGTGAAAAACCGGCAAGGGGCCATAGGCAAGTGGCGAGGGGGACAATTCAGTCGAAAGCATAAAGCCGAAAGCAGCCCCAATGCGTTTTTCTACTTTCTACCTTCTACAAGGACAGACAGGTGGCAGAAGGCAGAACATCCTGATCGGAAAGTGATGGAACGCTTGGGTTTCGTTTGCGGGGGTTGATAGTTTTGTTTTTTTTTGAGATTATTCCGGGCAGAGGTATAATCAGATGACACTTCGCCGCGACAGAATTGTGCTCTCTGGTCTTTTTCTTATTTTATGCGCATTGTTTTTCGTTTCCCCAACCAATGCCGGGGATGTGCCTGAGTTGAAAAAACTGGTTCATGGCTTGCAGTGGAGCCCGGGCCGGAACAGTCCCGATTTGAAGCCACCCCTGGTCAAAAAGACCACCGTGCCCCCCATCCGCGCCAAAGGGGTAAAGACCTTCGGAATCGCTTACGAAATCACCATGGAAGAGAAGGCGCCGCGGTATCCCCTGTTGATCTCTTTCCCGTTGCCCGCGGCCGCGCTGGCGGATGTTGACCGCATCGTTTTTATTAAGTTGTCCGGCGGCAAAGAAGAACTGCTGTTTCCTTCTGCAATTGATAAGGAAAACGCGCGCGCCACGCTGCTTTTGCGCTCCTTTTCCACGATTGTTGTCGGTACCATGGAAAGCAGATACCAGCAGATCGTCATAGAGGGCGTTGTCATTATGACCGAAGAGGCGGAAGAAGAGCCCGCCGGCATATACTTCGACATGACCAGCAGGGAAACCAGCTCGGGCGAATCCGCCAATTTCGTGTATGAAACCGACGGCCTGGAAAAGTTCTACTTCAAGCAGCTGTTTCCGTCCACCCTTTTCGGCTCCTACGTGTTTCACCGCATCGTCGGTTTCAGCTATAATTTTATCTTCGCGGGTGACCCGCTGGTCAGCCCCCCAGTGATCATTGACGGTAGTAAATCATCCGTCGGTGTCTCTCTGAATGTCATTCCCGTCACCACGCGCATGGAAGGCCGGGTGGTGGACCGCGACGGCAATCCCCTGGAGGGTGTGCGGATCGAACTCTCCGGTCCCTACAACGTCACATACCGGACACGCTCCCGCGAGGGCGGTCGCTATTTCAAAGACTATATCGGTATGACCGATCCGCGCATCTCCATGACCGAGAGCATGCCTTGCACCCTGACCAATCCCGAGGACAAGGAGTGCCAACCGGTGAAAATGACATTGAAGCTGACCGCCGGAAAAACGTACCGGGAGGACCTCGTCTACCATCCCCAGGGGGAAATCCGCGGCTACATCCGTGACAAGTGGCGGAATGAACTGGAGGGGGCGACCATCGAGGTCAAGCCTTCCGGGGGACAAACCATTACCCGTGAAGTCTCCAGCCCCTACCGCATCGAATACATTCCGGTCGGTGAAGCCACGGTCACCGTTACCTGCGCCGCGGGAGTGCACCAGCAAGCAAAAACGGTTGACATCGCCTGCCAGATCCCCGGAATCTCGGAGGATTTTACTAATTTTGAGCTGGATTGCGCCGGGACGATCCGCGGCCACGTGCGCGACAGGTTCGGCAATGAACTAAAGCAGGTCAACATCAAGGTCAGGCCGTCCCAGAATGAAACCATTACCCGTCGAGTCGACAGCCCCTTTGAAATCAGCGACATCCCGGTGGGGGAAGCCACGATTACGGCGGCCTGTGCAACGGGCGTGCATCAACAGACGCAAACGGTTGACATCAGCTGTGATGCCCCCGGGAGCAAGGACGGTGACATCGATTTCGAACTGGATTGTTGCGGTGAGGTCCGTGGCCACGTGCGCGACAAAGACGGAGTCGATCTAAAGGGAGCCACCATCCGGGTCAAGCCCTCCCGCGGCGAAACCATCACTCGCGAAGTGTCCGGTACCTACCACATCAAAAACATTCCCGTGGGTGAAGCCGTGGTCACCGCCAGCTGCCCTGACGGCAATGGCCGGGAGAGCAAAAAAATAGAGATTAACTGCAAGGCGCCGGACAGCACGGCCCCTGATACCGATTTCGTGCTGGATTGTGAAAGCGGCATGACTTTTCGCATTCGCAACAGCGGCAACCTGGATTCGCAGGGGTACACGTACAACTATACGGCAGCAACAAACGCTGAATTCACCCTGTTTCTGCCCAAGGGGGAAAGTGAGGCCGAAGTTGAGGTGACCTATGCGGTGAAGTGTGTGCTGGAGTCCACCGGAGCCGATACGCCGAATCGAATTGTTTCGATCTCTCCTTCCAACTACACCCTCGATACCCGGATCCGTTGGCGGGTGGAAAAGCATGAAAAAAGTAATGGCGTTGCGGGATACGTGTTTTCGGGCGAGGCCATTCATCATGACACAAAAGAGATCAATGTGGTCGTCGACACGGGATCCAGTATGAGTCCGATTATGAGCACGGATTTTTCCGGGGTGCCGGCGCCCGCTGATCAAATACTTGATCCGCTGAGTTTTACCGTGCGCAAAGGCGCGAACGTGGATGAATTTCCCTTTGTCAGGAAGCGGGAGCGCAGCGACACCATGCCCCAGGGTGTGATCGGTACCCAGGGAAGCGCCCGCAATCGCTATCGCAATGAAATCCGTATCGATCTTGCCGGCGGGGGCCGGAACTGATTCAGCAGCCGGGTTTCAGTTGCACTGCACGGAATCCAGGATTTTGCGGTAGATCTCTTTGTAGTTGGTGAACTGGTTGCGCGGAACCCGGCAGTTAAAGAAATAGACCGCTATCATTTCACCCCGTGGATCTTCCAGGGTAAGGGTCATGTGGCTCAAGTCGTCGTGAGCCTCCCAGGTATGACCGCTCATGTTGCATTTGTCCACTGCGGTTTTGCTTTTGGGCGCGGACCCGTGAATCATTTCCTTGATCTGTTCGTCAACGGTCTGGCCGGCCATAATCGGCATCAGCCCGCATTGCAGGGAAATCAAGGGTAATCCCATGTCGAAGCTCTCTGTTTTTGGGAACCAGATGTCGGTGTTGCTTTCCCGCTTCCAATCGGCGGGAATCATGAAAGTAAAGTCTTCATAATTAACCTGTTTCCAACCACTGACGGCTTTTCCCTCACTTGCCGGCGCTGTTTGCGCGGCATCAGCGGCCGGCGGCGAATCCACATCGGTTTCCGCTTTCTGCGCTGCATTCATCGGGTCTTCTGTGGGGGCGTTATCATTGCAGGCAAAGAACAGCATGGTGAAAAAGAGCAATGAGATGCAAAATACCAGTGTACTTTTGAATTTCTTCATCGTGTTTCCTCCTGTCGTGGCCAAATTCTAGCAAATCGGCAAGAAATATAACACCGCCGTTTAATTCATTATTGTGATGGGAACTCGTCGTACTAGTGATGTGAACGCAAGGGCCCCCTTGTGGATGAGCAAAATTTCGGGCTTTGTGATGAAAAAGCCAAGGCATGTTCTGAATATCGAATAACGAGAAAGAATGAGGGGGCAGTGCCTTCCTCCTGTCCCCCTCGCCAATTTCCCCTGGCCCCTTGCCGGTTTTTCACGCTCCAACTCTTCAACTTTTTATTCCACATTTTCTTTCTTTGGCCTAGAATAGGAGAGAGGAGATGGTCATGATAAAACGGTTGGGAATCATGGTATTTTTGCTGGCTCTGGCGGGAACGACGGTGTGGGGCGTAGCCGCGGACGACGCTTTTGAAAAGCGGTTACAGGGCATTTCACGGGCGGAGATGCAGGCCGTGGTGGAATTCCTGGGACACGACCTGCTGGAAGGCCGCGCCCCGGGCACTCGCGGGGGCGACCTGGCGGAGATCTACCTGCGCAGCCTGTTCAAATTCATGGATCTGGAGCCCGCGGGAGCGCAGGGGTACATGCAGCCGTTTACATTGAAGAAGTTCACCACTTCAGCCATTCAGCTTTCAGCGGGCGAGGCAAGACTGGAATACATCCGCGACCTGGTGGGCACCTGCACACAAGAGAAAAAGCGGTTTAACCTGACCGCGCCACTGGTATTTACGGGGTTCGGCATCCAGGCGGAGCAATGGAACTGGGACGATTTCAAGGATGTGGATATCTCGGGCAAGATCCTGGTCAGTCGTGTCAACGACCCCGGTCTGTACCATCCGGAAATTTTCGAGGGCAAAACGTTGACCTATTTCGGCCGCTGGACCTACCACATCGAGGAGGCCGTGCGCCGCGGGGCCATGGGCATCCTGTTGATCCATACGGCTGAATCCGCGGGCTACGATTGGAACGTGGTGAAAAACTCCTGGACCAACGGTGAGCTTTTTATCCCCTCCCAGATCGAGAATGACCTCGTGTTCCGGGGCTGGATCCGGGAAGAGAGTTTGCGCACGTTACTGGCGAGAAAGGGGATTGAGCTGGAGGCACTGTACATGGATTCCCTTTCCCGGGATTTCCGGCCTGCAGATCTGGGCCTGCCGGTCACGATCAGCGGCAACAACAAATGTGAAACGATCATGAACCGCAACGTGGTGGCCACGATCCCCGGAAAGGTTAGCCAACGGATCGTTCTCAGCGCCCACATCGACCACCTGGGGAAAACGGATGCCGGTGGGGACAACGTCTATAACGGGGCGATTGACAACGGCACGGCGGTTGCCGCCATGGTGGTGGCGGCAAAAATCCTCAAGAAATTTCAATCCACGCTTCACTACTCTGTCACCTTGCTGGCCTGCAACAGCGAGGAGGCGGGTTTGTTGGGGTCAAAATACTTCGTGGATAACACAGACCGTTCTACAATCGTGGCCAACATCAATTTTGAATCCACCCCGGTATGGAAGCCGTCCACCACCCTGATGGGGATCGGCGCGCGCTTTTCCACTTTCGAGGATTTGATACGTGAAACGGCCGCCGCCGCCGGCCTGGGGTATTCCCAATTTTCCCTGGCCAACCAGGGGCTGTTTTACCGTTCCGACCAGTTCGCCTTCGCGCGCCGGGGAATCCCGGCGGTGTGGATCTCAGCCGGGGAAGAAGAGGTGGATGGCGAGCGGCATTATACCCGCTTCTGGCTTGGGGATTATCACACTGTGCGGGATGAATACAACCCGAACTGGGACCTGGGCGGCCTGCGCCAGACCATCCAGGCGGCATTGTGGCTGGTGCGCCGCATCAACGATTCCCGCACCCCGCCGACGTGGAAAAACAACCTTACTTTTCCGATGGAAAAATGAAGTGAAAAGATAAAAGAGAAAAGTAGGGGCGACCGGCCGGTCGCCCGAAAGTTGGGGAGAATGCATTGATTTTGGCTGCAATACTTTCGATAATGATTCAGCAGGAGGTCGGCATGAATAGTGTAAAGATCGGTGACCAGGAGTGGATGGTACGGAACCTGGATGCATGCACATTTCGTAATGGTGACCCCATTCCTGAAGCCGGATCGCCTGAGGAATGGAATAACGCGGCCAAAGAAGAGCAACCGGCCTGGTGTCATGTGGACAACAATTCTGAAAACGATGCCGTTTTCGGCAAACTGTATAACTGGTATGCCTTGAACGATCCGCGCGGGCTGGCGCCGCAAGGGTGGCATATTCCCAGTGATGAGGAGTGGGATATGTTGATCACCGGCCTGGGGGGCGATGCGGACGCCGGCGGTAAGATGAAGGCCCATGATCTCTGGCAGGTTCCCAATGCCGGTGCCACCAATGAGAGCGGCTTATCTGTACTCCCAGGCGGCTATCGCGGTCACAAAGGCGGTTTTCACGCCCTGGGCTTTATGGGCTGCTTCTGGTCGGCGTCCGAGGTCAGCGCCCGGTATGGCTGGAGCCGCTATGTGTACTCCCACAATACGGTGGTTCGTCGTTCCCGCAGCGGGCATAAGGGTGAAGGATTGTCGATTCGTTGTGTCCGCGAGTAGCGGGCAATCCAGCCGCTGGCGCTGTTTTGCGGGCTGATGCATTTGAGGCCGTGACGCTTTGTTGAATAATTTTTTAATTGGCAGTAGATTACAGAAAACAGGACCGGTGCTGAACCGGGGATTCAAGGCGAGGTAACATGCGCTGGAAAGGCAGAAGACAAAGTGACAATGTAGAGATTCGCGGTGGTTCGACCGGCCGGCGCGTGGCCGCCGCCGGCGGATTACTGGGGATTGTGGCCGCGGTGGTTATCCTGTTGTTGGGCGGAGATCCCGGCGAGGTGGTGCAGAACCTGCAGATTCCCCAGGCCGCCCAACAGGAAAGTGCCCGCCCTATGAGCGAGGCGGAAAAAGAACTGGCGGAGTTCGTGGCCGTTGTCCTGGCCGATACCGAGGATGTCTGGCATGAAATTTTTCGCGGCCAGGGGCAGCAATACCGGGAAGCCAGGCTGGTGATCTTCAGCGGCGCCACGGAGTCGGCATGCGGATTCGCCCAGGCCGCGGTGGGACCTTTCTACTGCCCGGGTGATGAAACGGTCTACATCGACCTGGCCTTTCTGCAGGCCATGACAGAGAAGTTGGGAGCCCGCGGTGATTTCGCCTGGGCGTACGTGGTTTCCCACGAGATCGGGCACCACGTGCAGAACCAGTTGGGCATCCTCGAAAAAGTGCATGCTGAAAAACAACGGCTGAGTCGACGCGAGGCCAATCGCCTGGATGTCCGCCTGGAACTCCAGGCCGATTTCCTGGCCGGCATCTGGGCCCACCATGCCCAGCGCATGAAAAACATCCTCGAAGAGGGCGATATCGAAGAAGGCATGAACGCAGCTTCATCCGTGGGGGATGACAACGTGATGAAGCGTACCCGGGGCTTCGTGGTGCCCGATGCCTTTACCCACGGCACATCCGCGCAACGGGTGCGCTGGTTTACGCTGGGGTTCAAGACGGGTGATGTCAGCCGCGGTGATACATTTGCGGCCGGGGAGTTATAGAAAAAAAGTTGGAGAGTTGGGGAAGTTGGAAAGAATGTGGCAGGTGACAGGTATCAGGTGGCAGGGGGCTGGTGGTCGCGAAAGTAGAAGGCATAAAACCGGCGCAAAGGAAAGACAAAAGCTATTGAGGGAAGGTGTAGGGGCGACCGGCTGGTCGCCTGTTCTGTTTCTCCGCCTTCAACTATCTCAACAACTTTTTATTCTTCTTCCCTTACCACCTGGATAAAGATGCGGGTTCGCGGGATAAACGTGTGGTTCTGGTTATCCACGCTCATATCTTCAATTCCGACCAGGTATTCCTTCCGCTCACTGTCCGCGGTGTAGACTTCCCACATGAGGTTGGCCTGGCCCAGCCATTGACCCGGCGACCAGGGTTCGCGGTTTTCCAGGCAGGATTTCACCCATTTGCCGTCGTAGATCAGGGTGTCGTATTCGTACTGGTTTTCAAAATCCTGCGGCCTATAGAATTCCAATTCATACCATGGGGCAATCACGGTTCCGGGAGCGGGCTCTTCCGTGATTTCCGGCATGCCCGCGCTTGCTTTGAGCTGTTTGATGTAGAAGCGGGCCACCGGTTCCGGCGCGGAGGCAACGGAATAGATGCGGATGATCTCGCTGCGACCGCTTTCGCTGTCTTCTTCTCCTTCCATCTGAGCCTTGTATTCGGCCTCGGCCGCGGTGTCTCTCTTTGCATCCGCGTAGGTGGGGATGTCACTGATTTTTCGGGGAATATCCGCGCCCGCCAAGTCCGGAATGGCCACTACCAACAGGGGAATGCAGAGAAAAAAGTGAAGTTTCATTTTTCGCCTCACGAAATTTTTGCGGGTTGGGTTCAGCCGCAACCGCAGCATACGCTGAATGCGCACGCCAATCAAGTGTTTTTAAAGCAAATGTTTTTCTTTCCCCAATGAAGGCTCCTTCGCCCGTGTGCCCATCCAATCACTTCGGGAAATTAGGGAGTGATCGTGGACAACCTGAAGGGTGGAAAACAGACACGATTGCGATGCCCGCCGTTAAAGATTATGACGATGCGGTGGCGCGGACGGGAGCCGGGCCTTTGCGGTGCTGCCGGGAGCCGTTGCTGCGTGTGGTCCGCGAAGTGGGGGGTGCGGCCGATGCTACACGTGTTTTTCCATGCGGCTTGGAATACCACCTCGCATAAGCAGGTTGGCTTCCCATTCCGTCCTGATGGCGGAAGTAAGTGGAATCGTTGCAGTCCGCCCCATGGGATCGCGAACAATGCAATCCTGCCGGCTTTCCGGTGCCAGATCTTTGAGTTGGCGGATGGTCAAGCGGTGCTCGGCCCCGATGGCGTAGATGTCGTGGCGGTTGTCTTGATTATAAAGCAAGGGAATAACGCCCATGGTGATCAGGTTGCGGCGATGGATTTCCTCAAAAGAAAGCGCAATTACTGCTTCAACGCCCAGCAGGCGGGTCACCCTAGCTGCCCAGTCGCGCGCCGAACCGGCTCCGTATTCTTTGCCCGCCAGAACAATCAGCGGTACGCGCCGGAAGCGATAGATTCGCGCCGCCTTCCAGATCGGCAAGGTGTGATTGTTTCCCCGGATTGCCGTATATCCCCCTGAAGGTTGCTCCGTCAGCAGCAGGTTGTGCAGGCGTGGTGACGTGAATCCTCCCCTGATCATGACTTCGGCATTGGCGCGCCAGGCAGCATAACTTTGCGGAGTTGTTGACAGGCCGGATTTCATGAGAATGAATCGCCCCGACTCGCTTTCCCGGGGGATCGGGCCGACGGGTGAAATATGGTCGGTGGTTATCCCGTCACCGAGTTTAACCAATACCCCGGCGTTGTTCAGGCTGCCGCTTTTTATCCAGGAAGGTGTTCCAATATCGGCAAGGGGAGATGCGGTGATTTTCCGGAGCCCCTGTATTTCACCAGAAGGTTCGGCCCTGAAATGATGCCAATGCTCTTGGGCTTCCCGGCGCAACAACTTTTCAGTTTGCAGGGGAATGTGGGCATTGTTCCACTGGGCCTGGTAGTGTTCAACCTCCGCTTGTTCGGCCCACAGGCGGGCGAATGGATGGGACGAGCATGGGTCGATGACTCCACCCCACCGACCCATCAAGGTCGCGGCTACCACTTGTTCCGGCGATGCCAAAAAAACCGCGTCGAGTTCCGGGTGGATGCGTCCGGGGAAATTACGGTTGCCGGAAATGACGGCGCAGCCTTGATCGTTGCCTTGCGTGGTCTCTGGCGGGAGTGAACCGCAATGGCCTAAGCACGGTCCGCAGCCGATGCCGCAATCAAAGAAGCCGGTTTGTTCAAGGTACGAAGCCAGGCCGCTTTCGCGCAAAAAAGCCATAACCCGGGTTGAGGATAAAGCGAGAACCGTTTTGATTCGTGGAGCCGGACTTATCCCGGCTCGCAAGGCGTTGCGGGCGAGCAGTGCCGCGCGGATCAACATTCTCGGGTGGGCGCCGTTTGTGCATGAAGTGATGGCCGCCAGGCGCACGGGTTTTGTAGATATTGCGGTTACCCGCTGCCAGGGGTATTCAGGCCCTGAAGCGCAGGGCTTCAGTTGATCCAGGTCAACAATGATTTCACACGCGACCGGTCGCGTTGGACGGTTTTCGCGCCATAGCCCCCTTATTTGGGCGACCTTCCGCCAGCGTTGCGTCCGCACGGATCCCACGATTCGTTCCATGAAAGCGATCCCGCAATGATCCACGGGAAAAAACGCCATCTGGCAGCCGTATTCAGGGGCCATGCCGGCAAGAACGGCCCGATCCGCGATAGGCAGATAATCCAGGGCGGGACCGCTGAATTCCGCCCAGGTCCCATTGATGCCGATCCTCCTGAGTCGGTGGGCCAGGTGGAGGGCCAGGTCGGTGGGTGTGCAATTTGCGCGAAGTTTCCCACGCAATACAACCTGGGTGACCGGAGGGATGGCCAGAGATACGGGGCCGAAACAGGCGGCGTAGAGCGCTTCCAGGGCGCCGACTCCCCAACCCGGAACGCCGAGGGCATTGATGATCGGGGTATGAGAGTCGGTGCCCAGAACGCAATCCTGGGGGGTATCGAGGCTGAATGACGCTTTTTGCGGTGCCAGGCGTTCCAGGTTGAGTTGATGAATCACCCCCGATCCCGGGGGATGAATGGTCAATGAAGGGATTATCCTGGAGGCATCTTTAAAAAAACGGTAACGGTGGTGATTGGCATTCATTTCCGTGCGGCGATTGCGCGCGGCAGACTGTTTATTGCCGAAGTCCTCGGTAATGATGCCGTGATCCACCACCAGGTCCATGGGCGGGAGTCGCGACCCGTTCACTGTACTGGAGATCAGGTCCTGGACTAAATTCAAACCCGAGGCGTCCTGGAGCAGGAGTCGGGTCGGACAAAACGGAACCTCCATGCCCACCAGCTTTTCCGCTCGTTTCGGCCAGTCGATGGTTAGTTCACAATGTTCCAGGGTATTGTGAACACACCAGAGAAACGCACGATAGACATATGGGAGAGCCTGCCAATACGAAACATTTTTCATGAACATGGTTTTTTGGGATGGGGGTTTTTCAATAGTGTGATCAATGTATCCAGGGCACGGAGCAATTGTTCTTCCGGGATTGTCAGCGGCGGTAGCAGACGCATGACGTGAGGCCCGGCCGCCAGGGCGATGACGCCCCGTGCCTGCAGCCGTTTGAGCAATGGCGTAACGGCGTATTCCAGTTCGATTCCCACCATGCATCCGAGGCCGCGGATATCTCGAACCCCGGGCAAGGGCTCCCGCTGCAATTGCTCGATGATGATCTCGCCTTTCTCAGCGGCCATAACGCACAGGTCCTGGGACTCAATAATAGACAGGGCTGCGGCGGCTGCGGCGCAGGCCACGGGGTTGCCGCCGAACGTAGAGCCATGAATTCCGGGTTTTTCCATTATCCGCGGTCCGCAGGCGATGCCACCGAAAGGGAAGCCTCCCCCCAGGGCCTTGGCGAAACAGATGATGTCCGGCGTAACCCCGAAGTGGCTGTGCGCCCAGAATTTTCCGGTCCGACCGCCTCCAGTCTGGATTTCATCCAGAATCAGGCATGCATCGCTCTCGTTGCAGGCTGACTGGATTTCGCAAAGAAAATCCGCCCGGGCCGGGTACACACCCCCTTCGCCCTGAACTCCTTCCACGATTACGGCCGCCACGGTATGATCAATCGCTTTGATCAAGCCTTCCACCTGGTTGAAAGGCAGGAACGTCACTTGCGGCAATAGGGAATGAAATGGTTCGCGGTACCCGGGAGACCAGGTTACGCCCAGGGCGCCGATGGTGCGTCCGTGAAAGCTCCTTTTAAACGCGACAAATCGTGATCTGCCGTTACTGATAGCGGCCAGTTTCAGGGCGGCTTCAACCGCTTCCGTGCCGGAGTTGCAGAAAAAGAAGCGGTTAAGGGCGGGAGGCGTTACCCGGGAAAGGGCTGAGATCAATCTGTCGCGGGCATCATTGGAAAAACTGCCCGGGCAACTGAGCAGATGTTGGCTTTGAAAAGCCACGGCCCGGGCAACGGCCGGGTGGGCATGCCCGACCGCGGCGACTCCGTGTGCGGAGGCCAGATCGATGTAGGTGCGACCGCAGTCATCATAAATAGTGGCGTTTTCGCCCTTGATCAGGCGTATGCCGCGATTGGCGGAAAAGTTCATTTGCCGCGGCTCCGACCGCGACATTACGCGCTGATGCATGTTCCGCTTCCGTTTAGGGCATGCTGAACGGGGTGCTCCAACCGACCGTCACAGATAAAAACCGTAACAGGAGGTATGGCCAGAATCGCTTTCAACGCATGCAATTTACGCCCCATTCTGCCATCGGAGCGCGTGATTTCCGTTTCAAGCTCGGGTGGTGTCAGGCGGTGGATTATGGATGAGTTGTTCAGGGGATCCCGCAGCAGTCCAGGGGCTTCAATGAAAAAAAAGATGCGCTGCGCCTGCAATTCCCGGTGAAGGAGGCTGACCAGGTCGTCGTTTTCGCTGTTGACCGCGTTTCCTCTCTCGTCGAGAAAGGGTACGGTGATTACTGGAAGATAATTTGACTTCAACAGGTAGTCCAGCAGGGGAAAGTTCAGCGCTTCAGGTTTGCCCGATAGATCGCGAACAAGCCGTTTCCGGTTATTCTCCACGATTCGGATCCCCGGGTTGCGCCGAGCCCGTACCAGGCCGCCGTCCAGGCCGGTGAGTCCCACGGCATTAAATCCCCGCTGCTGGCACATCTCTACGATACGCTTATTGCGCAGGCCCGCGTAGGCCATGAGCTGCAGGTCCAGGAGTGAGTCGTCGGAATAGACACTGGAACGGCCGCTTTCAGAGACCAACCGGCGAATCGGCCGGTTCAGGTGTCCGGCCAGCTCGTCGCGCCAGGCATTGGCGCCATGAACGATGACGGCCGGTCTTTCCAGTTTCTTTAGGTCATCGAGAATGCCGCCGACATTTACGGATGAACCACCGCCGATTTTTATGATGTTCACGAGACCATCTCCAGGCAGGGGTTGTCCAGGGAGCTCCAATCCTCGATGAGGCCGAAACGGCCTGAACAAATTGTGGTGCGATTGCCGGTTTTGCGCTTGTAAAGGGTGAAATAATCTGCTTCCTGGGTGAAGTAGGAAAACACGATGGTGCGGTCGTTTTCCGTCAGCATCATGTTCATGGCCCGGACATGGCGGCTGCGGCTCGTGACGGCATGGACCGCTCTCTCAAGGTTAGTGTGCAGATCGTCGCCGCAGAAATGGTTGATCACATTGAACAGTTTTTCCGCGCCGATCCGTCCCGGGGCCCGAAAGCGTACACCGCGGATTTCACCGTTGAAAATGAAGTTGCGCTCGTTCTGAAAAAACGGCATGTTGTTTTCCACACGGATTCCTTCGTTGTTGAAAGCGCTGCGGGCATGAGCCAGAAGCCAGCGGGTGGGGGGGATCCGGCCCATGTCTGCTTTCCAGATCGGAATGATACTGCGATAATGGCGCCATTCGCCCCGGTTATCCATGTAGGCGATGCCCCAGCCGTGCCCCTGGTAAACGTGGCTGGCGCGGCAAAGATCCTGAAAGGCAATCAGGTCCGGTTCCGGGTTAAACGGGGTGTCGTCCTGAATCAACAACATGCGACACATCTCTTCCTCCTCAGGGATATAGCCCTTGAAATTGAAGGCCGCAGGTCTCGGGAAACCCGGCCATCAGGTTCATGCAGTGGATTGCTTGCCCGGCCGCTCCCTTCATCAGATTGTCCAGGGCGGAAAGAACGACCAGACTGTTCTCATCGCGATTGATTTCAAAACCGATATCACAGATGTTGCTTCCCGCCAGCAGGCGAGGGTCCGGATAGCGAAAAACTCCAGATGACTTTTTGACGATACGGATAAACGGCTCTTCCGCATAGGCGGCTCTGAAAACCCCCCGCAGTTTGCGGTCATCCAGACCCGCGGGAAGAGAAAGGTGACAGGTAGCCAGAATGCCGCGAACAATGTCGAGGCCGGTGGTGCTGATTCTGATCTGTTCATGGTTCAAGCAATTTCGAATCTCGGTGCCGTGCCGATGTCCGGTAGGCTTGTAACTGCGCACTGACCCGCTGCGGACGGGATGATGGCCGGCCGCGGAATGGGCGGCTCCCGCCTGGCTGGTGCCGGTCTTGATATCACAGATGATCCAGCTGTCGTCGAGCAGTCCGGCGTGGGCCAGGGGCCATAATGCCAGAATGGCGGCAGTGGCATTGCACCCGGCCCCGCTGACGCGGGTTGCGGTACGGATACGCTCGCGGTTTACTTCCACGATGCCGTAAATAAATTGACTGAGCCATTCTGGAGCGGGGTGCTCTTTGCCGTAGCATTGACGATAAACGGTTGGATCCGCAATGCGGAAATCCGCGCTCAAGTCGATGATTTTTGACGCCTTGTCACTCAAAAGGTGGATACGCCGGCTGCTTTCTCCATGGGGAAGGGCCAGAAAGAGAAAGTCACTGCTCGGCAACTCTTCCATCGAAGAGAAACGCAGGCGGGTGTGTCTATACAGGTTGGGGTGAATCAACGCAACAGGTTTGCCGCGATTGCGTTCTGAAGTGGCGGCGATAACCTCTACGCGTGGATGGAATAAGAGTAAACGCAGCAATTCTCCACCGGTGAATCCGGAAGCGCCGGCAACAGTAACGGTGATTTTCGACATTCAATTCTCCACAAGGCTCAAAAGCCCTTCCAAGGTTCGCTCCGGGATGTTTACACCGGTAACGTCAATGGAGTTTTTGAACTCCATGTTATGATTGATTTCGTTGACCAGCAGGCCGTGATCACTTTCCAGCAAATCAACGGCAAGAATGCCTCCACCAACGGCCAAGGATGCTTTCAGCGCGATTTCGTGGATTTCATCCGTGATCGGGCAATTAAAAGCCTTTCCTCCCCGGGCGGTGTTGGTGATCCAGTGCGAAGACTCGCGGTAAATGGCGGCGATGCATTCATCATTGACCACAAACGCACGGATGTCCCGGCCGGGTTTCGATATATGTTCCTGGATGTAGATGTGCTGATGCGCGACACCGCCCAAGCGGGTTTTATGCTCGAGTACGGCTTCGGCCGCGTCCCTGTCTTTGATCAGCGCAATGAGGCGTCCCCAGGAACCGACCAGGGGCTTGACGACCACGGGGAATCCCATTTCTTCCATTGCACACAAGGCCTGCTCAGCCGTCAATGCCAGGCAGAACAAAGGTTGGGGTACACCCGCACGCTGCAGGGCAAGTGAAGTGGAGAATTTGTCTCCACAGGTCCGTACCACCTCGAAAGAGTTCACACAGCGCTGGTCTTGATTCCCCAGGTACTCCAGCCAGGCCAGGGTATTGCCCTGGGAAAGGCTGCGGCAAAAATACAGATCCGTGTGTGGCAAAGAGAGGTTGGGTGACAGGCAATGTCTACGGTCATCCAGGGCGGTCCAGCGAACGCGCGGGTGGCGATCAAAAGCCTGCATAATGAGTTTTTCATCCCGCCGGATCAGCGAATGAACAAGGGTGATATGAATCATGATTTTCTCCAGAGGAAAATTCGGATCTAATTGAATCCACCAGCCAGCGCAGTTCAACCAGATCAATGCATCTACCTGAGTGACCGATATGTTTAACCTCATCCAACAGCCGTGTCGTCAATTCCGGGTCCAATTCGTCGCATCCGATTTGCTCCAGGGAGTAGCGCAGGGAAGACATGCCTGACATGTGGTCCAGCGCGACTTTGCGGGAGCGCCCGAACATTTCCGGGTGCAGGCTTTCGTAATGTACCGGATTGTTGAGCGCGGCCTGGGTGTGAACCCCGGCGCAGTGGGTAAACGCGTGGCGGCCGATGATTGGAGCGTTTACGCCGGGCTGGATACCGGAAAAGCGACTGACTGTGTTGTAGAGATGCGGAAGCCGGGTAAGATCCCAATGGTGGTCAAGTCCCATATCGTTGCACAGAGCAGACAGCAAGGTGGCCAGATCAACGATGCCGGCACGTTCCCCCAGTCCCAATACCGATGCGTCCACGATTGTCGCCCCCCCGCGGATGCCGTCAAGGGCGTTCGCCAATGCCAGACCACGGTCATTATGACAATGGACGGCGATTTCCGCATTCAATCCACGGCGGGAAAATTCGTCTTGCATGCGGGCCACATAGGGCTTCAGGGAGTGTTCCCCCCCGGGAATCATGGCGCCGGTGGTGTCCGCTACACTGATAATGTCCGCTCCGGCATCAACCGCGGCACACGCCGCCTGTCGGACGTTCTTCCAGGCGGAGCGCACCGTGTCCTCTGGGGTGTATCGAACCAGGACTTCAGGTGCCTGTTCCTTGCTCTGACGGATGATAGAGCAGATGCGATCAATGGCGGCGTTCAGGGTGATGTCGTGGTGGGCCAAGCGCTGGTCGGAAACGCAGAAAAAGATTCCCACAAGATCCACCCCGCAGTCCAGGGCTGCAACCAGGTCTCCGGGCTTTGTGCGCGCGTGGGCGGCAACCAGGGCCCGGCGGATCCGGCGGCGCACGGCCAGCACCCCCGCCCAGGTCCTTGAACTGACGAGCGGATGGCCGGCTTCAATGATATCGATGCCCATGGTTTCCAGAATGTCGGCAATCGCCGCTTTGGCGTGTGGAGGGAAGCAGATTCCGGGAGTCTGTTCCCCTTCACGCAACGTGGTGTCCAGGACACGGACGGTTTTCGGATTCACTCGCCCCAGTCCTCTGCTTCGCCGGGAGCTTCCTCTAACTTGAGAGGAGATACTGTTACCAACTCCAACTCACTGTTGCACTCCGGGCAGGTGATCAGTTCTCCCTGAACGGCATCTTCAGGCAGATCCAGCCCCCCCCCGCAGACAGGGCATTCAACCGGATTGTTCATGTTAGCCTCCTTTGATTTCAATACGCCCGAAGTCTACGCTGCTGCGAGGGAGTGAGTCAAAAAATTAGTTAATATTGACAAAAATACAACACAATGTTATAAATTTAACATGCGAACAATCAGCGACGCGTTAACAGAGTGGTTGATCAAGAGCCCTTTTATCGAAGAAGCCATGTCCAGGGATATTCTCAATCTCTCGGCCCTGGCCCGTGAACTGAGGCCGGGTCTGGAAAAACAGTTGATGCGCGACCTTTCGGACTCTGCCGTGATGATGGCCTTGAATCGCATGAAGGAGTCGGTATCCGGGAAGCGTTCATACCTTGAAAAAGCGTTGCGTGGCGTGGGGAAAATTGCGGTCCGGTCCGGCCTGGGCGAATTGACGTATCGACACTCTCCATCAGTTTATTATTGCCTGAAACGTTTGCTGGAATCAGTTGAGGAGGACGGCGACGCGTTTATTACTCTTACGCAGGGAGTAAACGAGATAACGCTGGTACTCGGTGAAGACGTTATGGACAAGGCGGTACGTTTTTTTGTAAGGGAAACATTGATCCAATCTCTTGAAAACCTGGCCGCCGTTTCCGTGCGCCTGGACGAATCCGTCATCTTTACTCCGGGGATCCACTACGGCCTGCTCAAGCCCCTGGCATGGTCGGGAATCAACGTGGTTGAAGTGGTCTCAACCTACAGTGAGTTCACCATTATCCTGGAAGCCGCCGTGGTGGATCGTTCCTTTTCCATTCTTATGAATCTGTTGGCTCCATCCAGATAACCGCTGAAAAAGAGAACGTGCTTCTGCTACGAACCCCCGTTTCACAGACAATTATTGTTGAATCGCAATTTAACAGGTTCGGCTTCCGATTCCTGCGCCCAAAGCCGGGCCCTTGCGGTGCTGCCGGGAGCCGTTGCTGCGGATGTTGCGGATGGTCCGCGAAGCGGGGGGTGCTGCCGGCGCCACCTCGATCATCAATGGGGTTCCAGAGAAGCGGGCATTGTGAAAAGACTTCAGGATCAGGTGCTCGAAGGAGCGGTCGATTTCAAAAATGGAAAATGACTGCTTGATTTCGATGCGCCCGATCTGGATGTCGCGTTTTCCCGAGAGGTCATTGACCATGCCGATCACTGCCGGGGGCGAGATTTCGTGACGACGGCCCACGTTGATACGGAAACGGGTCATGGGCATGGCTGAGAAAGAGGGTTTGTTCGTCTTGTTCCGGGGGTCCGGTTTTTCGCGCGCGTTCAGGTCCGGAGCCCGGCGATAGTCTTCCAATACGCGCTTGAATTCAAGCGAAATTAAACGGCGGATGAGGTCTTCTTTATCCATGGCGGTCAATTCGCGTACTATCGGCTCCATGAAGGGCTCCATGCCGGGGTCAATGGCTTCGGCGTTCTGGATCCGGTGGATGAAGTGGGCTAATTTCTGCGCGCATACGGCCTTTCCGTCCGGAACGGGACGCGCTTCGAACTGCTTGCCGGTCAGTTTTTCAATCATGCGGATCTTGTGGGTTTCCTTGCGGTTGATGATGACGATGGAAGTTCCGCTTTTCCCCGCACGCCCGGTACGGCCGCTGCGGTGGGTATAGCTCTGCAGCTCGTCGGGGAGGTTGTAGTTGATAATGTGGGTCAGATCGGTGACATCCAGGCCACGGGCGGCGATGTCTGTGGCCACAACCAGGGCCAGGTTCTTTTTGCGGAACCGGTCCATCACATGGTCTCGCTGGGCCTGCGACAGGTCGCCGTGGAGGGCGTCTGCGTTGTAGCCGTCCAGGGCCAGTTTATCCGCCACCTCCCGGGTTTCCTGGCGGGTACGGCAGAATACGATGCCGTAGATTTCCGGGGACATGTCAACGATGCGTTTCAAGGCCTGGTAGCGGTTGCTGGCCGCAACGGTGTAGTACACGTGATGGACATTCTCGGCACCGGAGTTGCGCGGGCCCGAAGTGATCTCGTTCGGGTCGGTCAGGTAGCCGGCGGCGATGGCGGCTACTTCGCGGGGCATGGTGGCGGAAAAGAGATAAGTACGCTTATCTGAGGGAGTGCCCGCCAATATGGCGGTAAGATCTTCCGCAAAACCCATGTTCAACATCTCGTCTGCTTCATCCAGCACCAGAGAGTCCAGAGAAGAAAGATCGACTTTGCCGCGGCGCATCAGGTCCAGCAGGCGGCCGGGTGTGGCCACCACGATCTGGGGAGAACGCTTCAGGCCGGCGACCTGGGTCTCCATGCTGGCACCTCCGTAGATGGCAAGGGCCTTGAAGCCCTTGATGTGGCGGGCAAAGGATTTGATGTCCCGGGCGATCTGCAGACAGAGCTCCCGGGTGGGGCTCAACACCAGGGCCTGGATATGGGGCGTCTGAAGGTTGACTTGTTGTACCAGGGGCAGTCCGAAAGCGGCGGTCTTGCCTGTTCCCGTCTGGGCCAGGCCCACCAGGTCGCGTTTTCCCTCCAGAATGTGAGGGATCACCTGCGTCTGGATGGGGGTTGGAGTGGTGAATCCCAAATCATTGATCCCCGCCGTCAGGCTGTCATTCAATCCCAGGTTTTCAAAAAGTTGTGTCTGCATGTCTGCGTTCCCGTCCCGAGTTCGTGGGCAAACCGAATCACATTTCATGCAGAAGTCCGGTTCAGCAGCGATCGGGATCAACTGGATTTTTCAAAAGACTGATCAGGAAAGCCCGTTTATAGAGATTTGCGGATGATTCTCTTGAATGGATCCATATTGTATCCTGGATACGGATAAAAAGCAAGCGGCGGTCGGAGAAAGCGAAAATATGCAATTCCAGCCATCAAAGCGCTGTTCCCGGGACTTTCCCCTGCCTGAAATCCATGCGATAATGGGCGCTGGAGGTGGTGCATGTGGACCGCGGGTTTGGCCGTGGCGGCCGGATTGGCATTGCTGGCGTGGAGTGCGGATCGTTTTGTGCTGGGCGCTTCATCCACTGCGCAGCACGCCGGCCTTCCGCCGCTTTTGATCGGCATGGTGGTGGTCGGATTCGGAACTTCGCTGCCGGAAATGATTGTGTCCACCCTGGCGGCCCTGGACGGCAACCCGGACCTGGGATTGGGCAACGGCTGGGGTTCGAACATCGCCAATATCGCCCTGATCCTGGGATTGGCCGCACTGGCCCGGCCGGTTATGGTTCGCTCCAAAGTGTTAACCGCCGAACTTCCCCTCCTGACGATCGTCACGCTTATGGCCATTGGCCTCGTACTGGACGGTAACCTGGCAAGGTGGGAATCGGTTGTGCTGCTATTGCTTTTTGCATCTCTGATGGCCTGGACCATTCGCAGCGGCCGGCAATCCGGAGCGGATGCCTTTGGCTCGGAAATTGAGGTGGACCTATCAACCCACCCCATGCCCAAGCAGCGGGCCGTTGCCTGGACCCTGGCCGGACTTGTTCTCCTGGCGGTCAGTTCGCGTATGCTGGTATGGGGATCCGTGCGCCTGGCCCGGGGGCTGGGTGTGTCTGAGCTGGTGATCGGTCTTTCCATCGTGGCATTGGGCACTTCTCTGCCGGAGCTGGCATCCGCCGTAGCCGCGGTGCGTCGAGGCGAGAACGATATCGCCCTGGGCAACGTCCTGGGCTCGAACCTTTTCAACACCTTAGCCGTGGTGGGCCTGGCCGGAGTGATCCACCCTTTTCGTACCGCTCCTGAAGTGGTATGGCGGGATGGCGTGGTCATGCTCGGGCTCACGGTTTCGCTGTTCGTGATCGGGCGCGGTTTCCGCGGCCGTCCCGGAATGATCAACCGCTGGGAGGGCGCTTTTCTGCTGGCCGTCTATATCTGCTATATCGCTTGGCTGGGCAGCGGGATCGTGGCGAAGTAGAAGATAAAAAAGTTGAAAAGTTGGAGTACCCTTTCGGGCATAAAAGGGAAGAAGTTGAAAATGTAGGGGCGACCGGCCGGTCGCCCTTATGTGGACTGGGAGGCAGGTTGCAGGGATCGGAATGAACAAACTGAATCATGGCCATATCTACCAAGACCGGATATCGGCGGCGGATGCGGGCGCCCGCCTGCTGGATTTCTATACCCGGCATTATCCCCATTCCACAGCCGCAGAGTGGTGGGAGCGGATCCGTGCCGGCCAGGTTTTGCGCAATGGTGTCGCCGTGGACCCCGAGACCCGAATGCAGAATGGAGATAAACTGGAGTGGCACCGGCCGCCCTGGAGGGAACCGGAAGCGCCGAACGATTTTCAGGTTATTCGCACAGAGGACTCCTTTCTTGTGGCAAACAAGCCGGCCGGCCTGCCCGTATTGCCCGGAGCCAATTTCCTGGAAAACACGCTTCTGTTCAGGGTGAGGGAGTTCTATGGCAATGCCTGTTCGCCCATGCATCGTCTGGGACGCTGGACTTCCGGATCCGTAATGTTTGCGCGGACTCACCATGCGGCGAAAACCCTGGGAGCGGCGCTGCAGGCTGGACGCTTCGTTAAGATTTATCTGGCCCGGGTGGCCGGCACTAATCTGGCGGAGGCTTTCGTTGTCCGTGTTCCCATCGGCTCCGTTGCCTATGCGCCACTGGGTACCTTACACGCCGCTTCCGAGACCGGTCGCGCGGCCGAAAGTCATGTGGAAGTCATATACAGGAGTGAGCAGAGAGACGAAAGCCTGGCGAAAGTCACGATCTTAACCGGGCGGCCCCACCAGATCCGCATCCACCTGGCGGCCTGCGGTCATCCCCTGGCGGGCGATCCCCTGTACGGTCCGGGTGGTCTTCCCAAAAAAGGCGGGGCGTTGCCCGGAGACCCGGGCTACAGCCTGCACGCCTGGAAATTGAGGTTTCCCCACCCGGATACGGGGGCACGGACAGAGGTGGAATGCCCGCCGCCCGCATGGGCCCGAGAATTCAAATAAAAAGCAGGGGACAGGTGGCAGGAGGCGGGTGAATGGCGAAGGCAAGGGGTTAATGTCTCCTGTCACCTTCTTTACCTATCGATCTGCTTTAACCCGGAAGGCTACTTTTACGGTAGAGCGATACTCGGTGATCCGGCTGTTGGACACCTTGGCGGTCTGGGCGGTCACTTCCACGCCGACGATGTTGGACACGGTTTCCGATGCTTCGCGGACTGCGTTGGCCGCCGCGTCTTCCCAACTCTTATCGGATGCACCGATCAATTCAATAACTTTGACTGTAGACATGATATCCCCCTTAGTCCCGCATTTTCCAACTGCGTTGATTCAGTGCAGTCGCGGAATTGCAACACCCGGGGAGAAAGATTTTTTGCTTTTGCGATCCCTCTACTCCCTGCAGCGGAATCCGCGCAAAATGCGGGTTTCTGATTACAGGATGGTTCAAAGGCCTCGGAATGTCAACTGGCCCCCGTTTCCTTTGCGCTGCCGGGTATGCTATAATCCCCATCTTCCCGTATTTGTCCGACTTGGGATCCAAAGCGGAATGCGGGTAAAAGTACAGACGGTTCAATGAAACATACTACCATGATTATCGGCTTGCTGCTGCTGCCGGTCACGGCCTTCTGCTTAAACGTCAGCGTACGCTCTTTTGATTATTCGGATTACACCCGCCTCGTTTTCGAAGCAGACCGCAGTTTTGCCTATAGTGTCTCTTCACGAGACAACGGTTTTGACTTGCGGCTGCAGCAGGCGGCACGTACGGATCCTGAAAATATCCAGTTAAAGGAAAGCCGTTGCGTTCAGCGGGTGGATGTTTTGCCGCGCCATGACGGCACGGTTTACCGGGTGGTTACCCACATACCGGTTCGCTTCCAGCGGCAGTTTGTCCTGGAAAATCCTTTCCGCGTGGTATTTGATCTCGAGGCCGACTCCGGTAATCCAACTGCGGTCTCGCAACCTCCCCAGGTTGAAGCCGTGTCTGCGCCGGATCGTCCCGAGGGAACAAGCATCAATACGATCTGCATCGATCCGGGTCATGGCGGTACCGACCTGGGCGCCAGGGCTGGAACAACCGACCTGGTGGAAAAGGACATTACGCTCAAAGTGGGCCTGAAAGTAAAGCAGTTGATCGAGTCACGTTTGGGTTTGCGGGTGGTCATGACGCGGGACAGCGACTCAGAGATTTCCCTGGATTCGCGGGCGGCCATGGCCAATAACCAGAAAGCCCAGGTATTTGTTTCGATTCACGTCAATTCTTCTTACCGGCGCGGTGCTCGCGGTACGGAAACATACTATGTCAGCCTGGAGGCCACGGACAAGGAGGCCTCCGAACTGGCGCGGAAAGAAAACACTTCCATGGGAGGAGACGCTTTTGATCCCGCTGCGGCCGATGACTTGAGGCTCATTTTGTGGAACATGGCCCAGACGGAGTACATCAAGGAATCTTCCAAGTTGGCCACCTACATTCAGAACCAGCTCAACGAGGTGATGAATACCCGTAACCGCGGTGTGAAACAGGCTCCCTTTCGTGTGCTCATGCGCGCGGCCATGCCCGCGGTGCTGGTGGAGATCGCTTTTCTTTCCAATTCTGACGAAGAAAAACTGTTGGCCCGGGATGGATTCCTCAGCCGTGTGGCCGGGGGTATCTACACGGGGATCGCCCAGTTTGTCACTTATCATAACCAGCGTTATAAATGAACAAGAAACTGATTGTTCCGCTGGTCTTACTGGCTGTGGTTTTTTTTGCCGTCGCCCTGATGATCTTTCTTTCCTCTGGAAAAGATCAGGTCGCGCCCACCCCCGCGGATGCCGCGGACGGAACAGCGGAAGTTTCGCCGGCCGACACCGTAGATCTGAAACTGTTTTACATGGACCGGACGGATTGGCGCATGATACCCATATCCAAGCGTATCCCACGTCCAGCCACGCGCACTGAGCTTTATCGGGAATTCCTGCGCCTGTTGCTGCAACCGCGGGAAGAGGACCGGGCCCCGGTGCCGGAAGGCACACAAATTCGCGCATTGTACTACGTTGAAGCGGATCGGGTCCTGGTATTGGATTTCAATCAGGCTCTGATGACCGGGTTCCCCGGGGGAAGCCGGTCAGAGTTGGAGTTTATTCAGTTTATCGTAAACAACATATGTTTTAATTTCAGAGAGATCCGTTCCGTACGCATAATGGTGGCGGGCAATGAAGTCAAAACGCTCAGTGGACATATCGACCTGTCTCGCCCTTTCCGCCCCAACTTCGCCTTTCTGAAACAGGATGAATAAAAAACCCATCGGCGTATTCGATTCCGGTATCGGCGGCCTGACTGTATATCGCGCCATTAAGCAACGAATGCCCCGGGAGCGAGTGATCTACCTGGGAGATACGGCACGCCTGCCGTATGGCTCGAAGTCGGAATCAACCATCATTCGCTTTTCAGAGGAGAACGCGCATTTTTTGGTGAATCACGAGGTCAAACTGATCGTGGTGGCTTGCAACTCCTCTTCTTCTTACGCGGTTCCCCACCTTCAGGCAAACCTGGAGGTGCCTGTGATCGGCGTGATTGAACCCGGCGCCGAGGCCGCGGTAGACTTCAGCCGCAAAAAAGCAGGTGTGATTGGAACCACCGCCACCATTATGTCCGGAGCTTATGAAAAGGCCATTCGCAGGCGTAACCCCGATCTGGAAATTATCTCCCGGGATTGTCCCCTGTTTGTTCCGCTGGTGGAAGAGGGATGGGTGGATCACACAGTGACGCGAATGGTGGCGGAAGAGTACTTACTGCCTTTGAAAAAGGCGGGTATCGACAGCCTGGTGCTGGGTTGTACGCATTATCCGGTACTCAGTAAAGTTGTCGGGGCCGTAATGGGCGAAGCGATCCGCCTCATCGACTCGGGTTTGACGACCGCCAGGCAGGTGGAATTGATTCTGGGTAACCGGGGCTGGCTCAACCACGAACCCCCCGATCAAGAGGACGATTTTTTTGTCACCGATTTTCCGGAACGGTTCCGCCGTGTGGGGGAAGTTTTTTTGAACCGCAAAATAGCCAGGGTATCAGTGGCTGGCACATGAATCGGCCGGGGAACACCAAGGAGGCAAAAGCCAAATGTTGACACTGATTGAAAAAACCGTTTTCGTTTTGTTGGCGTTGGCAGCGGTCTTTCTGGCCATGCGGGAGTTTCGGCGCAAGGCGCTGTTGATTCAACGGGGACGGCCGTTCCAAAGGAGTGACCGGCCGCTGGTGCGCTTCTGGTACGCCCTGCGTCGCGTGGTGCTGCAGCTTTGCGCTTATGAGAACCGGCCCGTGGTGGGTTTTTTCCACTCAATGATATTCTGGGGATTCCTGGTTTACCTGTTGGTCACCATCAACCATGTGGTTGAAGGTTTCTTTTCCGGCTTCAACCTGCTGGGACAAGGCGGGATTCGTACGGTGGTGCTGTTCGGCGCCAATATCTTTGCGGGCATGATCCTGCTGGCGGCGGTTTTCTTCCTGGTGCGGCGCTATGTGTTCCGGCCGTCAACCCTGGATATCCCTTCAATGGAATCCGCAGTGATTCTGGGTTTTATCTCCACGCTTATGCTGAGTTTCGTTTTTTATGAAGCCCTGAAACTCTACGGTCCCGAAACGATGGTTTCCGGCAATTTTCTGGCGGTATGGGTCAAAGCCCACTGGCTGCCTGCGATAATGTCGAAAGCAACCCAGGAAGTGTGGTTGCGGGTCTTGTGGTGGCTGCATATTCTGGTGGTAATGGCATTCGGTGTCCTGATCCCCTTTTCCAAGCATCTCCACCTGGTGGCCGGTCCGGTCAACCTGTTTTTCAAGAATCATGGTGTGCGTGCCGAGATCCCCGTGGTTGATTTGGAAGAACAGGAGTATTTCGGAACACCCAAGATCGTGGACCTGACCCGCAAAGACCTGCTGGACCTGTTTTCCTGTGCCGAGTGCGGCCGTTGTGATGATGTGTGCCCGGCTTTGCGCACAGGCAAGGCGCTTTCCCCCAAAGCGTTGCTGCACAAAATGCAACTCCATTTGCTGGAAATCGGTGAGACACCGCGGGATGATTTAAAAACCCTGTTGGGCGAAGTGGTGAGCGAAGAGGAAATCTGGGCATGTACCACTTGTGGCGCCTGCATGGAAGTCTGCCCCATGTTCAACGAGCACATCCCCAAAATCACGGGAATGCGCCAGTACGGGGTGATGATGGAATCCCGTTTTCCCGAAGAGCTGCAGACCCTTTTTCGCGGCCTGGAGAACCAGGGCAATCCCTGGGGGATCAACGCCCAGGAACGTTCCAAGTGGATGGAAGGCCTGGATGTACCCTTGATCGCGGATAAGGGTGAAACCGATGTGTTGTTGTGGGTGGGCTGTGAAGGCGCTTATGACAGCCATGCCCAGAAGCACACCCGCATGCTGGTGGAAGTACTGAAAAAGGCCGGGGTGGATTTTGCCATCCTGGGAGACAGTGAGAAATGCTGCGGTGACCCGGCACGCAGGGCGGGGCACGAATACCTGTTTCAGATTTTGGCCATGGAGAACATTGAAAATCTGAACAGTTATAAATTCCGCCGCATTGTTACCATGTGTCCCCATGGATTGCATGTGCTGCGGCATGAATACCAGCGCATGGGTGGTGAATATGCGGTGATGCATTACACCCAACTGCTGGAAGAACTGGTCAACAACGGTTCATTGCGGTTGCATGCCGGAACAAAGTCGCATCGTGTCACTTTTCATGACCCCTGCTACCTGGGCCGCTACCAGGGTGAGTACGATGCGCCGCGTCGCTTGCTTCGGGCCGCTGTTAAAGACGGTTGCCTGGTGGAAATGACCCATAACCGCGACAAGTCGTTTTGCTGCGGCGCCGGTGGCGGCGGCATGTGGAAAGAGGAAGAGGGCGAAGGTCGCATGAGTCACGCTCGCATACAGGATGCCTGCGCCCGCGGCGCGGACACTTTAGTCACTGCGTGTCCCTATTGTTCCGTCATGTTCAAGGATGCCATTGAGGAAACCGGGTCCAATGATATTCAAACCCGTGACCTGATCCACTTTATCCACAAAAACATGACCTAACCGCTTTTTCGTGGCCGCTTGCCGGGAAGCGGGCTCCCGTTCGCTGGAGAGCGTTCCCAACGCGGACGGTTAGACGTCGCGGAATGCCCTGGTTTTTTCATTGCGCCCCCAAGGGAGCTATGCGATAATGGCTTTCCCATGCATTCCCGGCAGCGCATTATCCTGCAGTGGCTCATCACCGCGGCGGGCCTGACCGGCCTGGCCCTCGAGGTGACTGTCGTTTCTTTGCCGGCGCTCCTGGCGCTGATCCTGGCACTGGCCGCTACGGTATTGTGGCACCCCAGGCGCAAAATGGTTGCGGCTTATCGTTGGCTGTGCTTGGGGCTGTTGGCCTGGCCGGCGCGGCTGACGTATTGGGACGCGGTGGAATTTTCCCTGCGCATCAGTATTTTGACGTGGGTCGTGGCCCTTGTCCTGGCGCTTAATGTGCTGGGCCGACATCAGGCTGTGCGGCGCATCCGCATCCTTTTCGACCGCCTTTCCATGCGGCGGCGCCTGGTCGCCCTGTTTGTTATGGCCTGGCTGCTGCTGGCGGCGGGGGCGGCGGTCATCACGCTGAAAGGAATCCCCTTGATGGGTGATGAGCCGCATTACCTGGTGATCGCTCAGTCGTTGGTCCGGGACGGTGATCTGAACGTAGCCAATCAATACGCCCAACATCAATATCGGCGCTTTCTTCCCAAAGTGACCATGGGCATTCACGGATATTTCGGCTGGAAAGATGCCCGTTTCCAGGCGCGTCTTTTCCGCGATGATCTGCCGCCGCCTGAGGGCGCTTTTATCTATTCCATTCATCTGCCGGGCGTGGCCGTGGCCATGGTCCCCATAGTACTGTTGCCGCTGCCGCCGGTTTGGTGGGCCTTTTTCATGCGGGCCTGGTTGGGGCTGTTCGGTGCGGGCGTGGTGGTGATGGTTTACCTGTTCGGCCTGCGCCTGTCACTCCGGCGAACCTTCGCCCTGCAATTGTGCCTGGTGGCCCTGTTTACCCCGCCGTTGTTTTTCCACGCCATCCACGCTTACCCTGAAGTCCAGGTGTTGTTTTTTCTCTTGTTGGCCCTCTATCTTCTTTTGTATAACCGCGACCGCCCCCGGGCGATCCTGGTCTCCGGGCTTTTGCTGGGGATATTGTTTTTCTGGGGCGTCAAGTACGCAATTTTTGTCTGGGCATTCGGGGCCGGCTTCACTGTGTTTTTTCTCAGGCAGCGGAATTTCGGCGCTTTGTGGCGACTATGGGTGTTCCCGCTCTTGTTTCAAGCCCTGTTCCTGGGTTATCTCTTTTACGCCTATCACAATTTCTCGCCCATGTCGGTGTATTTGAACTATACCCAGAAAATGCATTTCAGTGACGTGGTATTTCGCGGCATTCCCCTCCAGATGCGCATTGATACCTTGCTGGACTATTTCCTGGACCAGCGGGACGGGCTGCTGCCGTATGCACCGGTCTTTTTCCTGGCGTTTCCCGGATTGTGGCTGGCATTGCGCAATTGGAAGCGTTACCGGGTTCATCTTTTGTTGGCCTTACCGGCGGCGGTGTTTGTCTTTAATTACGCTTTCCTGAGCCATCGGGGAGGGCAATGTCCCCAGGCGCGGCCTTTGATTCCGGTGATCTGGGCGCTCATGCTTTTTGTGTGGATATACCTACGTGAAGGACCCAACCAGTGGATGCGCCGGGCATGGCACTGGCTGCCTTTTTATGCGGCCGGCGTCACCGTCTTCCAGGTAATCCATCCCTGGACCCTCTACCAGCCCACTACCCACAATGTTCCCATTCGATCAGGGCTGATGTTCCAGATCCTGAGTCCCCTGGGAATTCATCTGGATGGATGGCTGCCGTCCTTCGCCAAAATGCCCGGCAATTGGAGTTGGTGGCCCAATCCAATCTGGGTGGTTCTCCTGGTGGGGCTTGGCGTATTGGCTTTGCTCCCGTTGCGCCTGCGAAAACGCCACGCCACATTCGCTGTCGCCATGGCGTCTGCAATGGTGTTGCTGCTGGGTGTGATCCTTCCCCGGGTACCGGATTTCAACCCCACGCTGGTAAACGGAGAGGGCATGATGCTGCATCGTTTGATGGGCGCGTCGCAACACCCGCGCCGGGTTGAACAGCGCAAGTTCGACCTGGAACCCGGTAGCGTCTATTCTTTTACTTTGACGACATCAGTGCCGGTGGGGACAATGAAGGTTGTCTGGGATGGAGACGGGCCGCCGCCGTTCCAACTTAAACTGTTTGACGCGGACGTCGCCCCCGGGAACAATGACGGTTGGAGTCTGCGAAGTCCCCTTTATCGCCGCTACCAAAGCCGCTGCTACTATCGCCTTCACCTGATTCCCAACCGATCCGCGGGGCAGGGTGGAACCCTGGAAATCCGGCCACTGCGCAAAAGTTAGTTGTCGTTGGCCGTGTCTTCTTTTTTGCCTTCCACTTCGCGCATCAACGTGCGGATGCGCTGCGTGGTAAATTCGTCCTTGGCCAGTCCCAACGCCTGATCCAGAAGGTCCAGGGCTTTGTTTTTCTGTCCCAATAGATGGTGGACCCGGGCCACGTTGAGCAGGATGTTCGCATCTTCTTCAGTCAGGCAGTTCAGGGCTTTTTTGTAATGGTATAGCGCTTCATCCAGGTTTCCCTGCTTTTCCAGGATAATGCCCCTCAGGTTGTGTAACGGGGCGAAATTGCGGTTTTGCGTGATGCCTTTGTCCACATATCGCAAGGCGTTGTCATAGGCTTCACGTTTGATTTCCAGCATTGCCAGATTGACGTAAGCGTTTTCCGGATTGCGGTACTTGTCCGCGGTGGCGGCTTTGAGCAGGTTCTGCCGGGCGAGGTCCAATTCACCGGTCTCAATGTAGATAAGGCCCAGCGAGTTATATGCGTCCCAGTATTCCGGGTCCATGCTGATTACGATTCTGAAGTGTTTTATGGCGGCGGGAAAGTCCCGCAGGTAGGTATAGACCACACCCATGGAATAGTGGGCGGCTTTGGAGTTGGGCTTCTTTTTTAAGGCCTCCTGGATCTTTTCCCGCGCCATGTCAATTTGCCCCTGGTTCAGGTAAAAGACCCCCTCGTTGAGGATGTACTCGGCCGATCCGGGTTTGAGTTGACCCGGCAATGTCGGCCCGCGTTTGGCGCAGGCCGCAAGCAGCGGCAGAATGACGATCAAGATACAGGCTCGTTTCATGATTCCCCCTTGAGTCGTTTTACTTTATAGGATGTGACGGGTGAAGAGATTCCCTGGAGTTTGAATTCCCCCAGCTTCTGAAATGTGAATTGTTTTCGCAGTTTCAGGTATAGGGACTCCGAAACCACTACTTGGTTTGGTCCGGCCACGGCGGATTCCAGGCGCGATGCGATGTTGACTGTGGTCCCCAGTACGGTGTAGTCGTAACGCTTGGGTGATCCGAAATCGCCGGAAATCAAACGTCCGGTGTGGATGCCGATGCGAACCTGGATGGGATCGTCCGGCGCGAAGTCGCGGTTGATTTCCCGCAACTGGTTCACCATCTCCAGTGCCGCGCTCACCGCCCGCTTCTGATGGTCCTCCACGGCCAGGGGGGCACCGAAAACCGCCATGATGCCGTCTCCGATGTATTTGTCCAGAGTACCGTTGTGCTTGAAAATGATCTCTGTCATGGCGGCAAAGAAATGGTTCAACAATAGCCCCACATCAACGGGTTTCATGTTTTCGGCACGGGCGGTAAATCCCACCATGTCCATGAACAACACTGTGGCTTCGGTTTCCCGGTATGCCATGATCTCGCGGGTACCCGATTCCTGGTCCTGCATAATGCGGGAAACCACTGCAGGTGAGTGGTAACGCTCCAAGCGACTGCGCAGTTTCATTTCCTGGTCCAGGCGTTGTTGACTCTGAATGCTCTCGATGGTGAGACCCGTAAAGTTGGCGATTGTGGATAGCACTTCCAGGTCCCGTTGGGAAAACAGCTCGGTTAACTGGGTGGTATCCACGTAAATCAGGCCGTAGATAGAGCGTTTGGTCCAAATGGGAATGGAAACCGCGGAAACAATGCCGTAAAGGATCACGCTCTCGGCCTTTTCGAAACGTTTGTCTTCCTTGGTGTCGGAAGAGAGAATGGCTACCTTTTCTTCCATGGCTTTCATGGCAATGGTGCGGGAAATGGTCACTGTTTTAACTGCATTCCCGTCCGCATCGCGGCTGTAGCGCAGGTCCAGTTCACCCCGATTGTCATCATGAAAGAAAATAAACAGGCGTTGGGGCTTTAAGATGTTGAAAATGGCTCTGCCCACATGCTCAAAACAGTCATGAAGGCTGGAGGCGGCGATCAAGTGCCGACCCAGTTCCGTAAGTTCCGCCAGATGGCTTAATTCACGCTTCAGGTTGTCTCTTTCGTGAACTTTGAAGGTTTTGCTTACAGGCAGAACCATGGAGATTTTCTGATCCGTGCTGTCATGGAATTGCTGCGGAGTGGATTCCACCAGGTAACGCATGCGAGCCCGGCCGATGGATATCTCGTCTCCCGGTTTCAAAAGTTTGCGTTGGATTCTGCGGCCGTTGACAAAGGTACCATTGGTGCTGTCTGAGTCGCAAATTTCCCATCCCTTGCGTGAAAAAACCAGGCGGCAATGTTGGCGGGATACCGTGGCGTCTTCCAAACAGATATCCATGTTTTTCAGTTTGCCCACTCGGACTTCATCGCCTTCCAGGCTAAAAATCCGCGAGTCACCGTTTACAAAGTAGCGCAATTTGTGGTTCACTCGGGTTTCAGTCTCCGTTGCATGAGTTCCTGAAGGGCGGAGCGTGGGTTTTTATTCTGGAACAGGACTTCATATACTTTTTCGGTAATGGGCATTTCAATCTCGAGCCGCTTGGCCAGGTTGTATGCGGCACGCGTGGTTTCCACGCCCTCGGCGATCATGACCATCTCGTCTTCGATCTCGTTCAGGCTACGCCCGGAAGCCACTTGCACCCCGAGTTGAAAATTGCGTGACAGGGGTCCAAAACAGGTAAGCATGAGGTCGCCGATACCGGCCAGGCCCCAGAATGTCTCTTTGCGTCCGCCCAATCGTCCCCCCAGGCGAGCGATTTCCACGGTGGCGCGGGTGATGAGGGATGCAGTGGTATTGTACCCGTATCCGGATCCATGGATGATCCCGGAAGCGATGGCCATGACGTTTTTCATGGATGCGGCCACCTCAATGCCCGCCAGATCAGTGTTGCGGTAGATGCGCAGGTGTGGAGAAGAGAAGGATTGCTGAATATCCTCCAGCAGGGTGTCGATGTGGGAAACGGCGACTACCGCGGTGGGGTGGTGCTGGGCCAGCTCACGCGCGAATGAGGGCCCGGAAATGGTGACCCACTGACTGATGATGCGGTCGCCCATTACGTCCCGGGCCAATTGAGAAAGGGTCATCAATGAAGAAGCTTCAAAACCCTTGCTCAGGTTGACGATCACCTGGTGATCAAATACGGCGCGCAGGCGTTCAAAAATGCCGCGGGAGAACTTGGATGGAACCGCATGAACCAGAATGTCGGCATTTGCCGCCTCTGTTTCCAAATCATCCACGGCCACCAGGTTCCGCGACAGGGGAAAACCGGCAAGAAAGCGTGTGTTCTCTTTGTTTTCACGTATGGAGCGGAGCACCTCTTCTTCGCGTACCCAAATCCGCACGGGCCCGAGTGTACGCGCGAGGTAATCTGCAAAGGCCGTGCCCCAGGAGCCGGCCCCGACAACCAGGATCTTATTCATGTGTGGATTTCCCCAATTGGAGCCGCCGTTCCGTTCCCCGGATAATGGCATTGATGTTGTGGCGGTGGCGAAGAAAGATCAAGACAACCAGAGAGAGTACAATCATGGAAATCATCGGTACCCGAGTAACCAGATGGCTAAAGAAAACGACACCGACACCGGTCAGAGAGGCGGCGGATGCCAGGCGCGTAAAGTAAAAAACAGCAAAGAATCCCGCCAAGAACAGTACGGCCGACCACGGGTGAAGCACGGCAAAAACACCCAGGAATGTCGATACGCCCTTGCCACCGCGAAACTTCAGAAATGGAGAATACATGTGACCGAGAATGGCGGCGGCTCCGCCTGCCAACACCAGGTAGGGACTGTAGAAATGATGAAGGCCGTACAAAACCGGTAAGGCGCCTTTGAGAATGTCCAACAGCAATGTGGCCGCGCCGCCCAGCGGTCCGAGTGTGCGCAACACATTGGTGGCGCCGATGTTGCCGCTGCCTTCCTTGCGGATGTCACGCCGCGTGATCAGAATACACAGGAGGTAGCCGAAAGGTACGGATCCAAGCAGCAAAGAAGATAAAAGAAAAGTCCACTCATGCGTGCTCAAGGGGTACCTCCTTTAGAATCGAGTAGAGTGGTCCGTTGGCGGAGAGGCGACTTTGAAACAGGTGGACGGTAGCGACCGGGAAAGTCAAGTCCGGCAGGCGTGCTTGGTGAAGTTTTTGTGGCAGAGTCGGGTCGGTAAGGGGTTTGCTGATGCGGGCCAGGGTGATGTGGGCATGAAATGGGCGATCCTCAGCGGCAATTCCCATATCGCCCAGTTGTTTCTCCAGCCAGTTCTTCAGCTTTTCCAGGCGGAAAGAAGACTGGATACCCGCCCAGACAACACGCAGGCCGGATCTGCCGGAAAATCCGCCCAACCGGTCGATTTGAATGGAGAATGGATCCACCCGCGGCGGAAAGGCATCCAGGCGTCCGCATAGCGCATTCAGCACTTTGTCGGTTATCTCACCGAGAAAGCGCAGGGTCAAGTGGCGGTTCCGGGATGGGACCCAATTCAAGCCGGGAAATTCTCGGCGCAGGGGGGCGACAGCCGCTTCCAGTTGGTTTAAAAACTCCCCTTCGGGCTTGATCCCGATAAACACGCGCATGGATCGATTATATGAAATTTCCCCGGATGAGTAAAGCGGCTTCAGTAGTCTACGCGCTGAAGGGTCAGCCCCCGGGCGGGGGCAGTCCGGCCGGAGCGCCGCCGGTCTCTGGCGGCAAAAATTGCCGGGATGTCCGCGGCTTCGATCTTTCCCCGGCCCACGTCGATCAGCGTGCCGGCAATGTTGCGAACCATGTATCGCAGGAATGCGGGGCCGGTTACGGTGAGGATCAGGGTATCACCCCGTTTTTTCAGGCTGATGCGGTTGATGGTTCGCACCCGGTTTTTTTTCTCTGTGTCCGAAGTGAAAGAGGAGTAGTCTTTCGAACCTTTGAAATGACGCAGGGCTCGTTTCATGGCCCGAATATCCAGGGGTTGGGGAATGTGGGTCACCCAGCGGCAATCAAAGGGCGAAAGCGTGCGGCCGCGAAAGATGCGGTATTCATAGGTTTTGCTGCACGCGCCGAAGCGGGCGTTGAATTTGGGGTGGGCACGTTCACAGGTGGAAACGCGAATGTCTCTGGGCAATAAGGCGTTCATGGCCAATTGCAATGAGTCCGGCTGGATACGGACCGGGAGGTGAAAATTGGCCACCAGTCCCCGTGAATGCACACCCGCGTCGGTGCGGCTGCTTCCGGTGACTACCACGCGTTTCTTGGCGATCACCTGCAGGACGCGCATGATTTCTCTTTGAATGGTAGGAGTTTCCGGGTTCTGGTATTGCCAGCCGGAATAGCTGGTGCCGTCAAATTCCAGGGTGACGCGATAGTTTTCAGGCTTCAAGGTACTTGCGAATTTGCGTGATTACCTGTTCCGGGTTATCCAGAAGTTGAACCTGTGGAAGGTTCCAGGTGCGGAGTCCAAAGACTGGAATTTTCTGAATACGGGCGTGGGCGATCTCGGACAGGGTTCCGTGCCGGCCGTCTATTGCCACCACGACATCGGCATTGCCAACCACCAGGGCGTTGCGCAGATGACCCAATCCCGTGGTGATCGCGATATCCACCCAGGGGTTGGCTTCGGATCGAACCGAGCCCGGCAGGATCCCCAGTACGGTGCCGCCGCAGGACTTCGCCCCCCTGGATGCGGCTTCCATGACTCCGCCCAGACCTCCGCACACCAGCAAATAACCACTGGTTGCGATCAGACGGCCCATTTTTTCGGCCAACGCCAGGATTTCTTCGCCGGCGGTACCGCCACCGATTACAGCCACGCGAAAAGAATTGCGAAAGAGAGATGTTTTGAGAGCAATCCGGGTCGGACGGGTGATTTCGCTCATGAAATCGGTGTGTCCCGGAGAAAGGCGCTATACGATTAGACGGCTTTGCGCACTCGCCCCGAACGGATGCAAGAGGTGCACACGCGCATGCGCCGGGTTTTGCCGTCCACGTCCACGCGAACGGCCTGAAGGTTCGGCAGCCAGCGGCGTTTGGTGAGTTTATGGGAGTGGCTTACGTTGTTGCCTGTAACCGGGCGTTTTCCACAGATTTCGCATACTTTCGACAATTCGGGTCCCTCCTGGAAATCAGAGCGATATTATACAACATCGGACAGGGGAAGACAAGCACTCCACATTTCAGCCTTCGGGGCCGCCGAAAGCGGCCCCAAAGGCTGATTCCCATTTCAATCTTTTATTTTGGACAGAATATGCTTGACCATATCTTTGTGCACGGTAAAGGTGAGCATTTTGAGTTTAATGTAATCTTCCCGGAACATGTAATAGCCGGCGAATTGTCCTTTGCGGGCGGAACGGCCGGAGTCCTTGATAAGGTACCAGTTCCAGCCGTCGTGGCTCGTATGGCCAACGATGTGAATGCCGTGGTCGTCGCCGGTGGTGCGGTTGTAGATGCGGAATTCGCGGGAATCCTGGTTAATGGAATCGGTGGGGATATCGAAGCTGGGTACGAAAGCGATGTCCCGCTCGCCACATTTTCCCGGCTCCGATGTATCACCACCGATATTGATGGTGTAACCCTTTTCCATGGCGCGACGAATCACTTCCAGCCACTCCTCCAGGGGCAGGTTCAGGTAGTCTTTGCTGTGCCACCAGTTGTCCGGGGCACGGAATTCCTGGAAGGTATGAAAGGGGTAGTAGCTGGTGGACATGGTGGATACGTAATCGTCCATGTTGAGTCCCGTGACTTTCAGGAATTGGTGGGGCGTTATTTTCCGGCCCTGCCAGGTGAATTGCTCTGGAGGAGCGCCCATATGGCGGTTCAGAATCAACGTGATATGGCGGAGGTTCTCTTGCTCATCCCACAAATCGTTGTTTTTGATGTAATCCAGATAGGATGCCAACTCCTTCATCAAGGGCCCGTGATTGTGTTTCTCACCCTCGTTCAGGATCCCGGTGTAGGCTGCCGCCGGGACCACGCCGTGTTCTTTCCAGATGCGCTGAAAGGCGTTGGCCTGGCCGCCTCCGGCCACGTATGAGTTTCCCCGTTCACGGATATAGCCGCGGCACTTGGCCAGAAGTTCCCAGTAGGGAGTCCACATTTCCGACAGTTTGATTTTTTTACCGGTCAAGCGGAAAATTTCGCTCTCGTAAAACGAGGTGGTACAGAAACTCCAGCAAGTGGATGTCATGTATTGAGCCTGGGGGGGGAAATGGAAAATGCGTGTAAACGCTTCCGGTGAGGCGGGGGGATAAACGCCGGAAAAATCGGATTTCATGTTACGGCGTTGCTTTCGCTGTTCCATCTTCTCTTTTCGATGTCGCTGCTGGATTTTGCAGGTTTCTTCCTGCCGCTGTTTCTCTAAAGCCGTGAAGTGGTCACGGATCTGTTCCAGTACGGGATCCGTTGAATAAGGCACATAACGGACTTTGTTGGGTTCGTCCGGCATGGCTGTAAGGATCATACCCATGCAAAGGATAACCGTAAATGCTGGAATCAATGTGCGTTTCATGAAAACCTCCTGTTGGTTGAGTAGAAAGATTGGTTATAACCCTTTCCGGATTTACATGACAATGTTGACGCGGCTTCAGGCCGGTTGGTGGAAAATAAATAACAACAGGTGGATGATTCCCGCGGTAAACAATCCCGCCAGGATATCGTCAAACATGACACCCCAGCCGCCGCGGACACTGCGATCTACGCGATTGATGGGGAAGGGTTTAAGGATATCGAAGAGCCGGAACAAAAGGAAAGCCGCCAGATAAACGGGAATGTTTACTGGGAGCCACCACAAAGATACCATTTGTCCGGCGACTTCGTCGATCACAATGGGTTGCGGGTCTTTGCTGTCCAACAGTTTTTCCGCGCGGGAAGAAGCGTATACGCCGACAATGATGATCGGCAGGGTGGCAAGGGGCAACCACAGAAATGAAGCGGGATTCAACAGTTTTGCCGCCGCGAAAAGGATAGCGGCGGCAATTAGGGAAGCCCAGGAGCCGGGTGCCAGGGGAAGGTATCCGATGTTAAAGAACGTGCTGATGGTAAGCCAGGGAGATTTCATGCGCTTTCTCCTTGCAGAATGTTTTGACGGGAAGCGGTGATGCGAATGGATATCGGGGCGGAGGTCATGGAAAGATCAGCGCGGATTTCTGTAAGGCCGTCCACTTCCGGAGCCTGGGAGGATATGCGGCCCAGAGTGGTTTCCTGTTCCCAGGGAGAGGGTCCGCCCGGCAGAAAAGACTGGACCGTACCGGTAATACGTTGGTTGTACGCTTCGAGGTTGGCATCGGATATGTCCATCAACTCTTCGCGGCGAAGCACGGCATCTTCGGGGGGGACCCGGCCATCCAGGTCAAAGGCCGGCGTGCCTTCTTCCGGAGAAAAAGCGAATGCGCCGATGCGTTCGATCCGGAGTTCCCGCGCGAAGTCGCAGAGTTCCTGGAATAGTGCTTCCGTTTCACCCGGGAACCCGGTGATAAAGGTGGATCGGATCACTGCCGCGGAAAAATCGCGGCGGATTTTTTCGATCAGGCGTTGGAATGTGTCTGCGCTACCGCCGCGGCGCATGCGCCGCAACAAGGGGGGCGCAACGTGCTGCAGAGGCAGGTCGAAGTAAGGCAGAATGCCGGGATAAGAAAAACCTTCCAGGATCTCTTCCGTAACCGCTTCAGGCATCAGGTATAGAACGCGTATCCAGTCGAAGCCCAGGCTGGAGAGTGATTTCAGCAGTACAGGCAGTTGGGAGGAGGGGCCGTGGTCCAGTCCGAAGTAAGTGGAATTCTGTGAAATCAGGTTGAGTTCCGCGACCCCGCGTTTGCGCATGGTTTCCGCTTCGCGGATCACGGATTCAATGTCCCGGGAACGGTAAGGGCCGCGGATAGCGGGAATGGCGCAGAAGTTGCATTTCATGTCACAACCTTCGGATATCTTGATAAAGCCGGTATTGGGTGGTGTGGTCTGGATACGGGAATGGGTGTGGTCGTACAGAAATACCGGAATTTTGCCGTACGGCGCCGGTTGATCGTGGGCGATAGCAGTCGCCAGGTTATGGGGATCGTTGACGCCCCAGATCAGGTCTACATCCGGAAAGTTTTGTCGCAGCTCTTCCAGGTAGCGTTCCGCCAAACAGCCGATAACCGCCACATGTTGGACTTCGCCGTTCGTTTTCATTTCCAGGGCGGAAAGGATTTCACTGATACTCTCTTCTTTGGCGGGTTGAATAAAACCGCAGGTATTGATGACGATCCAATCCGCCGCTTCGTATGAAGAAACAATGCGGACTCCCATTTCCGTCAGCATGCCCCCCAGAACCTCTGTGTCTACAGTGTTCTTGAAACATCCGAGGCTGATAAAAGAAACGGTGGTCTGCGGGGGATTCATGGATGATGCCATTGTTTTGTTAAGGAGGCCGGATGGGTCACGCTGGATTCTATCATGATCCCGCACAGGGCGCAATGAGCCCGTGGCACTGCTCTGCCGCGCTCAAATCCGTAGAAGGTAGAATGTAGAAGGTAGAAAGACAATGGGGCGAATTTCATACCAGCCCGGAAAAATCAGTTGAGGGAGTTGAGGGGGGAAGAAGTCGAAAGTTGAAAGTGAAAAGTTAAAGCACGGTGATACCACGAGGGAGTCATAGTGATGAAGAAACCGGCCGGGCAGCCCTGAATCGCCGGCCGAACTGTGATGAAGCGCTAATAGGCACTGTGATGGGTTTTCATCACAAGCCCTCATGAGTTCTCATCACCAGGACCTCAAGATCTTCATCACAAATTCTCCCAAGTTCCCATCACAGCAAAAGAAGGTGACCCGCCTTTGCCAAGGCTACGGCGGGCAGGCAGGTATCAGGTGGCATGAGCACCAAGTTGAAAGTCAAAAGTCTGAAGTGGAGAGTTGAGCCGCTTGTGGCGATTCCTCTACCTTCTACATATGTTATATGGTTGCCACTGATTTGGGGAAGCGGTATAGTGGAAAGCATGAAACGGGTGCAACTGCTTATTGACGGACATCCCGTCACAGTGGCGTTTGACGAGAACAGCATCCACGTGTTCAACGCCTTTCCGGTAAAGGATCGCCTTAAATCCAGGGGCTACCGCTGGAATGCGTTGGAGAAGAGCTGGGATTTTTACGATGGTAACGTGGAGGTGGAGTTGGCCCGGCTCGGGGCTGATGATGCCGTCACGGATCCCGCACCCGCTGTGGCGGAGCCCCCGGCGGATGGACTTCCCGAGTCGGTCACTGTTTCCCAGTTGCGGGAGCGCATCGATTCCATACTACGGTCCGCTCTGCCGGCCGCCCTTTGGATCAGGGGCGTAGTCGCGTCTGAACCGAAGGCCTACCGTTGGGCAACCTATTTTGATCTTCGCGACGAGGATGATACACAGGACATGGTGTTTTCCTGTGAGATGCGCCAGGCTGAAAGGCAACGAATTGAGCAGCGTTTGTCCGTTACGGGTGTGGCTGCCGGGCTGGAAAAGGACCTGCCGGTTTTTCTGCAGGTGGAGGCGGGCTTGTCGCACAAGTACACCATCAATGTGCGCTTGCGGGCGTTGGACATCATGCCTGAGTTCACCCGGGAAAGGCTGCGCAGCCAGAGGGATCTCACCGTGGAGCGTTTGCGTCGTGAGGGCTTGCTGGAGCTGCAGAAAGAGTTGAGGCTTCCCATGCTGATCAACCGCGTGGGATTGTTGACTTCAGCCCTGGGAACTTCGGTGCGCGATATCATGGCGGGGTTGAGCCCGCTGGAGAATCGCTACCGGATCGGATTTCTGGATACGCGCATGGAGGGAAGCGGGGCCGTGGACGGGTTGATCGCGGCATTGGATTTCATGGAGTCCAACCCAACCTGGCGTGCGCACGCGGTGGTGATAGCGCGTGGTGGGGGCAGTGAACAATCCCTGGGGGTATTTAACGATTACCGTTTGTGCGCCCGGATCTGTCGTTGCCGTATCCCGGTTTTGACCGCCATTGGTCATGAAAAGGATCTTTCCGCTGCAGAGATATGTTCCCATTTTACACCCACTCCTTCCACACCCTCCGGAGTGGGACGCTTTCTGCGGGAGAGGTTCCTGGATTTGCAGAACCGACTGGGGGAATCGGTGCGCAAGCTGGTGGAGCGGTTTTCTGAAGCGCATCGCCTGCAAAAGGAGCGAGTCGGCGCCCGGGCGCAACTATTGCCGCGTCAGGGTAGCAAACGCCTGCAATGGGAGAGTTCTGCGCTGCGGAATCGAATGCATGATTTCATGCGCAGCGGCATGCGCATGAACCGGGAAAACGCGTATCGTTTGAAAGAGCTGCAGCGCTCTTTTCAATTGCGCGTCGGCACCTTTATGGTGAGGGAAAGGGAGAGCCTTCAAAGGGCGGCGGCCCGGGTGGACTTCCGTCGCCTTGAGCGCCTTCAGGATAATGCCGGCGCAAAACTTCTGGACCTGGTCAAGGAAACGGAATCCGGGGCGGAACGTTTCATGAGCAAAGCCACAGACGGCGTGCAGGCCAGGGCAAACCTCGCCCAGGCCAACCACCCGGACCGCATTCTGGAAAAGGGGTTTACCATGACATTCGGCCCGGATGAAAGATTGGTCGCCACGGCTAAAGCCTTTCGTGCTCTGCCATGGGCCCGTCTGCGTTTTTTTGATGGTACGGAACGAGTGGAACGCAAGGAGGAATAATGGTGGCAAACCGCAAGGATCAGGTGGATAATTACGAGCATAATTTTGCCGTCCTGGAGCGCATTACCGATGCACTGAACAAGGACGAAATCGGTATTGATGACCTGCTGGAAAAGACCCGGGAGGCCCTGGAAGCCGCCCGGCGCTGCATGGAGATCCTCAACCGGCAGCGGGGGGAATTCCGCAAGCTGGAAAATGAATTCGCCCGGTTGATTCAAGATTCTGAGTCTCAAACATCGAAAAACGAAGATGGGGAAGATAAAGCAGAATGACTCGGTGGCCCTCAAGGCCGGAGTTTGACGTAGATTTGGGTGAAGTACCAGGTATCACTGGAGGCGTTGCGGGCAACGCCCACCCCGGTTGTATTGAAATCGTCTTCGATATTTTCCTTGTGGGTGGGATTGGCGATCCAGGCGTCCACCACCACCTGGGCCGGTGAGTCGAGGTTGGATGTCAGGCCCACATTTTCGGCGGCGGCACTGACTCTGAACAACCTGGACAGTTGTGAAACGCGGTCATTGAATCCGGCGTGGCCGAACGGAACCGTGCCTTCGGCCATGTCCCGGCTGTGGCTGCGGGCCAGGTCAGCCACATCCGATTTCCATTCCAAATCCGAAAGACCCTGGGAGGTGCGATGCTCGTTGACTTTTTGAAACACCAACTGCTCCATTCCCGATATCGAAAAACCGGAGGTATCCACGGATCGGCAGCCATGGGCGCCGATTGCAATCATGAGGGCAGCCGGTATGACCGCTTTCCACTTAAGAACCCGATTATGAGATTGAAGCGGAAGAGACATGGTGTAACTATAACCAATTTGGGCATGTTTGTCCAATACGTGTTCAATTTAACAAATCCAGGTTGAATGATGCGCAGGTTTGGTTGATCCGCTAAGGTTGATTTCGAAACGGGTTTTGCATATGATGGGGAACTGTTTTTATGGAGGTTCGGATGATTCAGAAAATCGATCATATCGCCATCGCCGTTAAAGACCTGGAAAGCGCTGTTTCTCATTACCGGGATGTTCTGGGGTTGACCTTTCTGGGAACGGAAGAAGTCCCTGACCAGAGAGTAAAAGTGGCCATGTTCAGTGTCGATGGTGTGCACATTGAGTTGCTGGAGCCCCTCAATCCGGAATCACCCATTTCCCAATTCCTGGAGAAAAAAGGCGGCGGCATCCACCACATCGCTTTTGGCGTGGATGACGCCGCCGCTCAGATTAAGGAAATGGAGCAAAAGGGCGTGCGCATGCTGAACAGTGAACCCCGTCCGGGCGCGCATGGTTCCCGCATTGCGTTCGCCCATCCCAAGAGTCTGGGCGGCGTTCTGGTGGAGTTTTGTCAGAAGAGCGGCTGACTGTTTTATTATGATCCGCGTTGCCTTGTTGTGGCACATGCACCAGCCGGTGTATGTAAATCCCTTCTCCGGAAGAGCGGAACTGCCTTGGGTGCGTTTGCACGGAATCAAAGACTACAGTGGTATGGCCGGGGTGCTGGGCGAATTTCCCGGAGTCCGTTCCACTGTCAACCTGGTACCCAGCCTGTTGCTGCAGTTAAAAAAACACCTGGCGGGAGAGATTGATCGCTTCCAGGAAGTGGCGCAGAAACCGGCGGCGGATCTGGATGCTGTTGAAAAGACTTTAATGGCGCGCCATTTTTTTTCATTGCATCCCGTCCACATGATCCAGCCATTTCCGCGTTACCAGGAGCTGTATTCGCGTCGAAGCGAATTGGCTCAAGGCAATGGAACCAGCGCTGATTGGCGGGATCTGCAGGTCTGGTCGACTCTGGCCTGGTTTGATGCGGATCGCGCCCGGGCGGACGAACGTGTGCAGGGTCTGCGCGAAAAGGGGCGCGGCTTTTCCGAGGCCGATAAGATCATGCTTTTCGAGGCGCAGCACGACCATCTGGCCGGCGTGATCCCCGCCTGGCGCGATTTAGAGTCAAAGGGCCTGGTTGAGGTGTCGACTTCGCCCATGACCCATGCCATCCTGCCGCTGCTGCTGGATCCCCGTGTGGGCCGGGTGGCCAATCCGACACTGCCGCTTTATGATCTGGATTTTAACTGGGAGGGCGACGCCCGCCGTCATGTGCAGGACGCGCTGGATTTCATGCAGCATCATTTCGGGGTTCGGCCCCGTGGAATATGGCCTTCCGAGGGGAGTCTCAGTGAGAAAGTACTGGATCTTTTTCAGGATCTCGGCGTGACCTGGACGGCCAGTGACGAAATCAACCTGGCGCGGTCTTTGAATCCCGGGAAAGACGCGGATTGGAGTGGTTTGCGTGATAAGCATCTCTACCGTCCCTGGATCGCGGGGAAACGGGAACTGCGCATCCTGTTTCGCGACCACGATCTTTCCGACCGGATTGGATTCCATTACCAGAAAATGAACCCTCAGGAAGCGGTTGAGGATTTCATGTTGCGTTTGCGGGAAATTGGTCAACAGGTCAAGGATGCGGTGGTGGGTGTGTTCCTGGACGGGGAGAATCCCTGGGAACACTACCCCGACAACGGCCGGGCCTTCCTTCGCAATCTGCTGGCGCGTCTTCAGCGGGATGAACAGGTGGAAGCCGTGACCCTGAGTGAAGCGGTTTCCATGAAGGCGGAACGCCTGCGGAGTCTGTCCCCGGGTTCGTGGATCAACGGGAACTTTGATATCTGGATCGGTGACGAGAGTGATCGTCGTGCCTGGAAACAACTCCAGCGCACAAGGGATCATTTTATCCGCAACAAAGACCAACTTTCCGAGCATGAAACGGCAGAGGCGCAGTACTGTCTGGACGTGGCCCAGGGCAGCGACTGGTTCTGGTGGTTTGGTCCGGAGCACCATACCGGGGATCTGGAGGTGTTTGATCGCTTATTTCGCCTCAACCTACGCCGGGTATACGAGTTGACCGGCACTGAACCACCCACGGAGTTGATTATGCCGATTTCGTCGGCAATGGATGAGTCCCTGATAAAGGCGCGTCCCCCCATTCGTCCGTTGAACCCGGTTCTGGATGGGGAAGTGACCCACTTTTTCGAGTGGCGGGATGCCGGGCGTTTGAACATCCATGCCGGACAAGGCGTCATGAATACCGGTGAATCGGTACTGGTTGCAGTGTATTACGGATTTGGTGACGGGCGTTTCTTTCTTCGCGTGGACACCCGCGATCAGGCAAAGGAGCGTTTGCATCGCAAAGAACAGTTGCGGTTGGGATTGCGCCTGCCCGGAGGGGCCGTACGCAAATTGGTGCTTCCGCCCGAGCCCGGCTTTGGAAATGGTGCGGTCGGTTCCGTTATCGAATGTGAGCTGGCGTTGGATGCGCTCAACCTGGCTGTGGGGGATCGGTTTGAATTGAACCTGGAGTGGCGGCGTGACGGTCGTGTGCTGCAAATCCTGCCCCAGGACGGCTTTTTTGCCATTGATGTGCCCGGTCCCAAAGATTACGCGACCTATTGGCGGGCGTAGATAAGAGTTGAAAGGTTGAAAAGCTGAAAAGTTTCCAACTTTTTTTCCGTAAGTGTATACTCAGGAGCATCATGGACTCATTACAGAATCATCCGGTTCGCAACACATACCGCTATTCGGGGCGTGACATGCTGCTGGGCGGGCTCTTTATGGCCGTGGCCCTTGTCCTTCCCATCGTGTTTCATGCCGTGGGTATGGGCAGCCAGTTCCTGCCCATGTTTCCACCCATCATCATGGCCGGGTGCCTGACTGCCTGGCCCGTGGGCCTGACGGTGGGCATACTTTCTCCCCTGGTTTCCGCGGTTTTGACCGGGATGCCGCCGTTCTTTCCACCCGTGGCCTGGATCATGGCCCTGGAAGGGGCCGTTATGGTACTGCTGGCCCGCCGACTCTACCTGCTTTCGCGTTTCAGCATACGGGCCACGGTGATCCTGGTATTGCTGGCGGACCGCCTGGTGCTGTTGGGAGCGGTGCTGGCAGTGGCCACCTGGCTGGACCTTCCCCGGGGCGTGCTGGGGTTGGTGTCCGTGGTGCGGGGCGCTCCGGGGATCGTGATCATGATCGTTACCCTGCCGCCCCTGATCCGCATTGTGGAGTCCCGGCTGCAGTTTATTCCCCAACCGGAGTAGCCTCAAGATGAGCCGGCAGGGATCAACTACGGGTGATTATCCGGGGCCCGGCATGCGCTTGCTTTCGTTCCTGATGCTGTATGCGGCCCTGTTGTGGATCCCCCGCGATGAGTGGCCGCGCTTTCTCTTTGTTTTTGTCCTGGCGGCCGTCCTGGTTCCGCATGGAAAGCGGGCCTGGAAAAGGGCAGGGCGCATGTTGCTTTGTGCCCTGCCGTTCATGGTGGCACTCGGGTTGATGATCTGGTTGTTCGGAACCCTGGGCGGGGCCGCACGCGGCAAGGTGTTTGCCGATTTGATGATGCGAACGGTGGTCACCATCAGCGCCGCCGCCCTGGTTTGGGGCGGTGCGGGTATGCGGGAATTCCTGGCTGCATTGGGCCAGTTGCGGGCCCCGGCGATCGTGGTTTCGGTTGTCACCCTGGCATTGCAGTCGGTGATCCGCCTGGGCCGCGAAGCCCGGGACACACTGGACGCCGTGCGTTCCCGTAGTGGCAGACGCCTTTCCCGACGACGCCGCGTGGCGCTGGTGGCGCCCTTGACGCGGCACTTCCTGCTGGGAGTAATCGAGTTCCATTTTCATCAGCACGCCGCCCTGGTCTCCCGGGGCTATAGCGGGGGACCGCTGCGAATGTCGCGTTCCCGTATACCGGGTCAGGCGTGGCTGTTTCTTCCCGTATATGCAATGGCGATAGTGGTGGTGGCCGCGTTATGAACAGCCAGGCGATTATTGATATCCGGGATATCTCCTTTAATTACCCTGACGGGACCCCCGGTCTGAATTCCGTGTCATTGCGGGTTCAGGAAGGGGATTGTCTGGGCATAGTGGGGCCAAACGGTGCCGGCAAATCCACCCTGCTGCGGCACATCAATGGAGTGTTGCGCGGACAGGGAGAGGTTTGCGTAGCCGGCATGGTCGTGGAGCGGGGCCGACTGGAAGCCGTGCGCCGCCAAGTGGGGATGGTTTTTCAGAATCCCGATCATCAACTCTTCATGCCCACGCTGATGGATGATGTGCTGTTCGGTCCCCTGAATTTCGGATTGGCGGAAGCAGAGGCTGGGGAGCGGGCGGAAGCCGTATTGCGTGAGATGGGCCTGTGGGAATTGCGGGAGCGCTCACCGCTTCACCTGAGCCTCGGCGAGAAAAAGAAAGCGGCGTTGGCGACGGTTCTGGTCATGCGTCCCGCTATCGTTGTCCTGGATGAGCCCATGGTCAGTCTGGATCCGGGCAGCCGCAGGCGCCTTCTGCAACGCATCGGTGATCTTGACGCCACCCGGGTTATCGCCACCCACGACCTGGAGATGGTGATGCGGATCTGTAACCGGGTTGTGCTGATGAACCGCGGCATGGTGATCAGCGCGGGAACGCCCCGGGAGCTGTTCGCCCGCAAGGAGCTGCTGGAAGCCAATGACCTGGAAGTGCCGTTTTGCATTGATCAACACACATATCCGAAAAACACTGATATTTGATTTCCGGCCGGTTTAGAGTAAGATGAATGCGCACGAATGCAGTGAATCGAGATCGATCCGGCTTTCAGGAGGTGCAAATGCAACTTGAATCATTTATCCGGGATATTCCAGATTTTCCCAAACCGGGGATCATTTTTAAAGACATCACCCCCCTGCTGATGGATGCAGGGGCATTTGACTTGACCTTGGAACAGATGACCCGCCCCTATGCGAACGGTTCCGTCGATAAAATAGTGGCCATTGAATCCCGGGGTTTCATTTTCGGTGGAGCCATGGCCCGCCGCCTGGGTTGCGGTTTGGTCCTGGCCCGCAAAGCCGATAAACTGCCGGCGGATACGATTCGCGAAGAGTACACGCTCGAATACGGAACCAATGCCCTGGAGATCCACAGCGACAGCATCATCGAGAACGATCACGTGGTAATTGTTGACGACCTTCTGGCCACAGGCGGTACGGCGCTGGCGTCCATCCGTCTGGTGGAACGCTTGAAAGGAAAGGTGGTTGGGGTGGAGTTCCTGATCGAGCTGGATTTTCTAAAGGGGCGGGAACGGATCAGTCGGTATCCCGTTAACTCCCAGCTTCATTATTGACCGGGGAGGGAGAAGCAGCGATGCGCATCTGGATTGCACTGGCGGTGGCGGTGCAGCAATTCCTCTTACTCCAACCCGTCCAGGAAGCATTCGACGCCCATGATTTTTCCCGCCTGCATTCCATCTGTGCCGCCCGGGTGTCGGTTAAGATGGAGGAACCCTTCACCCTGAACGGTTTTTTGCGTTCACCTCGTTTCGTGCGCGAGTTCTCTGCACGGTTGAGCGATTACGAAGTAGAGCAACTGGAATGGTCGTCCAACTACATTGAGGAAAACTATGCCATCCAGTCTCTTAACGTGAATTTGACCCACCGCCGTATTCAACGCACGGTGATGTACAAATTCATCTTTTTTATCCGTCGCGATCCGGAATGGAAACTCTACTATCTAAAAGGCGTCCGCTTGTAGCCTGGCTGCTACCGGCCGCGGTCCTGTTGTTGCTGGCGGGTGTATGGGTTTTTGCGTTCGCTCCCTCCGTATCTCAGGAAAAAGTCGTTGCCCGCATCCGCACGCAGATAACGGAAAGTGACGCCTTACTGCAGGAGCGCATGCAGGCCATCCGTGAGCGGTCGCGCAAATTGGCCGCGCTTTTCCGTGACGGGAAGGATTTTCCGGACCCGCTTCCCCGGGAGGCCCTGGTCCGCCTGGTGGAGGGACGAATTCAATGGTATTTCGGCAGTGTCTTTGTCTCTCCAGTGGTTTTCAGCGGCGGTAAAAGCGATTGGGGATTGGAACGGCGTGGCGATTGCATCTTCATGATGGTGGAGGCCGGCGGCAATTTGCGTTACATTGCACCGCTGCTCCAGGAGACGCCCGATTTTATCCCGGGTCGCTTTGACTTGCCCCTGGCCCAGTACGAATTGTTGATTCTGCGCAACCCGCCTCCTCAAGCGCGGGATCAATACGATTACGACGACTTATCCGGTGTGTATATTATCAGTGTGCCGCTGCGTGCCGCGCAGGGTCGCCTGGTCCTGAATATCAAAGTCGTTCACAACCAGGTGCTGCAGCATTTGCGGCAACGCTATTTGTTTAAGGCCGCCTTTCCCGCTGCTTTTGCCCTGATTCTGATGCTGCTGGGACTTTCCCGCCGCAGGAGCTCGTATACCCTTTGGCTGAGCGCTTTGATCTCGCTGTTGCTGACGCTGGGCGCGGCTTTACTGGTTTCTTTCTGGAGCCGGGGCTCCGTGCTGATCCAGGTCGACGGACTTTCGCTGGTGTCGGTGTTCCAGGTTCTGGCCCTGAGTTTGTGGCTGCTGTTCCCGGCCTTTGCGCGGGTGGGGCGACCCATTCCGTTCAAGCCGGCGGTGATTCTGACCGACGGGGCGTTGATCGCCGCGGTGTGGGGCGGATATGCTTTGGTACAGCGCGTCTCTTTTTATCTTGGCACCTTTAGCCTGCAACCAGAGTTTCTGGCCTTGGTAATCACCCTGTTTTTGTGGCAGGTTTTTCCATTGCCGCGACTCCACCGGGTGCGTTTCCCTTCACGGTTTTCCGCCCGGGCGGGACTGTTGGTTTTCCAGGTGGCTGTCGTGGCGGTAGTGTCCTGGCTTTGGCCTCCGCTGCTGGTTCCTTTCGCCCTGACCGCCGCCATGGTTCCGGCCATGCTGCTTATACGACCGGGAATATTGCGGCGCGTATTGGTGATGGGTTTGCTGGCATTGTCGATCTTTTCGCTGACCACCACCCGGGATGAAGCCAATAAGCGGGAGTTTATCACCAACAACCTGCGGCATATTTTTCTGAACCAGGGGAACTATGCCAAGTTGATCGCCCGTGAGATCGTACATGAAATGAATATGGCCGGACCCGACCTTTCCCTGTTCTTCGCTATGGAGGGGGATACCGCGCTGCGTGACCTCTGGCGCAACACGCTTGCGGCCAGGGAAAGCATTCCTTCCAGCATTACCATCCTGTCTCCCGATATGCAGGTAGCCAGGCAGTTCTCTCACCAGATCCCCTACGTCCCGGATGAATCCCCACGTTTTTTCCCGGTCTGGGCGGTTGAAGACGCGCGGGCGCGCCTCTACGGTCGTGAGATCGCCATGGCAAGGGCCTCGATTTCCGTATCTCAACGGGGGCGCCACTTGGGTTTTATCGTGATCCAGGTACTCAATTCACCTGAACTGATCCTGCGCCAGCAAGATGAACGAAATATTTTCGCTCTGGATCCGCGCCTGGGACCGACGCCCATGAACTACATAAAGTTGAATCGGGACCGGGAGGTGCTGGAAAACCCCGGGCAGGTCAACCTTCAGGACGTCAGTGATCTGTTTCGCCATGACGGGCGCTGGGTGCGTTTCAAGCATGAGAATGCCTTGTTTGCCGGATACGTGTTTACCGGAGGGGCGGACCCCATCATGATCTACTATCGCCTGCCATCCCTGCTGGGTCGCCTGGCGGTGTGGATTCGCCTGCTGCTGTTTTTTCTGGCCCTGTCCATGCTGCCGGCTTTAAAGTCGTTGCCGGTGATTCCCTGGAAGCGGCTGACCCATTCTTTTTCCGTGCGGGTTTTTGCCATTCTCGTGCTGATCGTCCTGTTCACCGGGGTAATTTTCTCCCTGTTCTCGTTGAACTTTCATCGCAATTCGCTGCAGCGGGAGCGCATGCGCCATACGTTTGACCAGGGACGCACGGCCCAGAACATCGTCAACAGCATGATGGGTGTTAGAGAGGGATTATCCCGCAATCAGGTCTTTTTCCTGTCGCGCATGATCAATGCGGATGTAACGGTTTTCCGTAGCGGAGAACGCGAGTTCACCTCGGATATCCGGCAGATCCTGCGCGGGCGCATTCCCGGGTATGTGGATTCCCGGGTCCTGGAATTGCTCAACCAGCGCAACCAGAAATATGTATTTCGCAGCCGTGAAGAGGGACAAACGATTTATTTTCGCAACGGCGACCTGGTGTTCCGCATAGATTTCAATGACGTTTGGCCCGGCCTGTACGGCGGTGGAGATTCTTACGCGGACTTTATCATTGTAATGATTTTTTTCATGGGCCTGATCGGGGTGGCCGTGGCCGTTTTTTTCCGTGACCGTATTCTTGATCCCATACGTACACTCAACCAGGGCATGGCAAAGGTGGAAACAGGCGGGCTTCCCATACTGAAGCCTTTGCCCAGGGAACATGAGCTGGAGGCGTTGTACAACGGCTTCAACAAAATGATCCGCGGCATTGCCGCACAGAAACGAAATATTTCTGAAATTTCACGCATGAAAACCCTGGTTGATCTGGGTCGCAGGGTGGCCCATGAGGTCAAGAATCCCTTGACTCCCATCAAGTTGTCCGCGGAGCAGATCCGGCGATCACTCGAGGACAAGCGCGTGGGTTATGAGGAGACAATTCGCAAATCGGTCGACTTTATTGTGGATGAAACCGAACACTTGAAAAAGGTCTCTTACGGTTTTCTCGACCTGTCCCGCCTCGACACCATTGAAGCCGAGGATTTTCAACTGGAGCAACTGCTTAGAGAAGAAGTGAACCACTTTCGCCAGGTTTATCCGGGTATCACGTTTCAGTTAAACCTGAAGCCTCGCAGTCTCATGGTGCGCATGGATACCGTAAAGATCCGCCAGATGGTTAAAAACATCCTTTCCAATGCCGTTGAAGCCATGGGAGAAGGGCCGGGGGAAGTCAAAATCGCTCTTCAAAAGCGGGAATCAAGCGTGGAGTTGATCTTTGAGGACAACGGGACCGGGATGGATGCAGCCGAAGTGGAACGTATGTTTGAAATGGATTACTCAACCAAGGACAGCGGAACCGGGCTGGGCATGTTTATCATTCATCGCATCGTCGACCTGCACGGAGGGAACCTACGCGTGGAATCGCGGCACCGGGAAGGCACCCGGGTGCGGGTGATCCTGCCCCTGGTTGCGGGCTTAAGGGAGTAAAGCCATGAATCCCCGCAAAGCTTTATTTAAGCCTCCGCCATTGCGTCCAGGAGACCGGGTCGGCCTGTTCGTGCCTTCGTCACCCGTGCGTGAGCCCTATCGCGGCAAAGGGTTGGCGGAATTGAAACGCATGGATTGGATCCCCGTTGAAGTTCCAAACATCATGGATCGCGGTGATTTTGTGGCCAAGCCGCCCCAGGCGGTAGTGGCGGATTTACAAGCCCTGTTCAACGCAAAGGATATCCGCGCTTTGTGGGCGGCCCGGGGGGGATACGGGGCCAACCTGCTGTTGCCTTACCTGGACGCCCTGGTAATTCCGGAACCGAAGTTGGTGATTGGTTCGTCCGACGTGTCCATCCTGTTATGGTGGTTGATGGAGAAGCGCAACATGGTCGTCTTTTTCGGCCCCATGGCTTTTGCCTCCATGGCGGACAATGCGGCCGCCGTGGATCAATGCCGAGCCATGTTGGACGGCAGCCGCCCCACTCCGGTTTACTCCGGCGAGCCCCTGATCCAGGGACGCGCAAGCGGGCGACTGACCGGGGGCTGCTTAACCAACCTGGTTTCCCTGATCGGCACTCCCTGGTTTCCGCGATTGCGGGACCGGATCCTTTTGTTGGAGGACGTGGCGGAACGGCCGTACAGCCTGCATCGCCTGTTCTGGCACCTGTGCCAAAGCCATCGGTTGCGGGGAGTGCGCGGAATCGCGCTGGGTGAATTTCCCGGGTGTTTTAAAAATCCCGCGGAACGTGAAGCCCTGTGGCGGCGGCTGGTTGAACTTTTTGCCCCCCTGGGGATTCCCGTGATGACGGACCTTCCCCTGGGGCATGCCGCGCGGGCGCGGATGATTCCACTCGGGGTCCAGGTCGGTATGGAGGTAGACACAACCGCCTGCATGCAACCCCTGGAGCCCGGAACCGCCCCGGGTTCACGGAATTGATCTTTCTTGCCCGATCCCGGCGAGGGTGATACAATGTCTTTTGCAATGAAGCCGAGGCTTGATTGTAACCCGTTATGATCAAAACACCCGGAAAAGCGGAAGCATTGTTTGAAAAACAGGGGAATCCACCAGCAGGCGCATCCATGGACACGCGACCCCCCATGAAGGTCCACCTGATGGGGATTGCCGGCGCGGGCATGAGTTCGCTGGCCGGATTGTTCTCTGCCCGGGGAGACCGGGTTTCCGGATCCGATACGGGGTTTTATCCTCCGGCGGGGGAAGTGCTGGCCGCATTGCCCGTCCGCCTGCACAAGGGTTTTTCAGAGAACCACATTCCGAGAGGAGTCGATCTGTGTGTAGTGGGAAACATCGTTTCCCGTGGCAACCCGGAAGCCGAATTTGTGTTGAACCGGCATATCCCATACGCATCCATGCCCGAGGCGTTGTACGAATACTTTATCCACGGCAATCGTTCGATCGTGGTCGCGGGTACCCACGGAAAAACCACGACTTCGGCTTTCATTGCTTTTCTGTTGAACCGTGCGGGGCGGAAACCCGGTTATTTTATCGGCGGGCAACCGCTGGATCTGCCGTGCGGATACAGTCCGGGCAGTGGCAATGATTTCGTCAGTGAAGGAGATGAATATGAAACCGCTTTCTTTGATCGCTCATCGAAGTTTTTAAAGTACCACCCGGAAATTCTGGTCCTGAATCCCATGGAATACGATCATATCGACTTTTTCCCCGATGAGGCATCTTATCGCGCGGCTTTTCTAAATCTGGTCAACCAGGTGCCGTCCGCGGGAAGGATCATCAATTGTACGGATTACCCCATGAACCGGGAGGTCGCGGCCGGGGCATTTACCGCGGTTACCGGTTACGGCTCCGGCGAACGCAATGAAATCAGGATAAAGGACGTTGTTTGTGCTCCCGGTGCAGGGTTCTCTTTTACCCTGTTAACCAAAGAGCAGGAGCTGCGGCTGCAATCACCCCTTTCGGGAATCTACAACGCGGGAAACCTGGCGGCTGGGATCGCGGTGGGACTCTACCTGGAGATTTCCGTATCCGTTATCCGTGATGCTGTGGCTTGCTTTCGGGGAGTGGCGCGGCGCCTCAAGCTGCTGCGTTCAATCGGCGACAGCCATTTTTACGAAGATTTCGCCCATCACCCCACTTCCCTGGCCCGGATGTTGGACAGCCTCAGACAGATGTACCCGCAACACCAGCTGGTTTGCCTGGTTGAACCCCGCAGCCGCAGCCTCAGGCGCAGAGATTTTCAGGAACGTTTGGTTGAAAGCTTATCCGGGGCGGATGAGGTGGTAATTCGCCGCGTTGCTCAAGCGCGAAGGGCGGCGGATGGCACGGAAATAAACGAATCGGAAGTGGCGGCCGCCCTGCGACACATGGGACGGAGGGCAACGGTTGCTCAGGACGGTGAAGCCGTGCGTTGCGCTGTGCGCGCACTGGATTTATCCAGGCCGGTGGCGGTGGTTGCCGCATCCAACGGCGCGTTCGACGGCCTTCCCAGCTGGCTGGCTGATCTGGATCCGCAAAACGAGGCATTATCCACATGAAGATCGATGTGCGTATACGTGAGGAGCCCCGCCTGGTGATGGCCATCAAAGCTTCCCTGGACCGCGACGGAGCCCGTAAACTGAGCCGTTTCCTGTTGCACCGGGATCAGCGCGCTTTCACCCGCCTGGAACTGGACCTGGCAACCGTGGACTTTATCGGTTTGTCAGCGATCGCGACCCTGCAGGAGTTGTGTTTGTCGCTGCGGCAACGCGGCGGGAGCATGACGCTGTTGAATGTATCCGGCACATTGGCATCGGCCCTGGGTTGCCTGGGCGGAACCCCGTGCTGGATCCTGCAAAACCTTGATCAGGAGAGTAAAGACAAGGATGTGAGCGGTTGAAAGACCGGGCCGCTTGTGATAAGGTGAATCCATGCACATGACAATGTTTGCCCTTCTACTTCAGGCGGCTCCTCAGCAGAACAACCTGTTGCGACTGGTGTTCAAGGCTTCGCCTTTCGGTAAGTTCATTCTGATTCTTCTGGTGGGGTTCTCGGTGATTTCCTGGGCCGTGATCATCTTTAAAATGCTTGAATATGGCAAGGCGCGGCGCCTGTCCGAGCGTTTCATGGAGCATTTCCGCCGCACCAAGAACTTTTCGGAGATCCACAAATACGCCGGAGCGGTCCCCAGAAATCCCTTGTCGGAAATATTCCGCAGTGGATACCGTGAACTTTCGCTGCAGCTTTCTCCGGGGAAAAGTTCCGACGCAATCGACATTGAAAGCATCCAACGTTCGCTGCTGCGTTCATCCTCTGCTCAGATCACCCGCCTGGAACGCATGAACGGTTTTCTGGCCACCACGGCGGCGGTCACGCCCTTTATCGGCCTGCTGGGAACAGTTTGGGGAATCGTGACCGCGTTCCATGAGATCGGCTTGCAGATGAACGCCAACCTGGCCACCGTGGCGCCGGGGATCGCCGAAGCGCTGATCGCCACCGCCATGGGATTATTCGCCGCCATCCCGGCGGTCATCTTTTATAACTGGCTGTTGAGCCGGCTTAAAGTGCTGATCTCTACCATGGAGGAGTTCAGCATGGAGTTTCTCAACGCCAGCAGGAAAATCAAATAATGCAGCTGAGCACCAACGGAAAACTGCGATCCAACCTGTCGGAAATCAATGTGACCCCCCTGGTGGATGTGATGCTGGTGCTGTTGATCATCTTCATGATAACCGCGCCCATGATGAATTCCGGCATTAATGTCAACCTGCCCGCGGTAGAGACACGCACCAGCCCCAGTTCCGGCGGACTTGTGCTCACGGTGACCAAAGAACGTTATATCTACATGGAGAATAGTAACGTCAACCTTTACCTGCTGGAATCCCGGATCCGCAGTTACTTTGCCGCAAATGAAAAAAAGGTCGTGTTTATCCGTGCGGATAAGGATGTACCCTATGGATATGTCATCTCCGTACTGGACGTAATCAAGCGCGCGGGAGTGGAAACCGTCGGGATGATCGTCGATCAAAAAGACGAAAAATGAAGTTTCGCGCGGCTTTGGTCATTTCAGTTGCTGTCTCTTATACACATCTCCGAGCCCACGAGACCGTACTAGATCTCGTATGCCGTCTTCTGCTTGAAAAA
>OMKS01000060.1_pt1 | contig 83358 bp, 79 predicted proteins | sample 1674721 | NCBI WGS metagenome assembly OMKS01 (sample SAMN06264996, study PRJEB25208) | sediment metagenome | isolation source: hot spring sediment | place: USA: California | collected 2014-09-02 | reverse complement strand
GATTATAGACTCAATTTGGCGGGCGTCGTTTTCAAAGTGTTCAATGATCAGAATTGTTTTTTGAACAGAGATGTCATCCATCTTTGGCTCCCATCTTGTCAATAACCCAGAGTTTACCGGCAACGATCCCCTCTTCCTCCAACGGCCAGGAGAACAATCGGAATTCTTCGCCATCGGCTCCGGTCAGCATGACTTTTTGAGGAATGTCCTCATCTAAAAGTGTTTTGAGGAGCTGCTGATAATGAGGATCCGTTAAAGTTGACATTTCATCCAGTGTCAAAACCTTTTTTTTCTTTTTTTTACCTGACTTCTTTTCCTGAATACGAAAAGCCTCTAAAAAAGCCTGATTATGCGCTATCACGTGATGATCGGCCGAAAAAAGGATATATCCCCTTTCTTCCCGTTTTTCCAGCGCTTTCTTTAAGAGAAAAGCTTCATAACGCAATTCAGACTCTTTTTCGTAATGATTGATGACCTGAGCTAATTTCTCGGCAAGAAGAAAGACGATTTTTTGTTCAAACTCTGTTGTTATACCTTTCCGGGAAGAGCGGAAGCCCACAACAAGAGATCCTTTTTCTTTCCCGTTTACTTTCAAGGGAGCTTTTACTGAATAGTCCGGCGGTTTTTCTCCGGGATCTGAACTGTGATAGATCCTGTCCCGGTACTGGATGAAAGCCCGGCATGGCGTCCCGGAAGAGAAGGCTTTCGGTATAATATCCCGGGCAGCGTCAGTGAAAAATTCTTCAAGTGAAAGGCTGCTCATTCCCTGCTGTAGAATCTGGTAAAGGCTTCTCAATTCCTTTCCTCTCACATAAAAAAGTTCCTTATCACGTTTTAATTCCAGAGAATGATTTTTTAAATCTCTCATGGATTGCCTTAAGTTCAGATGGACATTAATGCGCGCCAGAAGTTCTTCCTTTGAAAAGGGTTTTGAGATATAGTCGCTGCCGCCTGATTTAAAGCCTTTTGCAAGGCTTTCTTTGTCATCAAGAGCCGTTAGAAAGATGATGGGCACATCGGCAAAAGCTTTATTCCTTTTTAAATGAGCTGCAACCTCGTAACCGTCCATTCCTTCCATTATAATGTCAAGTAAAAAGAGATCCGGCTCCCCTATTCCCCTTTCCAGGTATTTGAGCAGTGTTTCTCCGGTGGAAAAATCATAGACTTCATGGGAAGTATGGCTCTGTAGGATTTGAGTGATGAGTTTCCGGTTCTCTTCCCGGTCATCTAAAACATAAATATTCATTCTCTATTATTTGTCTGAAAGGGCCTGAATTTCAAGGGTCCGGGTAAAAATAAACGAATTGAATTACATTTCCTTTTTCTTTTTCTATTGACAGAATTCCGCTCTTTTGTATAATGTCCCTGTTGCGCCCATAGCTCAACTGGACAGAGCGTTTGGCTACGGACCAAGAGGTTGGGGGTTCGAATCCTCCTGGGCGTATCCTTTATTTGTGAAACTTTAAGTATTCCTTTAAAACATCAAAGTAAGTTTTGGTTTCCCGCGAAGTTATCTCTATCTCTTTTCCTTTTTTGTCCGCCAAAGTTTTCAGGTGAAAAGCCATCTTTTCTCCAACAAAGCGCCCCTTTTGACATTTTTCACAGTAAAAAGAGCCGTTTTCAGGATTAAAGTAGGGACTTTTTTTCGCTCCACAAGAACAAGCTCCTGAGAGATGCAAAGAAAGCCCCATCTCCTGAATAAGGGTAAGAAAATAATATAAAAGCGCCTTATTCCCTTTTTTTTCTTCAACCCCTCTGAGAAGATAATAAAAACTCTGATAAAGAGCCGGCACCGGTTCGTTAAACGGAATATTCCGGCGTGTCAGCTGCACTAAAAACCCGATATCCATAAGAAGCCCTGACGAACTGGCCAAAGAGAAGTGATCCCTTATAAGGTCCGCCTTAAAAAGAGTATAGAGAGTCGTATTTTCCTTTTTATTGTAATAGATTTCGACTTCATTAAGAAACTCTAAGATCCCCAAAAAGGGGCTTTTAGGGCGCAATGCCCCTTTAACTACAAAACTTTGAAGCCCGCCGTTTCGGCTCAAGACATTGAGTATGAGCGAGGTCTCTTTAAAAGGTGTTTTTTTGATAATAAAAGCTTTGTCTGACACCAGCATATCAATGCAGCCACTGCAGCATCAGAGTCGCCAATCCCAAATAGATGACGATTCCCGTTGCGTCATTAGCCGTTGTCACCAACGGTCCTGCAGCAATGGCAGGATCGATATGGAGTCTTTCAAAAATAAAGGGGGCAAAACTCCCGATCAGAGACGCCACAATAATGGCACTGACCATAGAAAGCCCCAATATTACACCGAGAAGAGGCTGTCCATGCCATAAAACAGCAATGGCCGAAACAATAAAACCGACCACGACGCCCATAATAGCGGCGACACTGATTTCGCGTAAAACAGTAGCCTTCAACTTACCGATATTCAGATATCCCACTGCAAGACCCCTGACCACTATCGTGGCTGTCTGCGTCCCGATATTCCCGCCCATAGCCGTAATGACCGGGACAAAACTTGTCAGAATAACGATCTCCTGCAATGTCCGGTTGAAGGCCGAGAGGATCGCGGCCGAAAGCATGCTCCCGAAAAAAGTCGTGATGAGCCAGGGCAAACGGATGCGGGCCACGCGCATAACATTTTTTGTGTAGATTTCATCTTCCGCTGTCCCTACTGTTTTATAAAGGTCTTCCGTATGCTCCTCCCGGATAACATCCATGATATCATCAGCGGTGATAATCCCTAACAGATGCCTTTGATCATCTGTGACAGGGATTGCAAAAAGGTCATATTTTTCAACGATTTTGGCCACAGACTCCTGATCCTCAAGGCAATTGACAAAGATGACATCTTGGGTCATGATCATGCTCATTGTCTCCTCATCAAAAGCCAAAAGCAGGTCGTGGAGAGAACAGACCCCTTTTAATTTACCCTCTCGGTCTAAAACATAGACATACAGAAGGGATTCGATCTCTTCTGTGGTTTTTAACCTCTGTTTGACTTCGCGGACAGTCAGGTGGTCTTTTACGGCAAAATACTCTGTGGTCATGATGCCGCCTGCAGAGTCTTCGGGATAGACGATCAGATGGCTGATCTCTTTTCTGTCCTGAAAAGGAAAATACGTGAGGATGGCATTCCTTTGCTCTTCAGGAAACTCAAGGAGAATATCAGTAACATCATCATCGCTGATATCTTTCAGGATCTCAGCGATCTCCTTTTCCCCGTAGGAGCTTTTCAATATTGAGATCAACACCGGAAGCAGTGTCGGCCCCGCATAAATGAGAAGCTCCCCTTTCATGCCTGTGGGAAAAGCATGATAAAGACCTTCAATCTCCGCCTGCTCCAGCTGGTCGAAGATTTCCGCAATATCTTCAGAACGGAATTTTTGCAGAAGAAGTTCCGCTGTCAGTTCAGGGGCTTCATCCATAAGCATTTTTGATAAAAATTGATTGATCTTATCAGGTGATTCCATCAGGGTCCCGCCACCATGTGCTCCGGAGTTTTACCGCGGAGGACGTCCAATGCTGCCCGGGCAACCATTTCGCTCATGGTCTCTCTGGCTTTGACAGACCCGCTGCCTATATGCGGTAATAAAACCGTCTGAGAAAGCTCTAAAAGCCCCTCTGTGACCTTCGGCTCTGCTTCGTAGACATCCAGGCCGGCTCCCTTGATCAAGCCCGTTTTCAGGGCTTTTAAAAGGTCGTTTTCTTTGATAACCGGCCCGCGCCCGGTGTTGATTAAAAAGGCACTTCTTTTCATTTTTTGAAAAGTCTCCAATGTAAAGAGGTGTTTCGTTTGAGGAGTCAGCGGCAGATGTATGGAAATAACGTCTGATTCTGCCAGTAATGTCTCAAAATCGACATATTTGGCATGAGTGGCGACCTCATCTTCCGGAGCTAGCCGGTTTCGGTTATGATAAAGGATCTTCATATCAAAACCAAAGCATTTTTTGGCGAAGGAGCGTCCGATCCGTCCCATTCCCAAAATGCCCACCGTCTTACCCGCTGTCTCCTCCCCTAAAAGCAATTCCGGTTTCCACATCTCGAAAAGACCTTCCCGAACATAACGGTCCCCTTCTACAATACGCCTCATCACAGAAAGCATAAGGGCAAAGGCGATCTCCGCTGTCGCGTTTGTCAGGACATCAGGGGTATTGGTGACAGTAATACCGCATCGGGCCGCATGTTCGATGTCAATATTATTATAGCCCACGGCATAATTTGCAATGATCTTGACATGCCCTTTCATCACGTCCAAAACCTCTTGATCAATCGTGTCATGCAACATTGTAATAAAAGCAGAATAATTCTGTCCATGCTCCAAGAGCCACTTTCTCGAAACAGGTTTTTCCAGAGGATTGATTTCGACCCGGTACCCTTCACTCAAAAGGTCCAGTCCCTTCCGGGGGATTTTAAAGGTGACATAAGCCTTATCCATGTCTCTTCTCCTTTTCAATGATCTTTTGAATAACAGGCTGTTTGAGTATCCATTGTGACAGCAATTCCTCATATTCAGGTTCTGTCAGCCTCCACTCATCATCTCTCAGTGAAGATTGAGCATAAAGACGGGCCGTATAAGCCGTTAATGCCACAGAAACAGAAACGTTGAAACTTTCGACAAAACCGGCAATGGGAAGATAAAAAATATCATCTGCCATTTCTTTGGCTCGGGGAGAAATGCCGTAAAGCTCTTCTCCGAAAAGAAACGCCGTGGGTTGCGAAAATTTCATCTCATGAAGAGGTGGTTTACCGGGGTCAGGATCAGCCGCCAGAATCCTGTACCCTTTTTGGCGAAGGTCACGGAAACATTCATCAACCATGTCATGCTGATGAATGGTCAGCCACTGATGAGCTCCCCGGGTAATATCCCGATTGACCTGAAAAGAGTTTTTTCCCTCCACGATATGAACATCTTGAAATCCAAAAGCCTCGATGCTCCGCAATCCCGCGCTAATATTATGCATGTCAAAGAGGTTTTCAAAGACAAATGTGAAATAACGGCTTCTTTGACGCGCCACACGGGAAAAACGTCTGTAGCGCCGGGATGTTAAATATTGAAGATAGCGATTAATTTTCACCGAAATATTGTATCACAGGAGATCATCATATTCAACAAAACTCTTATAAAGGCCCTCAGGTGAAGTACTTTTCAGAATCCGCTCCAGACAGTCGCTTTCCGAAAGAATATAGGATATGCGGGAAAGGACGTTGATGTGCTCACAGGGTTTGTCTTTATCAGAAATAAAAAGAAGGATCAGCCGTACAGGCTCTCCGTCCAACGCCTCATACTCCAAAGGCTCTTTGAGAAGGAGCACGGAAAGAGTCGTCTTTCCCCATTGGGGAATCCTGCCGTGAGGGACGGCTATTCCTAAACCGATGCCTGTCGAAAGTTTTTTTTCTCTCTCCCGGACAGCTTGCAGAAGAATCGCGGCATCCTTTTTTCGATACCCGGCTATACGCCGAGATAAATACTCGAAGGCTGCGTTTTTACCTTCTACCCTATCTTTAATGAAGATAAGCTCAGGAACAATCAAATCTTTTATGGAAATCATATCTCTCCTGTTTCTCAACTCTATACTTGAGTATAACAAGAGGAAAATTTCTTTGCAAGATATTATTTATTTTCGACGATTTTGACAGGGTCCCCCGGACGGACAAACCCGCTGACAAGCACGCGGGCAAAGACCCCTTCCAGAGGCATAACGCATTTCCCCGACAGTTTCCGGATTTCACAAGCGTTATGACAATTTTTCCCGATTTGTGTGATCTCCAAAAGGGCCTCTCCGGCTTTCACTACTGTCCCTACCGGATAATGATGGAGAATCAAGCCTTCTGTGGTCAGGTTTTCTGCGTAAGTTCCGCAGGGAAGAGAAGCAGTCTTTTCATGTTTCTCATAACTTTCCCTGGCCAAAAGGCTCACTTGCCGGCTGCTGCCCGCATGCGCATCACCCTGAAGTCCTGATTTTTCAACAAGACATCCCTCGGGACGGGGGTTTTTAGCAATTCCGGCCGCATCGGACGTATTTACAGAGAGGATTTTCATTGTATGACTCCTTGAGAAAAAAAAGGGGCTCACGAAGAGCCCCTTCTATCCGTTTACGCTTTTAAAAGCCGTGCTCGGCTAAATTCTTGTACCGCAGGTACTTCTCCTCCAAATCTTTTCTCAGAAGAGCATTCAGCCTCTTTGATTCCTCCGGGAAGAGTTTTTCCAGAGATTTATAACGGACCTCATTATTAATGAGTTCCCCTACATCTTTTTGCGGCCCCTTATATTCCAAAACGAACGGGTTTTTCCCTTCTTCTTTTAAGAGAGGATTATACCTGTAAAGCGGCCAGTATCCGGTGTCCACAGCCAATTTTTCCTCTTTTTGAGTATGCCCCATATCCAGACCGTGATTGATACAGGGAGCATAGGCGATAACCAACGAAGGACCGTCATATTGTTCAGCTTCGATCAGCGCTTTCATCAATTGGTTCTTGTCGGCACCCATGGCGACAGAGGCCACATAAACATACCCGTAAGTCATGGCCATAAGACCCAGTTCTTTCTTTCTTGTCTTTTTCCCGGAAGCGGCAAATTTGGCGATTGCACCGAACTGTGTGGCCTTGGACGCCTGTCCGCCTGTATTGGAATAGACTTCAGTGTCCAGGACCAGGACATTGACATTTTCTCCTGAAGCCAGAACATGGTCTAATCCGCCATACCCGATATCGTAGGCCCATCCGTCGCCACCGAAGATCCATACTGACTTTTTCGTGAAATAATCCCGCAAAGCATAGATCTGATCCAGAAGATCTGATTCTGTATCTTCCATTTCCAGAGCAGCTTCAAATTGTTCTCCGGCTTCTTTGGATAAGTTTCCGTCTTCTTTCTTTTCCAGCCAATTTTTAGCTGCATCTTTCAATTCTTTGGAAAAGGACTTTTCTTGCAGCAGCTCATCCGTTAAGGCGTCTAACGTCTCCCTTTTCTGGCGAACGGCCAAAGCCATTCCATATCCGTATTCGGCATTATCTTCGAAGAGAGAATTGGCCCATGCAGGACCTTTTCCCTCTTGATTCACAGCATAAGGGCAACTGGGAGCCGATCCGCCGTAAATAGATGAGCAGCCGGTAGCATTAGCGATCATCATCCGCTCTCCAAAAAGCTGGGTGATCAGTTTTACATAAGGTGTCTCGCCGCACCCCGCACAGGCTCCTGAAAACTCAAAGAGAGGCTGCTGATATTGGCTTCCGATGACATTGTCTTTGGGAAGTATATCTTCTTTGGGAGATACAGATAATGCAAATTGATTGTTAGCAGCTTCTTTCTCTGCGATCTCCTCGAAGAAAGTCATCTCCAAAGCCTGAACCGGGCAAATATCGGCACAGTTCCCGCAACCGGTACAATCCATGGGATAAAGCTGAATACGGTACTGATAGTCCTTAAGCGCCGGCATTTTGGGGGTGACCGTATTAAAGTTATCCGGTTTCCCGGCGGTCTCCTCTTTTGTCAGTAACACAGGCCGAATAGCTGCATGAGGGCACACAAAGGAACATTGATTACATTGAATACATTTTTCGGCAATCCAATGAGGCATCTTTATGGCAATTCCCCTTTTTTCAAATCGGGTGGTCGCTGTGGGGAAAGATCCGTCCGGCGTAAAGGCACTGACAGGAAGGTCATCCCCTTTTTGAGCCAACATGGGCTTCATGACACCCTCAACGAAATCCATCTCCTCTTCACTGGCGTATTCTTCAGAGACCGTCACATGATCAAGATGCGTTTCTTCAGCTTCTGTCCATTTTTTGGGATAATTGACTTTGGAAAGCGATTCCGCAGCTTTATCCACGGCATTATTATTCATTTCAACGATTTTCATCCCCTTCTTGCCGTAACTCTTCTTAATGGCTTCTTTAAGGAATTTTACGGATTTTTCAAAGGGAATGACATTCGCCAATTTAAAAAATACGGTTTGCATGATCATATTGATCCGCTGCCCCAATCCTACTTCATCGGCGATTCTGACGGCATCGATGATGTAGAACTGGGCCTTCTTAGAAGCGATGGAACGCTTCAAGGAAGCCGGCAATTTATTCTCCAGTTCTTTTTCATTCCATGTTGTGTTCAGGACAAATATTCCGCCTTCTTTCAGCCCGTCCAATAAATCATACTGATAGACATAAGATTGATTATGGCAAGCAATATAATCCGCTGTCCGCACCAGATAAGTCGATTTAATCGGCTTCTTTCCGAATCTCAAATGAGAAACGGTCAATCCGCCGGACTTCTTGGAATCATAGGCGAAATAACCCTGAGCGTAAAGATCGGTGTTGTCTCCGATGATCTTAATAGCGTTTTTATTGGCCCCGACTGTGCCGTCTGAGCCTAAACCCCAGAATTTACACTGCACTGTTCCCTGTGGGGCCGTATCGACATCTTTTTCCACAGAAAGAGATGTCCCTGTCACATCATCTTTTATTCCCACTGTGAAATAGTTTTTCGGGCTTTTTGAAAGAAGATTCTCGTAAACAGCCATCACCATACCCGGGGTAAATTCTTTGGAGCTGAGTCCGTAGCGTCCCCCGGTCACAGCGACGTTCTCCCTCTCTTCATACAGAAGTGTGGAAATATCTTTATAGAGGGGTTCCCCTTCTGAACCGGGCTCCTTGGTTCGGTCAAGGACCGCCACACTTTTTACCGTTGCCGGAAGTGATCTCAAAAAAGCCTCCCGGGCAAAGGGACGGTAAAGACGTACTTTGATCAAGCCTACTTTTTCACCCTGAGCCGTGAGGTAGTCGATGACTTCTTCAATCGTCTCGCATCCCGACCCCATGGCTACGATAACACGCTCTGCGTCCGGAGCGCCCACATAGTCAAAGATCTTATAGCGGCGGCCCGTAATGGAATAGAGCTTATCCATCTCTTCCTGAACGATGGCCGGAGTTGCGATATACCAGGGATTAATGGCCTCACGGGCCTGGAAAAAGATATCCGGGTTTTGAGCTGTGCCCTTTAAAACAGGTTTTTCGGGCCGCAAGGCTCTCTCTTTGAACGCATCGATGGCCTCATAATCTACGATTGTTTTGATATCTTCGTAGTCAATCATTTCCACCTTTGAAATCTCATGGGATGTCCTGAAACCGTCAAAAAAGTGGACAAAAGGCAGGCTTGAGCGAATGGCGGAAAGATGCGCTACAACACCCAGATCCATGGCTTCCTGAACAGAATTCGAAGAGAGTAGAGCGACACCGGTCTGACGGACAGCGTAAATATCCGAATGGTCTCCGAAAATGGAAAGGGCATGAGAGGCCACAGAACGGGCTGCCACATGAAAGACTCCCGGAAGCAGCTCTCCGGCGACTTTATAAAGGTTGGGGATCATCAATAAGAGTCCCTGCGATGCAGTAAACGTCGCAGTCAGAGACCCTCCTGTCAATGAACCGTGAACAGCTCCGGATGCTCCGGCTTCTGATTGCAGTTCCGAAACAAGGACGGGCCGTCCGAAAATGTTTTTTTGGCCATTGGCCGCCCATTCATCAGCCAACTCTCCCATTGGAGATGATGGTGTTATAGGATAAATTGCAGCCACTTCTGTCAGGGCACATGCCGCATAGGCTGCCGCTGTATTACCGTCGATGGCTTTCATTACTTTCTTCGCCATAGAATTCCTCCTTTAAAAAACGTCTGACATCATATTAATCATATTCGTTTCCGTTGTCAACCTCATGCGTGTACCATTACACGTATTAACAATTAAAATAGAGATCCACCTCTTTCGGGTGAGTTCTGTTTCTTATTTGAAGGATCTCTTTCTCTTTGAGCTTGATGTAGCTCTCAATGATCTCCATGTTAAAGACCTCTCCGTTCAGCAAAAAGGCGTTATCCCTTTTCAAAGCATCCAAAGCCTCTTCCAGGCTTCCCGGGACATGGGTTATTTTCTTCAGTTTATTTTTGGGCATGGTCTCCAGGTTGCCGTCATAGGGCCCCATCCCCCATTGATCGGGATGAATTTTATTCTCTATCCCGTCCAGACCGGCCATAAGCATGGCGGAAACAGCCAGGTACATATTACATGTCGCATCACCCGGGCGATATTCCATTCTCTTATCCTCTTCCGATGTGAAATTTTTCGGGATACGAATAGCGGCACTTCGGTTTCCCTTTGAATAAACAAGCGCTGTGGGAGCTTCGAATCCGGGAACCAAGCGCTTATAAGAATTTGTGGAAGGGTTCATAAAAGCTGTAATCGCCCTGCCGTGTTTCAGAATCCCCCCTATGTAGTAGAGAGCCGTTTCACTGAGATCAGCATAATTTCCCCTTTTGAAAAAGACATTGTTCCCGTTTTTTTTCATAAACTGATGGAAATGCATTCCCGACCCGGCCCGGTTATAAAGCGGTTTCGGCATAAAGGTCGCCTGAAGGCCGTAATCCTTGGCAACCATTTTTATAATATATTTGATGATCTGCCCCATGTCTCCGACTTGGGTCAAGCCGATCGGCTGCACTTCGATCTCATGCTGACTGGCAGCAGATACTTCATGATGATGATAGCGGATCTTAAACCCGCATTTTTGTATGAGCTGCACCATCTCCTCCCGTGCCGTACAATAAATGTCTGTAGGGGGATGGGCATGATATCCGTCATGATCAGTAATTTTTATTGTCCCCCCGCTGTTCAAAGGCGGCATTCCTTCGAAATGATCCCAATTATTCTCATCAGTTCCCATGTAATACATGGATCCGTTCTCACCGCTTTTGTAGAAAAGAGATGAAATAAGATAGAATTCGAATTCGGGACCCCAAAGGCTTTCATCAGCGATTCCTGTTTTTTCCATATAAGCCTGAGCCCGATATGCGACTCCCCTGGGATCCATATGGAAAAATTCCTTTGTCTCCGCATCAGCTATCCGGCAAAGAAAAGAAAGTGTCGGCGTATCCCAAAAGGGATCCAAAAAGCCTGTTTTAATATCAGGGATAATGACCATGTCTCCTGACTCTACAGACTTCAGTCCTGAAGTCGATGAAGCGTCAAACCCTTCCCCTTCTCTGACAACTTTTTCACTTAACTCCGATGCAGGAAGCGTAAGATGGCGTAATTTGCCGTTCAGGTCAGTGTATTTGAAATCTACGGTCGTAATCCCTTCTTTTTGAATATAGGCTTTGATCTCTTCATAAGACTGAAACATATATGAACTCCTTTCAATTACCATCCCAAAGAATAGCATCTTTGGGGCATTTATCGACGCAGATCCCGCAGGAAACACATTTCCCCGGATCGATTTCATGGATTTCTTTTACTGCTCCGCTGATTGCCTGAACCGGACAGCTTTTGGCACAGAGAGTGCATCCGATACATTTTTCGGAACTGATTACAGGCGGTGTTCTTTTGCCTTCAGCAAAACGGGAGGCCAATCTGTCATGAATTACATGGGTGGGGCACACCTCGGCACATTTTCCGCAGGAGATACATAAACCATAGTCGATAACCGCCAATTGGTCATGGACTTTTATCGCATCCACCGGGCAAATCTTTTCACACTTTTTACATCCGATACAGCCCACTTTACATATTTTCATGACATCGGCGCCTTTGTCTTTTGACGAGCAAAGGACATCCACCTGCTTTGAGGCCGGTTTCAGTTCAATAATATGCTTCGGACAGGCTTCGATGCAAGCCCCGCAGCCGACACACTTCTCTTCATTAACGCGCACGCCCCCCTTTTCCGTCACATCGATGGCATCAAACGGACAAGCTTCAATACAGGAATAATAGCCCAGGCAGCCGTAGATACAATCACTGTCGCCGCCGTGAAGAAGCATAGCGGCATTACAGTCGGCGATCCCCTGATACTCAAACTTATTCTTCATTTCTGAAACAGGCCCGTGGCAATGGACAATGGCCACTTTTTTTTCTGTTTTTCCGGCCTTTTTCCCTAAAATCCCGGCAATAGCCGACGCTGTATCCCCTCCTCCGGGAATACAGCCGTTAATATCGGCCTCGCCTTTGACAACGGCTTCAGCAAAAGCTGCGCATCCGGCATAACCGCAAGCCCCGCAATTTGCCTGGGGCAAGACGGCCTCTACTTTTTCAATCCGCGCATCTTTCTCCACGTAAAAAGCCTTTGAAGCCATCGCCAGGGCCAGACCCAACAGCAACCCCAAAAGACCGAGTACTAGTGCTGCAGTCATAAATGCTCCTTATCCTATCTTCATTCCGGAAAAACCCATAAAAGCCAGCGACATCAAGGAAGCTGTAATAAATGTAATGGGAACCCCTTTAAATGCAGACGGCACATCAGCCAGATCCAGCTTCTCGCGTATTCCCGCCATCATGATCAAAGCCAATGTAAATCCAATCCCCGCGCTCAAACCATTGACTACCGCCCCGATAAAGGAATACTTTTCGGTAATATTCATAATTGTTACGCCTAAAATCGCGCAATTAGTCGTAATCAAGGGCAAAAATATTCCCAAGGCTTTGTAGAGGTCCGGAATGGACTTTTGGAGAAACATCTCAATAAACTGCACAAGAGAGGCGATCACGACAATAAAGACGATTGTCTGAAGATAATCGAGGCCATGTTTGTCCAGTACATACCTTTGAACAAGCCATGTCACAGCTGAAGCAATCGTCATAACAAAAATAACCGCTCCCCCCATTCCTAAAGCCGAATCCAATTTTTTGGAAACACCCATAAAGGGACATATCCCCAAAAATTTCATCAAGACGAAATTGTTGATGAAGATAGCGGAAACCGCAATGATAAAAAGAGACCCGATATTCATTCTCTTCTCCTAACTTCTTTTCTTCTGTTTCAGTTTGTTAATGAGAGCGATGATGATCCCCATAGTCAAAAAGGCTCCGGGAGGCAATATAAAGAGCCCCATGGGCTCATAACCGGGAACCAGGGTCACCCCGAATATTTTGTTCGCTCCCAGAATCTCTCTTAAACTTCCGATCAAAACCAAGGCCAGGGTGAACCCGAGGCCCATTCCTATGGCATCTAAAACAGAATAATAGATATTATTTTTGGATGCAAAAGCTTCCGCGCGCCCCAGAATAATACAGTTGACCACGATGAGGGGTATAAAAAGGCCTAAAGACCGGTTTAAATCCGGGAAATAACCGGCCATGACAAATTGAATGATGGTGACAAAGGTGGCGATCACAACAATAAAAATCGGGATACGCACTTTGCCGGGAACCGCTTTTTTAATAAGTGATATGACGACATTGGATCCCAGAAGGACAAAAAGCGTCGCCATCCCCATGCCCAATCCGTTTTCAGCCGAAGAAGTCACGGCCAACGTAGGACACAGACCCAGAAGCATGACCAAAGTCGGATTCTCTTTAAGCAACCCTTTACTGAACTCTTTCCCGGACCGTTTTGCAACAGGAACAGCCCAGTTTTTCAATTCTCCGCAAAGGGTTCTGAATGCCTTTTTCATTGACATCCTACTCCCCCCCTCTCATTTGCTTCTCTCGAGAAAGCAAGCGATAACCTTTGTTAACAGCCTCTGTGACCGCTTTACTGGTAATGGTCGCCGCTGTAATGGCGGAAATACCGTTAACATCTTCCGGAACACGGCCTTTGACGACTTCGATCGTCCCGGCCTTGAGACTCTCAAATTGACGGGTAAACCAAACGACGGGCTCCCCCTCCTCTTCTCCGATTTCCTGGATACGGGCCCCAAGTCCGGGGGTTTCCTTCTGAGCGATGATCTTTAAACCGATCACCGTTCCGTCTTCCGCCAGACCCGCCATAGCCGTAATAGGAGCAGGATCATATCCGTAAGCATAGATCTTGATGACAATTCCGACTTCTTCTCCTTGGGCGTTTTTCCCGATCCAATATCGGTTTTCAACTGTGTTGTCCAAAAGAGTCGTTTCTTCAAGGCTTTCATCAAGTTCAGCCGTTGAGAAATCAATGGCTTCCGGAAGGACATCCATCCGGGCCGAGGCTTCTTCATTTTTCTGTATCTCGTCTATTTTAGGTTTTGTTTTTTCATAAGCCGTACTTAGGACAAAACCGGCAATAAAGGTCACAGCCAATAAGGCAAAACCGAGTTTGATATAGTCTTTCATGCTTTCACCTCACCAAATGAGACGGGGACTGTGTACCGGTCGATCAGGGGAACAAAAATATTCATCAAAAGAATTGAATAGGATACCCCTTCCGGATATCCTCCCCACATGCGTATGGTAAAGGTCAGAACGCCGCATCCCACAGCAAAAATCCATTTTCCTTTTCGAGTCAGTGGTGACGTTACCATATCTGTAGCCATGAAAAAGGCTCCCAACATAAGCCCTCCCGTAAAAAGATGAAAAAGAGGGTTTCCCGTAAAGATCCCGTCAATACCGCCGAAGGCCCAAGTCAGAAGTGCGACCGTTCCTAAATACCCGGCCGGCACGCGCCAATCGGCCAGCTTCATTATGAGGAGAAAAAGCCCTCCGGCCAAAAGGAAAAGGGCTGTCGTTTCTCCCAGACAACCGCCAATACGTCCGAAAAAAGAGTGAACGATGCTATCTGCAGAAAAAAGCTGCTCTACAGCTTCACGTGCCGGAACGTCCAATTCGGGATCGTTCAATGCCGCACGGGCTGTTTTTAAAGCATTAAGAGGAGTGGCAGAGGTTACAGAGTCTAAAAATTTAGTAACAGCCGGCCCTGAAAAACCCTGTGTAAGAGCCGGGTCCAGTGAGAGGAATCCTCCTGCGGGAGCTTTCCATCCCGATGTCATCGCGACAGGATAGGAGGCCATTAAAAAAGCTCTTCCGGCTAATGCCGGGTTAAAGATGTTATATCCTAAACCGCCGAAAAGCTGTTTTGCGACAATAATGGCGAAAGCGCTACCCAAGGCGACTTTCCATAATGCAATAGACGGCGGAACATTAAAAGCGATAAGCAGTCCCGTTAAAAAGGCGCTTCCGTCATATACAGTGATCTTCTTCTTCATTAAAAGCTGCATCAGGGCTTCTGAGACCACAGCACCTGCAACCGCCGCGAGACTCACCCATACTGTTCTATAACCGAACAGAAAAAAAGTGTGGATATAGGCCGGTAAAAGAGCCACGACCACAAGCCACATCACTTTGGCAACAGATAAGTTGTTTTTAATATGCGGCGATGTTTTTATCAGAAATTTTTCAGCCATTACTTCTTCTCCTCTTTTTTTGCCCTTTCCCGGGCCGAAAGCTTTCTTAAAAACCCTTTCCCCAGGCGCACGTACTGGACAAGGGGGATCTTAGACGGACAGACATAAGCGCAGCTGCCGCATTCGATACAGGAATTAATATTCAGCGCAGCGGCTTCTTCATATCTTTTATTCTTGACCTGGCGAACCAGCTGTGTGGGAATAAGCTGCATGGGACAGATATCCACACAGGCCCCGCAGGAAATGCAGGGAGCTTCCCGGGTTCTGCCGACTTCTCTTTCTGTAAGTGCAAGGATTCCCGAAGTCCCTTTGATCACCGGCAGGCTTTGAGCCGTGTATTGGGCAAAGCCCATCATCGGCCCCCCTGAAATCAGAGAAACCGTCTCCTCCTTTAATCCTCCGACTTCCCGAATCAAGCGTTCGTAAGTATCTCCGATTCTTACGATAAAGTTGGATGGTTCATTGATCCCCTCTCCTGAAACAGTAACAGCACGCTCAATAAGAGGTTTTCCTAAATAAACCGCCTCATAAACAGCAAAAGCCGTCCCAACATTCTGGACAATAATACCCACATCCAGCGGCAACCCCCCCGCGGGCACTTTTCTCTTTGTCAGGGCGTCAATAAGCTGCTTTTCAGCACCCTGTGGATATTTTGTTTTGACTGACACGACTTCAAGCTCGTGATAAGGACGGCAAACCTCACACATTTTCTTAAAAGCATGGGGCTTGTTGTTTTCAATACCGATGATCCCTTTTTCGGCTCCGGTATTTTTCACCATCAGCAGAAGCCCTAAGGCGATACCCTCGCTTTGTTCCTGCATCAGCCGGTCATCACAGGTCAAATAAGGTTCGCATTCGGCTCCGTTCAAAATAATACAGTCGACTTTTTTAAATGAGGGAGGCGCAAGTTTGACATGGGTCGGGAAAGTGGCTCCCCCCAACCCCACAAGCCCCATATCAGCGACGACCTTCAAAAATGTCTCTTTATCACAGTCCCCGGCCGTATAGCGGGGATGCTCATAAAAAATGTCTTCTCCGCTTCTTTCAATGACAAGAGCGGGACCTGTCCCGGAAACGGGATGTGGAAATGACCCTATCCCGACGACTTTGCCGGTAACAGAGGAATGAATCGACGCTGATATCATCCCCGATGCTTCGGCTACAGGCTGTCCCGTCAGGACTTCATCGCCGATTTGGACAATGGCTTTGGCCGGAGCACCGATATGCTGAGACAGCGGTATAATCACTTTGTCCGGCAAAGACAAACGCTTTAATGGTTTTCCCTCCGTTAACGCCTTCCCCTCGGGGGGGTGTATGCCTCCCTTAAAAGTCAACACAGATAACCTCCTTGGTCTCAAATACCCTTTTCAATACCTGTAATTTTTACTTTCATGGAACCTTCCGGGGCCCTGACCAAAACTTTATCACCGATCGCTTTGCCGATAAGGACACGCCCGATGGGCGATTCGTCTGAGATCTTGTTCTTTGAATAGTCAGCGTCATCTGAGCCGACGATGACATAGCTCATCTCCTCTTCTGTGGTCAAATCGATAAGGGTGACCCTTGCCCCGACGACGACGACATCATCTCTGAATTTGCTTTCATCATAGATACGGGCATATTGAAGTCTTTCCTGTAACTCGGAAATCCGTGTTTCAATAAGGCCCTGTTTGTCTTTGGCCGTTGCATATTCGGCATTTTCGCTTAGATCTCCTAAAGCGCGGGCTTCCTGTATTGCTTTTATAATCGCCGGACGTTCGACTTTTTTCAGCCTTTCTAATTCACGGGCCAACTCCTCGTACCTCTCTTTTGAGATATGGACTTCTTTCATGCAGATACATCCTCCTGAACGTTATTGTATTTGTCCCGAAACGGGGTTATTAACCTGCCAAATTATAACCGCTTTAATTCATTCGTCAACAGAAGTCATTTGTCATACAGGAACCGTTTGATTTTCTTTGTCGGTGTCTTTTCAAAGGGCTCCGGCATAAGCTCAATACGGCGGATCTGTGAATAAACCGGCAATACGCTATTGACCTGGCGCCTGTTTTCTTCCATTTTTTCGTTGAAAAACATCTCCACATCCGTCCCGTTGAGTTCCAAAGCGTCCAGCTGATCATAATCAGGACATACAAGTGCCATAAGCGCACCGTCACGCTCCACCACAAGAGATTCCAGAACAAAGGGAAGATTGTTGATCTTATTTTCGACTTCTTCCGGGTAGATATTCTGCCCTGACGGCCCGAGAATCATGTTTTTACTGCGCCCCTTAATATAAAGATAGCCATCCTTGTCCATGAGAGCCAGGTCACCGGTATGCAACCATCCTTCAGAATCTATGGCTTCTTCTGTCGCCTTCTTATTCCGGTAATACCCGGACATCACATTGTCCCCTTTGACCAAAATCTCGCCGGGAACACTTTCAGGTTGAGAAGATTTTACTTTCACAGTGCAATAATCCATGGACTTTCCCACAGACCCGTGGGGATGTTTATTCCAGGGAGCGTAGGAGATAAGAGGCCCGCATTCGGTCATCCCGTAACCGACACTGAGGGGAAATTTCAACTTTTTAAAAAAACGCTCGACTTCAGGATTAAGTGGTGCTCCGCCTACGATGACTTCCAAAAAAGCTCCTCCGAACGATTCAGATATTGATTTTTTGATCTTTTTAAGGACCAATCCCCGCGTCCCCGGAAATGCATACAACGTTTTGGCAAGGCCCTTACTCAAAGCCGGCTGGATTCTTTTCCGGTATATCTTTTCCACGATCAAAGGCACCATATTGATCAAGCGGGGTTTGATTTCGTCAAACGCTTTGAGAAGAACTTTCGGTGTGGGCATGACAGAAAGAAAGGTGATATGACATCCCCTTGAAAGAGGAAAAAGCAGATCGATGGTGCAACCGTAGGCGTGGGCTAAAGGAAGAAAGGAAATGATCTTATTTCCGGGTTCTAACGGCATGTTTTCTCTCGAATACCTGACATTGACCATCAGGCTGCGGTAAGGGATCATCACCCCTTTTGAAATCCCTGATGTGCCGGAAGTGTAAACGATAGCTGCGCAATCATCGGGGTCTATCTCCTGCCAGGGAAGGATAAAGTCGTTCGGGGTGAACTGCTCCGCCTTTGCCCTGAATGTCTCCCGAAAGCTGTTATAACCCTTTTCTCCCTCGCTCATTCTGTTCATCAACACATTGAAGTCTTCTAAAGAGAAAACGGCTTTAAGGTTTTTTGTGGAGCTTTCGTCGATCTTGTCAAAAGAGGCTTCCGGGATAAAGAGCAGAATCGATTCCGAATGATTGATAATATGCTGAATATCCTCCGGATGAAAATCGGGAAGAATCGGGACAATGACAGCCCCATAGGTCACTGCAGAAAGGTAAACATAAGCCCAATGAATTGAATTTCTCCCTAAAAGGGCGATTTTATCTCCTTTTTTGATCTTGTACTTCTTGAACAAAGCATGAAAAAGCATGATTTCACGGCCCAAATCGCTGTAACAGACACTTTCACCCTCATAATCGGAAAAGACTTTGAGATCCCAGTACGTCCTGATCCCCTCTTCATATTCACGTATTAAATTTTCCATAGGCTCTCCCTTCCCTGTCAATCATTTTACCGTAAAACCATATTATCTCAATATATTTTTTATCTGACACGACGTTTGAAATTTTCGGTTGACAAGGAGAAGGGCATCCAGTAATATAGCCCTGCCTGACGGCGGGGTGTGGCGCAGCCCGGTAGCGCACCTGCCTTGGGAGCAGGTGGTCGGAGGTTCAAATCCTCTCACCCCGATGAATTCCCGGAGCATATGCGTCCGTAGCTCAGCCGGATAGAGCACCAGACTTCTAATCTGGGGGTCACAGGTTCGAATCCTGTCGGACGTGCTATTTTTCAGGCTTTTTTTTACCATACGGTGGGTGTAGCTCAGTCGGTAGAGCAACGGATTGTGGCTCCGTTGGTCGTGGGTTCAAATCCCATCATCCACCCTGGCCCCATAGCTCAGTTGGTAGAGCAGCTGACTCTTAATCAGCGGGTCGTAGGTTCGAGTCCTACTGGGGTCATAAAAAAAGGCGCTTAAAGCGCCTTTTTTTATTACTTCTGAAGCTCCTGGCCTGCGGCGGGGTCTGTCGCCAATCCGGCGATCATGCTTTTCAAATATTCGATTTTGACGCCGTCTGCGATTCTCAAGACGACCTTATCTTCTTCGATTTTGACAATGGTCCCGTATATACCTGCATTGGTCAAGACTTTATCCCCGGGATTCAACTGGCCGAGCATCTCCTGATGCTTTTTTCTCTGTTTCTTCTGGGGCAGGATCAAGATCAGATAGAATACAAGAAAAAAGGCCAAAATGGGCAAGAGGCCCATCAGGGGGTTCGAATTTGCCGGAGCAGCCTGCGCCGCTAACATTCCTGTCATTAAAACATTCATTTTTTTTCCTCCTTGGTTTTTTGATAAACTGTTATATGAATCGTTCCATCTTCATACCCTTTCAGCTCTCCGAGAAAACCTTTGACTGTTTCTCTCAAAAGTTTCCGGACAAAAGGCATCAGGGCAAGTGTTTTACCGTTTATGGAAACATCAACGTCTTTTTCCTCCTTCTGCACAGGGCAGAAACAGGAGGGATTCTTCATCATTTCTGCATAAAGGGTGACACAATCTTTGCCGCATAATCCGCAATCCAACCCTGCCGGGAACGGCGGAAGAACATCAATCAGAGTCCAGAGGTTTTCAACTGTCTCCTCTCTGAGTCCTGAAAACAGAGGTAATTTTCGAGAAGGGATAATAGAGGATCTTTTTTCAGCCAAGATGAAATATCCCAGGATATTTTCCTTCTCCATGACCTCATCATTCTCTTTCATACACCAAATACACGGCAGCGGAAGGCTTTTGAACCCTTCCACAAAAAGAAGGTCATATTGAAAACCGCTTTGCCGTATCAGATCCATAAATCCGGCTTGCGGTTTCAGAACATCCACAAGGCCTTCCTGTCTGAGAAAGACTTCACGGGCCCCTGCTTTCAGAAACCGTTCACCGTCGTTTTTGCCTGATAAAGCCAGCTCCCCGTGTATATTTTTTATGACCGCGCAACGCAGCCCCTTTTTGACAGCCTTAAGGATGAGTTCTTCGCATAAAGCCGTTTTGCCGCTTTTTTTGAACCCGGCAAGCTGTAAGACCTTCATCTTACTCCAAAGAAGCGATCATTTCTATTTCTACGCGGGCGCCTAAAGGAAGGGCCGCCACTTGGTAAGCGCTTCGCGCCGGTGGATTTTCCTTGAAAAACCCGGCATAGACTTCGTTAAAGGCTGCAAAATCTTTAATATCGGCCAAAAATACCGTCACTTTGACCGCTTTATCCAAAGATGTTCCTGCTTCTTCTAAGATGGCTTGAGCATTTTTCAATGCTTGCCGCGCTTCCTCCTGAATGCCCCCTTCAACGAATTTGCCTGTTTCGGGGTCCATGGGGAGCTGGCCTGATGTGAAAACAAAACCTCCGCTTACTACAGCTTGACTGTAAGGGCCTACAGCCCCCGGGGCTTTTTTCGTTGCAATGATTTTTCTCATTTCTCCTCCTTTTTTTTCAAACGTTTACTCCTGTAGCGTTCTGTTTCGCTGTAAAGACATCCGCAATAGGATTGGCGGTACATCTTTCTTCTCTTCGACTCTTCTATTCCATAAGACCATCCTGACCGAAAATCTTCATAGAGGAAATGCGTTTTATATTGTTTTGCCGCGGCTTCTCCCTGCTGTCTTATTGCTTCATGGTTTTGAAATTTACTGTATAGCAATGTCGTCGAAAAACAATCAAAGCGCCCTTTTTTCGCTACAGCGGCAGTCTTTTCCAGCCGCTGCGCGTAACACAGGGAACAGCGCATCCCTTCACGAAAAACCACCCTCCGGAAAAATTCTTCCATGGGGTATTCCTCTAAATCGATGAGTTCCACACCCTCTTCCCGGCAGAAACGGACCACTTCTTCCCGTCTCTTTTCATGCTCTGTAAAGGGATGGATATTGGGGTTATACCATAAGCCGTAGACTCTATACCCGCTTTCCCGAAGCGTTTTCAGTGGAGAAAGGGCGCAAGGCGCACAGCAAATATGAAGCAAAACTTTTTTTTCACCCTTCATCAGAAAACAGATCCTTTTTTTTCTCTTTATTCAGCGCCTCATATGCCCGTGAAGTAGCACAGCGGCCGCGAGGTGTGCGTTGCAGAAAATTCGATCGCAGCAAAAACGGCTCATAAAGGTCTTCAATGGTCTCTCTCTCTTCTCCCAGCATCACCGCTAACGTATCTAATCCCACAGGCCCTCCGTCGAAACGGTCGATGAGGGCCGTTAAAATTTCTCTGTCCATTTTTTCCAATCCGTAATGGTCGATGTGAAGCATACGAAAGGACTCTTCCAATATGGCTTTGTCAATGATCCCATCATTCCGGACCTCAGCAAAATCCCGGACTCTCTTCAAAAGCCTGTTCGCCACACGTGGGGTGTAACGGGAACGTTTTGCGATTTCAACGGCAGGTTTTTCATCAATAGCGACTTGAAGAATCCGGGCCGAACGGCGGATAATAGTCGTTATTTCGCCGATGTCATAAAACTCCAGCCTTTCGATAACACCGAAACGATCCCGCAGAGGAGAAGTCAATAGTCCGGCCCTGGTCGTAGCCCCCACCAAGGTAAAGGGCTGAAGGGGAATACGAATATTACGCGCGCCGGGCCCTTTCCCGATAATGATGTCCAATTCAAAGTCTTCCATGGCCGAATAAAGGATCTCTTCAACGCTGCGGTTCAAACGATGGATCTCATCAATAAAGAGAATATCATGAGCTTCCAGGTTTGTCAGAATAGCCGCCAGATCACCCGGCTTGGTTAAAACAGGGCCGGAAGAGATCTTGATATTGACCCCCATCTCATGGGCCATGATAAAAGCCAATGTCGTCTTTCCCAATCCGGGCGGTCCGTAGAAGAGGGTATGGTCGATAGGCTCCTGGCGCTGATTTGCCGCCTGTATATATACTTGCAGTTTTTCTCTTAATTCTTTTTGGCCTATAAACTCTTCCAGTTTTTGAGGCCGCAAAGTCAACTCGACATCCTGCTCCTCTTCCTGAGGGCGCGGGTCGGTGTAGCGCTCTTCCATATTTTAACCCTTTCCCATATAACGCAAAGCCAATCGTATCAGGTCTTCTGTGTTTAGATCTTCTTTTACCCCTTTTTGAACCTCCGCAAGAGCTTCCCTGATCTGATGAAGCGGAAATTGCAGGCTTCGAAGAGCATCCAGCGCCTCAGCCATAGAAGCTTCCTTTTTACGCGCTTCAGGCTCATTTTCAGCCGGGGCATACGTTTTCACTTTATCCCGAAGCTCCAGAATCACGCGTTCAGCGGTCTTTTTACCGATTCCGGAAAGGGATGAAAGCCAGGCCAAGTCTTCCCGTACAATAGCCTTCGTTATCTCCTGAAAAGGTGCCTGATCCATGATCTTTAACGCTCCGCGGGGGCCGATCCCGGAAACCCCGATCAATGTCACAAAAAAATCCCTGGCGTCTTCTTCCAGAAAACCGAAAAGAGAAGATTCATCTTCCCTCAAATGTGAGTAGACATAGACGAACACAGGCTCTCCCGTATCGGGAAGCCCATTCATAGACGGACCCGCCATGAAAACTTTATAACCGACTCCGGAAACATCGACGACGATGCCGTCTTCCTTTTTTTCCCATAGAAAACCGTTAAGAAATGTAATCATCGATACCTCAATGTCGTCTGTTTGTTCATATGGCAGATAGCAGCAGCCACAGCATCATAGGCGTCAAAGAGATGCTCTTTTTCTTTGACACCTGTAAGCAAGGCCACCATGCGGGAGACCTGCTCTTTTTGTGCGGTCCCTGTCCCGACTAAAGCCATTTTAATCTCCTTTGGCGAATATCCGAAAACGGGGATCTGATGCCGGGCAAAGGCCAGAAGCACCCCTCCGCGGACCTGCCCGACAGCAAGAGCCGAACGGGCATTTTTTGCAAAAAAGAGTTCTTCAACAGCCGCCTCTTCAGGCGCGTATAATTCGCAGAGACGTGACACTTCATTATAAACGCAGAGAATCTTCTCTTCATCCTTTAATGTCTTCTCCGGTTTGATCACGCCGAATTGATGGACACGAAAACGGGATCCGCTTTTTTCCACCAGGGCAAATCCCGTATTGTTTACACCGGGATCGATGCCGAAAACAAGCATTATTCCTCGGCCAGTTTTTCCATTACGGCATCATCAATATCAAAATTGGCAAAAACATTCTGAACATCGTCATTATCTTCCAACATATCCATCATCTTTAATACCTTTTTGGCTCCGTTTTCATCCAGTGAAACAGAATTTTTGGGAAGCATGGTCAGTTGAGAATCTTCGATGGCGACCCCTTGCCCTTCCAAAGCTTTTAAAGCCTCTGCAAAGGCTGCCGGATCACAAAAGAGTTCAAAGTTTTCCCCTGCATCTTGAATATCATCAATACCGGCTTCAATAGCCATCTCGGTCAAGCGGTCTTCACTTATCCCCTCTTTAGAGATGACAATCAAGCCTTTTTTATCAAACATCCACGCCACAGAACCGTTTTCGCCCAGATTTCCCCCGGCTTTGGAAAGAATATATCTCATCTCGGCGACAGTTCTGTTTTTATTGTCCGTCATTGCTTCAATAAAGACCGCGACTCCTTCAGGCCCGTAACCTTCATAGATGACTTCTTCATAGACGACCCCGGGCAGCTCCCCTGTCCCCTTTTGAATGGCGCGCTCGATATTGTCTTTTGGCATGTTGCTGGCTTTCGCCTTATCAACAGCCAGACGCAAACGGGGATTACTGTCCATATCCCCTCCGCCTAAACGGGCCGCCACTGTAATCTCTTTGATTATTTTTGTAAATATTTTTCCGCGGGCGGCGTCGGCTTTTCCCTTTTTATGTTTGATCGTACTCCATTTATTGTGCCCTGACATGCGAAACCTCCTCCGGTTGTTTTTTATATGAATATACCATAATTGCCGTCTATTGCAAATCATTTTACTCGACACGCCCTTGACAGTGCACAAGCGAAACAGTAGGATGATCTCATTATGATTTTTGAAGGAGCTCTTTTTTCTGCACCCATGGCGTCGGTTACTGATACCCTGTTCCGAAATATCTGTGAGCATTATGGAGGCGCCGATATCTATTTTACTGAAATGATCAGCGCCCCGGCGCTTCTTCAACAGGGCCCTCTGGAAGCTTATTATTGCGATTTTTCTCCCTGCCCTGAAAAAACAGTGGCTCAATTAGTAGGCGGAAGAAGCGCAGATCTGATCAGGGCTGCAGCACATCTCTGTTCCTGCTATCCGGAATTGGGCGGAATCGATATTAATATGGGATGTTCAGCACCTCTTATCCGTAAAAAAAAGGCGGGTATTGCATGGATGAGCCGTTATGAAGAGCTCCCGGCCCTTCTCGGACAATTAAGAGATGTAACGGCGGGGAAAAGCCTGTCTGTAAAATTCCGCATCGGCCTCTCCGATGATGAAAAAGCGTTCTTCCGTTTTTTAGAGATCTTAGCCTCTGCAAAAATCGACTTTGTCACATTTCACGGGCGGACTCAAAAAGATAAATTCAGAAAAAACGTCCGTTGGGACTATTTCGACAAGGCCCGGGAATATCTCCCTTTCCCTGTCATCGCTAACGGTGATATTGATTCCCTGTGGCGTTATCGGGCGCTCCTGCGTGACCACAATCCCTACGGAGTCATGATCGGCCGCGCAGCAGCCCGGGCTCCATGGCTTTTCCCTCTGCTGTCTCAAGTGTCCCGAAAAAACCCTTCGGACAATTTGATCTCCGCCCCTGTTGACTTTGAGGCTTATGTCCGTCTTTTTACCCGGCATCTGGACGAAAACGTCCCCTTATCCCTACAAAAAAACCGTATTATCCGTTTCACGCTTTATTTATCCCAAAACCTTTTCTGGGGACATCATCTTCTGACAGCCGTTTCTCAAGCGCCGACACCTCAGGAAGCCGTCAGCCTTTTACATGGTTATTTTGAAAAACATCCTGAAGAAAAAAGAAAAAAATGGTCTTTCTGAAAAATATTAAAGCCGGGGAGGATCTCCCCGGCTTTATAGGATCAGAAAGCTTCTTTTATAATGGACATCGCTTTGTCGATGTCCTCCTGTGTGACATCAAGGAAAGGACGGAACCGTATTGACTTCTGCCCGCATGGCAAGGCAATAAGGCCTTTATTGTAAAGACTTTCTCTGAAAGAATCCCTTTGCTCTGTCGATGCCAGATCAAAGGCGATCATCAACCCTTTGCCGCGGATATTGGAGATCTTGCCGTTCAGTTCCCTCAGGGCATTCATAAGATATTCTCCCATATCATGCGCATTTTGAACCAGATTGTCTTCTTTGATGATCTCAAGATAACGCCTTGACCTTGCCATATCGGTCAGGTTGCCTCCCCAGGTCGAATTGATCCGTGAAGCTTCATGGAAAACGTTGTTTTTCACCGCATCGATTCTGGGCCCGGCGAAAATACCGCAAACCTGCATCTTCTTCCCGAAACTGATAATATCGGGCTGAATATCATAATGCTCGCTGGCCCACATTTTCCCGGTGATACCCATTCCTGATTGGACTTCATCCAAAATATAGAGAATATCATAATCATGGCAGATCTTCTGTAAAGCCTGCATAAACTCGGGGCGGAAATGATTGTCTCCGCCTTCTCCCTGAATAGGTTCGATGAGAATAGCTGCATATTCATCGGCATCGTTTTTGACCAGGTCCATAATCATCGAGAGCACTTTTTCTTCGCTCTTTTTGACTTCATCAAGGTTTTCATCCAAAGGAAAGATGACCTTGGGATTGGGAATGCGGGGCCAATCAAATTTGGGGAAATACTTTGTTTTTCTCTGATCGAAAGTATTGGTTACCGACAGGGTATATCCTGTTCGTCCATGGAAGGCCTGTTCAAAATGAATAATTTTTAAACCTTTTTCCATTTTATGGCCTTTTTCAAAATTTTTACGGACTTTCCAGTCAAAAGCGGCCTTCATGGCATTCTCAACAGCCAAAGCCCCTCCGGAAACAAAAAACTGATATTTCATATAAGAAGGCTTAGCAATGGATGCTACGGCCTGTGTAAAAGCTGCCATCTCGGTGGTATAAATATCACTGTTAGAAGGATTGGATATGGCGATCCTTTTAATATAATCCAAAAATTGAGGATCTGTCATTTTGGGATGATTATGTCCCAATGGCTGAGAGGCAAAAAAGGAGAAAAAGTCCAAATAGGATTTCTCATATTTCGCGTCGTAGATATAGCTCCCCCGGCTTTTTTCAATATCGTAGACCATATCAAACCCGTCAGCCAACATATGCTCTCCGATGATCTTGTGAACATCTTTCGGTAAAATTCGATTCATTTTTTCATCCTCCTTTTTAATTCTCATAACCGGATTCTAAGGGTTTTAAAAAAAGTGTCAAGGGAAAGCGGCTTTATTTCCATTCTTTCAGAAAGGCAAGGACCAACTGGACGACCTTGGCCATATCATCCAATAAAATCCACTCACGCACACTATGGACATCTGTCATCCCGATACTGAGAACAACACTTTCTAATCCCTTATTATTGAATATATTAGCGTCACTTCCCCCTTTGCAACGGACAAGTTTTTGTGGGCGCCCGATTTTTTTGCCGGCTTTCTGTAAAGCTTTGATCAAAGGGATCTCTTTTCGGTTCTCATAAGGTTTATACTTTTCTCTGACATCAAAGCGGATCTTCAACCCCGGGTATTCCGCCTCTGTCTTTTGGGCGGCTGTGCGCAGCTCTTCAACGGCTTTTTTCATTTTTTCTTCTCTGAAAGACCGTAACTCCGCCGAAAGCCTTGTTTCTTCAGGAACGATATTGACGGCTTCGCCGCCGCTTATCCTCCCGATATTTAAAACCGTTTCACTGTCGAGGGTTCCCGTTTTGATTTTTTGAAGAAAGGAAGCAGCAGCCATAACCGAATTGATCCCTTCATCGATGGCCCATCCGGCATGGGCCGCTTTCCCTTTAAATGTCAGCTGAATATCCAACGAGCCCACAGCAGCATAACCGATAAGGTCCATACCGCTCATATCCAACACTAAAGCCTGTCCGGATCTGAAACGTCCGAGATCCATCAGTGCTGCGCCCTCAAGTCCGGTCTCTTCAGCGACGGAAAAGGCTATTTCGATCGGAGGGTGAGAGCATTTCATCTCTTTGACCCGTCGAAGGACTTCAAAGATAACGGCAATAGCGGCTTTATCATCGGCCCCTAAAACAAAGCGTCCGTCTCCTGTGATCTTACCGTTTTCCAGATGCGCTTCAAATGCCCCGGCCGGAGTTACTGTATCTGTGTGAGCCGAAAGCAGTATGGGTTTCCGAACCGGGTCGCCGGGAAAATAGGCGTAAATATTGCCGGCATTGGACTGTAGAGAAGCTCCCTCTTCCGGATCATACTCGACGCGTGCCCCAAGGCCTTTCAGCCGTTCTACAAGATAAGCATTGATCTCTTTTTCATGATAAGTGGGTGACGGGATGCGAGCCATCTCGGCAAAATCACGGAAAAGACGCTCTTTTATCATTTCAGCAAAGCCCCGATCTTATCCAGCCCTTCTTCTATGATATCCATGGATGTCGCATAGGACAGGCGTAAAAAACCTTCGGCGCCGAAAGCTGTGCCGCTGACACCGGCTACACTGGATTTTTCAAGAAGGAACTCTACAAACTCGTCGGCATTACGCATCCCCAATTTTTCAAAAGCTTCGGTGACTTCAGGAAAAACATAAAAAGCTCCGTTTGGCTTTCGGCAATGAATTCCCGGCATAGCATTCAATCGCTCTACCATATAATCCCGACGCTGAGAAAAGGCAAGGCGCATTGTTTCGATATCGCTGCCGTCTCCCTGAATAGCGGCCAAAGAAGCATATTGAGCGATTGAGTTAGGGCATGATGTGATCTGTCCCTGAAGCATGGCCATTTTTTTGATGATCCATTCGGGCCCTGCCACATAGCCGATACGCCACCCTGTCATGGCATAGGCCTTAGAGACGCCGTTGACTAAAATCGTCTTTTCAGGAAGATACTTGGCTATGGAATAATGATGTTTATTGTCATAAATAAGTTTTTCATAGATCTCGTCTGAAATGACCCATATACTCCGCTCACGGCAGAATTTTGCCAATTCTTTGATAAACTTCTTGGTGTAAACAGCCCCGGTCGGATTGTTAGGCGTATTTAACAAAATCATCCTTGTCTTCGCCGTCACAGCCGCTTCTACGTCTTCCATCTGAGGTTCAAAATTATGTTCAGCATGACAGGGGACAATGACAGACTTGGCTTCGGCTGTTTTGATCTGTTCTGTGTAAGAAACCCAATAAGGAGAGAAGATGATCGCTTCGTCATCGGGATTCAAAAGCGTAAAAACAGCATTCCACAAAGCATGTTTTGCCCCTGCGGAGATCAAAATGTTTTTACGGGTATACCCTCTCAGCCCATTGTCTCTTTCCAGTTTTTTGATAATGGCATCTTTTAACTCAGAAATGCCGGATGCCGTTGTATAACGGGTCTTCCCGTTATTCAAGGCTTCAATGGCTGCATTTTTGATGTACTCAGGGGTGTCAAAGTCCGGCTCTCCCGCTCCGAAAGAAAGGACTTTAACGCCCATGGCTTTAAGTTCGTTGACCCGTTGTGTAACTTTTAGAGTCGGCGATTCAGCTAAGGATCCGACAATTTCAGAAAACGGCATAATAGATCATCTCCTCAATGACTGTTCAGCAAAGCCAAACAGACAGTATTCACAATATCATCCACACTGCATCCCCGGGACAAATCATTAAACGGCCGTTTCAACCCTTGGATGACAGGTCCCACGGCCTCGGCCCCGGCTAATCTCTGCACCAGTTTGTATCCGATGTTACCTGCTTCAAGTGACGGAAAAATCAAACAGTTGGCCCGGCCCGCCACAGGAGAATCCGGTGCTTTTTTCTTCCCCACAAAATCCACTAAAGCGGCATCAGCTTGTAATTCCCCGTCATACAAAAAGGAAACACCTCTCTTTTTAAGAAGACTGACAGCTTCAATAACCTTATCGGCTCTTTCATGAGAAGCACTTCCCTTGGTCGAAAAACTAAGTAAAGCGACTTTGGGTTCAACCCCCAAAAGGTTTTTTGTGGTTTCAGCAGAAGCGGCGGCAATATCGGCCAGCTGCTCTGCTGTGGGATCAGGGACTACGGCGCAATCTCCGAATACTAAAAGCCCGTTCTCACCATACACAGCATCCTTCATGGCCATGATAAAAACCGATGATACTGTTTTCATGCCCGGTTTCAGTCCGACACCCAGAATGGCCGCACGCAGCACATCTCCTGTTGTGTGACCGGCCCCGGCCACGGCTGCGTCCACATCACCCTCATTCAGAAGTAACGCTGCATAATACAAGGGGTCTTCAATAATTTTACAAGCCTCATCAAAGGTCATCCCCTTATGTTTTCTTTTTTCGTAAAAGACTTGCCCTAAATGTTCTCTTTTCTCATGGATGAACGGGTCGACGATCAGGATCCTTCCTTGATCAAGAGTTTCCTTTTTTATATGGGATACGATTTTTTTTTCACTGCCGATAAGGACGACTTTCTCTGCAAGCTTTTCGTCAGCGATGATTTGGGCGGCTTTCAGTGTCCTTATGTCCTCTGTCTCAGGTAAACAGATACGTCCCTTGACAGCGGCCGCGTCACGACGGATTCTTTTGATAAATTCCATTCTGATTTCCTTAATCCAAAAGGTGGACACAGAGTCCGCTTCGTAATTTCGGTTCAAACCATGTCGATTTGGGGGGCATGACTTTCCCGGCATCGGCGACATCCATAAGCTGATTGATCGATGTGGGATAAAGGGCAAAGGCTAAGACATAATCCCCGCTTTTAACACATTTTTCAAGCTCTTTCATGCCTCTTATACCCCCGACAAAGTCAATGCGGTCATCCTTGCGGGGATCCCCGATCCCAAGCACAGGAGAAAGCAGATTGTTTTGCAATATTGCCACGTCAAGGGAGGCAATAGGGTCATCGGCATCAAAAGTCCCCTTTTTCGCCTGAAGTGAATACCATTCGCCTTTAAAAAACATCGAAAACTCATGACAAACTGAAGGCTTGGCCGCCTCACCTGTCTCTTCTTTTTTCTTTACAGTAAAGAACTGATCAACAGCAGACATAAAAGTCTCCGGACTCAGTCCATTGAGATCTTTTAATACCCTATTATAGTCCATGATATACATCTGATCATGAGGAAAGATGACAGAAAGAAAGAAATTGTATTCTTCCTCTCCCGTATGTCCTGAATTTTCATCCTTTTTCATTTTTCTGACCCGTGTGGCCGCTGCAGAGCGGTGATGGCCGTCAGCTACATAGAGAACGGGGATCTGATCAAATTCATTTTGAATCTTTTTAATGGCGTCTTGATCGTCCACGGCCCAAAAGGTATGAATGACATCAATGCTGTCATGAGAAGTGAAACGGTAAACCGACGCATTGTGCTCCATATACGCGGCGATGAAGCTGTCCAGCGATTCGCGGGCTTGATATGTCAAAAAAACCGGCCCTGTATTGGCATTCAGGGCATAGACATGGCGTGTCCTGTCATCTTCTTTATCCTGGCGGGTAAACTCATGCTTCTTGATAATATCATTTTCATAATCATCGACTGAAGCAGCGGCGACCAGCCCGGTTTGGACATGTTCCCCCATCTGCTGTTTGTAAATGTAATAGCACGGAGCCGAATCCTGAATCATCCATTCCTTTTCCATAAAGGCCTTCAGGTTGGCGGCTGCTTTGGCATAGACGGCATCATCATAAAGGTGAATATCTTCCTGGAGGTCGACCTCAGGCTTTGTGATATGTAAAAATGAATATTCATTTCCCTTCACCATCTCCCTTGCTTCTTTGGAATTCAAAACATCATAAGGGGGAGATGCAATCCTTTCAACGAGATGCTTCTGGGGGCGAACCCCTTTAAAGGGCCTGACATTTGCCATAAGTACTCCTTTCATCTATAAAATAAACACCATAACATCGTCTAATGCGATGATATCCATAAGCTTACTTCTGTCAACGAAATTGATATTATTTCAGTGAAAAGTCACGTTTTTCTCTTATCTTTGACTTTAGTCTTGTGCTGAATAAAACGAAGAAGAATAAAAATGATCAAAGAAATATAAATCATAATAACAGAAATAGGTTTTGAATACTGCAGGCCAAAAGAGGTAAACCGCTCATAGATCATTACCGGAGCAGTCATCGGATGATAGGCCAAAATGACAACAGCGCCGAATTCGCTCAACCCCCGGGCCCACATCATGATCATCCCGGATAGAATATCGGAAAAGGCACAGGGCAAAACGACCTTCCAAAAGGATTGGAACCGTGATGCTCCCAGATTCCGGGCGACATATTCTAAATGGACATCGACTTTTTTGAATCCTTCTTTTGCGCTATTCACAAGATAAGAAAAACTGACAAAAAACATCCCCAGGATCACTCCGAAAACGGTGTCGACAAATTCGATTCCGAAAACAGCAAACATCTTACCAAACAAAAAACGGCTGCCGTAAATGCTCAGTAATGCGATCCCTGCCGCTGAATGGGGGAACATCACCGGGATATCCACAATGGCTTCGATAACCCCTTTTCCCCAGAACTCATGCCGTGCAAGAAGATAAGCCGTCGGGATCCCCAAAAGGAGGCCGAAAAGAGTCGCATATAGAGAGGCTTCCAAAGTAAAAAAAATAGACCTGACGATCTCTTTGTCTTGAAACACGTAGCTGATCAGTTCCGGAGAAAGAGAAACAAGCATATTGATGACAGGGGCAGCCACAAGAATAAGCAAAAGGACAAAAAGGATCTTGAAAATAGTGTTGAAAAATGAACTTTTCACAAACCGTATACTCCTACAGCATTTGATTTGAAAATCAAATAAACCGTTTGCCCCGGCTCCAGAGCCATTTGACGAAAAGAACGCTGTGTTAAAAGGGAAACAAGTGAAATCCCCGCATCAACATGTACTTTGACTCCCATGTTATGATGGATCACAGACCGGACATCTCCCTTGAGGCAATTCCGGGCACTTGTCTCCTGCATGGGTTTCAGGCTGAGAATAATGTCTTCCGGGGGAATATGGACAAGATACTCTTTTTTCGCCTCTAATCCCTCTTTATATAGACAAAAGTCTCCTTTACAAAGAAGGGAACGGCTCTTCTTATAGATCATACGAAAAAGGTTTTCTTTTCGGATAAGCTTTCCGATCTCAACGGAGGCCGGCCGGTTCACGACCTCTTCAACCGGCCCTATTTGCCGGAGTTCTCCATTCATCATCACGCCGATCTTATCAGAAAGGAAAAGAGCTTCTTCAATGTCATGAGTCACATGCAAAACAGTCAGCCCTTTTTCATGGCGAATACGCTGTATCTCCTGCATGATCTCCCATTTTGTTATAGCATCCAAAGCCGAAAGGGGTTCATCCAAAAGAAGTAAAGGGCGGCCAAGGACCAAAGCCCGGGCTAAAGCGACTCGCTGCTTTTCCCCTCCCGAGAGATGCTGAATGCTTCTTTCGAGGAGAGAGTCGATCTTTAAGAATCGGGCCGCGTCTTCGACTTTCTTTTCTCTTTCTTTTTTAGAAAGACGCATGATATGCAAAGAAAAAGCAATATTCTCAAAAACATTCTTATGAGGGAATAGATAAAGATTTTGATAAACGATTCCGACCGGACGCTTCTGCAAAGCTTCACGGTTCATCTCTTTGCCATTGATCATCAGGGTCCCATGTGCAGGAGTATTGATCCCCATGATCATTTCCAGAAGCATGGTCTTTCCCGAACCCGTGGGGCCTACCAAGTTCAGGTATTCCCCGGCTTTCAAATGAAAAGAAATATCTTTCAGTGTAAAGTCCCCTTTTTTTAGGGTAATGTGACCGAGTGTCAACATATCTGCTCCTATATGTTTATCCGTATATATCGATAATATCGGCATTCTGAACGGCTTTCAAGATATTTTATACAGAAAAGACACCCCGGAGCTGAAGACTCCGGGGTGTTGAGATCAATATTGAACGCGTACGGTAAAAGTGAAGCTTTTTTCCTGGTCGGGAGCCAGTTTAACCGGGAAGACGATTTCACGGGAATCACGGTCTGTGGGGTTGACCTCATATTGAGTCATTCTTTCCCTTGCAGAACGGTAATAGGTGACATAGACGGTCTCCCTTGTTTCTTTTCTGTTTTTCACTGTAACTTTATATTGGGTATCATGAGTATTTTTCTTTGGCGTCTCTCTTTTAAGGATTACCGTTTCTCCAATAATGTCAAAGGAATCTCCTATTTTAACGGTTATTTTTTCATTTCTCGGCGTGTGATCGACCTGATCATTCCCTACAAATTGAACATTCCCGGCTGTATCATTTTTGTATACAGAGAGGATGCCTGCAGGAAGAGCCATACCCATGCCGTTCTCTTTTGTGTTCATAAATTCGACAGTGACATTGACTTTTTTGTTATATTCTGCGACTTGGTACTTCAGTTTTTTTTCTGTTTTGATCTTAACAGGAGAAAAAAACGGGATCTCCTTTTTTTGGCGGGCTCCTATGGAGATGGGGCGCTCTACTGTGTAAAGATGATACTCCATCATCCCCTCTTCGCTGACAGCTGTATCGGACATAGCCATCTCTTCATACATCATCCCTTTTGCCCTGGAAACCGGAGCCTGCTGTGTCAGGCGTTGCACGTCTCCTGCCATCAGCTGTAATTTGACCTGGTCAAAGGCCTTACCTGAGTCATTAGACAAAGTGATCCAGGAATTCAGTATTCCTGAGGCTTCATTATCATCAAGGATCAGGTTATATTTTGAAAACCACCGCATTCCATTGAGCAGATAAGCCAGATTAAAGGAGTGGCGCCCTTCTACGGGGCTTTTCATCATCCAGGAAAGGGTAGGCCGGACCATGACTTCTCCTCCTTTTTCAAAGGAGTAACGGAAAATCTGATCTCCGCGAATCGAATGAAGCTCCCCCTTGATCTCGACTAAAACCGATGACCCGTCATAGCTGAGAAGAGTGCCCTGGAGTTCATCTCCCTGAACTGTCACCATTTTGATCGTCCGTCCCAACTGTTTTCTAAAGAGTTGGGATGTATTGACAAGGTCATAATCATAATTCTGTTCATAAATGACAATATTCTTGTTCTGAACAGGATAAATGGAAATTGATCCGGTATCCAGAGTTTCGGGAACTTCCGTAAGGGGGTAAGTGTGAACCCCTTTTTTCATATTGAACTTGATCTCTTCTCCATAGAGAGCATAGCCGCTGTTATAGACAGTGAGGTTTTTTGCATCCGTCGACGAAATCGCCAAGACAGCCAGCATCATCAGACATGTGATATACCTTTTCATACGGCCTCCTTATTATTACTCTCAAGTGTAGCATCTTCTTGTAAATCTTCAATGAATAAAAAAGACCCGGGTCTCCCCGGGCCGAAAGCTGGTGAGCGGATTTGAACCGCTGACCGACGGTTTACGAAACCGTTGCTCTACCCCTGAGCCACACCAGCTTACAAACGCTCCAATTCGACAGTAAAGTGCCGGAGGATGGGAGCCTCTTGAACGATTTTTAACCCTTTTTTCAAATGCTCCCTTCTTTCATAGACATTCCTTAAAGCTGCAGCAGTATAATCCATATGATTATTCGTATAGACACGGCGCGGTATTGCCAGACGGAGCAATTCAAGCTTGGGATAACGGTCTTTTCCGGTCTCCGGGTCCCGGTCTGCCAGCAAGGTCCCTATTTCGACCCCGCGTATACCGCCTTCGATGTAAAGCTCCACAGCCAGGAGCTGAGCCACATATTCAGATTGTGGAATATGAGGGAAAAAACGTTTGGCATCTACAAAGACAGCATGCCCGCCAAAAGGCTCCTGCACAGGAATGCCGTACTCTTTACATCGTTCTCCGAGAAAAGCGACTTGTCCGACGCGACTTTCCAGATAGTCATATTCAGTACTTTCGCGCAATCCTTGAGCCAAAGCACCTAAATCTCTTCCGGCCAGGCCGCCGTAAGTCAGATATCCTTCAAAGAGAATGCTGAAAACAGAGACTTTTTTCATCAATTCTTCGTTTCGGAATCCGACAAGCCCGCCGATGTTGGTAATACCGTCTTTTTTAGCACTCATTGTAAAGCCATCCACATACGAAAACATTTCCTTGACGATCTCTTTGATGCTTTTTTTCTCATATCCCTTTTCACGGATTTTAATGAAATAGGCATTCTCCGCAAAACGGGCCGCATCAAAGAAGAGAGGAATATTATATTTTCTGCACATGTGGGCCGTCTCTTTAATATTAGACATCGAAACAGGCTGCCCTCCGGCAGAATTACAGGTAACGGTCAAAATCACCAACGGAATATCATCTCTTTTATTTGCTTTTAAGACAGTTTCCAGTTTTTCCATATCGATGTTGCCTTTGAAAGGATGTTCTTTTGTGGTGTCAAAGGCCTCATCGATCGTGCAATCGACAGCTTTCGCCTTACGGAATTCAATATGTCCTTTAGTCGTATCAAAATGTGAATTCCCGGGAACAATATCACCGGCCTTGAGCATAGCCGAGAAGAGGACGTTTTCTGCCGCCCTTCCTTGATGTGTAGGAATAAACCGCTGAAACCCCAAGATCTCTTCGACGGATTGCTTTAGCTTGTAATAGGATCGGGCTCCGGCATAACTTTCATCTCCGACCATGATCTCAGCCCATTGTTTATCACTCATTGCATTCGTTCCTGAATCGGTCAATAAATCGATATAGACATAATCACTTTTAAGATTGAATAAATTGTACTTTGCTTTTTTTATCCATTCTTTACGCTCCTCAGGAGTGCTTTGCCGAATCATCTCGACAGTTTTTATCCTGAAGGGCTCGGCATAGGGTAATTTCATGCAGCCTCCTTTTGCAGGGTCATTATAGGGAATCAGTTCAGAAAAAGCAACCTTTTTTTAATACTTAAACCTGATTTTAAAGTCAATATTATATTTAAAATCCCCCTCCTGCTCTGCCGCTCCGGTCTGCAGTGAGAGGTTTTTATTAAAGTAATAGATAAAATCAAAACGCCTTGTGTCTCCGCTGAAAACGTCATCCTGATAACTGAGATAAAGATCCTGTCTGATATATTTTCCGATCTGAAGGTCTAAATAAGGATCCTCTGCTGTAAGAAAATTCCCGCGCACAGAAATATTATCTATCCATTGGCTGCGCCGCAAAGGAGAAAAGAGCATCTGCTGAAGATAGTCTGTAGCGAATTCGCCGATCTTCTGAGCGAAGACATCTTCTCCGGCCATATCATAAGCCGGGCGGCTGAAGGTCAAAAGAGAGATGATATCCGCTTCTGTCAATGTCGGGTCATCTGCGGACAACGAGACATTCGGATTCAAAATGTCTCCTGAGATGTTCAGCTCGATGCGGATCCTTTGTTTATAGAATACAGTTGTTTCGGCTTTGGCATCAATGGCAGGCAATACTTCAGGGGAGTTGGAAAATGAGACTGTTCCCTCTGTTATATTAAAGGGGACATTGATAAACTTCACAGTCCCTTTCACCGCTTCAATGGATCCCGAAAAAAAGACTTTATCCGTTTTTCTCTCTCTTTTATAATAAAAATCAGGCGCAATCTCAATATTTGTGAAATTGTTTCTGAGCCAGACGTTATTGGCTGCTGATATATGGACATTCATGTCCATTCCCTTCACTTCCTTGACGTCGCGAAGCGCGAACATCTCACTGAAATCGCCGCTCACCAGCCCGTTTTGCACCACGATATCCCCCGTCATGGATGTATAACCCTTCTCGATGCTTTGAAGACGGATATCTCCTTCTCCCGTTCCGCTGAAATACCAGAGATTGTTGATCATCGTATCCCGGAAACGGGCTCGAAAATCAAACATCAGGTCATAAATAAAATCATTGATCGTCCCTTTAAAAAAGACCTTCCCGCGCTCTCCCACTTCACCGTGAAAAGTATCGATGATAATACGGTTGTCCCGGACTTGAGCTTCTCCCCGGATATTATGGACAAAGGCATCTCCTAAACCGAAGATGATAAGTTGTGTGGCATCCAGAGAGACATCGGCATCAAGATGAAAACGTCCGTCATACCAAAAACGGACAGGACCTGAAAAAAAGCCTGATGTCACAGAAACATCAGGGGTTGCAAAATTGACCAGAAGAGCCGAGTGAACTCGTTCCAAATCCCCTCTGACATCAAAAGAATTTAAGGTAAACGGGTTTTTGTCTGTCCCCAGATAAAAGTCTCCTGAAAGCCTGTTTGTTTTCCCTGCGACATCAAAGCGGATCTCTTTTAAATGAAGTTCATTTTTAATTAACTGCCATCGTGCAAAAAAATCATCATATGACATCGTCTCAAAGTCAGAAAGCTGAAGTTCCACAGTGTCCGAAGATATCTGTATCTCGGAAGGCCCTTTTTCCTTCTTTTCTGTGGAGAAAAGGACCGCTCCCTTCATTTGAGGAACCAGCCGGAACAACTCATTGACTTCCGCAAGGTCGATCAGCCCTTTGATCCCTAAAGATGAGTTCTCCCAGGAGCGGTCAAAAGTAAAAGAGAATTCAGTTCGCGAAGAGCGATGACGGACAAAAAAAGACTTCACGTCCCAAAACATCTTCTCGGCAGAAAGACTGTCGAATCCGTATTCGACCTTTTGTCCTCTGATCTCGACAATGTTCTTCGTCGAGGCCGCTGTCCATTTCCCTTTTTCGCGCCTGGCAGTCACATCAACAGCCGCTGAAATGTCTTTTGTAAGAACAATATTTGAGTTTTTTAAACAAAAGACTTCCCATTTCCTGTCAATATCAATATCTCCCTTTCCTGAGAGAGACACTTTTCTGTCATTGTAATACAGTCCTGAATAATAAATGTTAGCCGTGATCCTTTCATCGACAGAAATGAAGAAATTCACGCTCTCTGCCTTAAAACGCTCCATATAGTCTAAATCATCGATCGTCGAATATCCCATAAAAGAAAATCCGGTTTCATCTTTGTTGACGGCTCCTTTGAAATGCACTGCGCCTCCCCATTGTTTTCGGGGAAAGATCCTTTTCAGAGAGACAGATTTCATTTCAACATCAAAATTGTAAAACTTCCGGGTGTAATCACCTTTAAGGGAGATATGCCCCTCCCGGCCAATATCAGCAGAGGCTTTTTCAATACGGAAATGGGCTCTGTCTTTAACGAAAACGACCTCGCCGTGGTCTATCTTCTCATCCTCCACAAGTCCGTTGAGTTGTTTTAACTTGACGGTTCCGTTAAAATCTTTAAACCGGTCTGATTTACCATTTAAGCTGATATTACCGCTCAATTTCGTCTTTAGAGGAAAATTTGAGCTTATTTCACTAAAATCCAATTGATTAAATTGAAAATCTCCGTCTATTCCCATCCGGGCTTTCAGCGATACATTAAGATTGCCCGTCAATGTCCCTTCTCCGGTTGTGGCATAAATCTGCGATAGCGAAATCTTCTCCGGAGTGATCCGGATTCCGTATTGTCCGTTTTGAACAGTGGCCCGTCCCAAATGGACATCTTCAAAATAGGCCTTTCCGGTAAAAAAGGGCTTTTTCAAACTCCCTTTTATCTCTCCCTGAACCCCCCCGCGTCCTGTAAGGCCGGGCATGATTCCGGTTAGATCAACATTTTCAAGGGAAAGCGATGAAATAATATTGCCTGACTTGATACGGCCGTCAAAAAAGGCCTGCCCTTCATTAAATAAACCGCGAAAAGCCAAAGTATAATCCGCTTTCTTTTCGGTTTGAGAAAACTGGCCGTTTTCAATGAGAAAACGGCTATTGAAATAAGACATATGCCCCGCAATGTTACGAAAAGAGATGAACATCCTCTCGCCCAGCTTGGCGCTGAGTACGGCATTTTCAACCTTAAGATAGTGATCCTGACGTGAAACATAGATGTTTTCCAGCCGCAAAGAGTAGATATCAAGTTTCTTCTGTTTTTTCTCTCTTTCATCTTCTTCCCTCACAAAAAAAGAAAGATCTTCTTCATAAAGGATCGCATCACTGATTTTTAGGCTTAAAAGCGACAAGCCGTCTCTTTTAAAAAAGGTCATCGGAGAGATGATGAGATCGATCTCTTTGATAAACGATCTTTCGCCGAGCATCAGCCCTCTGGCCTTGAAACGCAACGGAAAGACGTAGGCGAATTCAACTGTTTCCGTGCTCAATCCATACTGCTCCATAACAGGCGCCAATGTGTGTTTCAGCAAATAATCATCAACCCGGGCATATGAAACAAAAACAAAAAGGAAAAAAAGGATGCCGAGAGTGATCAGGACGTCTTTAGTCACAGAGAGAATGAACTGTTTCACTCAGAACACCTGCCCTAAAACAAAATGCCATAATCCTTCCTCCTTGAAGTCTCTCATCCCGTAATTGATACGGATGATAAGAAACGGAAGGACATATCGCAACCCTCCTCCGAAAGAATCTTCCCCGTTTTGGAGATCCAAAGAATTATGCTTGTCAGCCCCGGCAGCTACATCCCAAAACAATTCTCCCCAAAATGAACCGGATAATAAAAACCGATATTCCACATTCCCTAAAGCTGTCCTGTAAAAAGCATCCCCATATTCTTTGAAGGCATAACCTCTCAGGTCATAAGCTCCACCCAGAGAAAAGAGCTCATCATACGGGACAAGCAATTCCCCCCCCATGGGAGAGAGGGTTCTCAAAGCTCCGTGAAATGTCAGAATGTGATTATTCCGGGACAGATCCCAATAGAAAGCTCCTTCCCATTGGGTTTTGATATAATGAAAGTCCCCTTCCAAAAAACCGCCTGAGAAAAAACTTTTCCCTTTGAAAAAATATCCTGTTTCACGGGGATGGACTTTATTCGACAGATTATCCCTGTAATACTCGGCGATCAACCCGTTGGTAATCAACCATTCTTCTGTGGGGAGCATTCTCTCTTCACTATAGATCTCCGAATAATAATCAAGACGTTTTTCATATCCTCCCAAAATCTCTTGATTCCCGCTCAGTTCTTTGCGTCCTATGATTTTAAAAGAAAGCTGTGTTTTTTTTCCATTGTCCTGATTTTCTTTTGCCGCAGAATTGATGAAAGCCAGATCAAAACGCCGGTTTAAAACCCAGCCCATGGAATAATTCAAATCAAACGAGATCTTATGATTCATCGTTTCAAAGTCGATCTCATTGCTGTTCATAATACGAAAACGATGCATTTTATTGAAAACATTGTTATTTCCCCATTCAAGGCCTATTCTCCCCACTGCGGGAGATGTGTAGCCGAAGTCCAGGCCCACCCATTTAGCCTTACCCTCCTTGACGTCCACCAAAAGGGTCACTGTCTGTCCTGCATCGACAATAGAGATATTAATATCTTCAAAAACACCTAAAGAATAAATACGCTCCTGATAAAGGCGGATTTTATCAATGTTAAAAAGATCCCCTGAATGAAAAGGAGCTTCCCTTAAAACAAAACGAACCGGAATGCGGTCAAGCCCGGTACAGTAGATCTCGCCAAAATAAAAGCGCTGCCCTTTTTCCGCCACAATTTCCAAAGTGGTCTCGTAAGGCCCGATTTTTACTTTTTTTATAATAATATGAGGTTTGTAGTAGCCTTTTTTTTGATAATCTTCTGTCAGAAGAATCGTCAATGTCTGCTCAATACTCAAAGACCATCGTTGATGAAGAAATCGTTTTCTTAATTGTGATGCAATTTCATTTTCCGGAGAAAAAAGAAGCCCGGTTATGATCTCCGGCTTCCCTTCTTCGATAAAAAACTGAATGACAACACCATCAGGGACAGTTTCGTACTCGGCTGTGATCCGGGCATCGGGAAATCCGTTATCCCGGTAATACTTCTTCAGCCCGTCGACATCATCATAGAAAATATAGGGGAAAAAAGGAGTGTCAGGAAACATCTTCATGCGTTCACGGATACGCTCCACTTTAATCGCCTTGTTTCCTTGAATCTTGATCTCTTTGATAACCCCGTTTTCTCCCTGCATAGGAAGAAAGAAGAATAAAGAAAGGAAAATAAGGAGGGTAAACCGCTTTACACGGTTAAAGTTTTCCCCGCCTTTATACATTTTGTACAAGCGTATACTTTCTTGATTTCTCCGGACTTTTCAACAGTGACTTTCTGGAGATTAGGATTAAAAGTCCGTCTTGTCTTGTTATTAGAATGGCTGACAGCATTTCCTGTCATCGCTTTTTTCCCGCAAAAATGGCATACCCTGGACATAGTGATCAACTCCTTCTCAATGCGGGCTTATCATACCATCTCAATATGATATTGCAAGCCTTTTTTTATTGTATTGCTTTTTTTGCTTCATCCCATAACCGGTTCATTTCATTCAGCGATAATTGGGAAAACACGGCCCCTTCTCGGGCGGCTTTCTCTCTGATATAGGAAAAACGAACCGAAAACTTATCGTTTGTCATGGCCAAACATTCAGAAGGAGTATGAGGGATAAAGCGCGAAAGTTTAATAACGGAGAAGAGAAGATCTCCGAATTCTTCAGCAATACTCTCCCTTTGCCCCTGTTCAAACTCAATGTGAAGCTCTTCCACTTCTTCCCTTATCTTATCCAGCACACCCGTGACATCAGGCCAGTCAAAACCGGTTTTGCAGGCTGTTTTCTGAATAGACCGGGAACGTTCCCATTCCCGGCCCATGCCGTGTTGTCCGTCGTTCATATCAGAGCTCGATTTCCTCTCCCGGTTTGACATACAGCCCTTCCATGCCCCTGTCATTGATCTTTTTAACAAAATCCTCCGGGGAGGCTTCAATGACTTCAAAGGTATTGTAATGGATAGGGATGACATGTTTCGGACGTATCATCTCCGCCGCTTTTACAGCGTCGTCGACGTCCATTGTGAAATTACCCCCGATGGGAAGAAAAGCATAATCTATCGAATAATCTTCCAACAGTTTCATGTCAAGGGTCAGAGCCGTATCTCCTGCATAATAGAAGCGTTTCCCCTCTGTTTCCCATAAAAAGCCGCAGGGATGTCCTAAATAATGTATTTCATGTTTGGTAATATGCCCGCTGCCGTGAATCGCGTTGACAAGTTTTACCCATCCGAAAGGAAAACGGAATTTCCCTCCGATATGCATAGGGTGTGTAAGAACATCCTGCCAACTGCACCAAATAGCCAATTCATATGGAGCGATAATCGTCGCTCCGTTTCTCTTGGCAAAATCAACAGCATCTCCCACATGATCACCGTGGCCGTGAGAGATAAAAATATAATCAGGAGAAAAATCATAATGCTTGCCTTTTACCCAGGGGTTCCCTGTGATAAAGGGGTCGATCAATATCTTTGTCTCACCTTCAAAATAAAGGGCTGAGTGGCCCACATACATTATTTTCATTATCCACCACCTCCTAAAATACCTCGTCCAACCCTGTGTATATAAACTGGGTCCTTACCGGCCTCTCATCAAGCAAAGAATCCACAAAAGCGCTGACGGAGATCTCATCTCGTCTCACACCCATAAAAGAGCCCTCACGAAGTCTTTCCCAGAATGACTGAGTCTCAGGATAAATAACGATTTGAGCCTTTTCAATACCTAATTCTTGCTGCATACCGTAAACAGCCTCCTGCAGTCCGCCTATTTCATCGGCCAATCCCATGGAGACGAACTCATCACCTAAATAGATCTTTCCTTGAGCCAACTCTTCCACACGTTCCATAGATAAACCGCGCCCTTCTGCGACCCGGGTTTTAAATTCTATATATGTTTTCTCCATGCTCTGTTTCATGCGTTGTATTTCATCCGGAGTGACCTCTTTAAAAGGATTACCAAAACCGGAATACCGTCCGGCTGCAATGACCTGATAGTCCAGTCCAAGTTTTTTCTCTGTCAGTTCTTTTAAATTGGGCAGCATGGCGACGACCCCGATGGAACCGACGATAGAAGAAGAATCCACATAGATCTTGTGGGCAGGAGCAGAAATATAATACCCGCCTGAGGCCCCTACACCGCCGATGGAGACATAGACGGGTTTTGAACGGGCGGCCTCTTCCAGAGAAGCCCACATGATATCACTGGCCAAAGCACTGCCGCCGGGGCTGTCCACACGGACAATGATCCCTTTGATATCATCACGCTTGCCGGCCTTACCGACCATATCCGTAAACGTCTCTTCCCCGAGAGTTTGTGCTCCTCCTGTCAAAGGGTTGTAAGAATTTTTGCTTTTCCCCATGACAATCGTCCCCTGGGCATAGATCAGAGCGATCTTGTCCCGCGCCATGGGCAGCCTGTTTTTAAGTGCATAATCTTTCAGCGAAACGAATTTTTCCTTGTCCAGGCCGGTCGCAGCTAAAAATTCGCTTTCATACCCCACATGATCGACAAGATTAAACTCTAAAGCCTTTTGGGGAGTAATGAGAAAATAATCTCCATTTAAAATCTTTTGTTCAAAAGTGTTCCTATCCATTTTTCGCGCTTCGGCGTATTCTCTGATAAACCTGTGAAATGCCCCTTTGACAATAGACTCCAAATTACTGCGCAATTCGGGCGACATCCGCTGCTGAGTGAAATTTTCTCCGGTGCCTTTATAATCTCCCATATGAATGACAGTAAAGCGAATCCCTAATTTATCCAGCATTCTTTTATAAAAAGGCATACTGTAATAGTAACCTCTCAAATCAATAAAGGAGGAGACCGAAGGTTGAATCCAGATTTCATCGGCTAAGGCCGCTGCCTGCAAAGAGCCGGTATCCAAATAATCATAATAGGCATAAACCTTTTTCCCTGTGTTTTTGATTACCCTGACAAGACGGTTGATCTCTTCGATTTGCCACCCGGGAACATTGCGGTATTGTATCAAAAGGGCTGAGACCTTCTCATCATCCTTTACACTCTTCAAAGATTCCATGAGGGAATAATAACCGGCTTCAGATCCTGACCAAAATCCCTGTTCCTGGTAGGGTAAAGGGCCTTGAAAATCCAACACAAGGGTTGAATTCTCTGTGACTTTAACCGCTTTAGGCCCGGACAAGTTCCCCATGAAGGAAGAAACAAGAATAACACCCAGAAACATCAGTCCGATGACGACAAGCAGAGCAATAAGGCACCCTTTATTTTTTTTCTTTTTATCTTTCATCGTGCCCTCACTTTTTTGTTTTATCCGGATACAGTGCTTCTTCAAACTCTTTCTGCATCTGTTTGACCTCTTCATAATAAGCTTGTACTCTCCTTTTCACACTGTCGATATCTTCAAGCATTATGGAAAGGTCTCTTGCCAGATATTCTAACCTGCTGTGAACCAGCATATCCCATTCATACTCATTTTTTTTCTTTTTCAGCATAAAACCTCCTGTCATTGATTATCAATGATTATAGAAAAAAGATGAATAGTGTCAAGGTTAAAAAAGGAGAACACACAGGGAAAAGGGGAGCGGGAAAAGACCCGCCCCCTGAACGGCCCTATTCGACAAGGGCATTAAGCTTTTTCAGGACATCATCAATATCCATACCATGCGCTTTCACTCCCTGCTCCAATGTCTCGAACTGAGCAGCAAAGCAGCCGATGCATCCTAAACCCATGCGGCCCAATTCGGCAGCGGCCTGAGGATATTGGCTGATAATGTCTTTAAGCGGCATCTCTTTCGTGATTTTTCCCATGATTCCTCCTTATTTTTTCATGATCGTCATGATCTCTTCAGGCTCTTTTGCAATGGACTTCGATAAATTCAGTGCCTGATTCCTTTTGATGACAATATCATCTTCTATTCGTATTCCTAATTTTTTCTCTTTGATATAAAGCCCCGGCTCAACCGTAATAACGGCATTCACAGAAAGGGGCTGTTGTCTGTTTAACCCCAAATCATGGGTATCAAGCCCCAGATAATGACTAACTCCATGATAATAATAGCGGCTGACATCTTCCGGTTTTTCTATCAGCTTATCTTTTTGAAGAGCGTCTTTCAGCGTCTCGATAACAATATCATTCAGCTCCCCGAGTTTTTTCCCGGGCTTGGCAGCATCAATGACCTTCTTATTGCAATCCAAGACCATCTTATAATACTTTAACTGCTCAGGAGTAAACTTCCCTGAGACGGGTATTGTCCGGCTGATATCGGCGGAATAAAGCCCGTATTCAGCTCCAACATCAAACAAAATCATCTCTCCCTCTTGCACAATTTTGTCGCATTCCACGTAATGGAGGACAACGGCGTTTTCTCCTGCGGCGACAATAGAATTGAAAGCAATGTCCCCCCCCTGACGCCTGAACTCATATTCCACCAACGCCCGGATCTGATATTCTGTCATCCCCGGTTTGATCTTCCGCCAAGTCTTATGCAAAGCCGTCTTCGTCATTTTGACGGCCTCTTTCAAAAACTTGATCTCAACAGGGCTCTTTTTCGTCCGCATTAATTTAAAGATATCCAATGCGTTTGATATACGCAGGTGAGGAAAGTTGTCACGCAGCACCTGAACATTTGCCATCACCGGAGATGACTTCGAAGATATCGACCACTGATAGGGATATGGAATCCAGGCTCTTTGACTTTGATTGAGCAAAGCGGCTGTAAGCCCGTCTGATTGAGAAAGATAATAGACTTCCTCAATCCCTGAAATCCGGGACGCTTCTTCTTTTCCCAACCGGTACCCTGCCCATTTCTCTTTATCAGGATCCTTCTCCTGTACAAAGAGGATCTCCCTGGCATCGCCTTTGGGCCCTTTCACAATCAGGAGAAGCCCTTCACTCTCTTTAACCCCGGTCAGATAATAATAATTACTGTCCTGCCGAAAAGGATAGACATTGTCCAAACCATTGCGTAAACGTTGTTCTGTCCCGGCATAGACGATCAGCATATCACCGGTTTCAAGATAATTCTTTGAAAGGTAACGCCTTCTTTTTTTCAATTCATCACTTGCCAAAGGTATTTCGCGTGCCATAACTCTCCTTCCTCAACAGGGAGCTTCTACGCCCCTATTATATATCATTGTACTAACATTACAATTCTTTTATTCAATGATCCTCACTTTTTCTGAAAGCGGGTCCACCTCTTTCAACTCACCGGAAAAATCAATGACATACAGTCTCATTTTTGAAGCCAGCACAAATCCCTCTCCAAATTCTTCATGATAGATTTTCATCCCTGTTTTCAATCGGATCCGGTCGCCGGAAGGCCGCTGAGCGCCGGGCCCGTCACGGAAAATGAATTTCTTTTTTACCGGCTCCATCTCTTTAAACTCATCGGGAATCTCATCCAGAAACCGGGAAGGTTTTGAAAAACCGCCTTCTTGTGAAAAAAAAGCAGCCGGCCCGCGATTAAAGAGATACGGCGACTGAGCCCATGTTAAAAAAACTCTTCTCCTCGCCCTTGTGATCCCCACATAAAAGAGACGTCTTTCCTCTTCAAGTTCCGGAAAACTTCCTAAAGAGTTTGCATGCGGGAGAATATTTTCTTCAAGGCCGGCAATAAAAACAGTATCAAACTCAAGCCCTTTTGCCTTATGCAAAGTCATGACGCTAACGGTATCGGAAACATCCCGCCCCATAAAATCGATATCCTGTATAAGCGTTACTTCGCTGAGATAATGAGCCAGGTCGGGAGATGTTGAAGCGTTTTCATACTCGTACATGTCATTCATCAACTCGACAACGTTATCCCATCGGTCTCTGGCATCTTCAAATTCAGCAGTAAGGTATTCCTGATAGCCGAGTTCCTGAAGAAGAAATTCAAGCCCTTTACCCAAACCCTCTTCATCGAAGGCTTTCCGTGTTGACGCGATAAGAGCGGCAAATGGCTTCAATGCCCGGAGAATGCGCGGAGAAAGGTCAGGATCCCCGCAAAGGGCCGAAAGAGATGTCTTGTCTCGTGTTATCTTTAATAAAAGAGTATCCAGGCTCTGTTTCCCTATCCCACGCTTGGGTGTGTTGATGATACGGGCCAAACTGACCAGATCTTTTTCATTGTTGATAACTTTCAAATAGGCCAAAATGTCCCTTACTTCTTTTCTATCGAAAAAACGCAGGGCGCCGATTATTTTATACGGCAGTTTCATCCCCCGGAGCCCTTTTTCAATTTCACGGGTAAAGGCGTTTGTCCGGACAAAAACAGCCATCTCTGATAGAGGATGTCCCTTTTCTCTCAATCTGAGGATCTCCATTGCAACGGTCAAACCTTCGTTTTCCAGGTCTCCCGCTTTGATCACACGGATCTTTTCTCCGCCTGATTGCTCAGTCCAGAGGGCTTTATCTTTCCGGTAACTGTTGTTTCGGATCACACAATTGGCCGCTTTCAGGATAACCGGCGTAGACCTGTAATTTTGTTCCAGTTTAATGATCTGCGTCCCCGGGAAAGTCTCTTCAAAACGGAAAATATTCTCAATGGAAGCACCCCGCCAACTGTAAATCGACTGATCCTCATCTCCGACAGCACAAATACCTTTTTTTCCCTCGCCAAGAATCCTTATAAAATCGAACTGGATCCTGTTGGTATCCTGATATTCGTCCACCAGGATATAGTTAAAGTAATTGTTGTAATATTCCTTTATCTCTTTATCACCGGATAAGATAGAAACTGTAAAACAAAGGATATTATCAAAGTCCACTGCATTAGCTTCTAAAAGCCGCTGTTCATACCGTTGTGATATCACTGTCAAAAAAGGGTCCTCACTCTCATCAGCACAATTTAGCCCGTCTTGTTTTGCCCGTGATATTATATTCAATGTTTGAGCCACTTCAGACCTTGTCATCGAAGCCCCCTCTTCTTTAGCCAGATCTTTAACCAGGGCTAGTTGATCATCACGGTCATAAATAATGAAATTGGGTTTCAGCCCGGCTTTTTCAGGGTATCTCCGGAGTATCCTTAAAGCAATAGAATGGAATGTCCCCACCCAGGCATTGTGAATATCAATCGAAGGGACCAAAGCGGAGATCCTCTCTTTCATTTCTCCCGCCGCTTTATTAGTAAACGTCACCGCCAATATTTTTGACGGGTAGACACCTTGTGAAATGAGCCATGCGATTTTATGTGTAATGACCCTTGTCTTTCCTGAGCCGGCACCGGCCAGGATCAGTAAAGGGGAATTGTTGTGAAGAACGGCTTGTTTTTGTGCTTCATTCAGGCTTTCTAATATCATATTCCTCCAGATTCGCTCTATTGTAATTCTTTTACTCCGGGAATCAATCGAAAATTTAGAATAATTTAAGACTTTTCATAACCGGGGTTGATCAGGGCCTCAATGGAGTCCCAAAAAGCGCGCCCTTCCCGAGACAGGTCAAAACTGTATTTTTTCATCTTCCATTGATGGACCATCAGTCTCAGCCCCCCCATAATCATTGTAAAAAGATGCTCCATAGCGATTTCAGGACGTATGACACCTTGGTCTTGTCCTTTTTTTATCAATGAATGTATAGCGTTTCTGTGCAGTTCCATCATATTTTTTTGCTGTGCTGCAAAAGAATCATCGTTCAACAATTCCTGGTTGAAAAGTACAAGAGCCAGGGCCGGTGTTTCAGCAAAGCTGTCACAGCGGTTGACAAAGAAAGCCCGTATTGCTCTGACAGGATGAGCAATCCCGGTTACAGCCTGCAGAGCTTTTTTGGCATCTTCTTCAAATAAGGCGGCAACACCTGACAAGATCTCTTTTTTTCCCTTAAAATGCTTGTAAAGAGCGGCATCGGTCACATGAAAACGCTTGGCGATCTCCTTCATCGTCACGGCCCCTAACCCTTTTTCAGCCATCAAACTTAGTGTTTCCCGGATAATGTCTTTTTGCCGCTGGCTTAAGTTCATTTTTTCTCCAAAGAATCAATATCAATTTTTGAAAGGAGATAAAAAAACAACAAAAAGACAAGGATTAAAAGCAAGTAGACAAGAAGAGCATCCCTTGCGGGAAGAGAAACGGCAAGAAGAGCAGATTCTCCCATAATAATCGAGAGGAAATAGCTGACAAGAAGGACGGCCGGTACAGGGAACCCGGCCGCTTTCAACCGAAAAGCGTAATGGTCCTTGCTCCCGTAAAAGGGTGAACGCCCTTTTGAAAGCCGCAGAACGGTGACTAAAATTGTTTCATATATGGGAAGCCAGAGAATAAGAAGGGGCGAGATGAGAGCCCATTTATGGGACAGGGTAAATGAACCCAAAATCGAATACCCTGCTAAAAGAAACCCTAAACTCAAACTTCCGGCATCGCCCATAAAGATCTTTGCCGGGGGAAAATTATGCACGAGAAATCCTGCCAGTGATGCTGTAAGAAAAAGAAGAAAGACATTATAGTCTCCGTTACTAAAAAAAAGAAAAAAGGCTGCAATAGCCGAAACCCCTCCGCAAAGGCCATCCATAATATCAATCAGATTAAAAGCATTGGTCACTCCTACAATCCAGAAAAGAGTCAAAAGAATATTCAGCCATAAAGGCAAAAAATAGATATCCAGCCTGATTCCCATGCAGATCAAAATAGAGGCGGCTGCAATTTGGATCAGAATTTTTGTCAAAGGAGTCAATTTTTTGATATCATCCAGGAGCCCCGTGAAAAAGATCAACAAACCGGTCATAAGGAGAACAAACTCCTGCTGCGGAATCCGATAAGAGGTAAACAGATGATAGGAAAAAAGTGTAATCAGAGCAGCAGATATGAAAGCAGCCCCTCCCAGATAAGGTGTTGCTTTCCCGTGTAATTTCACGTCACTGTCAGGTTTGTCCAAAACCTTAAACCGAAAAGCCAGCTTCCTGAACATTTGTGTCAACAGAAGAGAAAGAATGAAACTTCCTGCTAAAGCAAGGCTCAGACTCATCGCGTCGTCAGCTCCCTTAAGATCTCATGGGGGTCTGTGTTTCGAGGGCAGCCGTTGATCCTGAAGACAGTCTCCTGCCCGCCCCCTTTTCCCCCAAAACGTTTAATGAGAGATTGCCCTTTCTTTTTTAATGTGATCTCTCCGTCAGAATAGAGACAAAGGAAACCGATCATCGGTTGAAAAAGCACACAGACTTTAGCACCGTCTTCGATCAGCCTTTTCCCCACATCACAGAGGAAATCTGCATCCCCGTCTTCCACAATAGCAGCCACGGCATCGGAACTTTCGCGAAGAGAATCAGCCCACAAACGGACAATTGTTTTTTCTAAACGTTTTTTTTCTTTATCAGCATTTGCTTTTTCCTCTTTTAAACGCAGTACGCCGCCCGGGCATTGGTCTTCAGGCAAACTTAATTCTTTTTTTATTTGTTCCAGAATTTGCCAAGATTTTCGGGCCTGTTCCAAGGCCCTCTTTCCATAAAGAAAATAAAGCCGTAAAGACGATTTTTTTATCTTCTCCCCTTTAATGACCTTAAAATAATTCAATTCCGCCGTATTCTCCACATGCATCCCTCCGCACATGGAAAGGTCTGCATCCCCTATTCTGACTAAACGGATCTCCTTCTCCATCGCCCCTTCCTTGCGGACGGGGTATCGGGACAGGTCCGTTGAAGGAATCCAAAATGACTCGACGTTTATATGCTCCCTGATCAAGCGGTTGATCTCCTCTTCTACAAGCTGTTCTTTTTCTTTTTCCCAGATCTCCAAGGGAATATCAATAGTCACGTTTTCATCTGAAAGATGAAAACCGATTGTCTCCCATCCCCATTTCTTCAAAAGAAAAGCGGAAAGAAGATGCTGTCCGGTATGTTGTTGCATAAAGTCGTAGCGTCTTATTCCATCGATCTTTCCGCGGACACTGCCGTGTCCCACAGAAGAGCCGGCCACGTGAATAATGTCATTGCCTCGTAAAAAAACCCGTTTGACAAAAGTGTCATTGAGAAACCCCCGGTCCGAAGGTTGGCCGCCTCCTTCCGGATAAAACCAGCTCTTATCCAAAAGAATAAAAGTCTCCCCCTTCTCTTCCCATTCCCGCATAACGCGAGCTTTAAAATCATAGACATGGGGCTCATCATGACAGGGCAGCCGGATCATTTATCCTCCGATTATTCCGAATTGCCGGGAAAAAAGAACCAGTAATTTCCCGATCAGTGTCGTCTCCATTATTTTTTCCGCTGTCACAATGTCAAAGTGAAGCAGAAGAAGTAAAATAAACTCTAAGATAACTAACCCTTTAAGAATTCCAAAAAAGGCTCCCATGGTCCGGTCGACAGTCTTTACACTGCTGTCACCGCTGATAGCTTTTCTTATCATTGAAAAGAAAAGAAGAGACAAAACAAAGGCTGCAAAAAAAGCCAGGGCATAAGATAGAAACTCTTTGGCGACACTGTTCGCCATGGGTTTAAAAACATGATTGGCAGGAATATAATAAAACTCTTTTGCGGCCCAGTAGGCGATAAAAAGGCTGGCGAGTTGAAACACTTCCATAAAAAACCCTTTTTTCATGGAAAAGAGCACTGAGATCAAAAGAAAGACAATGAGAAGAACATCCATTCTTTCCCTTTCATCTCTTTACAAACATCAGCCATAACCCTAAAAGGTAGAGAGCCAGAATAAAGAAGGTCTCCATATGGACCTTCATCCGTTTCCCTGAAGGTTTTTTTCTCATAATGCCGAACATCATCAATGTTACTAAAAGAATCGAGAAAAGGGCCGGAATGATCTGATTGCCTTCAGGATCGGCAAAGACACTTTCTCTACGGTAAAGAATATCAGCAATAAAAATAATACCAAGGTTGAACATGTTGGATCCCAAAATATTGCCGACGATCATGTCATAAGCCCCCAGCTTCGCCGATGAAAGAGAAGTGATGACTTCGGGCAATGAAGTCATGGCGGCCAAAAGGAGCCCTCCCACAAAGGTGCGCCCCAACCCCGAAACCGTTGCGATCTCATCGGCCAGTATTGTGGCATAATATCCTGTCACCACAATAACCGCTCCTAAAATGAAGAACATAAGAAGGGCCGCCGAAAGCTTTTTAGCGGCATAATTTTGAGGAGCGCCGGCTTCTTGTGGCACGATATTTTTATACCCTGCGTACATGGCTCCGACATAAAGGGCCCCGATGGCCATGGAGAAAATGCTGATATCCCACACCGTCAGATCGAAGCCCAGCATGGCAAATACGGCGGACATCGTCGCTAATATCATAAAACCGATATAGGTCACATTTTCTTTGGATATGGAATAGAGGAATGGTTTTCGGATGATCAGGATCTCCAGAAAAGCGATAATAAAGACGTTGAACATGTTACTGCCCAAGACGTTTCCCAAGGAGAGTTCCGGAGCCTGCCGGACGACAATGGCGCTGATACTTGTAATCAGTTCAGGAAGAGATGTCACCGCAGAAAGGAGGATCAAACCGATAAAGCCGCGACCTAATTTTGTTTTTTCGGCAATAATATCGGCATAAACGGAAAGATACCACCCGGCAAAGACAATGATCAGGGCACTGAGGGAAAAGTATAAATAAAGCATTCTCTTACCCCTTTCTAAAGAGGACGACCTTTTTCATCGCCGACAGTTTTTCCAAAGCAGCCTGATAACCCTTTTCGTAGAGATCATCTAACCTGTCCAATCCGTCATAATCGATCTTGTCTATTTTCGGCGCCACGACGACATCGCCTTCATCCCGTGGACAGTCTCGTTTTCGCCGCCTCCCTAAAAGATAGATGGAATGGGCCATGATCCGAAAAATCGTATCCGGATTTTCATCAAAATCATAAAAATGGTCTAATGAGACACCGATGACCCGGGTAGCTCCCATGGAGCGGCAAAGGGATACAGGGATATTTTCTACCAATCCGCCGTCCACAAAGGATTCTCCCCCGAGCTCCACAGGTTTAAAGACGACAGGAACGGCGCAGCTTGCGGCAATCGCCCGGGACAGCTCTCCTTCAGTCACATAATGATGACGCCCGCTGTTCAGATGAGTGGCTACGCATCCAAAAGGCTTCTCTAATCCTTCAAATGAATCGTGAGGGATGTATTCTTTGATTATCTCTTCCAGCTTTGTCAATGAAAAGAGTCCTTTTTTCGGAAGTGTAAACCGAAGAATATCTTTTGTCTTAATCCCCTCTGCTATTTCCCTGATCTCATCGGATGTATAACCTGCAGCCCAAAAAGCTCCGATGATGGAACCGACACTTGTCCCTGCAACAAGGCTTACGGGGATTTGTTTCTCTTCCAGAAGTTTCAAAACGCCGATATGAGCAAGCCCGTGAGCCGCTCCTCCGCTTAAGGCAAGTCCTATTCTTTTTTTTGATCGTAATGTAATTTTTTTCATCAGGAAAACAGAGCCTCCACAAATTTACGGGGGTCAAACATCTCTAGATGATGAACCCCTTCCCCCATTCCGATAAGTTTTACCGGTACATTATAAAGGGATTCCAGTGAAAAAACAATACCGCCTTTAGAGCTTCCATCGACTTTCGTCAATATAAGCCCGGTCAATTCCAGCGCGTCATGGAAGATCTCTGCTTGGCGTAGCGCATTCTGCCCTGTTGTCGCGTCTACGACTAAAAGGGTTTCAGCGGGCTTTGTGCCGCTCTTTTTTTCAATAATCCTTTTTATCTTCCCAATTTCATCCATCAGCCCTTTTTTGGTATGCATCCTCCCTGCGGTGTCGATTAAAAGGGCGTTATAGCCGTTCTGATCTGCCGAATCAATGGCTTCGTATACTAAAGCCGCCGGATCATGGCCTGGTGGTTTTGCTACGACATCCACTCCGATTTTCGTTCCCCATACTTGCATTTGAGCCGAGCCCGCAGCCCGAAAAGTATCTCCCGCGGCAATAAGCGGACGCATCCCCTCCTCTTTCAAACGAAGAGCGACTTTCGCCACAGTGGTCGTTTTTCCTACGCCGTTGACACCGACAAACAAAAGAACCGGCCTATCCTCCCCTTTAAGGTTTAGATAACGTCCGGAAGGGCTTAACAGTCCCAGAAGCGCATGATGGAAGGCTTCTTCTGGTGTTTGCCCGCTCCGTAGTTTCTGCCTTGCCGTCTCGATGACTTGAGCTACAGTTCGAAATCCTAAATCGGCCTCCAGAAGAAGCTCTTCGACTTCCTGGAAAAAGGTTTCATCCGGCAATCCCGGGCCTTTGATCTTTTGAATAAAAGCAGCGAAAACGCCCTTTCTTGTCTTTTCCAGTCCCTTTTCATACTTTTCGAAAATCGTTGCCATCAAGCCCCTTCCCGAAATTGAACAGACACGATTTTGCTGACTCCCGGTTCATCCATGGTCACGCCGTAAAGAGCATCGGCCATCTCCATGGTATATTTATTATGAGAGACAATAATGAATTGTGTTGTCTGGGTAAATTCGGAAAGCATATGGATAAAACGAGCGATATTTGCATCATCCAGGGGAGCGTCGATCTCATCCAGAACACAAAAAGGAGCCGGTTTCACTTTAAAGATAGAAAACAACAAGGCGATGGCTGAAAGAGCCTTCTCCCCTCCTGATAACAAGTCAATATTCTGAAGCCTTTTTCCCGGCGGTTTTACATTGACATCGATACCGGCTTCCAGGACATCATCGCTATCTTCCATGACCAAAGTGATGTCGGCTTTTCCCCCGTTGAAAAGAAGGGGGAAGATCTGCTTAAAATTCTCGCTGATCTTATAAAAAGTATCAAGAAATTTCTCTTTACTGATCTGGTCTATCTTGCCGATGGCTTCTTCCAGCTGCCCTTTAGCTGATTCAAGATCGCTTTTCTGAACAATGAGAAAATCGTAGCGTTCTTTCAACTCTGTGTATTCTTCAAGAGCAGAAAGATTGACATTTCCCAGGGACTTGATCTTCTGCTGAAGGGTCTTCACCCTCTCTTTTTCCTCTTCAAGGCCAAATTTATCGGGAGAAGGCGATACAATATTATTCAGGTCCATATCGTATTTTTCCCGGATATAAGCCTCATTATTCTCAATCCGGTCTCTGAGCCTGGCCATATCGACTTCGGCATCTCTTAAGATCTCCTGAACTTTCCGGAACTTCTCTTCCTGACTCCTCAACCGGGCCACAGCTGATGAAGCGGTTTCTTTAATCTGTTCAATAATACCTTTTTTTTCAACGATTATCTTTTCTTGATCGTCAATATGTGTAAGGTTTTCTGAAACGCCCCCTTTTGATTCCTCAATTAAGATTTTGTTTTCTTCGTTTTTTTTGTTATTTTCATTAATTTTTGCGTTATTCGCTTCCTGCCGTTTCGCGTTATCGATTAATTGATTTTTTATACGGGAAAAGTCTCTTTGTTTGTTCAATAGGTCAGCATTGATCTCTGAAAGCCGGGCCCGATGAGCCATCATTTCTCCCTGACGTTTTTCCTGTTCTTCCCGCAAACCGCGCAGAGATTCCTGCAGTTTGAGTTTGACATTCTCTTCTGTCTCCCCGGCCTGAGTCGACTGGGAGTACAGTCCCTGAAGCCGTACTTTTTCACTTTGAAGTTCTTCGATCTCCCTGCCAAGAAGTTCAATTTCCTTCTTATTTGTCGCCGTTTCTGTTTCATTTCGATGCAATTCTCTTGTAAGAAAATCGATTTCACCGGCAATCCGGTTGATCTCATTTTCTACAGCCCGTCTGGCAACACTGATTTTCTCTTTTCGGGTTTCAGCTGCATTCTTTTTCTCTTTTTCTTTTTCAATGCTTCCCGATGCAGCCGTGACTTGCTTTTCCAAAGAAGCTATCTCTTTTTTATACTCGTTTTGCAATGTCTTTCGGCTTACGATTCCGGGGCCCTGATGATTGACATCAGCATAAGAGATCAGCCCGTCGGCGAAAAAAACCGTCCCGTCAGGATCAATATAATGCAGCTCTTTTTTTTCCGAGAGAGGGCTTTGCCCGGCTTGAAGCGGAATAACTTTCCCCAGAGTGTGTCTGAGAAAGGCGTCGACGTGAGGATGAGAGGCTTGGCATTTCTCATACAATGACCCTGGCTCAACGGCTGCATCATGTTCAGCAGATGAGACAAAATAGAAACCTTCGCCTTTACCGCGGCCGGACAGAAATGCTTTCAGCCTGTCCAGGGATTGCGAGTCCCCGATCAGCGCCTGTCCCTTTTCAGAAAGAATGCGGTCCACAAGTGGCTCAAAGCCTTTTTTTACCTTAATGTAATCAGCCAAAATCGTTTGAACACGGAATTCATCTTTATTTTCAAGGATAGCTTTTGTCCCTTCCTGATATCCTTCGCGCTTTCTTTCAAGAAAATCCAATCCTTCTAACTTCGCCTTTAATGTTTGGAGTTCATTTTTCATCTCCCGGCAAGACTTTTCAGCAGCCTCGAGAGTCTGGTTTAACTGTTCAAGGTTTTTCTCTTCCTCTTCCTGGCGGCAGATCAGATCTTTCTGCTGTTCTTCTTTCTCCTGTAATTCCTTTTCTTTTAACGACCGTGATTGTCCCACATCTTCCGTCTCTTTATCTAATTGCAGGTTTTTCCCTTCCAGTCTCTGGATCCGTATTTGTATATTGTTGAGATCCGCCTCAATGGCGCTTATTCTTCCCTTAATATTCGATTGATCGCGCATGTTTTCCAAAAGGCCTGCGACTTTTTCCTGATGTTCTTCTTCTTTACGAGCGATTTCCGAGCGCAGTACATCCAATGATTCTTCATCAGCGATGACCTGCTCTTCAGCGCCGGTCTTTTCCATATCCAGACGCCTCAATTCTCTTTTCAGATCCTCGATCCGGCGTGATGCGATATGATTCTCTGTTTCAATATTTTGATTATCTTTATTGAGTTCGTCATTTTGTTGCTCATTGAATTCGATCTCTCTTTCAAGCCTTTCAATCGTGTTTTTCAAGCGTTCTAAAGCCATTTTAGATTCATAAAGGGCCGATTCTTTGCGGCTTCGCTCTTCCTCTTCCTGCATGAGTTGATATTGAAGGGACTCGTTATCCGCCGAAAGCTTATTCATCTCAACCATCAAAGAAGAATTATCCGCTTTTATCTTCTTTAGTTCTTTTTCCTTTTGCTTCTTTTCATTTGTATCATTTATATGCTGATAAGCATAAAGCGCTGTCTCCCGTTCTTTCAGTTCAGTGTAGATCTCCTTATACTGCCTGGCTTTTTCAACCTGCCGCTCTAAAGTCTTTAATTGACGCTCGACCTCAAAGAAAATATCTTTGAGGCGGTTCAAGTTTTCCCTCGTCGTATCAAGCTTTCGCGTGGTCTCTTTTTTCCGGACCCGGTATTTCATGATCCCGGCAGCCTCTTCAAAAATAGCGCGCCGTTCTTCGGCTTTCGTTGAAAGAATCTGAGAAATCATCCCCTGTTCAATGAACGAGTACGCGCTCATCCCGATTCCGGTGTCTGTGATCATCTCCTGGACATCACGCATGCGCACTTTTTGTTTATTTATATAGTACTCTGAATCTCCGTCTGAAAAGAGTTTCCTTGAAATAGAGACTTCATTATACTCACTGGGAAGCAGATGCTTTTCATTGTCCAGGACGACATGGACTTCTGAAAGGTTTAAGGGCTTTCTGTCAGAGGTCCCGCTGAAAATAACATCCTGCATACGTCCTCCGCGAAGCTTTTTTGCACTTTGCTCGCCGAAAACCCATCGCAAGGCGTCGGTGATATTGCTTTTTCCGCAGCCGTTAGGGCCGACAATACAGGTCATGCCCGGAGTAAAAGTGATTTTGACTTTATCGGGAAAGGACTTGAATCCAAGAAGCGAGATCTCTTTTAAGAACATATCAGCCCCAGCATCCGGCCTTAAACTTATTTTCCAATTCCGCTTTGATCATCTGTGTCATCTCAACGGTGTTCTTGAATAAAGTGTCAAAGATGACGCTGTGATCTTCTTCAAAAATATTCTCTAATTCATAGGAGATCTCATTCAACTTGGCCAGGACATTGACCAGAGTCTCATTTTCGGGGAGGCTATGTTCGATCTTCCGGCACTCTTCTTCGCCCAGAGAGAGCATAGCTTCTTGCCCGGCATGACAATAAGGACAATTCTCGGGAAGTTCACTCATCCAGTGAACATATCCGCAACGTGAACATTTATACATCATCTTTGCCTCCGTTATCTGTTTTCAGGGAAATACTCCCCCATTTTTATAGCCAGGATTCTTCCGATATAGATAAAAGGCGTATCAATAATTGCTACAATGAGCTTAAGCAGATAAGTCGTAATGATGATTTGGATCAACTGAGAAAAGGGCAGGGTCCCGGCGAAAGCCATCAATGTAAATATCAGCGAATCTAAAAGTTGAGAAATCAATGTTGAAAGATTATTGCGAAGCCAAAGATGTCTCCCCCCTGTTTTTTCTTTCCAGAAGTGAAAGGCCCAGATATCGTGATACTGGCTGATGAGATAGGCAATCAGCGATGCAATGGCAATACGCGGCATAAGGGAAAAGATCGCCTTAATATGAGGATGCATGACATCAAAGGAAGAAGGAGTAAAGAAAATAGCAAAGTTCATGACAACCGTCATAATAAAAAGAGCGGCAAATCCCTGAACCATTCCTTTTTGAGCGACTTTTTTGCCGTAAATCTCTGAAAGCATGTCTGTCGCCCAGAAGATCCCTCCATACAAAAGATTACCCAAAGTGGCTGTCATTCCGAAAATATCGATAAATTTGACTACCTGTATATTGCACAAGATAATGTTCATGACGATAATTGCCAGCAAGCCTTCTTTTTTAAACAAGCGGAATAATATGATACTGATCCCAAAATCAAGAAAAATAAACAAAATCCATAATAATTCATTACTCATAGTTCACTCCATTTTCCTGTTGATTATACGAAATCCCGGACGATTGTAAAGAGATAATGGAATCAATTTCATGAAGGGCGGAAATCAGCATACTCCACCGCCCGGCATGGAATAAAACCCTGTCCTTTTACAGAAACAACTCCCGTGGAACATAATATCACACCGTACAAACAGGAGCTATAATAATCTGCAAACCGCGCAATCTCTTTCATGGTGATATTTCCCGCCGGTCATAGCAAAAGACAGTGCTCATATTCCTTCTTCGGCCTGATCCCTTGTGTTGTCCGTCGAAAACCGGCTTTATCAAAAGTCTCACAGACGATCCAATAGAGAAAAAATGTGTTTCGGGTTCCTGAAAAAGAGGGAAACATATCCTTTTTGTCATGGGCCTAGAAGGGTTCAAACCGGTTGATATCCCAATAAAATTGCTTTGCCTCTTCCTGGATTTTCAAGACAGTCTCATAATGCTCTTTTTCCCATTGTTCCATTGATGCAAAAAATCTTTTTAAAACAGGCTCATGAGCTTCTTCTTTTTTTCGCCTATAAAAATCAACAGATTTGATTTCAAGCAAAGCCGCTGTGGACATTGCGCTGAACAGGATCTGGTCTTTTGCTATGCGTTTCAAAAAATCATCACTTATGACGGGACTGTATGGTTTTTCTCCCTCGGCCTTTTCAATTCCCTGCCAACCGCTCATATCCCGTTCATCGATTTTTTTATACAAGTCAAGAAGATAATTGTAATGGGATTTTTCTTCTTCGGCCCGTTGGACAAAAAAATCTTTTACTTCGCCGTCAGCTTTTTTTGAAGCCGTCTCATAGAGGACGACACTGTCCATCTCTGCCATTAACCCCTCTTGTAAAGCATTCTTTAAAGAATCATGATTCATAAAGCCTCCTTTCATCTGGCTCTTTTAATTTATCACCGCATAAAGGAAATGCAATATGCTTTCACATGCGCTCCACAGTCTTAATACCCAAAAGCCTCAGGCCGACTTTCAGGACTTCTGCCGTTTTTACCGAGAGCTGAAGCCGTGATAAGGCCGTTGGCTCGTCCTCTTTGAGGACAGGAAGAGAATTATAAAAGGTGTTATATTTTTGAGCGATATCAAAAAGCTGTTCGGCAACGATATTGGGCCTGTAGGCCTCGGCCGCTTTGTGCACACTGTAAGGAAATTGTAAAAGGGAAATAGCCAAAGTCCGTTCTGTCTCATTGACTATGTCAAGAACATTCCCCTCAGGCAAGAGGAGTCCGCTTTCTTCGGCCTTCCGTCTCAAAGACTGAATACGGGCATAGGTGTACTGAAGGTAAGGTGCGGTATTACCTTCAAACGAAAGCATCTTATCCCAATCAAAAATAACATTACTCGTTCGGTTCTGGCTTAAATCAGCATATTTTACAGCGCCTATCCCGACAACACGAGCCACTTCTTTTTTGTCCGTATCATTCAAGTCGGGATTTTTTTCATCGACGACCTGCCGGGCCCTTGTAACCGCTTCAGAGATCAAATCCTTTAACTTAATGACATTCCCTTTTCGTGTGGAAAAATGGCCGTCTTTCAATCCCATCAGCCCGAAGGTGACATGGACCAGCTCAAAGTCCCAGCCAAGGCGCATTGCGATTTTGAAGACTTGTTTAAAGTGGCTTTCCTGACGGGCATCTGTGACATACACCATGCGGTTGACTTCATACTGTCTCGCCCGGAAAGCAATACAGGCCAACTCCGATGTTGCATAAAGAAATGCACCGTCTTTTTTTTGAATAATACACGGATGAAGGTTCTCTTCCTCTTCAAAAAAAACGACAAGAGCTCCTTCACTCTCCCGTGCCACCTGTTTTTCTTTCAACTCCCTGATAATGTCCGGCATAAGCGGATGATAATGTGATTCCCCATACATGGTATCAAAGTGAATATCCAGCTCTTGATAAAGGCGGCTATATTCTTCTAAGGAAATCTGCACGAATTCCTCCCATAAGGCTAAATTATCCGGATCATGGTTTTGGAGCTTGACCAGCTCTTTTCGCGCAGCTTCCGGCAAACCGGGATCCTTTTCACTTTCCTGCTCGAACCTGATATAGATCTTTTCCAATTCTTCAACAGGATTCTTTTTATAAGCTTCAGGATCCAACCAGCGTCGGTAAGCGACGATTAATTTACCGAATTGTGTCCCCCAGTCCCCGAGATGGCTGTCAGCGATGACCTGATACCCGAGAAATTGAAATATTCTCTTTAAGCTGTCCCCGATGACAGTGCTTCGTAAATGGCCCACATGCATGGGTTTTGCGATATTGGGAGATGAGTAGTCGATGATAACGGCACCCTTATGCGATATCTCTTTTGCCGGGGCGATGCCATCGTAAACTTGTTCTTCCAGATACTCTTTTTTTAATGTCATGTTGATAAATCCCGGGCCGGCGACTTCCACTTTTTCAAAACACTTTTCTTTTGAAAGTTCATCTGTCAGGGCTGAAGCGATTTCTCTGGGATTTCGCTTTAATGCCCGGGCTGAACTCATGGCAAAATTTGACTGGTAATCCCCAAACAGGCTGTTATTGGTTTTTTGTATTCTGGCTTCCTGTGCGGCTTCTTTTCCAAATAATCGTACGGCCGCCGCACTGATCCGTTTTTCCAAATCTGTTTCAATCATAGCTGCTCCTATGTAAAGCTCTTGCTCCAGGCCATATAATCCTTCAAAGCGTCTTGCTCGATCTGTTGATGGATCTCTAAAACCGCATCCAGGCTTTCTAAAAAACAGTCTGCTAATTCAGGATAAAACATCTTACTCCGTTTACAATCCTCTAAAATACTCTCAATAAAATTTTTCCCTTTGCGAGGCCTGTACGCTCTGTCCTCCAGCATCGCACAGACAATATCAGAAATCGCAATGGCTTGGGCTTCCATTTTAAATTTCTCCCCCTCAATATGAAAAGGGTATCCTGTCCCGTCCATACGCTCATGATGAAAAGAGGCATACTCGTGAAGGTCTTCCATCTCCCCCATCTGTTTTATCAGAACATTGGAATAGAAAGGGTGAGTCTGCACAAGAGAGAGTTCGCGAGGATTAAGAGGGCCGTTCTTCTCAATGATCTCTCGGGGAAGGATCAGTTTTCCGATATCATGAAGCAGCCCTGCAATTTTAATTTTATAAATTCCTCTCTCATCCCACCCCAGTCTCCGTCCGCAGTATTCAGCGATAGAGGAGACTCCTGATGAATGGGCATAGGTATATTGGCTTCGAAAATCAACGGCATAAGCGGCAAAGCGGGCCACATTGATTGTTGATTCTTCATCCAGGTATCCTTCTTCACTACGGAATACCCGGGAAAGCCACTCCATAATGTTGGCGGATTTTAAAGCCTGCCAAAAGGTCATGTCTTCACTGAGCCGTAAAAAGGCCTTAACAAGTTCAGGCGCAAACATTTTCCCCTTTTGTTCTTCAATAAGCTTTTTATTCGGAGCAATCTGGTCAAAAAGATTTTTATGCCAATCGATGAGGACTTCAACACGGTCTGCCAGGTGAAGAACATCACTTAATTCAAAAGAAGGAGAATCCGAAAGTCTTGAAACTGTATTCCAGTATCTGTGATGATGTTCGACAACAGGCGCCATGGGAGCCAGTTTCGGAACGAAGTTCAACAGAGCTGCTCCCCGGGAAGCATGCTGCTGAGCTCCGTCATAATTAAAATGCAGCAATTCTTCTTTTTCCTTTTTTGTGATCACTCCGATATCATGAATCAAAGCGGCATAGGCGAGCTGATAGAGTTCCTTGACTTGAAGCCCGGTTTCTTTGCCCAAACGAAAGGCAATATAAGCCACACGGTGATGATGATCATAAAGTTCGTTCTCCACTAAATCCAAAGCTGAAGCCAAAGCTCCCAAGGTATCAAACAAATGCATTTTCATGACATCCCCTTTCCTCTCCTACTGTACCAAAAAAGGACTTCTTTTGCAATCAATCCTTCAGACAAAAGCGAAACGGGCCTAAAAGCAACCGGCTTTCCGAAGGGGCACCCTCTTTAATCGCCGGTTTGAATCTTCCTTCCCGAATACCCTTTAAGACGGCTTTGTCCAAACGGGGGAATCCACTGCTTTGTGTGATGACAGCCTCTAAAAGACGCCCCTCCGGGCTGATCAGGACTTCCGCCCAGACCTCACCCTCTTCATTATTCTTACGCGACAGGTATGGATAGTGAACATCGATCTCCAAAGCAGAGGCCGGAGATTCTTTTAAAGCCCTGTTTTCAAGCAGCAGGGCATCTTCCTGAACTGATCCTTTTTCGGACGCTTCCCGGTCCCGGAAAGAAGGATTCCTGTTTAAATTCTGCAGAGTGTCACTATCGTGTATTTTTTCAACCTTAAAACCTGTTATTTTTTCTTTTTGACTCCGGTATACGGCCCTTAGGGGTGTTCTTTTATCAAGCTCGCTGCCCCGTCCCTCCCGGGGCCCCGTCAATAACAGGATCCCGTGTACTAAAAGAGAAAAGAGAAGAAAGGGTAAGAAAGCGTTCTTCATACCATGCCCAATTCACCTGGGGGAAACTTCCAAAGCGACGTGTGAACATCCTTCGCTTTCCAGAAGATCCATGAGAGAGACAATGTGCTGAAAAGCGGTCTCTTTGTCAGCTGCAATCACGACAACAGGTGAATCAGAACGGCTGCGTATAAGCCTTGTTATCTCCTTTTCAGACAGTTTTTCACCGTTTCCCCGGGAAAAAAGCCCTTCTTTTGTGATTGTAAAACGGATTTCCTCCCCCTCGGCGCTTACCCCGCTTTGTGCTGCGGGCAGATCGATTTTTAAAATGCGGCTGTCAGAGACCTGGATCAACAAAAGAGAAAAGAAGATGAGAAGGATAAAAATCGTATCTAAAAGCGGAATTAAATTGACTTCCCCCTCTTTGTCCCGCTCATACTCTTCTCTGACATCCCATCGTTCCATATCTTTATTATACACCCGTTCTTTGGTGAATCCACCTTCAATAAAAGGAAAGGAGATCCCGTCCCTTTTCCCTGAGCCATCGCCGATGAAGGGAGTAATCAGCCATTTCTTTTCCCACAGCTGCCCAAAAGGCAGAAGAATGATCCGGAATCCTGAAATGGGTCAATTCATGAAGGATGACATAAGCGGAAACAATTTCAGGAGCCATGAGAAGGAGAGTGTTCAAAGTCACAGCTCTCTCAGAGGAGGCACTTCCCCAACGGGAACGCATTGGCCGGAATCTCCAGCGGTCAGCTTTCAGTCCTGTCTTCGACTCTGCTTCTTTGATCAGCTTTTCAAAATAACAAGGAGCTTCCTTTTTCAGGAACTCATTCCACAGTTTAAAAAAAGAATCGGCTCCGTCTTCGGATTTCATAATAATCTTTCCCCTCGTTTTATCAAGGGTAATCCCTTCATTATCCTGACTGTCAACTATTGATAACGTATATTTTTCTCCCTGATAGATGAGAGAAGCGTTATCGGCGGGAGAAAACCCTTTTCGGCAAAGAGCCAATATCTTCTCTTCCCGTGCTTCAAAAAAATCATTCAACGTTTTTTCCGGAATCCCGGAGGGGTAATAACAGATAAGAGTCCGGGCCCTGTTGTCCCACGCGACTCTGACTGACCGCCTTTTTCGCTGGGGGACGAGTTTCAGGGGAATCCGGTTCCACTCTCTCTGAATATGACGCATACAAAGACTATAATCAACTTGATGAGGGAATCAAGGTTTTATATTGCGCTGCCTGATTCTCTCCTTATAATGAAGGAAAGGAGGTCTCATGCATCCTGATATACAGCGCATACTTATTTCTGAAAAAGAACTGCATAAACGCGTAAAAGATATGGCTGCGGAAATCACGGCTTCCTTTTCGGGAAAGGACCTTCTTGTGATCGGAATCCTGAAAGGCTCTGTTATTTTTTTGGCCGATCTTGTCCGCCAACTTCCCCGCCCGGCCGCTTTTGATTTTATGAAAGTCTCTTCTTATGGACTGTCAACAGAATCTTCCGGATCTGTCTCTATCCTTTGTGACATCACCGAAAATATCTCCGGCCGTCATATCCTTCTTGCAGAGGACATTATTGATACAGGGCAGACATTAAGCCGGCTCATCCCGCTGCTCCGGCAAAGAAACCCGGCCTCTGTCAAGGTAGCAGCGCTTCTCGATAAACCGGAAAGGCGCACGGCGTCTCTTTCCGTTGATTTTACGGGATTCACCATCCCCGATGAATTCGTCGTCGGTTATGGATTGGATTATGCTGAACAATATCGGAATCTCCCCTATATCGGTGTTTTGAAACCATCAATATATCAGCGCTCTCTTTGACTCAAACGGATAAGATCCGGTAGAGCTCCCGGGCTTTGACTTCTATTCTCTTAAAGAGTTCATAAGTCTCTTCCCTGACAAAATACCGATTCCTCGGATACCGGGTATCATTATGAATAAACGGAGTGCCTGACTCTTTTCTGATTTGCGCCAAAAGTCTTTTCCCTTGATTATTAAAGGCCAGGATTCTTATATAGGGGTAATTTCTTTCTTTCATCAAAGAAAACTCTTTTTTCGTCAAACCTAAAAAGATGGCCAAAAAAGCTCTTTTTATTGCCGTGTGGGTATACCGTTTAGTCGCGACAGCCCTGATCAGTTCCTCATATGTCTCTGAAGAACCCGCCGCTCTGATCATGCGGTTTTCCAATCCTTCGATGACATCCCGATACTGATGTGTTTTCTCTAAATCTCTGAAAAGAGAATACTTCAACAGCGTGGTTAACCGTGAAAGCCCGAGCGGATAATTTTCATGCAGGCTCTCTCGGACATAGGAAGGGACAGCCTTTTTCCACGATGAATCATTTGCAAAAAGGGACTTCCTGATGCCCGTTGCGCTCATATAGGCACCACGGCTTTCTTCATGATACCCGGCCCCGCGCCTTAAGACCGTATGAAATCTGCATCGCTCTCCCAAAATCCTTTGCGCATGCTTAATGTATTCAATCCCCAAAATATTGTTCGGCGAACGGATAACATCCCCCAGTTCAGGCAATGTCTGCGTGATAAAACGTTCCCGGGCCCTTGGAAATGAATCACCATCTGAAAGAGATTCCCTTATAAAATCATAATATTGTTCTTCCTGTGCTGATAAAAGACGCGCTGTCTCTTCCAGAGGGCTGATCTTGCCCTTTTCACTCCCGAAAGAGAGAACAAGGGACCCCGGGATTTCATTCATCACACGCACAGCCCCTAAGGCAAAATAATCGGCAGAGGCTGTGGCAAAAGCTGTGGGGTTTCGAAGCACAAGGTCAGCCCCCGCCTCAATGGCCCATTGGGAACGTTTTTCTTCATTTAACAGAGCCGGTTCTCCCCGTTGCACAAAATTTCCGGAAAGAATAATAACAACATAATCAGGCCTTATCTCTTCCCGTGCTTTTTTTATCTGGTAGAGATGTCCCTTATGAAGCGGATTGTATTCTGCGATGATAACCAAAGTTTTTTTTTCCATTATTTCCGGGAACCTTTTTCTCTGCCTGCTGTTTTACTAATAGAACAGCGAAAGAAAAACCACCCAACCAACCTCCTTTCTTATCTACAGAACCGGCCTTTCATCCCCCCGAAAGGCCGGTTCTGTTATCATACCCTTTTTTTTTTCTGAAAACAATAAAAAGGCCGGCTTGTTTTTTTAATCCGGCCTTTTTATGCATGAGAAGACAATCATATTATAAGGGATTTGTTTTGTCATGCTCGGAAATATCGCTCACGACCGTGCTCCAAAAGGCAATGGCCTCCAGAGGATTTTCCCGTCGCAAAGCATTCATACGGTCCATAATGATCCCTGCGCTTTTTTCATCACACAGAATGATCATCATTAAGTTTTTTCCGGGCCAGACATGGTTGTTGAATCGAGGATCTGTAGAAAGCCCCCTCCCGTACAATTCAGGAATGATCGTGTAAGCTTTGACTCCCATTTTTTTCATCTCTGCGATGATCTCCTCGCCAAAGGTGTCAGCATAGATGATATGCAGGGCTTTTAACTTCATATGAGCTCACCTCTCTTTTTTGCTGTCTTGCGCTCGGCAATGTAATAAAGCGTCGGAACAAAAAGCAACGTCACCAAAGTTGAGAAAAAGAGACCTGAAATAACGGATAACCCTAGCGGGCGCCACGTCTCCGCTCCTTCTCCCCGGCTTAAAGCCAAAGGCAGCATTCCGAATATAGTGGTCAGCGCTGTCATCAAAACAGGCCGGAGGCGGCTTTGCCCGGCTTCCAATATGGCTTTCTCAATAGGATACTCTCTTTTCCGAAGAAGGTTCGTATAATCCACTAAGACAATAGCATTGTTTACAACGATCCCTACAAGAAGAATCAATCCGATAAAAACAATAATGCTCAAATTGATCCCAAACAAGGGTAACGTATAAAAGACTCCGCTGAAAGCAAAAGGAATGGAAAAGAGAATAACAAAAGGATCACGAAATGACTCAAACTGCCCGGCCATGACCAGATAAACCAGAAGTATTCCCCCTAACACAGCCAGGGCAAGATACTTAAAGGACTTTTGCTGATCTTCGAAGGTCCCTTTGAGGACAATGTCCACATTATCAGGGCACTCGACTTCACGGAGAGCACGGTTAACATCTAAAGCGATCTCTCCGAATGAGCGTCCATAGGTGGCAGCGGTCACATAAACGACACGTGACTGTGATTTTCTTTCAATATCCACAGGCCCCTGTTCGATCGATATCGAAGCGATACTGTCCAACGGGACAGACCTTCCCATAGGCGTTAATATGTTGGTTCCTTTAAGGCTTGCGATATCTTTTTTCAGATCATCTTTGATTCTTAGAAAAATATCATATTCATCGCCCCCTTCACGGTAACGGCTTGCAGTTATCCCGTAATACTGTGCTCTGAGCTGCTGCCCCACATCATAAGTCGTCAGTCCCAGATTAGAAAGATGAGCCCGGTTCAAAGCAACGGTAACTTCAGGTTTTCCCATCTCTCGGGAGATTGCAGTGTTCCGTACACCTTCTACCCGGGCGATTCTTTGTTTAACCTTTTCTGCGATATCATAGGTTAGATCCATATCATAGCCGTAGATCTCTATACTGATAGGATCCCCGGATGAAAAAGCCCCGGTCTCTTCAGAAGTCACACTCAGTTTTTCTATTCCCCTCACTTTTTCAACCTCTGAGCGCAGCTCTTCGGCGATGTCCATAGCACTGCGTTTCCGTTCTTCTACCGGGACGAGGGAAAACCCTACTTCAGCGATATGTAAGCCCTCTTCGGATCCCATGACGGCAGCTATTCCGCTTCCTGAAGAGCCTGTACTGACATAACGGCGTTTGATCTCAGGAACCTTTTCCTGAATAAGAGCATCAATTTCTGCCGCGATTGACATCGTCCTTTCATGGCTTGTTCCCAAGGGCATATGAGCCTTTACAGAGACGCGGCCGGAATCGCTTACAGGCATAAACTCTGTCCCCCCGAAAAGGCCGAAAACGGCCAGAGAAAGAACAAAAACTAAAATACCCAAAACAACCGTCATCTTGCGATGATGCAAAACCCAACGGAGAAGAGACAGATAAAAATCAGACATCTTGTTAAAACTTTCCTCGATCTTTTTCGCAATTCTCCCTTTCAGCTCTATGTTTTTCAAATAAACAGATGAGAGCATTGGAATAAGAAGCATCGCCGTGAAAAAAGAGCCTGCTAAAACAATCATTATTGAGAATCCAAGCTGCTTAAATAAAATCGTTGATATGTCATTGATGAAAAAGATCGGGACAAAGATGACAATCGTTGTCAATGTCGATGCCAGAATGGCAGAGCCCACTTCAGAGGCGCCGAACATCGCTGCCTCGCGCCGGCTGACACCGCGGCTTAAGTGGGAATAGATGTTTTCGAGCACAACAATACCGTTATCGACCACCATTCCTACGGCAATCGCCAATGCAGAGAGAGAGATGATGTTAATCGTATATCCGTTCACATACATCAGGATAAACGCCACAATAAGCGAAACAGGGATCATCAAAGAAATAATAAAGCTCCCTCTTATATTGCGAAGAAAAAGAAGCACAATAAGGACGACAAAGATCCCCCCGGCCAGCAGCGTTTCCGACAAATTGGAAATGGAATCTGTAATGTACTCTGATGTATCCATAACGACATCGATCTCTGTGTCAGCAGGCAGGCTCTTCTCAAGTTCAACGATTTTCTCCCGTATATTTTTGGCCACTTTCACCGTATTAGCATCAGATTGTTTCTGGATCACCATCATGAGAGCGTTTTTCCCATTGACTTTCATCGAATTGTTATCTTGAAAATAGTCATCGGAAAGAGTGGCGATATCTCTAATGCGGACTTTGCGTCCCCTAAGCTGAGCGACAACGATCTCTTCAATATCTTTTGGATCAGAAAACTCCCCGGCAACACGTAATACATAATTCCGCCGCTCATTGGTTATCTCTCCTGCCGGAGTATCCACATTCTGAGCCCCGATGATACCGGCTACGGCTTTGACATTTAATCCCAGATCATTCAATTTGTCTCTGTCGAAGTACACACGTATCTGCCGCTGCGGCCCGCCCATAAGCGATACATTTCCTACGCCGGGAATCCTTTTCAACGGGTCGACGATCTCTTCCTCGATTAATGTCCGTATGCCCTTATAGTTGTGTTCGGAGGTCACGGACATGAAAAGGACAGGCATCATGCTGATATCAAATTTAAAGACCCAGGGACGCTCCACCCCGTCGGGAAGATAACTCAAAACCATATCCAAAGCGCCCCGGATATCACTCAGCGCCGTATCCATATTCGTTCCCCAGTTAAACTGAAGCATAACCGCTGAAGTGTTTTCAGAAGACGTTGATGTCACCTCTTTAATATTTGGCACTGTTGAGACAGAACCTTCGATGATCTTGGTGATCTTCTCTTCGACATCCTCTGCCCCGGCTCCTTCATAGACAGTTACAATACTGGCCACGGGGTAGGTAATATCAGGGAAAAGGTCAATATTCAACATGGAAAAGGAGATCGAGCCCAGAACCAGGACAATGACAAAAATAACGAATGTCATGACCGGGCGGCGGACTGCGATTTCAGGTAATTTCATGCTCCCCCCTTATCGAATCCGGACCGTCATCCCGTCACGGATATATTTCTGTCCCACGATAATCAGGTCTTCTCCCGGAACCAGCCCTTCCAGGATTTCAAGATAGGTATTATCTTCGATACCTGTTTGGACTTGCCGCAATCGAGCTGTTCCGTCTTCGTGGACAAATACAAATTCATTATTGATAACGGCTTCTTCAGGGACAGCGACCCCTTCATGCTCATCCAAAATCAAAGTCACCTGCGCAAACATGCCCGAACGAAGTTTTAAACCGGGATTGGGGATTTGAAGCCTCAAATCCACCGTATGGGTCAGTGAGTCGGATACGGGAGAAATCATCGTGATCGTTCCCTTAAAGCCCTTTTCAGGATAAGCTTCAACACGTATCTCCACCGGCCTATTTCTTCTGAGCATAGGATAATACCGTTCCGGGACAGCTATTGTCGTCTCCATCGTGTTCATTTGAGAGACAAAAGCCACGGGGATTTGGCCCGGGAATATCATCTGTCCCTTATCACATGTCAATTGAGAAACTAATCCGCTGATGGGGCTTTTGATCAATGCCGGTTCATATTTCAAGCCGGTAATATCCCTGTCGATGCGAGCGATGACCTGGCCTTTTTCCACATACTGTCCTTCCCCCACATCGTAAGCGACAAATTTTCCATTGATCTTGGAATAGACAGTCACATCCTGAACACCTTTCAAGGTCCCGGTTGTTTTGTACATTTGCTTGACGAGTTTTTTTTGCACTTTTTGTATACTGACAAAGGGGGCATCAGACTCTGTCTTATCTGCAGAGCCTTTCTGACAACCCGTAGCGGCAAAAAGGGCAAAGAGCACGAAAACACACAGTATTTTATTTCTTTTCATAACTCCTCCTCTTGTTCCAAAATACCTGCTGATTTTTTGAGGTTCAGCCAGGACAGGTTTAAATCATAACGGGCTTTAATAGCCCCTGCTTTGGCATTGTTGTACCCGATTCGGGCCTGCATCAGTTCAAGAAGAGAGACCACTCCCTCCTGATACCCGGCTTTTGCCATTTCCAGGCTTTCCTCAGCCAATGAAAGATTGATTTTTTGAGCTTCCAGGCGTTCGGATGCTTCTCTGATACTTTCGATTTTCATACTGATATCAATTCCTGTTTTTTCAATAATATCCTGATAGGTGTCAGCCAGAATGTCCTGCTGTAAAGTGAGATTTTTGATACCGGCGGGACGTTTCAGGCCGTCTAAAAGCTTCCATTGAAGAGCTAAAGTGATATTATAAGATTCATCCCAATCCTGCTCCCACTCCTCTTTCTGCTGGCCGTATGTCCCTGACAAGATCAGAGAAGGCAGATACTGTCCTTTGGACATCGTTTTGGAATAGGTCAAAATATCTCTGTTTTTTTTGAGTATCTGAATATCAGGGTTATTTTTCAATGCCAGATCCATTATTATCTCTTTTCCGGGAAAGACGCTCTTTTCATCGACATCAAAATCGTGTGAAACAGTGAAGATAAAATCCTCGTCGGCTCCCAGAATATTCTTCAGGCTCATCATGGCTGTCTTGTACCCCGATTCGGCTTTCATGGCATCCGGCCGGGCATTGTTCAATTCAACGCGAGCCTGAAGAAGTTCGAGATTTGAAGCTTCTCCGTTGTCATACTGAATCTGCGCCATTTCTTTCTGCTCTTCAAGGATTTTCACTGTCTCTGCGGCCAGATCCTTCATCAGCCCTGCATAAATAACATTATAATAAGCCTCAGACACTGAATAGATCACATGCATCCGGGTTTTTCGGTATTCTTCGCGAGCGATTTCACGCTCCTTTAGTTTGGATTTCAACGTATAGAAGCGCGCTCCTCCCGTAAAAAGAGGAAGCTGCGCTGAAAGCGAATACTGATAATTGCTCAGCATATCCATTTCTAACTCCATTGTCGTCCCGCCGGGGCCCGGGAGAGTCATCGTCGATACAGATTCCTTTAATACTTTCACTCCGGAAACACTGACCGAAGGCAAAAAATTGCCATAGGCGGCAATGATATCGTTCTTTGCCTGCAGGATGACGCGTTCGCTGTTCTTTAATCCTGTATTGTGTTCTAAAGCATAGGCAACACACTCTTCCAGTGGCCACTCTTTTGCCTCAGACGTAAAGATAATGGCCATTAAAAGAATGGTGAAAATCATCGTTCTTTTCATAGATCCTCCTCTTTAGGGTCGCCTATGGCCCGTTTCATAAACTTTTTCATGATTTGATAAGCTTCTTCATCTGTAAGAGTCTCCTCTTCCATGGTTTTGTAATGGTCCATACCGTGAAAGATTCCCAACAACAAATAAGACACCAGTACAGCTTTTTTTTCGTCAGAAACATAACATTTTAATATTCCTGCGAGAAAAGAAATGCGTTTATTGTAGATATATAAAACTTTTTCAAGCAATTCACCATTATTTTGATAGATCAAGCCTATATTTTTATGAAAAAGAGAAGCGACTTTTTTGTTTCGATATGTTTTTTGCAAGCTTTCATCAAAGAGGACATCAAAAAGGGCATCCGATTCGTCTTTTTCCAGCTCTGTTTTAATAAATGTCTCAATTTCACTGAATTCTTCATCAGCCATCTCAACAAGATAGAAAATAATATCATCGCGGGATTTGAAATAAGAATAAATACTTGATTTACTGTAACCGACTTGAGCTGCAATCTCCGCCAACGTCACATTTTCAACGCCTTTTTCCAAAAACAAATCAGCTGCGGCGTCAGCGATCTGCTCCTTTTTCATTTTGAATTCCCATTCTCTTTTTTTCAATACCGACCCCCTATTTATTAATTTGACCCATTGGTCAGAATAATAACTTGTGGGTTAGTCTTTGTCAAGAAGATTTTAAAAAAACCAGTTACGATTCTATCTCTGTTTCTTCGTCGTATTGAAAAGAGATTGAATTTCGCGTATATTCTTCAGAGCTGTTTCATTGTCTCCTTTTTGAAGGGACTGTTCCGCTACGGCAAGATCATCTTTTATGAGATTCAGTTTATCGCTCATGTCATCCAGAAATCCGTTCAGGTCATCGACGATTCCTGAAAAAAGATAATCGTCAGCCAAATAGACCCGTTCTCTTAGATTCGTATGTCTGATCTTCTTTATGGCTCCGGAAATCGTTTGGAAGACTTTCATCAGATTAACTGTTTCAAAAAAAGATAAAGCGCCTGCAGCCAGAAGCACAATAAAAAAACGGGCGACAAATAAAAAACGATGCTCTCTCCACAGATAAGAAAAGCCGTAGTCCATTGAAAATATCATAGAAGTCAGAATGATGACGATCACCATCATGAGAAACAACTCGATAAACAACCGGATTCTCTCTTTCATTTTTGACTGCTCCTCCCAAAAAATTTCTTGATATCATGTGTCAGCAGAAAACGCACGAAAATAATGCTGCGCCGGATAAAACGCTTGATCTTGCCCAGGGTGCTCTCCATGACGGCTGCATTGGCGACCCTGGAAAAGACTTTTTTGTAATCGATGTTTTTAAAGACAAAACTCTGCATAGCTTCGATTTTACTGATGTCTTGCGACCTTGTTTTTACCGAGATCCCCGAAAGCTCGGAAACAACGGCAAAGGTGTCTCCCTCTTTCCACAAAACGGTCATCTCTTCCTCCTCGAGAACTCTCATACTGATCTCTCCTGGCGGACGACTGCCGTTTAAAAGGAGAGCACATATTTTCGAGTGCCACTCTTTGAGGATCTGCTGCATTTTAGGCAGAGCAAAAATAACATCCATGCGGTCAGCGGGAAAAATGATCATAATATTCCCTTTATGCTTTTTGATATAATTCAAAGCCTCCTCGATGTTAGCCGCTCCGACAATATAACGGTCAATGACGGAATTTCTCGGGGCTTTTTCCTGTAATATCTGAGGATGAATATCTTCGATGATAGTATCTAATGTGGGATTGTTCAATACAGTCGAATAGGGAATCACTCCGAAAAGGGCTAATTTGTTTTTCTCACAATAAATCTCCAAAGCTCTTTTGACCTTCTCCAGCTTTTTCTCATGAACCTTATTGACCACCACACCGATAACTTCTACGCCGAAACTACGAAAAAAAATACGGTTCAGCTCCAGCCTGTCAATGGTGTTCCCGATACCCCCTTTGGCCACCAGAACGACCTTAGCATCCAAAAGACGGGCGACATGAGCATTGGAGTGTTCAAAAACAGAACCGACTCCGGCATGGCCCGTCCCTTCCACAATGACATAGTCTTTCCCTTTGGCAAGTTTTTTATAAGAATCGATGATCTTGTCACTGAGATTCGGTTTGATCGCCCTCAGAAGGTACTCTTCGGTAAACCCCCTTTCCACCACCACAGGATTCATTAAAACCGGGTCAGCTTCCAATTTCAGGACTTCTTTCATCAAAACGACATCCTCATCCACCGGCCCCCATTTTGAAGCGATCCAACGCTGTCCGACAGGCTTCATAAAGGCGATGTCTTTACCCATTTCCAAAAGTTTAAATAAAAAAGCCAGGGAGATAGTCGACTTCCCGACATCTTTGTCCGTTGCAGCAATAAAAATATTCTTAGCCACAGTTATTTCCGCCGTTGAGATATGAAGTCCGCGACCTGTTCCAAAAAGAGACGGTCTTCATCGGTGAAGGCATCAGGCTGATGAGAATCAATGTCGATCTCTCCCCATACGTTCTCTTTATCTTTTAACGGAACAACGATTTCAGAACGGACATGAGGGCTACAAGACAAATAGTTCTCTTCCAGAGAAACATCAGGGACGACAAAAACTGATTGCGTAGCCACAGCCTGGCCGCATATTCCCCGCCCGACAGGAATAATCACATGCTCTGTCGGTTCTCCTGAAAAGGGCCCCAAAAGCAGCTCATCCTCATTTTCCGGATTGACCAGATAAAAACCGACCCAGTCGTATGTATCAAATGAACAGTATAACAATTTGGCGATCTCTGCCAAAATATCTTTATCCGTATTCATGTTTTTGATTTCATTCAAAACAGTCTTGTAAGGGCTATTCATTGTTTTCTCCTTTGTCTTTGAACTGTTCCCAACGGCTGAAGGCCTTTCTGAGATGGGGAATCACAATAGAGCCCCCTACGACAAGACCGATATTCATGACTTCCCGGAATTCCTCATCATGCATTCCTTCTTCTTTTGCTCTGATGAGATGATAAAAAATACAATCATCACACCGCAAAACAAGCGATGCGACTAACCCGAGCATTTCTTTGGTCTTTGCCGACAATGCTCCTTCATTGTAGGCTGAATGATCTAAATTAAAAAACCGCCTGATCCCGACGCCCCCCTCTTCCAAGACAAGGGCGTTGAGTTCATTGCGTTCCTGTTGAAATGATCTTCTGCTCTTTTCGCTGCTCATTTTTTTCTCTCCTTTTTTCCTTTGTTAACCTGTCTGAGAAGGACAAAACCCAAAGCTGTGCCATAAAGAGAATAGAAAAGAGGGAAGAAATAAGGGGCTTTGGAAAAACCGGGGATCATCTTGACAACCCCTAAGGGGAGCACCCCGGCTAAAACGATAAAAGCCGTTGTTACGCCTAAGTAATCGAAAACCTTTCTGATTGCCTTCTTCCCGTCATACAAAAACCAATGATAAAAAGAGACAAAAAAGAACCCTCCCAAAGCGTTCCCCAATGTTACAGGAACAAGGTTATCCATGACCATACCCCAATCGACCCCACCCCCGGGAAGCAATAAAGCCGACGAGAGGATCCACATATTGGCAATGCTATGTTCAAATCCCATGGCGACAAACCCGAAAATAGGAAACCACAGCAGAATGACTTTGCCGGCGGCGTCTTTTCCTTTGAAAGAAAGCCAGATGGCAAGATTCACCAGCCAATTACACCCCACGCCAAGCCATAAAAGGGGGAAAAATCCTCCGCCGGATTTTGTCAGAGCGGCCTGCGTCACGACTTCAGACAATAGTTTATGGGAAGAGATGATCCCGCCCCCGACAGTCACTAAGAAAGCAAGGAAAAAAGCCCCGGCAAAATTGCCCGTATAGCTGACAATCCAATTATACAAGGTATGGCGTTTACTGATCTTTCCCTGAAGGGCCGCCGTTGATGTAAACTGGACATTTCCGGTCCAAAGTTCAGCTCCTCCTATGACCACTGCGACTAATCCAAACGGGAAAAAGATGCCGAGCATGACCTTATAAAGAGAATAATGATAATGAGGGCCCAAATGAGAAAAAGAGGCCGCTGCAACGATGCTGAGAAAAAAAGCAAAAGCAATATAGGCTCCGGCCATAAAGCCGCTGAAAAGAAGCCGCGGCAGAGAGACATCGCTTTTGCCGACGCCTGCCTCCGCTACAAGTTTTACCGTTTCTTCAACCCCGTAAAGACTCTTGTCGGCCATTCCGCCCCCTTTTACACATTAAATTTAAAATTAATGATATCACCGTCTCTGACCACATACTCTTTTCCTTCCAGGCGGACTAGCCCGGCCTCTTTTAGTTTCTTCATATCAGGAGTAGCTGCAAAATCGTCATAATGGACGAGTTCCGCTTTAATAAACCCTCTTTCAATGTCGGAATGGATCTCTCCTGCCGCAGAGCGGGCTGATGCCCCTTTCCGTATGGTCCAAGCTTTCACTTCATCTTCGCCGGCAGTAAAAAAAGAAATCAATCCTAAAAGACTGTAAATGGAACGAATGACTTTTTCAGTTGCAGGCTCGCCGATACCCATTTCTTCAAGAAATGCAGGGCGCTCCTCTTCGGGAAGCTGCATGATCTCCTCTTCAATAAGAGCTGATAAAGCGATCACCCCGGTATGAGCATCATTTGCCAGTTTTTCCCTCAACCGGTTCTCAATGGCTTCGGCCCGGGGGATCGCCTCTTCATGAATATTAATAACAAACATCAAAGGTTTCAGAGTAAAAAACTGAAATCCTTTTATGGCTTTTTGCTCATCTTCTTTAAGATCAAGACTTCTGAGGGGACGGTTCTCTTCCAAAGCTTCATGCAAACGGGAAAAGAGAACAAATTCATCTTTTTCCTGAGGATTACGCTGATGTTTAATCTTTTCCAACCGGTTTTCTGTTAAGATAAGGTCATTCAGCAGCAATTCATCCAAAATACCCTGGATCTCCCCCTGAAGTGAAGCATCACAATCCTCCTCCTCAAAGGCCCCGATAACAGCCAAAAGGCTTTCTGTGTTGCGGACATGCTCCAGCATTTTATTTTCTCCGGTTTCCGAACCGGAAACTCCGGGGACATCGATAAATTCCACAGAAGCATACGTCGTTTTTTTTGGATGATACAAAGAACTTAAATAGTCGATTCGGGAATCACTGACCTTAGCCATTCCCCGGACAGGGCCGAATTTACCTCCCCCGTCTTCCCCGGTCATCAAAGCAAATAAAGTGCTCTTCCCGCTAAAAGGCTTCCCGATAATACCACAACTGAGATTCATTTATTTTCCTTTCTTCTTTATCATTGACTTTAATGATTCAAAAAACAAGCGGTTTTCCGAAGGCCGCCCCACTGTTATTCGAATAAAATCCTCATATCCCGCTATATTGCTGAAATCCCTGACATAGATGCCTTTGTCATACAGAGCCCGGGCAGGGTTTTTTCCCGGAGGAAAAGAAATAAAAATAAAGTTGCCGTATGATGGATAGGCCCGGACATGCGGCAGGGTTTTTAAACAATTCATCAATTCCTCCCGTTGCGTTATCATCCCCTCGCGGTCCTTTTCAAAATCAGATCGGTTTTCCAATATCACAATTCCGGTCTCGACAGAAAAGGCTGAAACATTATACGGGACAAATTGGGCTTTTTCAACGGCAGAAACGATTTCAGGGCGCCCGATGAGATATCCCAACCGGAGAGAGGGAATCGAAAAGAACTTTGAAAAAGTCCTGACGACTGTGAGATTAGGATGATTCGGAACTTCAGGAACAAAAGTTTGTCCGGAATATTCATAATAGGCCTCATCCAAAACAAATTCACAATGAGGATGAGAGCGGATCAACGTCATAATCATTTCTTTTTCGAAGAGATTTCCTGTGGGATTATTAGGATAGGTAATAAAAGCGATGGCGGATTTTTCGATCAATTTTTCCGCTTTTTCGATATCAAAACTGAAATCAGGCTTCAAAAGCGGCAGAGACACGGACGGGACATTTAAAACACGGGCAAAAAGCTGATAAAGCGGATAAGTCGGGTGAAAGCAAAAGACATTCCCCTGTCCGGAGGCAGAGACAGCAATCAAAGACTGGATCAATGCATCGGCCCCGGCACCGATAGCGATAGCGGCCGGATCGGCCCCCGTATATGCAGCCAGCGATTCTTTCAGGGCCATCAGACGCTCAGGCCTCAGATAGCGGTGAAAAGGATACTGCTTGATATGCGAAGCTAAAATCCCTCTCAATCTGTCAGAAAAAGGAAAGGGGGATTCATTCTGATCCATTTTTGCCCGGGGACTCCCCGGGTAGACGCTAAAGTCTTTCATTTCCTCTAAATCATCTCTCAGCATAGCACTCCTTTACAGGCCTTCACTATAACATAAACCCCTTGTTTTCGCAATGATCAGGAGCGGGCCAACTCCTTTAATTCCTGTACATCCCGCCATGTCTGTTCTTCCCAACTGCAGGGGACAATGGATTTATTTTGAAAAAGAGGCTCTTGCAGGTCATAGACAGAACTTTTCACTGCATTGTTAAAAAGAGGTGTACCCGGGATAGGAGAATATTCATTGGGTATAGGGCGAAGTCCCAGCCCCTTTACCATTTTGATACTCTCCTCTACTTCCATACGAGGCTGCCCCGGCAGTCCTGCTAAAAGATAAATCCGCACATGCTCAAGATTGAATTCTTCTTTGAGCAGCAATGCAGCCAATTGTTGTAAATCGTGCCAATCCGTTTTGACATCAAGCGGCTGCCTTTGATTTTTTATCAGTGTCTCTACTCCGAAACGGAACTCCCACTCACCGGCGGCTCTCATCAGTGCCAACGTCTTCTCATCGAACAAAGCCACATGAAGCCCGTTGGGCGTATGGAAACGCGCCTTCATCCCCTGCTGTTCTATCCACTTCAAAAAGGGATGAAGAAGCCGCTCTTTGGAAAAAAGAAGGGCATCATCGTAAAAAACAAAATCTTTGATTCCCTTTTTGTATCCATATTCAAACTCAAGTTTGATCTTTTCCAAACGGCTTTCAATATACCTGGGCTCTAAAAGAGGGCCGGCACAATACCGGCATCGGTATGGGCATCCCCGGGTAAACCGGAGGGGGATATACGGAAGAGACGGATAATACGTATAGTCCGGAGAAATTGAAAACGGCCCTGAAGGTATAAGCGGAGCATGCCCTGTTGATTCCCGAACCCGCTCTCTCAAAAAAGAATAGGTCTCTTGCGGCGCTATTTCAATATCATCAAACACACGCAGGGCATGATTGCGGCAAAGCCTTGTGTATATTCCCCCGCCGATAACAGGGACCTCAGGATATGTTTTTTTGAGGAAATCAACAGTCGCACGCAGGCCTGAATACCAATAGGTCATCATCGATGTGAGAAGGATCAGCCGGGGCCGGGGATAACGGCTTAATAAAGCCGAAGCATCTTCTTTTGACATCCCGTACTGGTAAAATTTTCGGGGTATGCTGACATGTTTCAGCAGCTCCGGACGCGGTATCTCTCTTCGCAAATAGTTCCCCCGCCCCGTCATTTTGACAGAAGCTTTTTGGGAGAGTTCAGGATAATGCTGATACAAAAGATCCGCTACGGCGACATCAAACCCGTTTTGTTTAAGCCAGGACGCAATTTCAATAAGCCCTAAGGGCTTTGCCCAGAGGTCATAAGCCGTAAAATCATCGATCCAGGGATTGACGCAAAGAATCATATCGTCTGACGCAGCCGCTCCTGATAATAAAAGCGCATTTCATTAAAGAGAGAGATGTATTCAGATTGACGATAATCAGGGTAGGTCCAAGGGCAGGGGGTATAGGAATTTTTACAATAGGTGTACTCCACTTCCCCGAAAATGCCGTCACGCAGATAAAGGCGATGCGCACGGTCCTTTGTTGTGGCCAGCATCACTTTAGACAGGTCCAAATAACCGGGATCCAGATTGACAGAACGAAGCGTGCGGGGCAGGGACAGCCTCTCTTCCAGTTCATTAGTCTTCATCTTAACAGAAGCCATGACATCCATGGGAATCAACTGCTCAAAAAAGAGAAAACCTTTATAGATCTCCTCTCCCAACTCCCTTTGATAATAATCGGTTCCTTTGAAAGGAAATCCCCGGGCTTCTTTGGCCAAAGGCCCAAATAGATCCGACAGGGACTGAAGCGCATCTTCGAAAAGTTGCTCTGACGCATAAAGCAGGCCGCAAAAAAGGAGAGCTTCCCGGGGTTTTTTTATCTTTCCCATTAACTGTGCTTCTCTACCGCCTGTATCAGATCTTCCGGGGAAAGCCCCGCCAGGCGGTAAACATCATCGGATACCCCGGAACGGGCATAGTCCCGGACACCTAACTTGAAAAGAGGGAGGTTTATCCCTTCTTCAGCCATCACATCTGCTAAAACAGCTCCGAATCCCGTATGAATATTATGGTCTTCATAGACGATGAAGGTGTCATGCTTTTTCGCAGCTTCTTTCAAAGCATCTCTGTCGGGCGCCAGTGGAGAAGAGACATGGATAAGAGTAAAGGGTTTTTCTTTTGACATCATACTGTCCCAAGCCTCCACAGCGTAGGGAAGCATCGCTCCATAAGTCAAAACAGCGACGTTCTGCCCTCTCCGAATGGTATCAAGCCGGCCATATCGGAAAGTATAATCAGGCCCGAAAACAGGGGCTCCTTCTTCATTTGTGATCACAGGAGTCTTGGCTCTCCCCATAGCCAAAAAATAATTCCCGCCATGTGCAGCAGCATAACGGGCTAAAGCGTCTGTCTGATTGGGGTCCCCGGGTGTTAAAAGCTTGAAATCGAACAAACAGCGTAAGATGCCGATATAGTTGATGGCATGATGTGTCTTGCCGTCCTCGCCAACATTCAATCCGCAATGGGTTGCAGCCACTTTAAGATTTGTTTTGTTGATATCATTGAGGCGGAGCTGATTATAGACTTCATCAGCGGCGAAGACACCAAAATCAGCCCAAAACGTAAGAAGCCCGGTCGAAGAGGCCCCGCCGGAAAGGGAGGCCGTGCTATGCTCCTGAATACCGGCCTGAAAAAATGCATGGGGCCATCGTTTTGCAAATCCGTTTGTCTTCACTGACCCGGCCAAATCGCAATCAAAGACAATCGTCTTTTCGGGGTTGGCTTCCCCTATTGATTCCAGTGCTTTCCCAAAAGCCGAACGATTATCGGTTTTGCTCCCTGAATCATAAATAAGCCGCGGGCCTTCTTTGAAAACCGGATACGTTTTTTTTATCTTTTCACATCCTTTTAGCGGAAGGGATGCTCTCTTTTTTTTGATTTTCTCAAGAGAATCCTCCAAACCCAACTCCCTGATAGCCGCATGATACTCTTCCTCTCCCAAAGCCTGTCCGTGCCACTTCTCGTCATTTTCCATAAAAGAGATCCCTTTTCCCATGACAGTCCCGGCTAAAATCATGACCGGCGTCTCTGTCGTGTTCAAAGCTGTATACAACGCCTCATAAAGAGAGGGGAAATCATGCCCGTCTGTTTCAAAAACCTTCCATCCGGCTGTACGATACTCTTGTGCGATATTGACTCTCATGACATCATCCACATCTCCGGAGATCTGAAGACGGTTATAGTCGATGATGACGGTGAGGTTGTTCAGATTGAACTTGGATGCAAAACGCCGTGTTTCTGCGATCTGTCCTTTTTGCTGTTCCCCGTCCCCCATAATACAGAAGACATGGTTTTCTTTGTTTTGAAATTTTAGCCCCAAAGCAACCCCTGCGGCCGTTGATAATCCCTGTCCAAGATTTCCGGTGATCCATTCGACTCCGGGCACTTTTGTATCCACATGTCCTTCATAGGGAGTCCCGGCTTTACGGAAACCGGCCAAAGCCTCCTCAACAGGGAAAAATCCTTTCCGCCCTAAAACAGAATAAACTGCAGGAGAAATGTGGCCGTTTGAGACAAAAAGATAGTCTCTTTTATCATGCTGTGCTTTTTCAGGAAAAACGGCCATTTGATCATAGAGAAGTGTCAAAAAATCAATAGATGAAAGTGACCCTCCCGGATGACCGCTTCCTGCTGCTGTTGTCATGGTTAAAATATCAGAGCGGCATATTCGCGCAAACTCTTTCCATCTCACAACATCACTTTGTGAACACGTTTCGGTTTTAAAGGCTCGCAGACCCATATCCTCCCCCTTTTTTTCCGACTATAACGCGAGCAGAATGGAAATCAACTCTTTTTTCCCCCTGTTTTTTTCTTTAGCATGGTCTTAGCCAATTCGATATCCAGAGCAGTGGTTTCAAAATGAATAGATCCTTCCCAGATAAGAAATCCGGCATAAAAAGCTAAAATAAAAAAACCTGACAACAAAAAAAGGAGGACAAAAGTTTCAGATACAAATCCATGCACTGCCAGATATATGGTCAATGATGTCAGAATAAACATGAGTAGGGCAGAATAATTGAGTATCAATGAGTTTTTAATGATCTTCGCTCTTTTTTTAAACAGCAGCAGTTGATTATTATAATTATCCATGGCTTCTCCGGACAACTCACCGTTCAAAAGCTGGCTGTTAAGCGCCCTTATCCGGTCGATGATCCTTGAATTCCTGTTAGCTGTTGATAACAGTAAAAGGCCGCATACATTGATCATGACAGCCGGAGTCAACATCGCAGCCACTAAATCTTTCATGAGTCCCCCCTTACAAAAACGAAATCTTCTTTCTCAAAAGGCTGCACGGCCAACTGCCACTTCTCTTTTTCCCAGTCGGGAAAAGAAAGACTCTCCTGACGAATATATTTTTGTAAAATAAAACGCCGCGACTTATTCAGAGAAAAATCTGTTATCATCTTTTCAATATCCTGACTCTTATGCATACCCGGAACCCAAGTTGTCCGGAACTCATAATCAGGAGCATCCTTCTTAATGAGTTCCACACTTTTTTTGATCCTGTCTGTGTCGACATTGACGCCGCAGGCCTCAGAATAGCGCTTTATCGTATGCTTGATATCCATCGCCACATAATCGGCCCATCCCCCTCTCAAGATCTCTTCCAGAGCCGAAGGGGATGAACCGTTCGTATCCAATTTTACAGAATACCCCAGGCGTTTTGCCTCCTTGATCAGATCGGCCAAACCCTCTCCCCAAGTGGGTTCTCCGCCGGTAATGACTAATCCGTCAGCCAGTTTACGATGCTCTTGCATCCGTTTTAAAAGCCCTTCACGGGGAATACCCGTACCCGGAGAGAGAAGAGGCCCGTTATGGCAATACGGACAACGGAAATTGCACCCTCTTAAGAAG
>OMKS01000056.1_pt1 | contig 85231 bp, 75 predicted proteins | sample 1674721 | NCBI WGS metagenome assembly OMKS01 (sample SAMN06264996, study PRJEB25208) | sediment metagenome | isolation source: hot spring sediment | place: USA: California | collected 2014-09-02 | reverse complement strand
GGCAGCCCCCAACTTTTGGCGAGGACCACGCCGGCAGACTGGTGATCGCAGAAAAATAATTCATTTTCAGCCCGACAGAGGTCGAAGTCTGGTTCTCTGAAACTTCTTTCAAGAATCTCAGCGTATTCCCGGCCATGGAGATGACCCAGAATAAACTTGCCCACGTCATGCAACAACCCGGCCACGAACACAACTTCAGTATCGGCGACGTTCTTAAGCCGGGCCAGATCCCGGGCCAGCAAACCGACCGCCAGGGAATGCCTCCAGAGAGAGCGGTACGCCGACCAACGCGGCACCAGGGTAAGCATTCGGGAAACGCTCAGACCCAGAACCAGACGCCTGATATTATCAAAACCCAGAACCACAATCGCCCGGCTGACGGTATTGACCTTGTTTCCCAGCGGGTTATAAAAGGTCGAATTGGCGACTTTCAGAACCTGTGCGGTCAGAGCCGGATCCTCGAGAATCACCTTGGCCAGCAGGGCGCCGCCGGCCCCGGGATTATCAAGGGTGGCTTCAACCCTGAGCAAAATCTGCGGCAGTTGAGGAATTCGTTTTTCAGTTTCGACAAAATGCTGGACTGCGGCCAGGGCCTGACTTTTAGAGGTACTTTTTGCAAGCATAATCAACCGGTAACCACTCCAATTTCGACAACCACCTGACAGCCCTGATCACTGCCATCGATTTTTAAATCACCACCCATCCGCACAGCGATCAAACGAACCAGGCTCAAACCACCCCCCAGACCGGACGGTTACGGCTGTTTTCTCCACAGGCAAAGGGCTGCAGCAGATCCTTTACCTGGCCATAATCCAGGCCGGGCCCGGTGTCACGAACAGTTAACTGCAAACGAGCCCGGCCCACCTCTCCGACAACCGGAAAGAACTCACAACTGCAAACTAAAATTCCTCCGGCCGGTGTAAAGACCAGAGCATTATCAAGAAGCTCCCAAAGCATGCGCCGCAACAGTTCGGCATCGGTCAGAATCTTCTGGGGCAGACCTTTAGCCTTCTCAAACACTACGGTTAAAGCGTTTTCACGGGCTCGTTTTCTGGTCTCCGCCTCAAGCTCGCCCAGCAAAGGAAACAGCTCGACCTCGGCGTTTTGCGGTTGACGATCTCCCGCCTCAAGCGCATTATAGAGAAAGACCTTATCAAGACCCTCCAGGGCGCCGTGACAGATGGTCCGGATCGCCGTCGCCATCTGCCGACTGTCGGGATCAAGATCTTCCATTTCGAGATTGACGGCCAGTCCGGCAATCTGATTGAGCAGGTTCTGCATCCGCCCCAACGAACGGCGTTGGACATTGGTCTTGCGCAGATAGATCTCGCCGGCCACCTTTTTGGTCTGGGAAACCGCCCGGCGACCGTCAACGAGCTCGGTTTGCAGGTGCAGATTGTCATTTTGCAACCTTGCCGCTTCCTGATGTTCCCTGAGCCTCTTTTCATAGAGTCCGAGGGCGGCGTTCAAAGCCGGTTTAATGTCGTTATCGACACTCCAGGGCTTGGTAATATAACGGAAGATTCGACCTTCGTTGACGGCGGCGATCACGGTACTTGTATGGGAATAGCCGGAAAGTACCAGCCGAACGACATCGGGATATTTCAGGGCTACCTGCTGCAGCAGCTCAAGCCCGTTCATCTCCGGCATTTTCATGTCGGAAACAATGACCCGTACCGGTTCCCGGGCCATGATTTCCAACGCTTCCATGCCGCTGAGAGCCAGCAGAACCCGATATGGTTCGCTGATAAGCCCCCTTTTCAGGGATTTAAGTACGCGCTCCTCATCATCCACGAAGAGAATGCTGTGTTTTTTATCCACCACCATACAAAAGCCCTGTCTCCCCTGGCGTCACGGTCGTCAACCAACCGGATGCCAATCTAGTTCAGCAAAAACCATGCAAATCATTCATCCGTAAGGATTACGGCACCGTCAGGGTCCCTTTCTATATGGGAGATTCCGGGATAAAGCTTTTCCACCCGCGCCAGGAGAAGGGCCTGTTAATCTATCCTTTCCTGCAGAACCAGATTCTCCCGGCGAGCCGCATCCAGCTCCAGGGCCCGCATCACCGTCCAGTAAAGATCATGGTTGTTCCAGGGCTTGAGAATGAATTTGTAAACCCCGACCTGATTAATGGCCCGCAGAGCGGTTTCGAGATCGGCATGACCGGTCAGCAGAATGCGGACGACCTGCGGCCGCAGCCGATCTACCTCCGCCAAAAACTTAAGTCCATCCATCTCCGGCATCAGATAGTCACTGATAATCAGGCGCAGATCGGAAAAACGCCGCACCATGTCCAGGGCCTGCAAAGGACTTGTCGCCCCTTTGACTAGGATTTGGGACGAGGCCGCAAAAATCCGCCGCACGGCGGCAACCACCCGAGGCTCGTCGTCGACAATCATTATCCGGCAAGGTGAATCATTCGGCAACCACCGCGTCATTTTAAACCTCTTTCCTTTGATGGCTTGGTAACCACTTCACCGGCTTCGTTTCCCCTCAAGCTTCCCGGCCAAGGTCGGAAGAGTCTCACCGCGGCGTACTTTTATGTACGTCGCGCGGGTTTCGAACGCTTCGCCTTCGAAACGTTTACCGTGCCCGCCTGTTTTTTGCCATTTTCAGGCGTTGTCACACGTTGATCCTCTGCGTTAGCAGTTACCGGAACCAGTCCGTCAAAATCAAGATTTTCCGCCATCGCCCGCCATTCAAAAGCATTCTCAATCAGGGCCAGGATTTCATCGGCACGCAAGGGGCTGACCAGATAGGCATAGAGACCGGTCTGGTTGATGGTTTCGGTGATTCTCTCCATGTCTTTATTCTCAATCTGCATGATGCGAATCACCTGCGGCCGGGAACGCCGGCACTCCGCCAGAAAACCGAGGCAAGCATCCATCTCAACCGGGCACAGGGCACAGATGACCATGTCGGAACACTCCAGCAAAGACAAGGCTTGCTCGCTCGCATCGACCCCGGTCAGATGATAACGCTCCGCCGGCAGGGCTTCGACCATCATGCGGGTGATTTCCGGAGCAACGCCCACCAGCAACAACCGACGCGGCGCAGTTTCTGCGATCCCAGCCCCGCTGGTCTCGGTGGTCAGCAGAGAGATAAAAACATCAACCAGGCGCGGGTCCAGCTGACTGCCCCACAGAGCTCGCAGTTCAATGATCGCGGCTTTGAAGTCCAGCGCCCGGCGGTAGGGTCGACTCGAGGTCATGGCATCAAGGGTATCGGCCACCGCCACGATACGGGCGCCGAGAAAGATTTCCTCGCCCCGTAAACCGCCCGGATATCCCTGCCCATTCCAGCGCTCATGGTGCTGCCGAATGATGATGCTGGCCGGACGCAGATAATCAATCTTGCTGGTAATTTCAAACCCCAGCTGAGAATGTTTTTTGACCTCCGCAAATTGTTCCTCGTTCAAGGGACCATTGATATTGAGAATCGCTTCGCTGACACCGATCTTGCCACAATCATGCAGCAGACTGGTATAGACCAGGTCGCGGCAGAATTCGGGGCCCGAGTTCAACGCCAGGGCCATTTGCAAGCTGTAATCCCTCCCGGACCCGGCTGCAATGCCCCTTGGTATAGTGATCTTTCAGTTCAATCGCCTCGGCCAGGGCCATGACGGTATCGAGATTGGCCTGCAGCAACTGCGCGCCGACCGCGGCAACCCGGTTCCGGTCTTCGTTCAGACGCTCGACAATCTTCCGCAGGGCCTGGCGCAGTTCCTCGCCGTCCCAGGGTTTGGTGAAAAAACGATAAACTTCCCCCTGGTTGATGGCCTTGACCACCACATTCATTTCGGCGTAACCGGTCAGAACCATGCGCACGACCTCCGGATAACGGCGCTTGACCTCACCGAGAAGTTCCAAGCCCGTTCATGCCGGGCATGCGCTGATCGCTGATAATCGCGGCCACCTGATGTTCCGCCATTAAGGCCAGGGCCTGAGCCCCGCTGTTGGCGGTCAAAAGTTCCCAGTCGGGATCCAGAAGAGTCCGCGTCAGGGCCTTAAGCACCATTTCCTCATCATCAACCAGCAGGATTATCGGTTTTTTTTCCATATTCGCCATCCCGGTAAATTCGGGCAAAGAGTTTTTCAGGCGAGCCGGCAGCGTTCCGCGAGGGCGGACGGCAACCCGGACTGGGCCATAATTTCCTGGTCCAGGGCCTTGACCGGTTTGAGGCCCATCTCAATCCGGGCCAGATGATCGGCAATATGAAGAAGAATGACATTTTGCCGGTTGGGGCTGAGCACGGCCAGCGGATTATTATGATAAAGAGCAGCCTCAACCAGCGGATAAGGCATATTCCACCAGTTCAGCAGATATGCGCCGAGCTCGGCGTGATCGGCCCCGACAATCTCTTTTTCAAGTAACAGAAGCTCAGAAGCTCGCGGTCGGGATTTTGTTGCCGCAAGGCTACGATCCGGTTCAGGGCCTGCGGAAAATATTTAAGCAGCAACAGTTCGCCGACATTGTGCAGCAAACCGATCTCGGCGATATCCTCGGGCGGTTTTTCATCATGCACCGCCTCGTGCATCTCGCTCAGCAGACGATTGCAGAGCCCCGCATGTTTCCAGCTCAGTTCAGGGTCATAGTCGGCCAGGGGCGGCCCCGACAGGGTCTGGAAAACGGCGCTGCCCACCACGATATCCTTCAGGGTCATGAGCCCGATGAAAACCGCCGCTCTTTTCAGTGAGGCGGTGCCGCTCTTAAAAAATGCCGAGTTGGCGACCTGCAACACCTTGGCCATGATCGCCGGGTCCTTTTCAATGACCGTCACGATTTTATCGAAATCGGCATCGGCGTCAATCAGTGCCATTACCTAATGATAGATCTCCGGCATCATCGGCAGGCTGGTAACCGTGTTCAGCACTGCCAGCAGACGTTCGGAACCCAGAATATCCTCGGTTTCGACCAGCCCGGCCACCAGGGAGAGCAGTTCTCCGGTATGCCAGGGCTTGGCCAGATAGGTTTTGGCCGAGCCGTCGATCAGGTGTAAACATAATTTTCCTCAACAAAACCGCTCAGGATCAGCCGAATCACCCGCGGATAAAGCTCCCGCACCCGGCGCAGGAATTCGTACCCATCCATCTCCGGCATGCGCATGTCGCTCAGCACCAGGTCTATTCGACCGGCCGCCAGGATCTTCAGGCCCAACTCGCCGGAATCGGCAAAATAGAGCTGATATCCGCTGTTCATGAAGGTCCGCCGCAGAGCACGCAGGACACTGCGCTCGTCATCGACAAAAAGAATATTTTTAACCTCGGACATGTACTATTACTCCCCGCTCTTTTTAGCCGCAGGCTTCTGCCGCCGCGGCAAACTGATCGTGAAGCTGGCCCCGTGACCGACGACCGAGGCCACCGTCAGACTGCCGTGATGTTTTTTAGTCACGATATCATAGGAGATATTAAGCCCGAGCCCCGTCCCCTTACCCACCGGCTTGGTCGTGAAAAAAGGATCGAAAATACGCTCCAGGTTTTCTGCCTGGATTCCCGGACCGTCATCGCCGATGATGCAGCGCACCGTCTCGTCATCAAATTCGGTCGCCACCGTAATGCGGCCGGGTGTGGCCCGGCCCTGCTCCTTGATCGCCTGCGCCGCATTGACGATCAGATTAAGAATCACCTGATTGATCTCGCCGCCGACGGCCATCACCTCAGGCAGCTCCGGCGCCAGAAAAAGCTCGATCTCGGCGCGATACTTATACTCGTTACGGGCCACCACCAACGTGGTTTCAATCGCCCGGTTGAAATTAAAGCTCTCTTTCTGATCCTGCTGGTCGATACGCGAAAATTCCCGCAATTTGGTCACGATCGTGGTGATGCGGGCAAAGCCGTCCTGCGATTCGCGGAAGAGATCATGCAGATCCTCGAGAATAAATTCCATCTGCATTTCGGCTTCCATCGCCGCAGCCCGCTCCCGAATGAGAGCTCCGCTTGCCGGAAGCTGCTCCGCCAGCTCGGCGGTCAAATCGCGATAGAATTCGATCAATCTGACAAAATTATCCGTATAGGTGATGATGCTTTCAAAATTGCTGGCGACGAAACCGACCGGGGTATTGAGTTCGTGGGCCACTCCGGCGGCGAGCTGTCCGACCGCTTCCAGACGCTGGGCGGTCCGCAATTGCGTCTGCATGGCCCGAACCTGAGTGACGTCGCGTTTCACCGCCGCCAGCGAGATGATTTCACCGAACTCGCTGCGCACCGGAAAGATCACCGCCTCCTCGTCATAAAGCGTGCCGTCCTTGCGGCGGTTGACAAAACTGCCGTGCCAGCTTCGGCCCTGGCGCAGGGTTTGCCAGAGATCATGGTAAAAAGCCTGCTCCTGGCGGCCGCTTTTGAGAAGGGAGGCTTTCTTACCGATGACCTCGGACATGCGGTAACCGGAATTTTTTTCAAAGGCCGGATTGACATATTGAAAATGGCCCGCGAGATCGGTGACCACGATGCTCTCGGCCGCCTGCTCGACCACCGCGCTGAGCTGGGCCATGCGCCGCGTCATGACTTTATGGGCGCTGAGATCATTGATCAGACCGACCAGACCGGCCGGTCGCCGATCCCGTTCGCGATAAACGCTGATTTTGAGCTCCAGAAACCTGGCCTCACAGCCACCCGGCTTTTCCTCTTCGACTTCAAGCTCACGGCTTCGAACGCCGCCTTTACGCAGTAATTGAAAATCATCCCGGTCAACCACCGGCAGTTCCCCGGCGATGGCGACTTCCGCCCCCGACCGCCCCAACAGATCCTTTCGGTTTCTGCAGGATAGCTTTTCAAAGGCCTGATTACAACCCAGATAAAAGCCTTCCCGGTCAAGATAAAGAATCGCAATCGGCACCGCGTCCAGCAGCTCCTGAGCCAGGTAACTGCGAGCCTGAGCCGAGTTCTTCGCCTGATGCAGTTCGGCAATGACCTGTTTCTGCCGCTCCTGCAAGGCCAGAACGCGACGGTTGGTCCGCAGCAGGCTGAACAACGCCAGCAACAGCAACCCCGCCAACGACAACAGCAGCAGCAGAAAGCCGCGATACCGCTGCCAGATCTGCAACGGAGAGATTTCTCCCAGATGTTCATAGGGAGGCAGTTTCAAGGCCATCAACAGCTCTCTGACCGGCTCGTAGCTGAGCGGAGTGCTCCAACCACCGATTCCCGCCTGAACCGCGACTTCGTCGTCGGCTTTCATACCCCTGGGCCACCTGTTTATTCAGATCAGCCTCCGTATGTGCCAGCCGAGCCAAAGGCCATTCCGGATAGGCCCGGGTCGAATGCAGAAAAGGGAGATGGTTTTTGCCGCCGCCATGTTCATGCACCACCGCCAGTTTTCTCCTGACCAGCAGGCCTTCCTGGATCATGCGTTCCAGCACTCCCGTACGCACGACGCCAAACTGGACGCGGCCGGCAAGCACCTCGTAGACCGCCAGATCGTGGGAGTCTGTAAATTTCAGAGCGCGCAGATCACCCTCAATCGACAAGCCCTGCTCCTCCATTTCCCGGCGCAGGGCCAGCCAGGGCATCGAGTCTTCATTGGGGGCCGCCAGAGATGCGCCGCGCAAGGCCGCGAGCCGGTTCAGCTGCGGCTCTGCCGCCGAATGAAAAAGCACCCCGCCGAACTGGTCGCTGCGACGATCGCCCTCACTATGAATCATCGTCAGAATCCGGGAGACTCCGTATTTCGGCTCCAGATTGATATAAATCGCCGGGTTGGTGAGAATGAAATCGACCCGCCTTTCGGCAACGGCCGCCTCGATCCCATCAAAGGCCAGCCGGACCACGACAAAAGTAGTCCCGGCAAGACGCTCGTCGAGATATCGCGCCAGCGGCCGCCAGCACCGAATGGTCTCACTGGGGCTGCGGTAACAGAGCACTCCGAGAAACACAACCTAGCCGCGGAATCGGACTCTGATTCCGCCCTCGCTCCGACCGCCGACAAGAAAACCAGCAATCCCAGGCTCCAGACAAACCACGGTTTCAATTTTGATTTCACAGGCCTTTGACCTTTAAAAACTGAAGCTGTCATAAAAGATGATCTTGCGTCAAACCGACAAACCTTCAAACCCACATCATACCCTTCATGCGTTATCCGTACCTCACCAGCAAATATACCCGGCCTGGCTGAAAAAAAAACAAGCCGCCTCCCGGCCCAGCCCCAAGATCGACTGCCGCTTTACCGGCCCCGAAACGGTTTCATTGACAGCGGCAGCGGGTTTTAAATTTGCGGAAACGATCCCCCCGGCGCCGACAGCTTGCGCCCGCGCCGACGATCCTGCAAGGCCATCAGAAGATCCCACTCCAGCGGCACGATGAAAATCGTCAGAAAGGTTGCCGTGCACAGACCGGTGACAAAGGTCGAGGCCATGCTGCCCCAGACCAGCGAATAAGAAGGAAAACCGATGGCCATCGGTAGCAGGCCCAGGGTCGTGGTCAGAGTCGTCAGGAGAATCGGGCGCAAACGCAGCCGAATCCCTTCGGCGATCGCGGCGCGGCGGTCGCCGCTGCGTTGATAGGCGCGATTGATGAAATCGATCAGGACCAGGGAATCGTTGACCACCACCCCGGTAACCCCGACCACGGCAATAAAGCTGTTAACGGTAAAGAGCCCCTGGGTCAGAAATTTGCCGAACACCACCCCAATCAGGGCAAAAACCACCGCCGAAAGAATGATCAAAGGCTGCAGATAGGACTGAAACTGCAAGGCCAGAATCATGTAGATGGCCAGCACCGCGATGATAAAGGCGTAAGCCAAGGAGGTATAGGAACGTCTGGTGCTTTCAAATTCTCCGGCGAAATCAACCTCCGCCCCAGGGTAGTCTGCCGCGATTCGGTGATAATATTGTTTCACGATCTGAACCACGCTCGGCAGCGACAGGCGGCTGCGGCTATCGAGGTTGGCGGTCAGGGTTATTTCCCGACTGGAGTTGTAACGATTGAGATAACCCGGTTCCAGCGTGAACGAGACCGTCACCAGGTCTCCCAGGCGCAGACCGCCGCCGTCCGTCGCCAAAAAAGGTAGCCGCAGGGCGTCGCCCGGCTTTTCGAACTCGTCGGGATCGATTTTCAGTTTGAGATCAAGGTCTTCATCCCAGGCGCGAAACTTGCCCACATAACGGCCATCCAGGACCGCCCCCGCCAGGGCCGCCACCTGGGCTCGGCTCAAATCGTACTCGGCCGCCTTCTTCTGATCAACCTTGAGTCGATAAATCCGGCTCGGTTCCCCCTGATTACTGGAAAAATCCGTCAAGGCCGGCTGCAGTCGCGGGTCTCGCCGCAAAAAATCATCGAGCCTGGCAGCCAGTGCCTGCACCGCCTTTTCGTCGGTTCCGATCACCCGGACATTAACATCCTTGCCCGCCGGAGGACCTTCTTTTTCCGGTCTGACCCGCAACTGCCACCCGAGACCGGCCAGAGGGGCGACCAGCTGGCGCACATGTTCGAGAAACAGCATGGGATCATTACCGGGATTACCAGGGAAATCCTGCTCCGCCCGGGCCGGTAGAGTAACCGCCAGATGACCAACATTATTCCCCCAGACCGGCTGATAATCCTCATTGATGTAAAATCCGGCCTGCGCCATCACCGAGGCAGCCTGACCCGGACCGCCGCTCAGAATCAGACGACTCCCTTCCATCAGGCGTTGGTTGGTCTGCTCCAGAGTGGCGGCCTGCGGCCCCAGAAACTCGACATAGTACAGGGTGTAGTCGTCCGGGAAAAATTTAACTTTGATCAAGGGCACGATTCCGCTCATGGAAAGATAAAGAATCAGCATGGCGCCCGCGAATAAAACCCCGATTCCGGCCAGGGTGAGAAAACGAAAACGCAGCATCCAGGACAAAACCCAAACATTGAAACGTTTGAGCCAGACCATCATCCGGGGTTCACGCACTGCCGTTCCACCGTCGGCCTGCTCCAGCCCGGCGGCCCCCGGCCAATCGACAAAATGGCTCGGCAAAATCACCAGGCATTCAAACAGCGACGCCCCCAGCGCAAAGCTTACTGTCTTAGGAATGAAGGCAAAAAATTCGCCGGTCGAACCCTTCATGATCAGCATCGGCAAAAAGGCGGCCACCGTCGTCGCCGTGGCCGCGATTACCGGCCAGGCGACTTCTACGGTCCCATTGAGCGCCGCCAGGCGCAGATGTTCCCCCTCCTGCAGCCGCCGGTAAATATTCTCCAGCACGACAATAGCATCATCAACGATGATGCCGCTGACCAGGACAAAGGCGAAGATGGTGATTTTATTGAGTGAGTTGCCTGTAACGTACATGACGATCATGGTGCAGAGAAAAGAAAAGGGAATCCCGACCGTGGTCAAAAGGGCATTGCGCCAGCCCATAAAGAGCCAGACCACCAAGGTAACCAGAAGAATGCCACAGACCAGATTCAGACCCAGGGTGTTAATCGAGTCATCCAGATGGGTCCGCTGATCATGGGTCAGAACCACTTCGACCCCCTCCTTTTCCAGACGCTCGGCAAAACGAGCCACCACCTTTTCCACCTCGGCGACGATTTTCAGAGCATTGCCGCGATCGTTCTTGACGACCTTCAGACCGACACTGGGACGCCCATTCACCGAGGAAAGATAAAGGGGATCCCGATAGGCGAACCGGGCCTGGCTGAGCACCTCGGCCAAGGTCACAAAGGAACCGTCACCGTCCCGTCGCAGGATAATTTCCGCGGCGTCTTCGGGACCACGGAAAAGCTCGTCGACGACCACGACAAATTCGCCGTCACGATTCTCGTAATCACCGGCCGGAAGGGATAAATTGGCGGCCTGCAGGGCTCGAGCGACATCCTCGAAAGTCAGTCCCAGCTTCTCGAGCCGCACCGGATCGATCAGAAGATGAAATTCCCGCACAAGTTCGCCGGTAAGTTCGACATTTTCGACCCCGGCGATTTTTTTGAGAAAGAGCTTCATTTCCTCGGCCATCAGGCTCAGGGCGTGGTTGTCGCGTTCTCCGACCAGGTTCACGCTCACCACCGGCAGCCAGTAACTGACATCAACCTCCTGAAACTCCGGCGGCTCGATTCCGGCGGGCAAATCCGGCAGCGCGCCGAGCACCCGCAGCCTCAATTCTTTATAAAGATTGTCATAATCCGTATCATCGATAAATTTGACAATCATGCTGGAACGCCCACGATAGGAGGTCGACTTAATAAATTCAACCTCTTCGAGATCGTCCAGGGCGTCCTCCAGCGCCCGGGTCACCAGGGCTTCGACATCCTGGGGCGAAGCTCCGGGCAAAAAGGTGGTGATCATCACCTTGCCCATGTTGACATTGGGATAACGCTCCACCGGCAACTCGAGCAAGGCTACACCGCCGATCACCATCAGAAAAAGAAACAGCAGACTGATCAGAACCTTCTGTTCAAGGAAAAATTTTACCAAAAAACGCATCGAGCCTCACTCTTTAACCGATGACGAAAGCGACGGAGCAATATAACGAAAAAGCTCGCCGGCCTTAAGCCGCTCTCCGACAATCTGAACATAACCATCCAGGCCCACCCCCACCTTGATTACCCGAACCTCGACGCCATCGTCGCGAACCAACCAGGTCGCCCCATACCGTTCAAACAGGGCCCCGGCCGGAACCTCGACCACGCCTCCGGCTTCCGGCAGGGTCAAAAGCAATTCGAGAACAATGCCGCCGCGCCGATCTTCCAGACCTTCACTGACTTCAAGTTCAATCTCGATTTTACGGGTGGAGGCGGAAAAGGCCGGCGAGACCCGAAAGAGCCGCGCCGGAATTGCAACCGGGTTATCACCCCCCGTCGACAAAGACAAGGTGCCGGCGGCCAGTTCCTGTTCCAGCCGACGAAACTGTTCCATGGTCAGGGAAAAAGGCACCACCAGACCACGATAATCTCCGGCCAGCCCAACGATTTGACCGGGCACCAGCCATTCTCCCGGCTCCAGCCGACGTTCAATCAGACGCCAGCCGGGCGGGGCCATTATGCGGCAACGCCGCCGCCGTTCCTGTAAGATCTCGGCCTTGACCTTAAGCTCGGCCAGGCCCAGACGGGCCTGATCAAACTGCTGTTCATACTCCTGCACCCGGGCCTCGGCCACCGCCTGCCCGCCGCTCAAACTGCGAAAACGCTGCAACTCCCGCTGCCAGTAGGCCATTTGATTGGCCAGCCGCTCACAGGCGGCCTGATTGGCTTGCAGTTCCAGATCAAGAAAGGTCGTGTCCAGGGTCGCGTAGCTGCCCGCAGCCGGAATCAGGTCACCGACATCCGCGTTGACCTCCAGGCAGCGACCGCTTTCTTCGGCAACCAAGTGCTGCTGCCGCCGGGCTCTGGTATAACCGCGCAGAACCGTGGTTTGTAAAGCCGGGCGCGCTCGAACCAGAGAAAATTCCTCGGCCGGCGCCGACCCGCCAGTGAACGTCAGCTGAAAAAAACATGATAAAGACAACATCAAGAATAATTTACGCATGCTCAACTCTCGCGATAAAGCATCGCTAACTTTTAAAATATTCTGCTGAAATAGTCCGCCAGGATTTGCCGGTGGTCGAAAGCTATCCGTTCCGGAAGATGACCGGGAGAAAACACCGCCGCCGCAACGGCATCATCTCCGGCCTGAAGCCGGCCGCGACCCTGAGCCGTGAAAACGGTTGCAATGGTATGCTGGCGAGGGTCGCGGCCGGGTTCAGAATAGGTATGGAACTGCCCGGTCAACTCGACCAGCAGACCCGTCTCCTCCAGCGCTTCCCGCCGGGCCGCGGCCTCCAGGCTTTCGCCGTAATCCACGAAACCGCCGGGCAGGGCCCAGCCTGGCGGGGGGTTACGGCGCTCGATCAAAACAATTCCCCCCTGATAGGAAATCAGCAGATCAACCGTCGGCACCGGATTGCGGTAACGAAACAGCTCTTGCTTACAACTCGGGCAATGGTAGGCTTCGCGCATTTTCGAGCTATCCTTTCGGTAAAGTTTTTTCTTCCCGCCGCAAGCGTTCGACTAGAGCCAGTTCCTCGGCCGGGCCGTGAACCTCACCGTCAAGCCGGGCTTCCCGGACCCGGTCCAGAATGACCTTGAAACGCGGCCCCGGGGTCAGGCCCGCGGCGATCAGATCATGACCGTTGATGTCAAGTTCAACAAACTGCAGATGGGTAATAAAATTAGAAATCGCTTTCTTGGCCTTTTCGTTCTGATGGCCGGCCATGACATACAGCAGGACCTCCAGAGGCTGTCCCAGCAACAGAGCGTAGACCTCGGAATTACTAAAGCCGCGCGGCCGTCGACAGCGCTGGTCCAACTCGACGGCGGTTTCAATGCCACGCTGCCGGTCAGTGATGAAACGCCGGCCGGCATTGGCATCGAAACCCAGGCGCTGGGCGCAATAGATCGCCTCAGCCTGTCCCAAGCCATCCATAAAACAGAGGAAATAAAGTTTCCAGGCCTCCAGTTTCTCCTTCAAATAAAGATATTCATACCAGTTAACCACCTCACGGGCCGCCTGGAAAAGTTCATCACGCCGGTCGATCTTAAGGTTCTTAAGTTCAGGGAAAACTTCCCGCCAGAGATTCAGGCGACCGATTCGGGCAAAAATCGGGAGGGGATCCGGTTCAGCGCAGATCAGCTTCAGTTCATGCAGAATCCGCGCGCCGGAAAGCCGCCGGACAAAACCGACCTTAACCGCATTTCTGATCAGATGCAAGGTCTGACGTCCGATACTGAAGGCAAATTCATGTTCAAAACGAACCGCGCGGAAAATCCGGGTGGGGTCTTCGACGAAACTCAGATTATGTAAAACCCTGATACTGCGTTCCTTAAGATCACGCCCGGCACCAAAATAATCACGCATCTCGCCATAGCTGGCGCGGTTCAAGGAAACCACCAGGGTATTGATTGTAAAATCGCGCCGGTAAAGATCAACCTTCAAGGAACTCTTTTCAACCTTGGGCAGGGTCGCGGGAGCGTCATAATATTCCATGCGGGTACTGGCGATATCTAGTTTATAACCCTCTGCAGTCATAATTACCGCCGTGCGAAAAGGCTCATGTCCATGGCAGCGGCCGGAATACTTCCGGCAGTAGGCCTGGGCCAGGGCGATGCCATCGCCTTCAACCACGATATCGAGATCGAGATTGGGCCGCCGCAGAAGAAGATCGCGCACCACCCCGCCGACCAGAAAGATATTAAGCTGGAGCTCGTCGGCAAGGCTTCCGAGGCGGGACAGAATCGACAACAGCGCGGCCGGAAAACTTTCCTGCAGCAACCCCTTGACATTCTTCCGGCGAAGTTTGCGCACCGCCTCAGGCTCCCCGGCAAAAAAACCGCCACGGTCTTCTTCCTGATCATACAAGGCCCGCAACAGGTCCTTGCGGGTAATCGCTCCGATAATTCTGAGCTGCCCATCGACCACCGGCAGAAAACGCTGATTACGTTCAATAATCAGCTCCTTAATTCGATTAAGATCATCTCCCGGAGCGATGGGTTCGTAATCGGTGGTCATATACTCACTGACCGCGAGCTGCTGTAAACCATGATACAGGGCCTTTTCCACCACCTGACGGGAAATAATTCCGGCCAGCCGGGTACTTTTTTCATCGATCACCGGCAGAACATTGATATTGTAGCGGGTCAGCAACGATGCGGCTTCAGCCAGCGGGGTGGCTAATTTAATTGATAACACCGGCGCAGTCATCAGATCGGCGGCGGTCAGCGGAGGCACCACCTCCACCTGCAAAAGCTCGATAAGTTTTTCGCGGCACTGAATCAAGGTCTGCTCACGGGTCACGGCGGACGCCGCCGAATGGTGACCGCCGCCCCCGAAATGACTTAACAGACGCCCCATGTCCAGAGCCGGGCTGCGGCTGCGACCAATCAGATAAACCTTGTCATCCAGCCGTAACAGGGCGATCACCACCTCCAGTCGTTCAATCTCTCTCAGCCGGTGAATAACCATGGCGACATCGGCCACGTAATGATCCCGCCAGGCTTCGACCAGCACCACTTTCAGACCACGAGGATAGAGGGTTTTCCGGGAGAGAAGCAGATCGTTGAGCAGAGAAACCTGTTCCCGGTCCAGGGGACTGTTGACAACCTCGGCCACGGTTTCGAGGTCCCCCCCCTGTTCCAGCAACCAGGCGGCCGCGGCGAAATCGCGGGTCGTCGTATCACGAAAGGTCAGGGAACCGGTGTCTTTATAAAGACCGATCATCATGACCGTCGCCTCGTCGGCCGGAAGCCGAATACCCTGTTGCCGTAATTTTTCAACCATCAGGGTGACCACCGCGCCAACCTCGGCCAGCTCCAGGCGGGCCGGGTTTTCAAGGTCGTCGGAGCTCGCGGGATGATGATCAAAAACCACCACCTCAACCCCAGGCCGGGCCGCGACCTCGGCAAAAGCCCCGATCCGGCCTTTTTGGCGGGTATCGACCACGATCAGTTTGCCGATCTGAGCCGGATCGATATCCTTGAGTTTTTTAAAGGGATAGGCGTAACCGCAGGAATTGAGAAAAAAATCATGCAGACTGCGCTCGGGACTGCCGGACAGGACCATCACGGCTTCAGGAAAGAGATGCCGCGCGGCCAGCATGGCGGCCAGACCGTCAAAATCGGTATTGATATGGGATGTGATCACGGTAAGCAAACTTTTTACCCTTCAGCCCGGGGATGATAGCGCCGATAGACCTCCTTGAGACGCTCGGCATCAACCTGAGTATAAATCTGGGTGGTGGAGAGATCGGCATGCCCCAGCAGAGTCTGGACAACCCTGAGATCGGCTCCGCCGGAAAGCAGATGGGTCGCGAAGGAATGGCGCAGCAAATGTGGATAAACCTTCTGACGAATGCCGGCTTTACGGGCATAGCGGCGAATATTTTTCCAGAAACCTTCACGACTCAGGGGCCGCCCTGAACGATTGAGAAAAACATAGGGTGAAAGCATGCCTTTAATCAGTTTTTCCCGGCCCTTATCGAGATAGACACGCAGACTGGCGATAATCGGTTGCGGTAAGGGCACGATCCGTTCCTTGTCGCCCTTGCCCAGAATCGTCAGAAAACCGAGATTGAAATTAACCTGTTGCAACTCAAGAGCCACCAGTTCACTAACCCGCAGCCCGGCCCCGTAAAGCACCTCCAGCATCAGGCGGTCACGCTGCCCCAGAACCGTCGCTGAATCCGGGGCCGCCAGCAGCTTTTTGATCTCGACGACGCTCAGCACCTCGGGCAAATGCCGATCAATCGCAGGCAGGCTGAATCCGGCCAGCAGTTGCCGCGAAATCTCACCCCGGACCAGAAGAAAACGAAAAAATGAATTCAGCGCCGAGAAACGTCGGCGAATCGTCCGTCGGGCATACGTCTGTCTGAGCAGGACCAGATATTCACTGATCTGGTAAGCGGACAGGTCCGCGACCGACGGAGCCGCGATCGACCCCAGATAAAGTCCGAAATGCTCCAGATCAACCCGGTAGGCGGCAATCGTCGGCGCCGCTAGGCCTCTTTCAAAAGCGATATGATCGAGAAATTTTTCGATTTGTTCGCGGTAAACCGATACCGCCTCGCTCTCCGCTGTCATGTCCGTCAATGTTTCTCCTCCCCAAAATCCCGCATGGCCGGAGCATCCTGCTCTGTCGGAGTCAGCATGGCGACCGCATGTTTGTAGATGAGATGGCTTGTGAAATCGTCATTTAAAATCAGACAATGGCCGTCAAAGCTGCTGATCCTTCCCTCACGGGCAGTGCCGTTTAAAAGTTCAATACTGACCCGGCATTTTTCGCGCCGCAGCCGGTTCAAAAACTGTTCCTGGACGTTTGCCTGATGTCGCGTCATGGTTCCCTCACTCGTCCGCAAAGGTAAGCGGAGGTTTATCTCCGTAAGTTTCAGTGCGACTATCTAACACTGTGCTCGGCGTTTTAGCAAATAATTTAGTAACGGTTCCGCCATTTTTCCGTGTCGATGGTTCAGATGGTGTTCCGCAACGCCTCGCAAAATTTCGTTGTTGAAGGTTACGTGATTCATACCTATTTTAAAAAACGACAGTGACATTTTCAGCTGAAAATGTTAAATCAACCAGATCCCTCGGATTCGCGCCCCTGCGGGGGGCAAACCCCGTAGCCCCGGATCGAAGATTAGGGCCCAAAGCTGAAGGCTCTCCCGAGAATCGCAGCAAAGTACTCGCACCAGATCATGGCCCGTTTTTTTTAAACCGAAAATGACTTGTGAGTCGTCAATCAACTTCTAAACCTTACAGGGACCAGAGAAAAGCTCATGCAAGATTTCAACCGTTATTCCGGAACCAGCGACTACATTGTCTCCGAAGACCTGCAAAATGATGTCAATGTGGCGATCGCCCTCGGCCGCCCGCTGCTGATCAAGGGCGAGCCCGGCACCGGGAAAACCCTGCTGGCGCAAAGCGTGGCCCGCGACCTGAAGCGCAACTTGTTGATCTGGAACATCAAATCGACGACCAAGGCCCAGGACGGTCTCTATCTCTATGATACCGTCCAGCGGCTTAACGATTCCCGTTTCGGCGGCAACGATGTTTCCAACATCGAAAACTATATCAAACTCGGCCGTCTGGGCGAGGCTTTTGCCGCGGATGAACCAGTAGTCGTACTGATCGATGAGATCGACAAGGCCGATATCGAGTTTCCCAACGACCTGCTGGCCGAACTCGACGAGATGCGTTTTTATATTCCGGAAACCAAAAAAACCATCGCTGCCCGGCAGCGACCGGCAATCATCATCACCAGCAATTCGGAAAAAGAGTTGCCCGATGCCTTTCTGCGGCGTTGCGTTTTTCACTATATAGAATTTCCGCAGCCGGAATTGATGAGCCGCATCGTCCGCGTTCATTTTCCCGATCTTGAGCAACAACTCATCGAGGAGGCGATGGCGGCCTTCTACCAGCTGCGCGGACTTGAGGGCCTGCGCAAAAAACCCTCGACCAGCGAACTGATCGACTGGCTTAAGGCCCTGCTGGCGGCCGGTCTCGGCGGCAAGACCGACCTACAGAAGGAGCTCCCCTTTCTCGGAGCCCTGCTTAAAAACGAGAATGATTACGAGGTCGCCGCCAGACAACGCAGCGCCTACCAGCGACGCGGCGCCCTGGCCTCCTTGCGGCGCTGAAATCCGTCTCGACCAGCGCCCTACCATCATTCGGCCGGGCTTTGAGCCCGGATAAAACCCATCCTTTTTCAAGGGCAGGTGGACAGCGTCCGCCGCGCACCAGTGACACAGCATGTTTACCGGTTTCTTTTTTTGCCTTCGAGCCCACAAAATCATGGTCACCCCGACGGAATGGCTGGCTCTGATGGAAGCCTTAAGCCGGGGTTTCGCCGGCTGCAGTCTGGTTTCATTTTACCACCTGAGCCGGGCCCTGCTGGTCAAAAGCGAAGCCCTGTTCGACCATTTCGATCTGGCTTTTCGCGAATTTTTCACCGGCCTCGAAGTTCCTCAGGAAATTTTTGCAGAACTCTGGCAATGGCTGGGGCAGGAAAATCTGAAACGAAAGCTTGCCCCCGACGCGCTCAAGGACCTGCCCCAATACAACTGGGAAACCGTTAAAAAGATGTTTGCCGAGCGGCTTCAGGAACAAAAGGAGGAACATCACGGTGGTAACCGCTGGATCGGCACCGGCGGCACTTCACCTTTCGGCCACGGCGGCTATCATCCCGGAGGGTTGCGGGTAGGAGGCGAAGCCGGCGGCGGCATGGCCATTAAAATTGCGGCCGAAAGACGTTTTCAGGGTTACCGCCGCGACGTCACCCTGGATATTCGCCAGATCAAGGTCGCCTTAAAGAAACTTCGTCACTTGCGCCGCACCGGCAACCGCTTTGAACTTGACGTGGATAAAACCATCGACCGGGCCTGCCGCAACGCCGGCGAGATTGATCTGGTCTTCAGCCCGGAGCACAAAAACGATGTCAAGCTCCTTTTGCTGATGGATGCCGGAGGTTCGATGTATCCTTACGCCAAGCTGGTGGACCGGCTCTTTTCGGCCGCCAACTCGGTCAACCATTTCGCCGAACTCAATCATTATTATTTCCATAATTCGATCTACGATTATCTCCGTCCTGAAATCGACAGCCGGGAACGGGTGCCGACCGCACACGTGCTCAAAGAGTTGAACCCCGATCACAAGGTTATTCTCGTCGGCGACGCCAGCATGGCTCCGTTTGAACTGTTCATGGAAAACGGAATTATCGACTATTACGACAGCAATCAGACGGCAGGGATTGTCTGGTTTGAAAGGATCGCGGCCCATTTTCGCCGCTGCGTCTGGCTCAACCCGATACCGCAACGCTACTGGGGCCATCCGACGATCAGCGCCATCGGCCGGGTTTTCCCGATGTTTCACCTCTCGCTGGAGGGGCTGGATGAAGCGATTCAGAAACTGACGGCTTTCTAAAGACCAGCTCCGCGCCGCAGCAGATTATCGATTAGGCTCATCAAACCGCGGATAATCCGCACTTCACGGCTGGTCATTGCCGCCCGTCCGAAAAGCCGGCGCAGATATTCAAGTAAATGATCGGGATTACTGCGATCAAGAAAACCGGCAGCACTTAAAGTCCGACGCAGATGCGCGTACATCCCCTGCAATTCAGTATGCGCCGCCAGAGCGGCAACTGCGGACTCCGATCTTCCTGGCTGAGCTTCGAGGCGACTGAGCTCGTAACCGTACAGAAGTACGGATTGCGCCAGGTTGAGTGAGGAAAATTCCGGATTGACCGGAATCGAAGAAAGCATATGACTGTGGCGGCGCTGTTCGCGGCCCAGACCGAAATCCTCCCGGCCAAACATGATGGCCACCGGCACTCGGGTCCCGAGTTCAGCAATCTTACCCGCCGTCTGCGCCGGAGTGAACACCGGACGACAATATTTGCCGAGGCGGGCGGTGGTCCCGACCACCAGTTTAAAACCGGCCAGGGCTTCTTCCAGATTATTAAAAACCCGGGCTGCTTCCAGGATGTCATCCGCTCCGCAGGAAAGCGCCCGAGACTTGTCGGACAGCGGGTCACAGCTCGGTGCCACCAGAAACAAACGCCCAAGATTGAAATTTTTCATGGCCCGGGCCACAGCCCCGACATTTAAATCAAGTTTCGGTTCGACCAGGACAACGGCCAGCTCCGGCCAGAAATTTTTCACGAGAAAATCAGACATGGCAGACCTGGCGACGATTTTTGCCCCCTGAGCGTTCAGGGCCGGCGAAATAATTTTGCCGCGCCAGAGGCAGGAACAGAAAGATCTCGCCGTCAGCGACGGGAAAACAACCACCAGGCAACCCTTTCACGGCCGAAAACTCAGCTCGAAAAGGGCTCATTTTTAATCCGGCGGCAGCGCTTGATTTCAAACAGGGCGACTGCCGCAGCCACCCCGACATTAAGTGATTCACTCTCCCGGGACAACGGAATGGAGACTTGAAAATCGCAGGCCCGGTTAATGATCGGCCGCAGACCCTTGTCCTCCGAACCCAGCACCAGAACCAGCGAGGCCGCCCAGTCGACGGCATAAAGGTCGTCGCCGCCGGAAGCGGCGGCGCCATAGATCCAGAAACCAGCCGCTCGGCATTGCTGCAGGGCGTCGGCCAGATTAACCACGCGACAAATGGGCAGTTTTTCCAGGGCTCCGGCCGCCGTCTTGGCGGCCGCCGGGGTTATCGCGGCGCTGCGGCGCTCGGGCAGCAGCAAACCGGCGACTCCGGCGGCGACCGCGGTCCGAATGATAGCGCCGAGATTACGCGGGTCGGTTACCCCGTCCAGCGCCAGCAACAAAGCCCCCGATGGCGCTTGCGCGCAGGTTCTGAGCAGCTCGACCAGCGGCGTGAAAACAAACGGCGCCACCTGGGCCGCGACCCCTTGATGCCTGATTCCGCTCGCGAGGCGATCCAGAGCCTTTCCCGGAACTATCTTAACGCTGATGCCCTGATCACGGGCGCGTTCCCCAAGGTCCTTCAGCCGGCGGCCTCCTGTATCCAGCAGATACAGGGTCAAAATCCGCGATGACCGAGCCAGAAGTTCAGTTACGGCATTGATGCCGCAAACTAGATCTTGACCACCATCCGCCTTCGAGATAGCTGAAGCCATGAAGATCAATGGCCAAAGATTCGAAAGTTAATAATTTTCGACCACCCCGATTCGGTTTCAACCCCGGCTTCCGGCGCCACGATACAGGCTGTGCCGGATGAGGGGGCGGCGGTCAAAACCTTTGCCGGGGTGGACGGAGTCGACGAGGCGATCGGCAAAGACATGATCATTCGCGATTGCGGGCAAGCCTGAGGACAGGGCGGGCAAAGCAGCCGGCTGGACTGAAAATTTCGCGGTGCACTCCCGGCAATTTCCTCTTCCAGTTTTTTCTGTTCGGCCCCCAGGGATTCGACCAAACCATCAACCACAGCTCGCAAATCCTGGTTGTCATTCAGTAAATCCTGCAAATCAAGCAGGTTCCTGACCGACGCGCCGATCTTCTGCACGCGCCGCTTCAGCCCCCAAACCACCATTTCATCCTCCAGGGCCAGCAATCTTGTACCGGTTTCCGCCTCCGCCGCCTCCAGGGAGACAATTTTACGATTAACCTCAACCAGCTGTTTGCGAAGTTTCTGATAATCAAGAAAACCCAGCCCGGAGGCTACAACCAGCAGAAGAAAAACCGCTGTCGACACAAAAAGAAAGAGACCACCTTTCTTCTTCTGCACGCCGCCATGATTTGCGACCACGGAGGCACCACCCAATTCTTTTTCGTTTTTTTCTTCCGTCACATTCAATCTCCTGGAAATCGTTTACAGTCTCAGAACCTTCGGTTTAAATTCCGGCCTTTCGGCAAAAAAGATGGCGATGAAAGCTGAATATAACCTTTCCCGGCGGCAGGGTCAAGCTTCAGGAGGCGACCGGCTCAAGCAAAGGATATATAAATCTTTTTCTCCGATTCGTGTTTTCGTGTCGGGCGCGGGCGCTCTTTTATTTCACATCAGTTAAGGTTCTCGGTCATGTCCATGGCGGGGACAAAAACCGGCGCCCGGGTCTGGCTTTCAACCACTTCAAGCGCCGGTCAGGATTCGCCACCCGGGCCTTTTTCCTCCCGCAGCAAGGCCAGAATCGTCGCGGTCCGTTCCTCCAGCAGAGCCTGATTTCCCCGGCTCTCGACATTAAGGCGCAACAAAAACTCGGTATTGGAGGAACGCAGGTTAAAACGCCAGTCGGCAAATTCCAGGGTCAGACCGTCGACGCAAAAACTGCGCAGCACCTTTTCCCGCTCCCGGAAATACTTTTCAACCCTGGCGATTGCCGCCGCGGGATCGGCCGGAGAGCAGTTGATCTCGCCGCTGACCGGATAGAGCCTGATTCTTTCATCCACCAACTCAGACAGTCGCCGCCCGCTGCGAGAAAGCAGCTCCAGGACCAGCAACCAGGGAATCATGCCCGAGTCACAATAGGAAAATTCCCTGAAATAGTGGTGGGCGCTCATCTCTCCGCCATAAAGGGCGTCAAGTTCGCGCATGCGCTCCTTGATGAAAGCATGACCGGTTCGAGAAACCACGGCCTCGCCCCGCGACTTGCCGACCAGATCAATCGTATTCCAGGTCAGACGCGGGTCGTAAATGATTTTGGCGCCGGGATGCTGCTGCAGACGAAGCTGAGCCAGCAGACCAACGAGATAATAACCCTCAAGAAAACGACCCGTCTCATCAAAGAAAAAACAGCGGTCAAAATCACCATCCCAGGCCAGACCGATATCAGCCCCCGCTCTGATCACCGCCTGACTCGTCAGGGAACGATTTTCCGGCAGCAGAGGATTGGGAATACCCTGCGGAAAAGTTCCGTCCGGCTCATTGAGCAGCTTGATAAAGGTAAAAGGCAGACGGCGTTCAAGCAGGTCCAGGACCGGCCCGGCGCAGCCGTTACCTGCATTGACGACGACTTTCAGGGGGGCTAAGCCGGGACAGATCGATATAACTAAGCAGATGCTCAATATAGTCATCGCGAAAAGTCAGGGACCGGCGTTGCGCCGCCCGTGCCGCCCGCGCGGGAAAGTCCCCCCCCGCAACCAGTTCTCGAAGTTGAGGCAAACCGAAATCTCCATGTAAAGGGCGAGCTTGCGCGCAAACCAGTTTCATTCCGTTATAATCAGCAGGATTATGACTGGCGGTGACCATGATACCACCGTCAAGCCGATAATGGAAAGTCGCGAAATAAACCTCTTCGGTGCCGCAAAGACCGAGCTCCAGGACCTCGACTCCGCCCTCGCTGAGCCCCCGGGCCAGCGCCTCGGCCAGAGCCGGACTGGAAAGTCGCACATCCCGACCAACAGCAACCCGGACCGGTTTAAAGAATGCGGCGTAAGCCCGCCCCAGACGCCAGGCCAGTTCCTCGTTAAGCTCGTCCGGAACCCGCCCGCGAATATCATAAGCCTTGAAACAGGCCGTAGAGATGGTTTCAGTCATCAGTCAAGTTCCTTTAAGATAACTCGCGTAGGCCGCATGAATCCCTTCCTTAAGTGTAAACCGCGGCCGCCAGCCGAAACCATGCAGACGACTGGAATCCAGCAACTTGCGCGGCATGCCGTCCGGATGGGTGGCGTCAAAAACAATCCCCCCGGTATAACCGACGATTTCCCGAACAATTTCCGCCAGTTCGCGAATAGAATGCTCAACCCCACTGCCGATGTTAAGCAGTTCTCGTGCTTCATACTCGTTCATCACAAAGAGCAGGGCCGAGGCCAGATCATCAACATATAAAAATTCCCGCCGCGGCTGCCCGCTACCCCAGAGCTCGACCGCCGTCGTCTTGGCAAGCGGCGCGTTGCCGACGGCGTCCCCCTCTCGAAAAGGGAGCCTGCGCCCATGCGCCGCGGCGATGCGCCGCAGATTGGCATAGAAAGCATCGGGAATCACCCCATATCGCCTTTCATCCGCCGCCAGGGCTGCGGCATTGCCGGCCGCCGCCAACTTCGCAAGATGAAACTTACGGATCAGGGCCGGTAAAACATGGGAACTCAAAAGATCGTAATTATCGTTGGGACCATACAGATTGGTCGGCATCACGGGGACGAAATTGGTTCCGTACTGCTGGTTAAAAGAGTTGCACATCTCTATGCCGGCAATCTTGGCGACCGCATAGGCGGAATTGGTCGGTTCCAGAGGACCGTTGAGCAGATATTCCTCTCGGATCGGCTGGGCCGCCAGACGCGGATAAATACAGGAGCTGCCCAAAAAAATCAGTTTTTTGACCTGGTTGAGCGCCGCCGCCCGCAGCACATTGGTCTGAATCATCAGATTTTCGTAGATGAAATCAGCCGACTGGGTCAGGTTGGCATAGATTCCACCCACCTTGGCCGCGGCCAGAAAAACATAATCGGGTTTTTCCCGGGCGAAAAAAGTCTCCACCGCCGGCTGCCGGGTCAGGTCGAGCTCAGTCCGGGAAGGCAGCAGAAGGTTGTCGTAGCCCTCCCGCCGCAGGCCCGCGACCAGAGCCGAGCCCACCAGACCGCGATGTCCGGCGACATAGATCTTATCGTTTTTTTGCATCTTTCAATCCTCGATTTAAACTTCGCCGACAACCCTTGGCCCAGCAGGAAAGAAACCGGCTCCCCGATAAAAACCGACAGGCCTAAAACAAAGGCCAGGCAAAAGGGCCTAAACCAAGGTTATTAACCTATTGCGGCGCTGCAGACAAGTAAGAAATGATAAAAACAACAGAACAAATCCCCACGCGAAAATTTTTCGAGCAAGAAAAAGTTCTCTGGATTTACGGCCGCTACCCTGCTATACTCAAAACTTAGGGAACAAAAAAAAGGCGCCCCATCAACCAGGATGGAAACGCCTTTAATTTGAATTGCTGGTGCCGGGGGACGGAATTGAACCGCCGACACGGGGATTTTCAGTCCCCTGCTCTACCGACTGAGCTACCCCGGCTGACCAAGCGAGCGCCTAGATAGCTCAAAGAGCCGGTCTTTGTCAAGCGTATTTTTTAATCTGTGGGAGATATTTTCATGGTCAGCCGTCTTGATGCGTCCCTGAACGCCGTCCACAACCATCTTCAACGTCTGCAGACCAGCACGACCAACATTGCCAATCTCAATACCGACGGCTATCAAAGCCTGCGACTGACCATCAACGAGGGTCCGACCGGGACAACGACCACGACCCTCAGTACCGAGACCACTCCCGGCCCCTTACGCCAGGAATTAAACCAGGATGGCGGCATGGTTGAAACCCCAGGCTCCAATGTCGACCTGGCCGGAGAATATGTCAAGATCATGACCTCGACCCAAGCCGTCAAAGCCAATCTCAAGGCCGCCGCAACCGTCAGCGAGCTTCTGGGTGAGGTTATCGACACCCTGGCCTGAACCGCGAACGCACGACAAGCAGACCGCCGAAACCTTTAGTGATTATCGATTATCCGCCCGCCTGGGTTTAAACCCGCCGGCTATTTTTTTTGCCGGCCCTTGATTCTGCCGACCAGTCGCAACAGACCGTCCAGAATCGTCAGTGGATGCGGCGGACAGCCGGGAATATACAGATCAACCGGCAAGAGGAAACCGGCGCCGTCATTAACCTGCTCATGCCCCCGGTAAGGCCCCCCACCAATCGCGCAGGCCCCGACCACAATCACGATTTTCGGCTCCGGCACCGCCTCCCAGGTTTTTTTCAGGGCCAGTTCCATGTTTTTCGTAACGGGGCCGGTAATCAGAAGGCCGTCGGCATGCCGGGGAGAGGCCACGAACTGAATCCCAAAACGCCCCAAATCCCAACCGATCGTACATAACACGTTCACATCCGCTTCGCAGGCGTTACAACCACCCGCACTGACCTGGCGCAGTTTCAGGGAGCGGCCGAAAAGCTTTTTCAGACGCCGATCCAGCTCGGTCGCCAACCGGATTTCCATCTGTTCAGCCGTGACCTGCAAATCCTCGCGCCGACGAACCGCGAGTCGGTAATCCTCGGAAAAAGAGATGGCTTCCCGAGGACAGGCCGTCATGCAATCGGTGCAGAAAAGACATTTGCCCATATCCAGGCTTTTGTTTTCGACGTCGATCGCTCCCACCGGACAAACCTCCGCACAAATCCGACAGCCGGCCTCACATTTATCCAGGGCAAACAATAGGCGTCCGCGAAAATGCGGCGGCAGCAGCGGAGGCTTCCCTTCCGGAAACTTGATGGTACGATAGCCCTGTTTGAAACGGGAGACGAATTCCTGATACATGTTTATATCCTTAAACTTTTAAAGATCATGCCCACAATAGGAAAGATTGAAACTCTTGTTGCACAAGGGAAAATCGGAAATTTCCTGCCGCCGCAAAACCTGAGCCAGAGCAAACCAGTTGTGAAAAGATGGATCGACGATCTTGTAGCGGGCGAAACTGCCGCCCGCATCGGTGATGCCGACATGGCAAATTTCACCCCGCCAGCCTTCGCAGAGGGCCACCGCCAGGGAATCGGCCTGCAGCGGAGCGGAAGTAACCCTCACCTTGCCGGAGGGCAAATGTTTCAACTGTTCCTCGATAAAAGCAAGGGACTGCTGAATTTCCAGCCACCGAACATAGGCCCGCCCCAGAACATCCCCTGAGTCATAAGTGGAAATCGGAATCTGCGCGAAACGATAAATCCCCGTGGGATGGTCGTAGCGCACATCCCGCGGCAGACCACAGGCGCGCGCCGCCGGCCCGACAATTCCCAGGGCGACGGCGGTCTCCCGGGCCAGACGACCGGTGTCCTCAAAACGGGCCATCACCGACTGATTCTCCCATAAAAGATTAATCGCCTCGCTCGATTCCTTTTTCAGAATGCGCAGCCGGCGCAGTAATTCCTCGATCCCACTCTGGTCGACATCAAACCCCACTCCGCCCGGTTGAATCAGCCCCCGCCCGAAACGATTGCCGCAAAGATAGGCGGTCAGGTTTAAAAACTCACCCCGAATGCGACCGCAATAACTTGCGGTCGGCAAAAAACCGACATCTCCCGACAAGGCGCCGAGATCGCCCACATGATTGGCCAGCCGCTCAAATTCCAGAGCAATGCCCCGCAGGGCCTGGGCGCGCACCGGTTTTTGTATATGGGCAAAACCTTCAAACACCTGACAATAAGCCAGGCTGTGACCGATCGTGGTATCGCCGGCCAGGGTTTCCATAAAATGCAGGGTTCTGGCATTCGGTCCACCGGGCAGAGCTTCTTCCACCCCACGATGCTGATAGCCCAGCGCGATCTCCAGATGAAAAACCTCTTCCCCATGACATTGAAAACGAAAATGCCCCGGTTCAATAACGCCGGCATGAACCGGACCGACCGCCACCTCATGAACCTGGTCCCCGGCAATCCGGTAAAAATCACCGACCGCCGGCAATATCGGTTCACCCGCCGGCCGCTCCCAGGCATCCCGGCCCGTCCAGGATGGGCGGTAACGCACCGGCTTAAACCAGGGATGAGACCGGGCTTTGAGGCCGAACTGCTCGGCAATTTCCCGCTCAAAGAGCTGAACCTGGTGACAGTTCGAAGCCAGGGAGGGAAAACTCGTTTCCGTCACCTCGCTACGGCCGACATAGAGATGATTATCCTCATCATCGGCCAGGACAACGTACAGAATCGTGTTTGCTTCCGACGGCGAAGGCGCAGCGAACAGGGCGCTCACCCTTTGGCCCCGCTCAACCGCGGCGCTGATGGTCTGCATAAAATCATCAACCGCCAAACCAGGGATATCCTTCAGAGAAACAACCCCACCGTTGGCGATGGTCGCAAGTTTGGTCGACATGGGCATCATCCTCGATTCTCCAGAAAGCTGACGGCGTTATTGAGCATGGATTGCAGAAATTCCGGAATGTACAGGCCCAGCAGCAAGACGATTGCCATAAAAGCCAACACCGGCGCCGCCGTCAGGAAAACATCCCGGTAACCGGAGCCGATCACATCCGTGGGAACTCGACCCTGCACCACGCGTAAAACCGTGATCCCCATGCCGATAAAGACCAGGAACAGAAATACCAGGAAGAGCCCTCCGGCCCAGAAACGCCCGGTGCTGAAAGCGGCGTCAAGAATCGAGAATTCACTGATAAAGGGAGCGAAGGGAGGCGATCCGGTAATCGCCAGGAAACCGGCCAGAAACAAAGCCCCAGATAACGGCAGACGCCGGAGAGCGCCGCACACCTGATCGGTATTCTTGCTCGCGTAAGCCCGGTGAATATTGCCGGCCGAAAGAAACAAGACCCCCTTGGTCATGGCATTATTGATCATATGCAGCAGGGTTCCGAACAGGGCCGGGCCGCCGATTCCCAGGCCCAGAACCAGGATCCCCATATGCTCGACGCTGGAATAGGCCAGCATGCGTTTGAAATCACGCTGGCTGAGCATGAAAATACCGGCGACCGCCATGGAAAACAGGCCCATGAAAACCAGCAGTTTCGCCATAAATTGCTGTTCCCCCGCGGCAAGACCGATCTGATAGATCCGCAGCAAAGCGAGAAAGGCGCCGCTGGTAATCCCGCCGGCAAAGATACAACCGACCACGCCGGAAGCTTCACCATAGGCATCGGGTTTCCAGGTGTGCATGGGAGCCAGCCCCATCTTCGTCCCATAACCAACCAGAATCAGGATGAACGCGGCTCGCAACCAGGGTTTCGCCAAGCCCGGTCCGTTCTCAAGCAGCTCGGTAAAACCCAGAGTCGCTTCCATTCCTCCCTGCAGGGAGGAATAGGCCAGGAAAAAGGTTCCCAACAGGGCCAGCGCGATACCCACGGATCCGACCAGCAGATATTTCCAGGTGGCTTCGATACTGCGCGGGGTATGATTGAAATAGATCAGGGGAGCCGTAACCAGGGTGGTGCCCTCGATCGCCACCCATAAGAGTCCGAGATGGTGAGCCCAGGCAACCAGGGTTATCAGCCCGAGAAAAGCCAGCAGACAAGCAACAAAGATGCGATTGGGCCGTTCCTGTCTGAATTTAAGATAGCCCACCGTGTAAAAAGACGAGAACAGATACAGCAGGGTTATGGTCAGCAGAATGATCGCTCCGACCGGATCCAGCACGAGCCAGGGCGTCCGGCTTCCCCACTGAGGGAAAATAAGCACCAAAACAGTACCGGCGGTATGCGCCAAGGCCGTCACCGGCATGAGCCAGGGACGCCAGTAATTACTGGTCACCACCATGGCCAAAGCGGCCATGGCCAGAGGTAACAGAATCAGGGCCAGGGCCATGAAATTACTCCTTAAGAGAAGAAAGATGGCGCGTATCCAAAGAGGAAAACGTGCGATTGATTTGGTTGGTAATGATTGAAACAATGAAAATACTGACAAAAAGGTCGAGCAGCATCCCCATTTCCACGACCAGTGGAATCGCCTCCATCAGCAGCAGGCTGAACATATAGATGCCGTTTTCCAGCACCAGATAACCCAGCACCTGAGTCAATGATTTCAGCCTGGTCGTCAACAGAATAAACCCCACCAGGACGACCGTGATCGCGGTTGGAATAATAAGCGACTCAGACTGTCCCGGCACCTGCCCGCGCCCGCAGATCAGAAATACCGCCGCCGTCACCAGGGCGCCGATGATCGTCGACGGCAGCAAACCGATAATGGGTTCAACTTCCCGTTTGATCTGCACATCGCGCAGAGCTTTGATCATAATTGCGGGAATAACGATCCCCTTCAGGGAAATGGCCGCCAGTGAAGCCAGAATTGTGGCAAAGGAGAGATGCGAATGGATGAACAGAGGTAAAAACCCCATCAGCACCCCCTGTAAAGCCACGATGCGAATCACCGAAATGATGCTCGCGTTGCCGAGGGCAAAAAGATTAAGCGCCAGAATGAGCATGAAAATCGCATTCATTAACTGATCCATCAAATCACCTCAACAAAACCACAAAGGCCGAACCGCATAAAAGAACGGAGACGATCAATAAGGACGGCACTCTCGACATCCGCAGGCGGGCCATGATCGATTCGATAACCCCGACCGAAACCGCAAGCCCAAGCAAACCGGTGATAAAGATCAGCCAGTCCAGCCAGATTTTTCCGGAAGCTGCCGGCAGCACGAGATTAAGAAAAACGGAACCGAGAACCATGAACTTTAACGACGAGGCATATTCAATCAGGCCCAGCAGAGGCCCACTGTGATCAAGCACCATAACTTCATGGATCATGGTCAATTCAAGATGGGTATTGGGGTCATCCACCGGAATACGGCTGTTCTCGGCCAGGAAGACAATATAAAAACCCAGGGCGATCATGACGATTGAAGCCGCACTGCCCCGATGAAAAAGAGAAACCTCTGGATCGTGCAGCATGCCGGCAAGAGAAAGTGAGCCGGAAAGTTTGGCCAGCACCAAAAAAGCAAAAAACATCGCGGGCTCGGTCAGGACCGCGAACGTCACCTCACGGGAAGCCCCCATACCTTCAAAGGCTGAACCGGTATCCAGGGCGGCGGCGGTCGTAAAAAACCGGGCCAGGCCGAAAAGGTAGGCAAACAGGAGAAAATCCCCGGTAAAGGAGACCAGGGCCGGAGAACTGCCGAGCGGAATCAGGACGGCGGCGGCCAGCACCGCGATCAGCGTGATAATCGGGCCGGCCTGAAAAACCCAGGTGGTGGTTCCGCTCAGAACCAAACCCTTACGCATAAGCTTGAAAAGATCATAGTAAAACTGAAAAAAAGGAGCGCCTTTACGTCCGGCCAAAAAAGCTTTAGTTTTATTGACCACTCCCAGTAAAATTGGCGGTAAAACCAACAAGAGAAACAGATGCACCGGCAGATTGATCATAAACCACCTCCCACGCCGCCGAAGATAAAGAGGCCCAAAGTCATCAACAGGACGTAGAGAACATAGATATGCGTCCAGCCATGCTGAAGGATGTAGATCTTGGGCACAACTCGACTTGCCATTTTAAATGCCGGCAAAACCAGTCTGTCCAAGACGGTGTCCGGCATGACTTCCTGAAATTCAGTTTTTTGCGGAAAAGGTGAAAAGGTCAGCGCGGGAAAACGAATCATGGGCCATAAGACAAAACCGAAAAGTTTGCTAAGCGGCTGGGTAAACGAAGTCCCCGTGTACTGCATTTTTGCCGCAGGTTGCGAATAACCACAATCCCAGGTCGGCCCCGAGCCCACTATTTTTTTCTTCCGCGCGCGCAGATACCAGGCCCCCGCCACAAGCAAAGCGATCAAACTTATACCGTTACAAGAGGCCAGTCCTGAAGGTGAGGCCAAAAGGGCAAGCTTCTGGGCCGGATCGAGCAGGGGCATCCAGCAACGCACGGCTTTCTCAAACAAAGGCGACACCGCCATCGGCAGCAGGCCGATGAAAAAACAACCGCCCGCCAATAAAAACATAGGCGCCAGCATGCTGATTTCGGGATCATGCGCCGCCGCGGAAGCCGACGAGCGTGGAACGCCCAGGAAAATGGCGCCATAGAGTTTGACAAAGGTGACGACCGCCGCCAGAGCGCCGATCGTGGCCAGGGCCACGGCACCGGCACCCGCCAGGGCCAAACTCGCTTCCGGCGTTTTCGTCGCGAGGGTTTTAAACAAACCCAGATAAATAAACCATTCGCCGACAAAACCGTTAAGCGGCGGCAAGGCGCAGATGGCCAGTGCCCCAACCAGAAAAAGAGCCGCGCTCACCGGCATTTTTTTAGCGCCCCCCATTTGTTCGAGATCGCGAGTGTGCCCGGCATGAATAATCGCCCCGGCATTGAAAAAGAGCAGGGCCTTGAACAATCCATGATTCCAGACATGGAGCAGGGCACCACTCATTCCCAGGAGCACCAGTCCCGGGCGGGCACAGGTCCGGCCCAGCAGGGCAGCCCCACCCCCATGGTTATAATACCGACGTTTTCAATGCTGCTGTAAGCCAGCGCCCTTTTCAGATCACGTTGACTTAAAGCGAAAACAATGGCGAATAAACCACTCAGCCCCCCGGTAACCAGCAACAGGATACCCCACCAGGAAGCGCCACAGGAAAACAGACTGGAGATTCGCAGCAGGCCGTAAATACCCATTTTCAGCATTACTCCGGACATCAGGGCCGACACATGACTGGGGGCGTTGGCATGGGCTTCCGGCAGCCAAACATGCAAGGGCATGAGACCGGCCTTACAGGCGAAACCCAGAAGCACCAGAACAAAAATCAAGCCCGCGCCGAACAACGGCACCGTCGCCGGGGCCACCAGCAGGGAAAATGAACCCGTGGCCTGGTGCCAGAGAGAAAACATGGCGATCAGTAACAAGGTGCCGACATGAGTGGCGACCAGATAAATCCGCCGGCCTGCCGAACCTCGAGAAGATCATCCTCAATCGTGGCGGCAAAATAGGCCGAAACGGCCATAACCTCCCAGACCAGCAGAAAAAGAACGCCATCCCGGGCAATCACGACCAAAGCCATGCTCCCGGCCAGCAAGCCGTAGAAGATCCCCAGTTTCTTTCCATTTTCCGGATGCTCAAGCTGTTTCCAGTAGCTCAGGCTATAGACTGAACCAAGTGCGGCAATCGTGAAAATCAAGCTCAGGAAGAAAGCGCTGAGCGCAGCGACGGCCACGGTAAAGCTTCCCCAGGGCAAACACCAGGGCAAGGACAGGACCGAAACCTCGGTACCGCACCAAGACCATCCCGTACTCAGGATGCCCAACAGGCTTCCGGTCAGCAGCAGACTCACTGTCAAACGCTGCCCCGCCGTCGGTCCGAGCGGCAACAGACTCGCCGGTAAACCGCTGAAAAGCAACAACCCCAGACCCCAAAACACCAACCCAAGCCCTTCCATCTTTTTTTAAACCTCTCAACAAAATCTACAGAATTAACCAACCCCATGCAGGCCGGCTGACATTTTTTCTTTTGCTTACCCCAGGCGTCTGATGACCGTAAACCAAACGCAGAAAACCGGACACATTCGCGTCCGGCATAAAGAAAGCACCTATCTGATTCTTCGCTCTTAAAGCAGGCCGGCGAAGATCTCGGCAAAAGGAAGCAGGGTCGTCAGCATGAGTAAAACGGCCACGACGACATACAGAACATAGAGACGCGTCTGTCCCTGCTGGAAACGATAAAACCAGCGCAGCTGCCTTTTGAGCCGACAGAAACCCGGAATCAGCGCCCGATCCAGAACCAGCTCGGCGACATGGCTATGCAGACGGCTTCTCTCCGGCATTACGCCTCTGATTTCAGGCCCCCTGACTTCAGGTTTGAGAACCCAGACGAACAAGCCCAGTAAAGTCCGGGCAAACGATGAGGCCGTGTATTGCATCCTGGCCGTCGGCGCGGCGTAACCACAATCCCAGGTGACCACTTTGCGCCGCGACCACGGCTTGCGACAACGGCGAAAGCAAAGAACCGGAAGTAAAACCAGGCTCAGCAGAAGAAACGCCGACCAACTGATGGCGGAAAAGGGAATCAAGCCCGCCAGGGTCGGACTGTAGGTCGACAACGAAACCGGCAACCAGGCGGCGATAGCCTGCTCAAGCACCGGAACCATCAGCCCCGGCGCCAGGCCCAGAACCAGACATAATCCGGCCAGAACCAGCATGGAAGCAAGCATGACGCCGGGCGCTTCAGGGGCCGACGCCGCCGCCGGACTGCGCGGCGTCCCCAGAAAAACCGCGCCATAGACCTTGACGAAACAAGCTATGGCCAAGGCCCCGATCATGGCCAGAACCGGAGCTGCGACCCCCACCATCAAACCAGAATTTCCCGGAACCATAAAGGTTTTAAAAACCCCCAGATAAACAAAAAACTCACTGACAAAACCATTCAAAGGCGGCAGACCGCAGATAGCCACGGCCCCGATCAGAAAGAGAACCGCCGTCCAGGGCAGGCGTTGCGCAAGCCCCCCCAGCTGATCGATGCGGCGGGTATGAGTCGCGTGAACAATCGCTCCTGACCCCAGAAACAGCAACGATTTAAAAAGACTGTGGTTCCAGATGTGCAACAGACAGCCGGCCATTCCCAGCATAATCCATTCCGGCCGGCCATAGCTGCGGCCGAGCATGGCCAGTCCCAGACCCAGCAAGATAATGCCGATATTTTCAACGCTGTGATACGCCAGCAGGCGCTTCAGGTCATGCTGAGCCAAGGCAAAGATAACCCCCAATAAACCGCTCAGGGCTCCGGCCGCCAGAATGAACCAACCCCATAAGGCCGGAGGATCAGGCAGCAGGGAAAGGATGCGAATCAAGCCGTAAAGCCCGATTTTCAGCATGACTCCGGACAAGACCGCCGACACATGACTGGGCGCGTTCGCGTGCGCACCGGGCAACCAGAAATGCAGCGGCATGATTCCAGCTTTCAGACCAAAACCGACAAAAGCCAGAAAAAACAGGATATGGCTCTGCAACCTCGAGACGCTCCCGAGCGCCGGGGAAAAAAAAGCAAATGATCCAGTCAGATGTCGCCAGAAAATAAACAAGCCGAAAAGCACCAGGGTCCCGAAATGAGTGGCCAGCAGATAAACCAGGCCGCTCTTTCGACATTCTTCAAGCTCGTCTTCCGTCGTAACCAGAAAAAAGGCCGAAAGCGCCATCACCTCCCAGCCCAGCAGAAAAGCCAGAGCATGCGTACTGACCACCAACAAGGCCATCCCCGCCAGCAAAGTGCCCCAGAAGCAACGCAACCCGGAAGCGTTGTGTTGGTTTTTCTGCTGCGGCCAATACCCCAGACCAAAGACCGCTCCCAGAAAACCCATCACAAAAATCGGCACCAGGAAAAAGGCGCTCAGAGCGTCAAGCCCCAGACAGGAACCGCCGGCGGGCGGCCATGGGAAAGCGTGAGCGGTCGAAAAAGCCGACAGGAAAAAAACCCGACCGCTGCCGATCAAACCGGACAAGGCTCCAAGTCCCAGCAGGAAAACCGCGCTCCGCTCCCCCCAGACCGAAGTCCGCGGCAGAAAAAGCCCGGGCACCCCACTACCGGCCACCAGAATCAGGGCCAGATTCAGCAAAAAAAAATTCACTCGCGGTTCCTTGGTCTATCGATTCAATTTCGCGCTGGAATTTCACCTTCAATCAGAGTCAGCAGGGCCAGCAGCTCTTGTTGCGATGCTTTTTCATGTAAGGCATCCTGCAGACGTTGATTGTGTAAAACATAACTGATTCTTGACAATAAATGCAAATGAACTCGCGTCGTCGTACTGATCAGGGTAAACAGGACGTTTACGGGCTTTCCATCCAGAGCCTGGAAATCTATGGGTTTTTCTAAAAAACAAAGGGTTACCGAAGGCTTTGCGACGTTCAAGACCACGGGATTGCGCACATGGGGGATGGCGACTCCCCCCCCGAAACCGGTTGAACCCAGACTTTCCCGCGCCAGAAGCACTTGATAAAGGAACTCACGGTCGACCGTTTCGGGCAAATTTAGGAGGGCGACCATCGACCGCAGCACCGACGCCGAATCGTTGCCGGGCAGTTGATAGATTACGCCTCCGTGACTAATCGCCTCCACCAAAGAGGGCAGAACCGTCGAACCGTTGCGTCCTTTCTCCAGAAAGCTATCCGGCGCCAACTTCATATGCCGGGCGTTGGCCCATTCCAGAATCTCGCTGCGCACAAAACGATATTGCTCGTTGATTTTGCGAGATGGAATGATTGACTTTTTAATCCACCGATGAATCGTGTCCTCGGAGACGTTAAGCAGTTGCGCGATGTCCTGAACCGACAAATTCATCAATGAAACTCCTTGAAAAAAATAACCATTTTTTTACTCCGCGGATATCGGGCAATAAAAATCAGCTCTTACTTCGGGGAACGGATATCAAAACGGGGAGCGGCCAGCATTCTGCCGATCTGCTCTTTCAAATCCGTCTGATCCGGGTTTTCACTAGCCTGTTCCTGCAACAGGTTAAACAAACGACTCTGCTCCAGCGGATGAGCATAGGCTTCCGGAGTGCCGTCCTTCAGTTGAATATGGGCGGCCCAGGGAACAAAATAGGTGGTTGCCGGAAACCCCTGATACTCGGAGATGTCTACGTTGAGACCCGCCACATAAAGCAGATTTTTATCGGCATACTCATTCCCCCGACGAATGGACTCCACCGTCCGGGCAAACTCAAGCTGGATATTGATCTTGGCCGCTCTCAACGCCGGGTTGGGAGCGGTGACGATCGTGGGCATGAACTCGATCAGAGATCTTTCCAGCAGGATAGACTCATCGGTTTCATGGAAAGCTTCCTGAAAAAAGAAAAGGTCATCATACAGATATTCACCGATCGCTTCCCCCTCTCCCCCCTTCCACACATAACCTGCGATCTCAAGACGCCGGCGAAAGGATTCGGAAACCTCGTAAGTCTGGCTCGTGGAAAGGGCCGCTATCGGATTGATCCGACCGGCCGCGTCAATTCTGGCGATGTTCTCCAACCGCAGGACCAGGCCGCTTTTCACCGGATGCAAGGGGAAATCGACAAATGAATTCTTAACGGTTATCAGGTGCCGCCCCGCATCTTCCCGCCGGAGAAAGATGCGATTTCGGGCAAAATGATATTGTTCGAGATAGGGCGTGATCACATGCGTGATCTTGCCGCAGGAGTTGGAGCTGCACGAACCTTTCATTTTGGGGCGCACCCATTTTCCGTAAGCACCGGTATGCGGGTCATAGCCCACATGGCTGGCCTGCACGATCAATGAATCCTCGCCATGATGGGCATGCGGACCATGGCGGTCAATCGCGACGATGCCGCCCACCCGGCCATGATTAAAAGGAAAGGTGCCGAAATGCTTGGTCAACAGAATAATCGGCCAGCCCTGATTTTCATCGGAGCAAAAGGCCCGGGAAGGCATGATGTAACCTTTCCTGAACCCCAGGGTCATGCAGAGGTTATAAAGCTTGGGAACGAATTCGGCATAGGGAATAGCCAGACCATCCACCGCGAAAGGCGCCAAGGTTCTAACAATATATGGTTTCTGATAAAAATTCGGCATTGATTGAACCTCCGGTAAGCTAAACCGCAACCTGCCTTATCCATGCCTTTCCTTATCTTTCGCCGAGAAAGGCCATGTCCTCGCCTTTTCGCAAAAAAGCAAAGTGCCCCTTCTTAAAAGAGAGGGGCACTTTGCTTGAGCAACCAGCTTATATAACCAGCCGTTCCTGCATGATCTTTTTCATATCACTCCGTGGCCGCCACTACCCGATTCGAAGTTCGTTCGGACTCTGAATCAGAAAGGAATATCATCAGGACCGTTGTCGGGAATTGAAGAATGACCATAAGGTGCTGAATTTTCCGCACTCGACTGACCCCCGGAACCGAAACCACCGCTCCCGCCACCGGCAAAAGCTCCACCTTGGCCGCCACCGGCCGACTGACCGCCGTCCCGCCCCCCCAACATCTGCATGGTGCCGGCCACGATTTCCGTAGTCCAGCGTTTAACCCCATCCTGTTCCCAGGAACGGGTCTGTAATCTTCCTTCCAGATAAATCTGTTTACCTTTATGAAGCCATTTGGCGCAGATTTCAGCCAGCTTGCCGAAAGCGATAATGCGGTGCCATTCGGTTCTTTCCTCCTTTTGCCCGTCCTTAACCCAGCTGTCGGTCGTAGCCAGGGTGAAAATCGTAAAGGGGTTACCGCTACTCCCATATTTCATTTCGGGATCACCGCCCAGATGCCCGACCAGAATAACCTTGTTTATTCCCGCCATCCTCTCGTCCTCCATGTTGAGCGCTTAAATCCACGCTGATTTTTCAATGCCGACAGCTTGAAGAGTTTAAAACTCCTTCGAGACAAACCAACCTGGAATATAATTTGCAGACCGCAGACGACACCATTTCAAAAGTATATTACCACATCGATAATATATCGATTTCAAGGAAGACATCCTCGAAACAATATTTTTATATACATACGACTTTTTTTCCCATTAATCAAGCCGGAAATTTCGGGCAAAATAATATTGTGTTTTTTTATTCATTCTGGTAAGCCTTCTTTGATTATGCAAGGTTAAACATGCGTTATAAAATCGCCGTCAACCGGGAAAATCGGCGGGAATAAATAAATAATGAAGTTCAACAACCCCCGCGCCGACTTCCGTTTCTAATAAAAAAACGGTTTTCCAGAGCCGGCGGGGATCAAATCAGCAACGAGGTTTGCCAAGGAGAAATCAGACCATGAGTGAGATCAAAACCGTGGGCGTGGTTGGTTTCGGCGTCATGGGCGCCGCCATCGCCCTGAATGCCGCCGGAGCCGGCTATCAGGTTATTTACAAGGAACTCAATGATGAACTAGTCGCCGCCATGTTTGAGCGCTGGGTGACCAAACCATTGAGCAAGAGAGTGGCCCAAGGCAAGATGAGCCAGGGCGAGATGGATGAACTGAGTGGCCGGATAAGCGGCACCAGTCTTTACTCGGGACTGCGGGAATGTGATCTTGTCATTGAAGCGGCAATCGAAAAAATGGATCTTAAAATCGAGGTTTTTACCGAGCTCTCCAAGGCCTGCCGCCAAGACGCCATCCTCGTCAGCAACACTTCAACCTTTCTGATTGAAAAGCTCATGGCCAAAGTCGACAATCCGGGTCGCACCGCCGGCCTGCATTATTTCTTTCCGGCCAATATCAACCGTTTAGTCGAAGTCATCCGACAGAAGAAAACCAGCGACGACACCTATCACGCCCTAATGGAATTTGCTCGCAGAAACCGTAAAGTGGCCATCACGGTTAAAGATTTTCCGGGATTTGCCGTCAATCCCGTTTTTATCGCCAGCTATGTCGTTCTCGACAGTTTCCATGGGGATAAATTCAATGCCATCAGCCTCGAAAGCATTTCCCAGGAAACTCTGGGGCTTAAATTCGGCATCATGTGGGTCCAGAACGGAGCGGGTCTCGGCACCTGCTACCATGCCGGTGTTTCCATGGCCGCATACCTGCGCGCGGCAGATACCGGCTATCCCGCGATGTGCCCCCAACTGAAGAGTCAGTTTGAAAGCGGTCGTCCCTGGGATATTGAATCCGGCGTGATCATCGAAGATTCGGCCGCCCGGACCGAGGTCAGGGAACGACTTCTGGGAGCCATTTTTGCCATTTCCACCCATTTGATTGAACACGAGGTGGTAAGCCCCGACGATCTGGAGCTCGGCATCATCACTTCTCTGGCCTGGCCCAAGGGTCCCCTGACCCTGATGAACGAGCTGGGCATGGAGGAAAGCTCCCGTCTGGTCAAACTCGCGGTCGCCGCCGGAGATTTCAATCTGCCCCAAAAGTTCGCGGACAACGACCTGAGTCCCTGGAAGTTAAAAAAATAACCCCTAAAAGTGCCGTCTTTCTTAAAGAGCGTGAAGAATCTTTAAACAAAAGATTCTTCACGCTCTTTAAATTTTGGCGTCAAATCTTCCGGTCGCAGCAGCACCGTCAGCCCTTTTCTTGCGGGCAACTATCTCTTGGGCCAGCCTGAGAATTTCAGCAAAAGGATGGTGAACCTGCGTGGTATTGATGGTGATAATCGTATCGGTAATCGTGCCGTACCGGGTCGGATCTCCACTCTCATGAAGATGATGGGAAATTATATCCCGCAATTCGGTTTCCGTGCCCATCATGATATGGCGTTCATTCTCGGCGATCAGATCTTTGATGCGAGGCCTCTGCCGGGTGCGAATAAAGAACTGGGCTCCCAGGGTGGCGGCTCGCAGGGCATGCCCGCTGTCCCAGCCAATCGCTTTCAAGGCAATGAAAATTCCGGCGAAGGTATCCCCGGCGCCCAGGGTTGACACCAACTCATCGACAAAATCATCCCCGCAGATAATCCGGCGATCGGCATAACGCATGCGAAAAATCGTGTCTTCAGGCATGCGGGCCTTCCGCCAATAAAGCTGAGCCCGTGCCGGAGTCAGGCGCTCGGTATAACGAACCCCTTTGCTACCCTCGGTCAACAGCAAACGACCGCCCTTATTATTCTCTCCCTTTTTACCTTGATTCATCTGGCGCACAAGTTGACTGCAGGTCAAATCAATCCCTCGCCGCCGAACCACGCTGTCCATAAGCAACAATTCATCGGTATTTAAAATCAGGTACTGAATAAATGGAATTATCGCATCATGAATAAGTTCCTCACGGCTGTTGAAAAAACGTTCCTGACGCGAAGTATAGTAACGCGAAGCAACCAGCTCGTCCATGCAGCGGAACAAAGTTTTGGTCGGGCAGAAATACGTCTGTACGGCGCTGGCATACGCCGTATGCAGAAGTCTGCAGACCAGACGCAGTTCCTCCGGGTTGGTCAGCGAATTAACAATCAGATTGGTGTCGACGAACTCACTGTCTTTGCGCAGCTTATACTCAAGATCAAAATAACGTTGCGCCAGTCGTTCAACCGGAATGATCTCTTCGTTGGTCTGGTTAGAGAGCACGATGCGATCCAGAGTCTTGCCCTCATCGTTCTCGATCGTTAAAACATAGCTCGTTCTGGGCACCAGATTTTCAACATGCATTTCCGGAATATCGCCGATCTTAACCTGATTATCCTGATAAAAGTTTTTCACAAGCTTGAACATGGGATTCTTGACATCAAAGAAAAACAGATGTTCGAACTCAATCGCCGAACTCTCGGCTTTAAGCTCAGCCGAGTTGTAAAGACAGCGAATTGCATCAATCAGGTTACGATTATTGCCCCCCAACTGCACCTTGGCCTTGCGCTTGACCAAAACCTTGTGCAGATCCTTTTCCGTCCGAATAACGTCAGGATAAACAGCGTTAAGCCCCTTGAGCAGGGACGGCAGATCCGAAACCCGCAGATCGGCTGACTTGCGTTCCCCATGCTTACCACCAAAAGCCATGGTATAGTATAATTTTTCATTAACCTTCTGCACTTCGCAGGCCGCCAGAGGGTTGACTATCAGCATTGCTTCGCGGCCATCGACCTGACAACAGAAAACCGTTCCCAAAGGCAACAGTATCTTATCGTCAATCATGATAATATCATTATTGACGGCCGCCCGAATCTCCTCCAAAGAAGGTTCGATCATGTAATCGAAAACCGGAATTCCCCCTAAAAAAACAAAGCGACTTTGCGTTTTTTTATCAGCCATGACAATCCTCATCTAAATCATACTTGATTTTCATTGTTGATTCGTGCTAAAGGGCACAGCCTCACTGAGGCTTTAACTAAACAGAGAGCATCGTTGCGCTTGAGGTTCTCTTAATATTTACGATAAACCAGCCAATTCGACGGAGTATTTAAAGATGGCCAGAGTCTGTGATATCTGCGGTAAAAAACCGCTTGTCGGCAATAACGTTAGTCATGCTCACAATAAAACCAAAAAAGTCTGGCGGCCCAATCTGCAGGAAGTCAGGGCCACGATTGACGGACAGAGCCGCAAGATTAAAGCCTGCACCCGTTGTATCCGCTCCGGCGCGATCACTAAATAATCCAAGCCTTATTTCGACCTCTGCAAAACCGGTACCGGATATCCGGTACCGGTTTTTTTGGGTTTATCCCGGGTTGCCGGCCACCGCGGCAACCGCTAACTGATCCGCACCACCTGATAAACCCCCTTCACGGCCCGCAGCGCCTGCTTGACCTTTTTGAGATGTTCCAGATCCCTGACCTTGACCTCAAAAAGACAAATGGCCTTCTGATCGATACTGGTTTTCAGAGAACCGCTGGCGATATTGGCCTCCTGACTACTGATCGCGGTTCCCAGAGCCACCAGCATGCCCTTGAGGTCCTCACACATGATTCGAATCTTGACTGAATGATAAGAAGCGCGCTCCAGATTCCAGTCAACCTCCATGTAGCGCTCCGAATCACCCTGATGCACATGCCGGCAATTGCGCCGATGAATGGTCAGGCCTCGCCCTCGCGTAATAAAACCAACCACGTCATCACCCGGCAGAGGATTGCAGCATTTGGCAAAACGCACCATCACATCATCGATATCCTTGATGGAGATTCCATCGCGAACGTTTTTCTTGGCGTTCTCCGTCTCTACTTTTTTGCTTTTAGGCTCAGGCTTGTCGCGCAAATCCGGAAAGATCCGATTCGCCACCTGTTTTGCCGAAATCTTACCGCGCCCCACCGCCGCCAGCAGTCCCTCGGCATGCCCCAGAGAGAACTCCGTGGCCACAGCCTGCATTCTGCCGCTCTTTAAAGCCTGATTCAAGGACAACTTGTCGCGGGAGAAGGCTTTTTCACAAAGTTCTCGACCCAGTTCTATACTGCGCCTCTCCTCCTCCTTTTTAACCCATTGTTTAATCTTGGCCCGCGCCTTGCCGGTTTTGGCAAAAGCCAGCCAATCCTTACTGGGATGCTGGCGCTTGGAGGTGACAATCTCGACCATCTCGCCATTTTTCAGCTGATAGCGCAAAGGGACAAGCTTGCCGTTAACCTTGGCGCCGCTGCATTGATCGCCAAGATTACTGTGGATACTATAGGCCAGATCAATCGGAGTTGAACCGCTCGGCAGCTCCTTGACCTCCCCGGCGGGAGTGAACACATAAACAGCCTCGGAAAAAAGATCAATCTTAACCGAATCAAGAAACTCTCCGGGATTATTAACATCCTGCTGCCACTCAATCATCTGTCGCAGCCAATCCATCTGTTTACGATCCTGATCCTCAAGCTGGTAGCCTTCTTTATAATGCCAGTGCGCGGCGATTCCCATTTCCGCGATCTGATGCATTTCATGCGTCCGAATCTGAAATTCGACATGGCGTCCTTCGGGACCGATTACCGTAGTATGAAGAGACTGGTACATATTGGCCTTGGGCATACTGATAAAATCTTTAAAGCGGCTCGGCACCGGCCGCCAGAGAGAATGAATAATGCCCAGAACATTATAACATTCCGCCTTATCGTCAACCAGGACCCGAAAAGCAATGGTATCGTAAATCTGCTCAAAAGCAATATTACGCTGCACCATTTTTCGATAAATACCGAACAGGTGTTTAAGCCGACCCGAAACCTGGTTCTGAACCCCATGATAATCCAGGTTACGCTGCAGCAACTTAATCACCCGATCGATAAAATCCCTGCTTTCCAGCTCCTTACGGGCGACCTTTTCCTCGAGTTCGCGATAGATTTCCGGCTGCAGATAACGCAGCGAGAGATCTTCAAGCTCCAGCTTCATCCAGGAAATTCCCAGGCGATTGGCCAGCGGCGCATAGATATCGAGAGTTTCCTGAGCGATAACCTCCTGTCGGGCCGGTTTCTGAAATTCGAGGGTCCGCATATTATGAATACGGTCAACCAGCTTAATAATCAGCACCCGGATATCCTTGACCATGGCAAGGATCATCTTCCGATAGTTCTCGGCCTGGTGCTCACGGGAACTTTTAAATTTAATCTTGCTGATCTTGGTCAGGCCTTCAATCAGCGAGGTAATCTCGTCGCCGAAACGCAGGCTGAGTTCTTCAACCGAGGTCAAGGGATCATCTTCGAGGGTGTCATGAAGCAGGCCGGCTGCGATACTGGCCACATCCATTTTCATATCGGCCAGTATGCTGGCGACCTCTATGGGATGAATCATATAGGGTTCACCGGAGAGGCGAAGCTGATTACGGTGGGCGTAGGCGCTGTATGCGTAAGCTTTGCGAATGGTATCGAAATCTGCCGCCGGATAATAGTCGGCTACCTTCTCAATAATATCATTCGCTCTGATCATACTGTCCGGCAAAAAGATTATTGATTATTACTACAGTTACGGGGAGGAAACCAGTCGGGCATCATTAAAGCCGGCAGCCCTGATCCGATCAAGAACCTTCGGCAAATCGTCTTGAGACCGAAGAGGGTCAAGCGCCAGGACGGTCTGCGGCAACATCAAATTTTCCTTGCGGACCTGGGGATTTAATCCGGCGTCATGATACATATTTTCCCAAGCCACCACACTGCTCTGCAGATAAAATGAACCGACGACCACCAGATAGGTCCCTTTTTCCATTTCAAGAAAAGGGTTGTCTCCAAGCTTGCGGGCCGCCGCCATCATCCGGAGCGCCTGCTGCCGCTCGCCAAACGGGCCCAGATAAATTCTCGTCATCGGGGTCTGACATTTCCGCCTGAAGCTTCTCACTGTAAAACCGAGTTTTTCAAGCTCAGATCGGGCTTTATCCGCAGATTCTGGCAAAACATAACTGCCGGCTTCAATGACCTGGAGCGGCCGCTCCGGAACGCCATCGCCTGCCGGCAAAGAGACCGACGAAGGCGTGGTGGAGGCGGCCGGCGGCGCCGGTGGAGTCTTTGTCCCGGCCGCAACCTCGACCTTCGGCAACACCGGGCAACCGGCTTCGACAGGATCCTGATCCACGACAATTGGAACCGCGGAGTCAACCGTCATGACGCTTGCCAGCCCAGACCTGGCTTCCGAAACCGCCCCAACCCCGGTTTCCGTTTTTGGCGCCGCCGGCTCCAGCGCCGAGCTAGCTGGAAGGACAGGCGACTCGACTTCCGTTTGAGCCTTCAAATCAACCCGGGAATCGACCGGCACCGCAACCGACCCGTCAGGCCCAGGCATGGGCGAAGGCTTCACACCCTGATTTATTGTCGGCAGCGCGGCCAAGGCCATCTGCGGACTGCGAATCGGCTTTTTCGGCATTCGCACCGGAGAAAACGAAAGAAAATAATAAAGGCCGATCAAGACAAAAAGAACCACCACGATTTCAAAACGCAGAAGATTCTCCAGCCAGTGGTCCAAACCTCTTGCGGCCTGTTGCTTTTTTTTACTTTTTACCATCTCGATTCACGATCAGTGCTCTTCCTTAAGATGTTTGGCTTCCTCGACAATCTTAGCCGTCAGATGACTAGGCAGTTCTTCATAATGAGAGAATTCCATGGTGAACATCCCCCGCCCGCCGGTCATGGAACGCAGATCCGGGGCATATTTCAAAACCTCCGACATCGGCACCTGGGCTTTGATCAGCTGGCTGTTGGCCATGGGTTCCACCCCATTGACCTTACCCCGGCGGCTGTTCAGATCACCGATGATATCCCCCATGTATTCATTGGGAACATTGATCTCCATCAGCATGATAGGCTCCAGTAGAACCGGTTTGGCCTCGGCCACCCCTTTTTTAAAGGCCATAGACCCGGCGATCTTAAAGGCCATCTCCGAGGAATCAACCGTATGGTAGGATCCGTCATAAAGAGAAACCTTGACGTCAACCACCGGATAACCGGCCAGCACCCCTCCGGCCATAGCCTCCTGCACCCCTTTTTCAACCGCCGGAATATACTGCCGCGGGACCACGCCCCCGACGATATCGTTGGAAAACTCAAATCCTCCCCCTTTGGGCAAGGGTTCAATCTTAAGCCAGACATCGCCGAACTGTCCCCGACCACCGGACTGTTTTTTATGGCGACCCTGCAGCGAAACCGTGCCGCGAATGGTTTCCTTATAGGGAACCCTGGGAGCATCCAGTTCCACGTCAACCCCGAATTTACGCTTGATGCGGTCAACCGTCACCTCAATGTGAACCTGACCCATTCCGGAGATTACGAGCTCTTTCGTCTGGTCGTTACGTTCGAGATGAATCGTGGGGTCCTCAGCCATCAGCCGTTGCAGGGCGCTGCCCAGTTTTCCTTCATCGCCCTTACTTTTCGGCCGTAGGGAAAAAGAAATCACTGGGGCCGGGAGGGCCAGTCCTTTCAGGCGCAGCGGGAATTTTTCGCTGCACAAGGTATCCCAGGTTGAAGTTTCCTTCAATTTGGCCACCGCGACGATATCACCGGGAATACATTTTTCGATCGGAACCTGTTTATTGCCCTCAAGTTTAAGCAGCTGTCCAATACGTTCCCGACGATCATGCGTACTGTTGAGACAGCTCGAATCGGACGCCAGGGTTCCACTGTAAACCCTGAAAACAGACAACTGCCCGGTAAAGGGATCGACGATGGTTTTAAAAACCAGGGCGACGAAAGGAGCCTCAGGACTCGGCACCAGATCCTCGGCGGATCCGCTGACCAGATTCTCCGCGATCTGGGTCGGCCGTTCCAGAGGAGAAGGCAGACAGCTGCAAATCAAATCCAGCAGCGGCTGGACACCGATATTCTTCATCGCCGAGCCACAGACCACCGGAACGAATTTACCCGTCATGGCACCTTCGTGAGTTGCTCGACGGATATCTTCTTCTTTTATTTCTTCCCCTCCGAGATATTTTTCCATAAGCTCATCATCGGCTTCAACGGCCCGTTCTATCATCTCTTCACGCGCCGCTTCGGCCGATTGCCGAAGATGCTCAGGGATTTCCTCAACCGTATATTTACCGCTTTGATCGTTACTGTAACGCAAAGCCTTCATGGTAACCAGATCAACCACGCCGACAAATTCTTCTTCCTTGCCGAGAGGCAGCTGCAGAACCAAAGGGTGGCATTTGAAAACCGCTTCCATTTCGCCCACGGCCCGAGCAAAATCGGCCCGCTCACGATCCAGCTTATTGATAAAAACCACGCGTGGAACCTCAAATTCGTCCGCGTATTTCCACACCGCCTCAGTCTGCACCTTGACTCCGGAAATCGCGCTGACAATCACCACCGCCCCGCCTGAGATTCTCAGGCAAGCCTTGGTATCGACGATAAAATTGGCATAACCGGGCGTATCGATAACATTGACATGGCAACGCTGCCAATCCAGATGATGAACGGCGCTGCTCAGGGTTATTTTCCGTTTTATTTCCTCCGGTTCGGAATCAAGCACCGACGTACCATTATCAACACTCCCCAGACGAGCCGTGCTGCCACTGTTAAACAGCATGGCCTCAGCCAAAGAGGTCTTACCGGCACCACCATGAGCGATAATTGCGACATTCCTCAAATTTTCACTTGTATATGGCTTCATTGCTCTATTCCTTGCCTGCAATCTAATTGAAGTTAACAGATAAAAAGAGCTTGCCCCATGTTCCCGAGAGTCCAAGACCTCGAAAGCAAAGGCCTGAAAGATGCAAATCCCTACTGTAAATCACCACTCATTGTCAAGCCTTTAGTAAATCTCCGTACTCCCAAGTCGACAAATCACCCAAAGCCCTGTAAAAGTCTTCAAGGGATGATCGCTTACGAATGCGGGTTCGGGCCCCGCATTCCGCAACCGGCGAGATTGTTTTTCAAACCGATAACAATTTGCTAAAGGTTCTAAGGCTCAGCGTGAAAAACAAAAAAGATCCGTTTTGCAGCCAATCCGCTTGTAATCAGGCCTGAAATATTGTAATGAACCTCTACGAAGGTAAAAGAATTTTCCGAAGCCTCCTGACAAGCTCAAACAGCTATTTATTTCCCACAATTTTCACGAAGGCAAGTTTGGAGAACCAACCATGAAAGTCAACCAGCAAGATGACCAGGTCACAATCTTACTGTCCGGCGACTTGACCAGTGAAACCCTGAATGATCTCAGGGCAATCCTGCGCGAGAAGATAGACGCCGGCAATCGCTCCTTTAACATTGACTTTAAAAACACGCTGATCATCGATTCGATGGGGATCGGCTGTCTGGTGGCCACCTATAATACCCTCAAAATAAATGGCGGCTCATTGCAGTTAAGCAATGTCAGCGAAAATCTTAGAGAGATTTTCCAGATCATGCGTCTCGACCGTATTTTGACCATTGTCTGAGACCGGCCAGAAGCCCGGAGCCCCATTAACCGACGTTGAGGAACCCCATGTCAATTTCAAATTTTATCGACGATGAAACCTTACAGGAATATATCAGCGAAAGCCTTGAACATCTTGCCGATATCGAACAAGATCTTCTGACCCTTGAAGAAGGCGGTGCCGATATCGATGAAGAGGTTGTCAACCGGGTTTTCCGGGCGGCTCATTCCCTGAAAGGCGGCGCTGGTTTCCTGGCTCTGGAGACCATCAAGGAACTGGCGCATAAGATTGAGAACGTTCTCGACATGATGCGTAACCGGGAGATCGTCCCAAATCCGGAAACCATCAACATCCTGCTGAATGCATTTGATAAACTGCGTGATCTGATTAACAATTCGACCACCAGCAACGAGGAAAACGTCGATGCATTCATCGCGGCTCTGATCAACCTGACGACGGAGCATCTGGCTCCGGGTCAACAACAAAGCCTCTCCAACCTGATCCCGATCCGCAAGAGCGACGGCACGCTGATCTTTGAAGTTCCCGAAATCGACCTGGCTCAGGCGAAAAAAAATGCCCAGACCCTTTATCTGCTGGAATACGACCTGATTCACGATGTTTACCAGCATGGCAAAACCCCGATGGAAATCATCAAAAACGCCATGAACCTGGGCACCATCATCGAAAGCCTGATCGACATCGAACAGGTCGGAACCCTTGACGACGCTCCCATCAATAGCATTCCTTTTTACATGCTCATCAGTACAATCATCGAACCGGTGGTCGCGCCGGACTTCCTCGAGCTGCCTGAAAACAAGGTTCTTCTGATCGGCAATGACGGCATGGAAATTAAACCCAGCCTCAAGATACCGACAGAGAAACCAGGCCCACCAAGCGCAGCCCAAGCCAGCCCTCTGACGTCGACGGCAACGCCAAAACTTCCCACAGCGCCTCCGGCGCCATCCCGCGGCACGCTGACCGAACCCCCTGCGCCGGCAAATGCGGTCCGGCGCAGCGAACCTGATGCGATCTCAAAAGTGCCCCCTGCGTCCGAAAATTCTCGGGAAAACGCCGCTCAGACTAAGAATGAAACCACTTCAAGTCTGCGGGTCAATGTGGCCCTTCTCGAAAGCCTTATGACCCTGGCCGGCGAAATGGTGCTCTCCCGCAACCAGTTACTTCAGGCCATCAATCAGCAGGATCAGCACGGAATCAAACTTTCCGGGCAGCGCATCAATCTGGTCACTTCCGAACTGCAGGAAGCCATCATGATGACCCGCATGCAGCCGATCGGCAGTATTCTCAACAAATTCCCACGCGTGGTCCGTGATATCGCCCAGAAACTCGGCAAAGAGATCAACCTGTTAATCACCGGCAAAGAGGTTGAACTCGACAAAACCATTGTCGAAGGGCTTAATGATCCCTTAACCCACCTGATCAGGAACTCAGCTGACCATGGCATTGAAAAACCGGAAGTCCGAGCCGCCCTCGGCAAACCCAGAGCCGGCAGGATTGAACTGAAAGCCTATCATGAGGCCGGCCAGGTCAATCTTGAAATTACCGATGACGGCAGCGGGCTCGATGCGGAAAAGATTGCCAACAAGGCCCTCGAAAAAGGAATGATTACGCCCGAGCAGCATAAATCGATGTCCCGCAAAGAGAAGATGTCTCTGATTCTGCTTCCAAGCCTTTCCACCGCCGAGAAAATAACCGATGTTTCCGGACGCGGGGTCGGCATGGATGTCGTTAAATCAAACATCAGTCAACTGGGCGGACAGATTGAGATTGACTCGGAACCAGGCCGGAGCACAACCATCCGGATTAAGCTGCCGTTGACGCTGGCTATTATCCCGAGCCTGTTGGTTACCGTTGGCCATGAACGCTTTGCCGTACCTCAGGTCAATGTCAGCGAGTTAGTCCGCATCGGAGCCGCCCAGGTGAAGGAGAGAATCGAAAGAGTCGGCGATTCAGAGGTCATGCCTTTGCGCGGGGAACTGATTCCGTTGATCCGTCTGGCCGCTGTGCTCGGTATCGAATCCCGAATACTTAACCCGGTCACGGCAGAAGAAATCACCGATCGCAGAAAACTTATCGCCGACCGGCGTTCGAAGGCCAGCTCCCTGGAGGGGGAAACCATACATCCCGGACCCAAAGACCAACCTCATATGCGCTCCGGTCAGGACCGTCGCTACAGGGCCGGAAGCGATCTCAACATTGTCGTGGTCTCCGCCGGTTCCTTTAAATACGGTCTGGTGGTTGATGAGCTGCACGACTCTATCGAAATCGTCGTCAAACCTCTCGACCGCCACCTCAAGCACCTGACCAGCTACGCCGGCGCCACCATCATGGGAGACGGCCGCGTGGCTTTGATTCTTGATGTCGCCGGTATCGCCAGAATGGCGGAGCTGACTTCCATGGCCGGCAGCCAGCGGGCTCAGGAATTGGCCGAAAACGCCCAGGGCAGCCACGACAAGGATCGCCAGGCCTTACTGCTCTTTGGCAACGGGCCCGAAGAACCCTGCGCGGTTCCGCTCGACATCGTGGAAAGGGTTGAACAAATCGACTTCAAAGACATCGAAATCAAGAGCGGCCAGAAGGTCATCAAGTATCGCGGGGGCAGTCTCCCGCTCTTCACCTTAAATGATGTCGCAAAAGTCAAGCAGCTTGATGCCGAAATGGATCTGGTGGTAATTGTCTTTACCGTCGCCGAACGTGAAATCGGCCTGCTGGCGTCGCAACCGGTGGATACGGTTGAAATCCGGGCGGCCATCGACCACGATACCCTGCGGGCCACGGGAATCATGGGCTCGGCCATCATCAAGGAGCAGGCCACGCTGATCATCGATATTTACGAGCTGGTCGAAACCCTGAAGCCGGACTGGTTCAAACGGCTGCTGAAAAAAGAAAAACGCCATCAGGAAGTTCGGCGACAGGCTGAATCCGGGCACCAATCAAAATCCGCCCCCGCTATAAAACGAATTTTACTGGTTGAAGATTCTGATTTCTTTCGTTCACAGTTACAGAAATATATCGAGGATGAAGAGCGCCAGTGCGTCACGGCCGCCGATGGTTTGATCGCCTGGAACTGGCTTCAGGCAAATCCGGAAGAGGTCTCACTGATCATCACCGACATAGAAATGCCCAATATGGATGGATTTGAGCTCTGTCGACGCATCCGCGATGATAGTCGTTTTGACCACCTCAAGATTATCGCGGTCACCTCCCTGGCGGCGGACGAACATCAGGCCAGAGGCAAAGAGGTCGGCATAGATGACTACCAGATCAAGCTGGACAAGGAAAAACTACTGGCCAGCATTGACGAAAACATCCTCTAAAACAAAGCCGAGTCCCGCAAACCCAGAGGCGCGACCTTTTGCGACCTGCATCCCTAGACTGAATCCGGAGAACCCTGAAAATGGCTGATACAACCCTGCAATTATGTTCCTTTCAACTAGCCGATGCGCTTTTTGGGCTCGATACTATGCTGGTCCAGGAAATCATTAAGGTTCCGGAGATCACCCGGGTTTACAAAGCGCCCGAAGAGATTACCGGAATTATCAACCTGCGCGGTAAAATCGTCACCATCGTCGATCTCGCCATCAAGCTCAATCTGCCTACGAAAATGGAAACCGCCGGCCGCCGCATTATTATCGTCGAATTCCAGAATGAACCCTTCGGCCTGATGGTTGATCGAATCAATGACGTCATCCATATCGACAGAGAAGCCTTGGGGCCGGCACCGGCCAACGTCCGCAGCCATCAGGGAAGATTTATCACCGGGGTCTTTCGCGACGATGAACAGCTGATCGCGATTCTCGACCTCGAAGGAATCGTCAACCAGGCCGAAAAGAAACTTGACTAGCACCCACTGAAAAACCAGGTATGGAGACAAAATGCCCATCAAGGTTCTCATCGTCGATGACACCATTCTTTACCGCAAGGTTATTGGAGACATCCTTAAGAACGAAGCAGATATTGAAGTGATTGGTACGGCCAACAACGGCAAAACCGCAATTTCCCGAATCGAAAGTCTAAAGCCTGACCTGCTGACCCTCGACATTGAGATGCCGGTCTGCAACGGGCTTGAAGTTCTAGAATATCTGCGTGAACATCGCCTTTCCACCGGCGTCATCATGCTCAGCAGCCTGACTCGCAAAGGCGGGGAGCTGACCATGAAATCCCTGGAGCTCGGAGCTTTTGACTTCATTCCCAAACCTGAAGGCAGCAGTCTGGCCGAAAACCAGGCTTTCATCAAGGAAAACCTGCCTCCCAAAATCAAGGCCTACGCCCGCCGCCAGGCTTTCAGAAAAAGCCTGAACCGAACGCCGCAACCGGATCGGGGAAAAGATGAAACTCCGACAACCATGCCCGAAACCAGCCGGCAGCCATGGCCGCAAAAGACCGCTCCCCTCCCCCCACGGCGCCTTTTGCCATCAAGCATTATCGCGATCGGCATCTCTACCGGAGGCCCTAACGCTTTAACCCGAATGCTGCCGATGCTGACCGCCCCGATCGGGGCTCCGATCGTCATCGTGCAACACATGCCGCCCCTTTTCACGAAGTCTCTGGCTGCCAGCCTTGACCACAAATGCTCGCTTCAGGTCAAGGAAGGTGAAGATGGAGAAACCCTGAAAAATGATGTCGTCTACATAGCCCCGGGCGGCAAGCAGATGAAAATCGTAGCCGATGCCAGCGGCCCCCACGGAAAAATCCGGCTCACCGACGATGCGCCGGAAAACAACTGCAAGCCTTCGGCCGACTACCTCTTTCGTTCCGTCGCCAGCCTTTATCGGGAACGGGTCACCGGCGTAATCATGACCGGCATGGGCAGTGACGGCTGTAACGGGTTACGTCTGATCAAACGACATGGAGCCCCGGTAATCGCTCAGGACGAGGAAAGCTGCGTGGTTTATGGAATGCCGAGGGAAGCGGTCAACGCCGGGATTGTCGACATTTCTCTGCCGCTTGACCTCATCGCCGCCGAAATCATGAAAACCCTCAGCAAACCTTGATGCCCCCAGATAAATTAATAAAGCAGGAAAAACATCATCAATTTCAGACGGCTTACAGTCCCAGATAGTCATTACAAAAAACCGGGAAAACCATAACCGACATGATAAAAGTCTCTACCCAGGAATTTCAGATCTACTGCAAATATGTGTACGATATCTGCGGTATCAACCTGGCCTCCAATCAAAGCTACCTGATCGAAACCAGGCTCGCTCCTCTGCTGAAAAAATTCTCCTGCAACAGCTTTACCGAGCTTTATAACCAAGCCCGCGGCGACCGCCTGAAAAAAATCGAGCAGGAAATTATTGACGCGATCACCACCAATGAAACCTATTTTTTTCGCGACAAATCGCCCTTTGATTTGCTGCAATTTAAAATCATCCCCGACCTGATTGATAAGCGTTCAGGCCGTTCCGGTCTTCCGCCAAGCCTCAGGATCTGGAGCGCTGCCTGTTCTTTCGGTCAGGAAGTCTACAGCCTTGCCATCACCCTGCGCGAGCTGCTCGGCAACGATCTCGGGAAATTCCGGATTTCCATTATCGGAACCGACATCTCCGACGAGGCGATTTCACGTTCAAGTTACGGCCTTTATAACCAGTTCGAGATTGAAAGAGGCCTGCCCCCCGAGAAACTCAGGCTTTATTTCAACCCGGTGGATAATGGATGGCGCATCAAGGATGAGCTGCGGTCACTGGTTTCCTTTCGCAAGCTAAACCTTTTGCAACCATTTACGGCCTTGGGCAAATTCGACATCATCTTGTGCCGCAATGTGGCGATCTATTTCCCCCTGCCCGACAAGGTTAAACTTTATGAAAAGATTGCCTCATCCCTGGTTCCCGATGGTTACCTGATGATCGGAGCGCAGGAGAGCCTGACCGGCATCACCAGCCTCTTTGAACCCAAACGTTATCTACGCTCAATTTTCTATCAGCTGAAAAATTAAACTTGGACTTCGCACAAAAAAAGGAGGCGCTGAGTAAGCACCTCCTTTTTTCGCACAATAGATTCCCCGCGATTTTTCAACCCAAATAACGGGCCAGGGCCACACCGATACTTTCCTGGGTAAACGGTTTATGCAGAATTTCATTGACCCCGGCCTCTTTTGCCGCCTCGTTATCATGATTGTCATTCTGCGTGGTCACCATCAGGATCGGCAATTCACTTTTGCTGAACGTTCGGCGTAAACGACGGGTCACTTCAATCCCGGTAATCCCTGGCATGTTAAGATCGGTCAGAACGGCATCGGGTTTGAGCCGGCAGACTTCCACCACCGCGCTTTCCGGATCCATAAAGACATAGGGCTCGTAGCCAAGGACATGAAGCATACTTCGGTAAATCCCCAAAATCATCTTGGAATCATCAATCGCCACAACCTTCTTTACGGTTTTGCCGGCGGCAATCCCAGGAGAAACATTTCCGAGTTCTTCCGCTTCACTGACATAGCCATTAGCTTGAAGGACATTACGAAAGAATTCCAGCGTATCGGCATGAGCCTTTTGCGTAAGGTAGCGAAAGGCCTGCTCACGGAAAAAATCAAGTTCGAGAAGATCAAGAAAGATGTTGCCGCTCTGCGTCGTGATAATCGTTTGCACAAGTCCCTGGGCTTCCCGATCCCCGGGCCTGACCATATTTTTAAGCCCGGCGGCAAGAATTTCATTATAGTTTCGGTCAATCGCGGCAGCCGCCGCCGAACGCACATTGGCAACCGGATCATGCAGACCTGAAGCCAGGGCGTACGCCCCTTTGGTCAAGGGCAGACGACCAAGGGTTTCGTAAGCGGCAAAGCGAACATTGGCATCCTGCGGCTGCTGATGAAGAAGTTTACGAATCGGGGCAATCGCCCCTTCATCCCCTATCTCACCCAGAACATTGAGCGTGTGAATAAGCAGATCGGGATCATTATAACGCAGATTTTCAGAAAGCAGCGGCACGACCTTGCTCCCCAGCGCGACCAGTTTTTCCTTGCCCGCCGAGCGGATATGGGCGTACTGGGAAGTCAGGGTTTTATTGAGTTTTTCAAGCGCCTCCCGGCTTTGCACCGCAGAGAAAACCTCGAGAATGGCTGAATCAAATCTTTTTTCCCGACCCAGCTTTTCATCAAGACGCTGCATCGCGGTGGATGAGCCCAAACGTCCCAAAGCCTGAATGGCGGTTTCCACCAGAACATCATCCTCGGTGTAGAGCAGCTCGGCAATGTTGGAGACCGCGCCCACATCTCCGATATCACCCAAAGCCCTGACCACCCTTTCGATAATATCGTGATCCTTTTCGTTGACGAGCATAGCCATCAGAACCTGATAAGCATCATCAAACCCCATTTCCCCGGCCAGATCAATCAGAAACCCGCGACAATTTACTCGAGAATCCTGAAGAAACTCAAGGTAGATTGCCGGAACCTCGAGAATCCTGGCGACCAGGAGCTCCTTGAACTCGGGTAAAGAATCCGTCAGATAGGGGAAACGATCAAGAACCAGGGCCAGCAGAGGAATTGCGAACTCAGCCGAACTCAGCCGGAAGAGCTCAAGAGCCTGTTTTTGCACCTCCAAGTCCATCTCGGCAAGATGAGAAAGAACAACGGCGGCTTTTACGGCATCGTTTTCAGCGATATTATTCCTGATTTCAGTTATAAACGCCGCAGGTTTGATCTTCGCCAACCCAGAGCTCCTTCTTCAATCTACTGTAAAAGCCTTCGGACCCCATCACGGCAAAGCCTGCAACCGGGACGGTTCCGTTTACAATTTTTCTGCAAGGATTTTCTCCGCAGGCTTCAGTCTTCATAGTAGCCGACATACCTTTTTTCAATCCACATGCCGACCAGCACCATCACGCCGCCGACCCCGATCAAGAGGCTTGCCCAAAAATAGGAATTATGAATCAGCCACAGCGCGATGCCGCAGATAACCAGAAAGAAACCCAGCATTTCCAGCAGAGGTATAAAAATTTTGTTCATCGCTACATATAACCCCTTATGTGCATTAAAAAAATGAAGCTATCCCCGAAAAGCACTTTCTCGGTCCCTCTGCGACGAAGGTTCTGCGTCCGCTAACCGGTCTGAGGCAGCCACAGGTTAAGATAACGGGAAAAGATGGAGAGATAGTCGAAAACGAGCAGCAGACCAATGACAATCAGAAAAATGCCGCTGACCAGGCTGACTACCCGCAGGTAACGGTTAAAACGGGAAAAGTAAGCAAGAAAACTATTAAAAGCCAGCGCCGAAACCAAAAAAGGCAGGCCTAAACCCAAGGAATATGCCGCCAGCAGAAAAATCCCGCCGGCAACATTTCCCGAAGTCCCGGCATACAACAGAATACTGGCCAGAATCGGCCCGATACATGGCGTCCAGCCTGCGGCAAAAGCGATACCGACCAGGACCGAGCCCAAGTAGCCCAAGGGCTTGTCATTGAATTCAAAACGTTTTTCGCGCTCAAGCAACCTCAACTTGACCAGCCCGGTTATATGAATCCCGAGAAAAATAACAATCACTCCGCCAACCCGGCGAATCAACTCCTGATTGGTCTGAAAGAAACTCCCGACAAAGGTCGCCGAAGCCCCGAGGGAGACAAAAATCAGAGTAAAACCGAGAATGAAAAAAAGAGAGTGCAGGATTGTCCGCTGGCGCACCGCGCGACTCCGGTTATCATCGACCAACTCATCAAAAGAGATTCCGGTGATATAAGTCAGATAGGAAGGGATCAGGGGAAGAACACAAGGCGAAACAAAAGAGAAAATACCGGCCGTAAAGGCAATCAGCAGAGATACGTTTGAACTCGAAGTTTCCATCATATACTCAATGATTTAAAAGGGTTTCGTAACTATTCACCAACCCGAAACGCTGGGAACACGACCCCCCGATTTCTTGTTTTTCACGTCTCAATACAGGCTGAAATCAACTACGCTGAATAAGTTACAGGTTTTTTACATCTGAGCAACTGTTCCCGCAACAGGCCGACATCGACCTTGTCCTCCAGATAAGGATCTCCAAGGCCGTGCAGAAGTATCATCGAAAGCGTCTCTCCCGCCTTTTTGTCTCGACGCATCAAGGCAATCAGTTCATCAACATCCGCATCTTCCGGAATCTGCATCGGCAGACCGTAGAGTTCAACCAAGCGCAGAGCTCGGGAAAGTGAAGTTTCAGGCAGGAACCTCATGGCGAAAGAAAGCGACAAGGCGCAAACCAAACCGACGGCCACCGCCTCACCGTGCGCCATCCCCCGGTAGTCATACATCTTCTCGAGAGCATGACCGACGGTATGTCCGAGATTGAGCGCCGCGCGCACGCCAAGCAGATCGAATTCATCACGAACCACGTAATCGGCTTTTATGCGACTGCAAAAATGGGCCATGATCGCCAGACTGCGTGGATTGCGGGCCAGGATTTCAGCGCGGTTCATCTCCAGAAAGGAAATAAAATCATCGCCGGCCAGCAGGCCGTACTTGACCACCTCGCCCAAACCGGACAAGACTTCGCGCTCGGGCAGGCTCTTGATAAAATCAACCTCCGAAATAACCACTCGAGGTTGATAGGTTGTTCCGATCAGATTCTTGCCGACCTCCAGATTAAAACCGTTTTTACCTCCGATAGAACTGTCAACCTGAGCCAGGATGGTGGTCGGCAACTGAATTAAATCAAGGCCCCGCATATAGGTCGCGGCGGCAAAACCAGCCAGATCACCAACCACCCCTCCACCCAAAGCGCAGATAAAACCATTCCGCTGCAGACCGGCGGCATAAAGATTCTGATACAAACGCAGAAGCACGGCGTGGTTCTTATACTCCTCACCGTCCGGCAAGACAATCGCGCTGCTTTTGTAACCCGCATCCGCAAGCCATGCCTGCACCTGACTAAGATAAAGCGGGGCAACGGTTTCATTGGTAACCACCACACCCTGGTGACCACGCAGCCGCGGCAACAAAAGGCTGTCGCCGCCGGACTTGATCAACCCGGAACCGATATGAATCGAATAACTCCTGGATTCAAGAGCAACCGTCAGTTTGTAAGCCACCATACCCTAGAAATCACCACAAACCCGGCGAGAAATCTCAAGATAAGCTTCCTCAACCTTACCCAGATCTTGGCGGAAACGATCTTTATCAAGCTTTTCCAGGGTATGTTTGTCCCAGAGCCTGCAGGTATCGGGACAAATCTCATCCGCCAGCAGTATCCCGCCCTGCCAGGAACCGAATTCAAGTTTGAAATCCACCAACAGAAGATCCCGGCTCAGCAGATAATCACTGAGAATGCGGTTAACCTTGAGTGCGGTCTCACGAATCTGGTCAATCTGCGCCGCGGTAGTCAGGCCAAAGACCAAAATATGATCGCGGTTGATCATGGGATCGTTGAGGGCGTCATCCTTATAGTAAAACTCCACTATCGGCTGAGGCAGCCGCTCGCCCTCTTTCCGGCCCATTCTTTTCGCCAGGCTGCCGGCGACATAATTACGAATAACAACTTCCACCGGAACGATATCAACCTTGCGCGCCAGCATTTCACGATCGGAAAACCGGCTGATAAAATGACTCTGGACGCCGTTTTCGGCAAGCAGGGTAAACAGTTTCGCTGAAACCCGGTTATTGATTACACCCTTGTCAAGAATGGTTCCCTTCTTGGCGCCGTTAAAAGCCGTCGCATCATCCTTGAAATAAAGAATATTCTTATCCGGATCATCCGTCGCATAGATGATCTTGGCCTTGCCTTCATATAGTTTTTCCCGCCGTTCCATAGACGCAATACCCTTTCCCGACAATTATCATTAAGCCTCGAAAACCCGGGCAAAAATTTTTCCCACCTGGCGCAACTGATGTTCCAGGCTGAACCTTTCTTCTATTGCAGAGGGCTGCAGATAAAGCGCGATATCTTTATCCCTGAGCAGGTACTCCTTAAAGGAACCACCATCATTAAAGGCCTGCATGGCGTTACGCTGCACCCAGCGGTAAGCGTCCTCACGAACCACCCCGGCCCGGGCCAGGGCCAGAAGAATCCCCTGTGAATAGATCGTCCCGCCGGTTAATTCAAGATTATGAAGCATCCGTTCCGGATAAACCACTAGTTTTTCCATCATCGCGGCAAAACGATGAAGCATAAAATCAAGCAGGATCGTCGCATCCGGGGCGATTACCCGTTCAACCGAGGAATGACTGATATCGCGTTCGTGCCAGAGTGCAACGTTCTCCATCGCCGCCAGCGCCTGCGCCCGCACCAGCCGGGCCAACCCGCAAAGATTTTCGGAAAGCACGGGATTGCGTTTATGCGGCATGGCCGACGAGCCCTTCTGCCCGGCATGAAAGAATTCCTCCGCCTCGCCGACCTCGGTTCTCTGCAGATGACGAATCTCGGTCGCAAATTTTTCAATTGAAGCGGCCACCAGCGCCAAGGTTGTGAAGAAAAAGGCGTGTCGATCACGCTGCACGATCTGGCTTGAAGCCGGGGCCGGCTGCAAGCCCAGACGCCGGCAGACCGCTTCCTCAATTTCCGGCTCGATATTGGCGAAGGTTCCGACCGCGCCGGAAATCTTGCCGACCGCGATATCAGTGAGCGCCGCTTCCAGACGGCGCCGCTGGCGCTGCATTTCATCATACCAGATGGCAAACTTGAGCCCAACCGTTATCGGTTCAGCGTGAATTCCGTGCGAGCGCCCGATCATGGGACAATCCTTGAATTCAAAGGCTCTTTTCCTGAGCGCTGCCATAACTTTAGCCAGACCTGCAAGCAGCAGTTCCCCGGCCTCTTTCAGCTGTAGGGCCAGGGCTGTATCCAGGACATCGGACGAGGTCAACCCTAAATGAATAAAGCGCGAGGCCGGGCCGACATGCTCGGCCACCGAGGTCAGAAAAGCGATGACATCATGACGAACCTCGGTTTCAATCTGGTTGATTCGAGAAATATCAAAAGCCGCCTTCGCCTTGATTTCCTGCCACGACGCGGCTGGAATCTCGCCATTATCGGCAAAAACCTCGCACACCGCCAGCTCCACTTTAAGCCAGCTGCTGAACTTATTTTCTTCACTCCAGATTCGACACATTTCCGGACGTGAGTAACGTTCAATCATAATCAATAATCCTGATCCGGCCGCACCGGAACCCAAAAATCTAAAAAATAACCGCTCTCAAACAGAAGCGGTGGAGGCTTCTGCCAAAGGCTTACGACCACGTACCACCATCACTGAACAGCTGGAATTTTTAACCACGCTGTCAGCGACACTACCCATCAGAAACTTTTTAATCCCGGACCAGCCGTGCGAACCGACAAAAACCGCATCGAACCCGCCCTGTTCGGATTCATCGACGATCATCGAGGCGGGATGGCCCTCGATGATCCGACCCGTGACCTGAAAACCACGCTTTTGCAGGCTGTCGATCAGCCCCGCCAGCTTATCTTGCAGAGCTCTCCGGCGTGAATCGTTAAAGCTCTGAATGGTTGCCAGATCATCAAAAGGCAGACTCATGCCGTCAAGACCTGACAAGGCGTAACCTTCTTCAAGAACGTTGATAAGCTGAAGCTCAGCCCCATAATTTTCCGCAAAGCGGGAGGCGACCGCGACCACATCGTCCGTCGCTGAAGAGAAATCAATCGCCACCAGGATTTTTTTAAAGCGTTCTGCCATAGAACCTCCTCCTCGCAAGCCGCCTCCATTTTTTGGAGAAGCGGGTTCTCTACCATTGCACCAGGACGATTGTCAAGTTTTAAGCTGCAACCGGCTAAAATCCAGATCGCGGTAAACTCGTTTTCGCGTGTCAGGCCCGAGCTTTTGCGCCATCTCGCCAAGGTATTCTTCCCGGGTCGGAAGACGGCCGTAAAGAGCGCTCACCGCCGCCAGTTCGGCCGATCCCAGATAGACCCTGGCGTCCTTGCCCAGACGATTGTCGAAGTTACGGGTTGAGGTCGAAAAGACCACGGCACCGTCGGCAACCCGAGCCTGGTTACCCATGCAGAGACTGCAACCGGGAATTTCAATCCGGGCGCCAGCCTTGCCGAAAATGGCATAGTAGCCTTCTTTTCTCAGGGCTTCGGCATCCATGCGCGTCGGCGGAGCCAGCCACAACCGCACCGGCACCTGTCCGGCATGCCGCAGGATTTCACCCGCCGCGCGGAAATGCCCGATATTGGTCATGCAGCTGCCGATAAAAACCTCGTCAATCTCGCGCGGGCACTGAGCCTGTCCCAGCACCTGACTTAACGTGGCGACATCGTCGGGATCATTGGGGCAAGCCAGAATCGGTTCCCGCACCGAATCCAGATCGATATCAATCTCCGCCGCGTATTCGGCGTCGGCATCGCCCCGCAACAGATGGGGATGCGCAAGCCACTCCCGCATGGCCTGGGACCGCCGGGCCAGGGTGGCGGGCGCGCCGTAACCTTCGGCCAACAGACGTTCAATCAAAGCCACGTTGGAGTTCAGGAATTTTTTGACCGGCTCAAGACCGAGCTGCACCGTACAGGCGGCGGCGCTGCGCTCGGCCGAAGCGTCGGAAAGTTCAAAAGCCTGTTCGCAGGAAAGCTCTTCCAATCCTTGAATTTCCAGAATTCTCCCGGCAAAGATATTCCTTTTATTCTCCTTGGCCACCGTCAGCAAACCCATTTCCAGGGCGCGTAACGGAATTGCATTAACCAGATCGCGCAGAGTGATGCCGGGCTGTAATTGCCCGTGAAAGCGAACCAGAACACTCTCCGGCATATCCAGCGGCATCATCCCGGCCACGGCGGCAAAAGCCACCAATCCGGAACCGGCGGGAAATGAAAGCCCCAGAGGAAAACGGGTATGCGAATCCGCCCCGGTACCCAGGGTATCGGGCAACAGCAGGCGGTTAAGCCAGGAATGAATCACCCCGTCCCCGGGTCTCAGGGAAAACCCGGCCCGTTCCTCGATAAAAACCGGCAGGGTGCGCTGCGTTTCGACATCGACCGGCTGAGGGTAGGCGGCGGTATGACAGAACGACTGCATGACCAGGTCGGCGGAAAAATTAAGCGCCGCCAGTGCCTTGATCTCATCGCGGGTCATCGGCCCGGTCGTATCCTGGCTGCCGACCGTGGTTACCTTGGGTTCGACATAGCTGCCCGGTCGCACCCCCTCACAATCACAGGCCCGACCGACAATCTTCTGCGCCAAGGTAAAACCGGCGGTTGACGGCGGCGGGGTCAGTGGGCGGGCAAAAAAATCAGCCACGTTCAAACCGAGAACCCGACGCGCCCGGGCTGTCAATTCCCGACCCAGCAATAACGGAATCCGTCCTCCGGCCCGATATTCGTCAGCCAGAGTATTGGGCTGCAGGGAAAAACGGCTGATCACCCGACCATTTTTAATAATTTCTCCGGCATCAGGACGCAGACTGATCAGATCGCCGTCAGCCAGTCCGGTAACCGGCGCCACGATGGGTAAAGCCCCGGAATCCTGGGCGGTATTAAAAAAAATCGGCGCGATAATACCGCCGATCACAATGCCGCCGCCGCGTTTGTTGGGTACACCGGGCAGATCGTGCCCCAGATGCCACTGCAATGAATTAATCGCTGATTTACGGCTGCTGCCGGTACCGACGACATCACCGACGTAAACCAGCGGATAACCTAGTTCCCGCAGTGCAGCCATGCGGGCCAGAGGCTTTTCCATGCGGGCGGCGAGCATGGCCAGGGCATGCAAGGGAATATCACTGCGGCTGGCGGCTTCCGCAGCCGGTGACAGGTCATCGGTGTTGGTCTCGCCGGGAACCTTGAAAACGGTCAGTTTGATTTCCTCCGCCAGGGCCGGACGTGCATAAAACCACTCCGCTCGGGCCCAGGACTGCAACAGCTGCTCCGCGCCGGCGTGAGATTGCTTGAATTTCTCGACCACCCAGGCAAAGGCGTCATAGATCAGCAAGGTATGTTTCAGGGCGAAAATCGCCGCCGCCGCGACCTCGGCTCGTTCATCTTCGAGGGCCTCCAGCAGGGGCGTGATATTGTAACCGCCGCGCATCATGCCCAGCCATTGCACCGCTGTGACGGCGTCAATGCCGCAATCTGGAGCCCGTCCGGCGATGACCTCGGCCAGGAAGTCGGCCTTGACTCCCGCCGCTTCATCAACTCCGGGATTAACTCGTTCCCGCAACCAATAATACATTTCCCGCCGTTCGCCGTCAGAGCTGCCCGGCAAGCATTTAATTATCGCTTTCACCTCTGCGGCGCTTAAGGGCAACGGCGGAATCCCTAATTGCTGCCGCGCCGCCGCCGCCTTTCGATAGGCTTCGAGAATCTCCATGAAAATTTTCTCCCTGAATCCTGCAATTAAACGTTCCCCTAAAACTATTTGATTTTAATCTCAACCTCTCGACCGGCAACCGTTTCCGCCTCCGCAGCCGGCAATTGCGGTTCCAGCAGAAAAAGGCGGCGGTTCTCAACCGGTCCCCGCTCCGCCAGATACGACATTACCGCCCGCGCCCGATGTTGCGCCAGCAAGAGCAGATCGGCATCACTGACCTTGACAAAATCACGCAGTCGGGCTTCCTGCAGAAGCGCTTCAATCTTTTTGACCAGTCCCAGAAGATTCTTCTCCTTGACGAAAGGAGCGGTCTTGTAGGCCCGCCAGAGATAATGCTCGAATTCGGATTCAGTCACCACCACCTCCGCGAGCTCTGAAGCGCCCCCTCCACTGCCGCCTTTTTCCTTGAATTTTTCGGCTTTGAGCAGATGCTGAAAACGTTCCTCAGATAAAACCTGACGATCACTTACAGACGCAGCCCGGCCTTGAATCTCAACCTTGAGAGCGGGCCGCTGAAAAAGAACCGCGGCCAGCTTGTCTAGACGACTGCGGGCCATTTCGTCAAGTTCAAAGCGACCGGGCGCAAATTCAACCCGGTTAAGTTCCTCGCTATCCCCCACCAGGGCCCCCAGCAAAGAAAAGGGGGAGGTTACCGCCTTGGTCACCAGATTGACGAAAATCTTGAAAACCACCCCGCCCAAACTGAATTTCGGGTCATCCAGATCACCGCGAACCGGGACCCGCAGATGAATTTCCCCCTGCCGATCACGAAGCAGGGCGACCGCCAGGGTGACCGGCAGATTCAGAGACTGAGAGCTTTCCACCGCCTCGCCGAAAGCAAACTGATCCAGAAAAATCCGGTTGTTGGAGAACAGGTTACGATCTTCAAGCTTGATTTCTAGATCAAGCGACAGTTTCCCCTTGCCGATGGTCTGGCCGAGATACCTGCCCGAATAAGGAGTAAGTTCGGTCATGCCGAAATCCTGACAGCTGATTTTCAGATCGGCGAAGAGCTCTCGTCCCAGAGGATCAAGCTCGCCGGTAATCTTAAGCGGGGAATGATGATTCAGGCGACCGCTGAAATTCACGGTGGCCTCTTTTTCTTCCAGCGAATTCAAACCCTGCACCCTGCCGTTTAATTCATCCAGGACAAGTTCATAGTGCGGTTCCAGAGTACGGTCAAGGTAAAATAACGCGCTGTCCGTCAGGACTAATTCTTTGAGCTTAAACAAGGCTTCGTGGTTCTGTTCCTGTATCTCATCCTCAACCACCATGGGATTCGCGGCGGCCTTTTTCGATCGCAGAACCAGCGCCAGAGAGTTGCTGCCATCCGGCTCTTTGACCAGGCTGGCCTTCAGAGCCTGAATCGACACCCGCTCCAGCTGCACCGCCAAAGGCTGGGACCTAAGGCTCAGGCCATCACAAGTCAACTTTTCAAGTTTAACGAATTCCTGCGCCTGGGAACCGGCAAGGGCTTGCAGATCGCGCAGTCCGGCGCCGCCGGAGAACGAGATTTCCGGACCGCTCTCAAGCCGTCGTAAACTCAGATGACCTTTCAACCCGGCCACGCCCCGAGTCAACAAAAGATCAAAATATCCCTGCAGATAGGGTTGCAGCGAAGACAACGCCAGATTCTCCAGCCGCAAATCTAACTCAGCCCCGAGGGGATCGAGAACCAGCGGTCCCTGCGCTTTGAGAGTCCCTCCTGCGCCCAGCTGCAGAAACAGACGGGCGAAGCCTGAGGAAGGTTTCGCGCCAAAACCGACCTTTTCGAGCTCAAGATCCAGCTGTTTGACTTTCAAGGTGGCCCCGGCGGCCGGCATCAGGTCTTTGAAAACAGCGGTAAATTTATGCAGACCGGCCTTTTCCAGATAAACCTGCCAGGGCTCAGTCGCCCGGGAACCGTCAGCGACCGTCGGCGCCGAGGAAGTAACCGGAGGCAGCAACCCGGACCAGTCCAGTTCGCCATCACCATTCCGCAACAAATCCAGTTTTCCCCCGACGGCCTTGAGCGAATCAATCCGGACGGCTTTTTGCCGAAAATCAATCCGCCCTCCGGCAAGTTCGAATTCCGGCAGAGCAAAAACCTCACGGCCGGCTTCCGCGCGCAGCTGCAGATCCTTCATGCGCACGGCCAAGTCATTGAGCGACAACTCCTTTTCCGCGGCCGAAAAAAACAGGCCGCCGCCCAGATCAATCCGGCCGTCGACAAAATGCCCCCGAAAATAGTCATGATAATAAGCCCGATAACGCTCCGGCGACAGATTGCCGCAGGCAAAATCAAGCCGGAGCGCCAGTGGTTCACTGTCCAGTTCTCCAGCCGCCACCAGGGTTTCCCCGGCACCACTGGTCAACTTGAGGTGATACTTGGCGGTCCGCTCCAATCCACTGGCGAAATTCTGCAGAGAAAAGTCAAGGTCATTAAATACGGCTGTAAAACCCGGGCTGACCCGCTCATCCCGAAGGTTAACCCGACCATGTTCAATCCACAGTCGGTCCAGAGTAAAAACCGGGACAGATTTATTATCCCGGTCATTTTGCCGGCCGGTTTCCGGGGTCCGCACCGCAGCCGGAGCCGCAGATTCACCGCCGGACATCGGTGCAACGGAACCCTCACCACCTCCCGCCGCGCCGGAAGCCTTATCAACCAGCTGTAAGGAAGGCAACCGAAGTTCGCCATTAGCCTGAAGGCACAGATTCAGCTCCGGTTCTTTAAAACGCACTTCCCCGAGAAAAATCTCCCCGGCCAGGAGGTTTCCCGGCGCGATCCCGACGACGACTTCCGGCAATAAAAAGAAGCGCTGGTCTTGATTCTCTCCCAGCCCCCCCAAACTGAGTTCTTGCAAAATAACCGTGCCCTCCAGGCTGAGCCTGGCCGACTGGTTTTCAGACTGATTGAAGATCAGTTCCAGCCGGCTGGACAAGCGCCCCTGATGCAAAACGAAGTTCCGGGAACCCGGCAGATAAGCCAGATAATGCGGCAGATCAAGATTGTCGATATCGATCTGAAAACGGGTTGCAAGCGAATCGGCGAAGGGTTTGATGGTGCCGCTCAAAACGAAAGGTGTGCCGTTAACCACCGCAGCGAAAGTAGGCTCCACATGGGTTTCAAGATGAATCGGCAAGTTGGAAATCCGCGGCAGATTGAGGTTGATCTGCTCGGCCCGATGCACAACCCCATGAAAATCGTCGCTGAATTCGATCGCCGCACCACTCAACCTAATATTATTTAAGGAGAAATGGAAAACGTCTTTGGCTCCGTTTTCCGGCGCCAAAGGTTGGAAGAATAGGGGGAAATCGGCAAAATTATAACTGGCATCCTGATTTCTGACTATCCGCAGAAAGGCTCCCGCAACCGTCACCTCTTCCATGACCAGAGCCCGGTTGGCCAAGGACAGAAAACCAGCCAGATCAAATCTGAGTTGCTCAAACCTGGCCAACGGAATTTCCCCCTGCCGGGCCTCGATCTGCAACCCCTCGAGCTCAAGCAATAACGTAAAAGGATTGAATTTTACCTTTTCGATCTTCGTTGAACGATCCAGTTGCAAGGTAAATTCCTTTTCCAGACGTGCATCGATCAGATGCGGCAGCAAGAAAAATCCCAGCAGGCTGTAAAGCGCGAGCAGAACGACCACGAGCCCGCCGAACCTGCGCCCGAAGAAGGTAATTTTATCTCGTTTTTTTGCCTCAGACATTAGACATTTTTCAACCTCCCTTCCTCTTAAATTAACTCCGGCAGATCACCAGCCCGTTTAACTCTCACAACTGAAATCGACAAAATTGATCAGACGCCCAGACCCACAGCCATCCTGCCAGACTGTCGTCTTGGCTTGGCCAAAAAAATTTGTTTCAAAACCGTTTTCAAGCATAACAATTAAACCCGGCAATGGCAACCTTTCTCACAGCTAAACCACATTATAAATCATGGGCCCAGATAAATCATGGGCCCAGAGAGGAATACGGCCCTGCGCCAGAGACTTAAAAAAACCGCCTCGGCAAACATGCCAAACCGTTACTATTCAGATAAAAAAATATTCAAAGAATACAATTTGTAGTACTGAGATAGGTTATCGGGCCCGCCCAGCCAATATAAAGTGTAAGGTCTTGAGCAAGAGGAGAATGATATGAAGATTTTCATTACCGGGGGAAGCGGATTTGTGGGCCGGCACCTGACCCGCGAACTCTCCGCCAGACATCATCAGGTGACGATTCTGACCCGAAGGCCGGAATCAGGACGGGGACTGCCTTTCGGAGTCGACTACTGCATCGGAGATCCCAATCTGCCGGGTCCTTGGCAGGAAAGTTTGAGTCGGCATGAGCTGGTTATCAATCTTGCCGGAGCTTCGATTTTTTCCCGCTGGACCGACAGTAAAAAAGCTGAAATCCGCGACAGTCGTATCCGCACCACCCGCCATCTGGTTGACGGCATTGAAATGGCGACCGCCGCAAACCACAAGATCGCCCTGTTAAGCACCTCGGCCGTCGGCTACTACGGCAACCGCGGCGACGCAAAAGTCGAGGAAAACGACCCGGCGGGCGTCGACTTTCTCGCCCAAGTGGCAAGCGCATGGGAAAGAGAGGCTTTGCGGGCGGAAAACTTCGGGGCCAGGGTTGTACTCTGCCGTTTTGGTATCGTTCTGGGCCCCGACGGTGGGGCTCTGAGTAAAATGCTGCCCCTTTTCAGATGGGGGCTCGGCAGCCATGTGGCCAGCGGCCGACAGTGGTTCCCCTGGATTCACCAAAGCGAACTTTCGCGGATTTTCACTTTTCTTGTCGAGCAGACCAATTTAAGCGGAGTTTTTAACTGCGTTACCCCAGAACCCGTTACCAACGCAGAATTTTCCCGACAACTGGCCGCCGCTCTACAACGCTGGACCTTGCCGCTGGGCGTTCCGGAGCTGTTCCTGAAACTGACCCTGGGCGAGATGGCCTCGGTTCTGCTCGGCGGCCAGCGCGTCAGCCCGACCCGTCTGCTGGCCGCCGGGTATAAATTCAGTTTTCCCAACCTGAAGGAAGCCCTGGCCGACCTGCTCAGAGATCAATCGTTTAGATAAAAAAAAGGCGCTTCCGGCTTCCCGGCCAGGGAAAAGGAAAACGTCTTTTCAGCGGCGACCACGCCCCGGAAATCAAGTTTTCGGCCGACGCTGTAATAGCGTCCGCGAGCCTGAAGCTCCGGACCGGCGCCGTTGATTTTAAAATCATTCAGGGACCAGACCTGTTTGCGCACGGAAAACCCTCCGGAACAGGAAGAAAACTCCTTCTTCAGAGCGCTCAGACCGGAGTCCTCGAGAAAACGGTTACCGGCCAGCCAGAGCGGCACTGCGGCAATCCGCCCCCGGCGCAGCTGCCATTTGCCGTTAAGATCCAGATTATCGTCAATCACGCCTCGCAACGGCAAGCGCCCCCCGCCGACCATGGCGACGTCCAAGATTCCGCTCAACGGCAAATCCGCTAAAAATTTATCCACTTCTATATTTTTACAAACCAGGGACGTGCGCCAGCGCGGTTCATGCAACAGCTCATCCAAAAGCAACGAAATGCGCAGTTCTCCCTGGCCAGCGCAGTAGACAATCAGACGTTCAATCTCAAGCTGGGCCAAGTCCTTGCGGCCGACCAGATTAAATTCGGAAAAGTCATGACCGGAAAGATGCAGCCGCCTGATGCTGCAGTTGCCATCCAGAAACCACCTCCAGCCCGCAGCCTGTTCCAGCAGCGTCGCGGCCGCCGTCAGATAATCCCTGCCGGAAAAAGGTGCGGCGGCAACCCCGCCCATCGGTTCCGGGTCTGTTTCTGAATTTTTCGCGCCGGAGCCAACCGGGTTTGCGGTCGAATCCTCTGTTGTGAGCTGTTCCTGATGCCGGTGCAGCGTGAGCGACTCGGAACTGAGCTCCACTTTCAGAACCGGAGTTTCAAAGGGATTGCCCACCAGTTTGCATTCCCCGGTCAGGGCACCCTGCAGGGAATAAGGCGCCAGACTGCGGCTCGGAACCCGAGCCAAAACCTGAGCCAGGCTTTCAACCCTGAAACTGCTGACCAGATCGACGAAAAAAGGTTCCCGAAAACGAATCAGTCCCCGAGTAAAAAAAGCCGCCGCACCGGGATAGGCAAAAGCCGCATTTTTCAGATTAAGATAACCTTCACGGCGCTGAAAGAAACCGGCAAAACCCACATTACAGGAACCGCTGGACCATATTTCTCCAGAGTCGGTTGCCGCCGGAGCAACAATCTGATGCTCCGCGGCGCGACAGTGACTATTAAAACGCAGGCCCGCCCGCGGGTCTCCGCTCAGATCAAACTCCAAATCGGCTTCGCTGAAATCCGCGCGCCAGAGCCCTGACTGAGTCGAATCCTCCCGGGAACTCAGGCCAAGGCTCACAGCCTGCGGCAGAGTGAGCTTATGCAGGCGGCAACTAACCTCCAAATGTTCATTCCCTTCCGCAGGTTGCGATGTTTCTGCAGACGACATCGCCTCCCCCAAGCGATAACGTATCAGTTTAAAGCTGCCCCGGCCACCCAGAAGAGCAGCGGTCGCATCGAGATTGACACTCTGATTACCAGGCCGCAAGTTCCAGCTGCCGGCACATTCGCTAAGCGTCAAAGGAAAGGTGAAACCGGGAATATCAGGCAGGCGAACCATCAGGTCATGCCACGACAAACGCAGAGGATCGCGGCCAAAATTCAGCTCTGCGGCGGAAAATAACTCAGCCATCCGCTCGAAGACGGTATCCGGCTCACTTCCGGCACCGTCGGCACCGTCTTCCGCGCCCCGCAGGGCTGCCCAGCAGACCTCGGCGACCCCATTTTCAAGGCTGATTTCTGAAAACCTGGGCGCCAGAGCCAAAAGGGAGGGCCAGGAGAAGTAAAACCTGAGAGAGTTGATTCTGAGATTGGAACCGTTGTTCGCCGCAGTACTTAAACCTTGTGCCAAGATCGCGGGACGCGGCAAAAGCGCAAGCCTTACCGACTCTAGGTGACAAGGCTGTCGCAAGCCTTGAGCCAGATCATCGCTCAGAGAGCGACGCCAACCCTCCTGTGGAAACAAGGGGACGAGCAAGACCGCTCCCAGCAGCAGCGCCGGCAAACTCACCCACCCAGAGCGACGAACCAAGAATTTGCCCCAGAACATCAGATTTTCAGTCTGTCAAGCAAAGCCTGAATCCCTAGCTGAGCCTTATCAAGGGCAGCCCGCTCCCGGGAATCAAGCTGCAACTCGATGATGCTTTCGCAGCCTTGGGCCCCCAGTTTCACCGGAACCCCAAAAACACAGTCCGAAATACCATATTCGCCCTGCAACAGAATCGTCGCCGGCAGAATCCTTTTACGATCCTTGATGATGGCTTCGACCATGCGACCAATAGCGGCGGCCGGGGCATAAAAGGCGCTGCCGGTTTTCAGGAAAGAAACAATTTCGGCTCCGCCGTTACGGGTGCGTTCAACTATCGCGTCAATTCTTTCCTGGCTCATCAGGTTCGGCAGGGGGATTCCCGAAACCGTTACATAGCGGGGCAGGGGAACCAGGTTTTCACCCTGTCCACCCAAAACACAAGCCGTGACATCAGCAACCGAAACCTGAAGCTCTGCGGCAATAAAAGAACTCATTCGGGCGGCATCGAGAACACCCGCCATGCCCAGAACCCGATGGCGGGGAAGGCCACTCACCTGAGTGGCCACATAGACCATGGCCTCCAGGGGGTTGGTGACCACCAGCAGAAAAGCGTTGGGTGAATATTTGACGATCCTCTGGGTTACAAAAGAGATGATGGAACTGTTTTTTTTAAGCAGGTCATCACGGCTCATCCCCGGCTTGCGCGCCAGACCGGCAGTAACGATAACGACATCGGAGTCCGCCGTGTCGGCATAGCTGTTGGTGCCGGTGATCGAGACATCATACCCGTCCAGAGGAGAAGCCTCCGCCAGATCCAGGGCTTTACCCTGAGGCAGTCCATCAACCACATCATAAAGAACAATATCTCCCAGCTCGCGGGAGATCAGCCAGAGAGCGCAAGCGGCTCCGACATTGCCGGCACCGACGATAGTTATTTTTTTCCTATTCACCAGAGTCCCGTTCCCGATTCAGGCAAGATTCACCAGCTAAAACAATGCCGCCAGCCGCACATTGGCCTGGCGCAGACGCAGGAGCTGCAAAAAAGCCATTCCCCGCCACAAACGCGCGGCGGTTTCCGGAAAAGCAACTTCTAACGCCGCCGCCCCGACGCCATCCAGGGTCAACAGCCCGGCATCCGTAACCGCCCGCAAGGTGGTTGAATGACAACTTTCATCGGCAAAAACAAGTTCCCCAATCGTGGCCCCATCAGCAAATTCCGCCATGATTATCGGTTTATCCCACCCCGGGGTTTTTTTGACCGCCTCCAGCCGCCCATTGATGACACAAATCAACAGACTGCTCTTCTGACCCTCTTCCCAGAGAGTTTCACCGGCGGAAACATTTTGCCGGCTTGCGAACCCGGCGAAATTTTCCCAGTCAGGCAGCGTACAGAATCTGAACAGAGGAGAAACCTGCCAGGCAAAAACGGAAACCAATCCTGCAACCACTTGAACCTCAGCCATCACTGTCTTTTTCGTTTGCGGCAAGCTTTTCTTCCATCTGGGCAACCAGGCCGGCAAAGCCCTTCTTTTTCACAATCGGAGCAAACTGACTGCGATAATTACGCACCAGGCTGACATTTTCAATGATGACATCATACACCAGCCAGCGGCCGGCAGTCCCCAATTGCAGTTTGTAACTCAAAGGAATTTCCCGGCCATTGCCGATGACCAGGGTCAGCACCTCGGCCTTTTCCCCGTCAACTATCTCCTTGACATAGACAACTTCTTCGTTGGCATAGCTGTCAATGGTTGCAATATAGCTTTTTTCCAGCAGTTTCCGGTAAAGCTCAATAAAATTACGGCATTCATTCTCATGCAAATCATTCCAGTCACGCCCCAGCGAAAGCTTAGCCATGCGCGGCAGATCAAACTGAGTAAACACCACCTCGGTAATCCGCTGGCGACGGAGGACCAGGTTCTCGTCTCCCTTCAGAGCTTGATCCCGCAAAACCTCAAGGAGCAGGTTGATACTGGCCTCTAGCTGGCGCCGGGGACCGACCTCTTCCCCGCCGAGCAGCGACTGCGGCAGAACAAAAGCCATCAAGCATAAAACCATGCCTAGAAAACGAACGCGGGCCATCAAAAAAACTCCGTAGGATTTAAGACGTTAACGATTACGGCAGAATTTCACGCCGATGTTGCTGAAAGGCATCGCGCACCGCAAGATACGGATCAAGCGCGCCACTGAGCATTTTCTCATATTCACCCAAGCGGAACGAGGTCCGGTTGATGGCATTGGAACCCTGCACCGCGACCGCACTCACGGGGTTCTGGTAGAGGGCATAAAAAAGCGGCGAGGCCAGAGTATCTCCACCCAGACCAAGGATGCCGCGAAAATCATGCGGTCCCCAAAAAGGCAGGACCAGATAGGGACCGCTACCCATCCCGTAGGTCGCGAGGGTCGAGGCAAACTGATATTCATGGGATTTCAGGCCGTCATAGGAGGCTGGATCCATCAGTCCGCCGACCCCCACGGTACTATTCAGCATAAACCGTAAAAACGACTCTTCCGCGGCTTTGAAGCGACCCTGAAGCAGACAATTGATAACCCGGGTGGGTTCCAGCAGATTACTGAAAAAGTTGAGCAGGCCGGTACGGAACAAACTCGGGGTTACGATTTTATAGCCCCGGGCAACCGGTTCCAGAACCCAGAGCTGCAGACGATCATTAAAAACAAAGAACACCCGGTTTAAAACTTCAAGTGGATCTTTGACGGAAACCGCCTCGCCGTCATATTCAGCGAACTCATCCGTCTCTAGCCCCGGCGGTTGCGAAAATCCGGGAGTCATATTCCAGAACAATAAAGCGACCGCCAAAAAAATCACCAGTATTTGCCGAGACATGTAAATCCCCTGTTACTCAACTTTACCAAAAACATATTTGCTGATCAAAGCCTCCAGATCGACGGCAGATTCGGTTTCGGTTATTTTACCGCCGTCCGGCAGAAAATCCTCCTCGGCTCCGGGTGTCAACTGCACGTACTTATCTCCGATTATACCCTGGGTTTTAATGGAAGCAAAAACATCGCTGCCGATTTTTACTTCAGGCTTCACCAGCAGTGCGACCCGGGCTCGATCCTCATGCAGCGAGATACTTGCGACCTTACCGACTTCAACCCCGGCGATTTCAACCCGGGCTCCGCTTTTAAGGCCACTGACCGAGATAAAATCAGCATAAACACGATAATAATTTCCGCCGAAAAATTCAAGGCCGCCAAGATTAAGGGTCAGATAGGCGATCGCGAGCAGACCGACGAGCATGAAAGCCCCGACCGTTATCTCCAGATTAAATCTTTTCATATGCTTCTTTCTCTGAATTCATAGAAGGATCAAACAGCTCATCCGCGGAACTGTACGCAGCCCCCATCACTCTCAGGATAAAGGCCCGTACAAAGGGGTCACGACTGCGCTGCAAGTCTTCCGGTGACAGACAGGCCAGGACTTTCCCCTCATGGAGAATGGCGATTCTGTCCGCCAGATTAAAAATTTTGGGAATATCGTGACTGACAATGACACAGGTGTAACCCAGTTGCTTTTGGGTTTCAAAAAACAAACGATAAACATCGTGACTTTTGACCGGATCCAGACCGGTGGTCGGCTCGTCAAAAAGCAGGATATCGGGTTCCAGTTGCAGGGCCCGGGCCAGTCCGACCCGTTTTTTCATCCCACCGCTCAACTGCGATGGGTACTTGTCGGCACTGCCTTCCAGATCCATCTGGGCCAGGGCGGTGGCCACCCTCTCCTGAACGATTTTCTCCGGCAGCCGACTGCGTTCCCGCAGAGGCAGCGCGACATTATCAAAAACCGTCATCGAATCAAACAGGGCCACCCCTTGAAAAAGCACTCCGAAACGGGTGCGCATTCGACTCAGGGCCGCGCCGCGCAAAGCACAGATATCGGTGCCGTCGATCAGCACCTGCCCCCGGTCGGGATGGATCAGGCCGAGAATATGTTTAAGCAGAACACTCTTGCCCTGACCGCTCTCACCACAGATCACGGTGGTCGCGCCGCGCTCAATCTCGAGATTCACTCCACGCAGAACCGGCTGCGTCCCGAAACTTTTATGAATATCAATCAGCCTGATACAGGCATTGCCGCTTGCCATGAGCTCTACATCATCAAAGAGGTGATCACATAATCGGCCACCAGAACAGCCACGGAAGAAACCACTACCGCCGAAGTTGTGGCCCGACTCACCCCCTCGGCGCCAAAGCCCCAAGCCCGGCGGGTAACCCAGAATCCATGCTCGGCACAGATCCAGACCAGAAGAAAAGCGAAACATAGCGATTTGACAAAACACATTTTCAGATCAAGTGCGGTCACGCTGCCCTGCATGCTGGCCATGTAAGCCCCGCCATTGCCGTGCAGCAGGACCACCCCAACCATATAACCACCGAAAACCCCAACCACATTGAAAATCGCGGTCAAAAGCGGCACCGAAAGCAGACCGGCGAACAACTTGGGGGCCACCAGAAAACGGTACGGATTGATAGCCATACAATCCAGCGCGTCAATCTGCTCCGAAATCCGCATAATTCCCAGCTCAGCACACATCGCCGAACCGGTTCGGCCGATCACCATCAAAGCTGTCAGCACCGGACCCAGCTCCCGAATCAAACTTAGAGCCACCGCCGCCCCCAAGGCGCTGGCCGAACCGTATTTACTCAAGGTATAATGCCCCTGCAGGCCGAGAACCATGCCGACAAAAGCTCCGGTAAAAAAGATCACCAGAAACGAGCCTGAACCGATCACCTTGATCTGGTACAACAGCGGCCTGATTTTATACGGCGGCTGAAAGCCGCCGGCCAGGGTCATGAGCAGAAAAAGGGCTGAGCGCCCCATACTTTCCAGACTCCCCAACCCCCAACGGCCAAATCTCTGCAAACTGTCAAACAAAAATCAGCTCCCTTACGCCCTTCACCGGAATCGATAACCTTTCACGCCAAACAAATCCGCCTTATTTTCAAGTCCTGGCCCGCGGTAAACCACAAGACAACAAATAGCTCTAAGATGACCGCCTGGCGCGAAAAAGGACTGATTTTAGTGCCCTCACACCGCCATCTCGACAACTCCGGCAGGCCGAAAATAAAACAACCCCTGCTGTTTTTTGAAGATCCGCCCCCTAGGGATATACTAATTTCTCTATATAGTCAATCAATTTTAAGCCCGATCTTCGTCCGCAAAGACGTCAGGATGCAGCCGCTGAAGCAGACTGCGGGAACGGCTCAACAATTCTGTCAGAGGGGCATCGGGCGTCAACGATAAAGTTGCCGCGGATTTCGGCTCAGGCAGTTCCAGGAGTTGCCGGCCATTGCGCGTCGCTATTTGAAAAATTTCCGCAGCCGGAATTCCGGCTGCGGAAAAAAGCTCCATCTCCCGTAAAAAGGCACTGCCGTGAGGCACGTTATAAGAACCGGAATCGGTGCCGATAGTCAAGCTGACCCCTTCTGCAAAGGCCAGTCCGATCATCTCCAGATGTCTTTTGTAGTTACGCTCGATGATCCCAAGCTGAGTTTGCGAAAAACGTCGGTCCGGGTCTTTCAGCTGATTGGCCATGGCCGCCACCGTCGGAGCCCAGAAGACACCTTTTTCGGCCATGATTTTCAAGGTCTCCGGAGCAATGAAATAGGCGTGTTCCAGACTATGCACACCGGCCGCCACCGCTTCACGACAGGCGTTGGCGGAATTGACATGAACCATGACTTTTTTACCGACCGCCGCCGCCAGCCGGACGATTTCGCAAAGTTCGTCGAAACTCCACTGCTGCGGCCCGACTCGGCCATATTCATCAAAGGAAACCATTCCGGTCAGGATCACCTTTACAAAAGCGGATGGCGTCCGGGCGATCTTTTCCGCCAAGGTGAAATCACGATTTTCTCCGAGAAAGGCACCGTACATACCTTTTTTGAACAACGCCGGTCCGGTCCTGATTACCCGCAGAGCCTCGGGCAGGGATGCGCTTTCAAGCAGACCGTCCCTGTCCCCGGCATCGCGGACCACGGCGATGCCGGCCGCCAGCTGGCGCCGGGCGTTATCCTCGGGGCTACCGCCCAGGCTCAAATGAACATGAGTATCCACCGGCAGCGGCAAGACCATTTTTTCATTTTGTTTTTTATTCATAAGATACCACTCCGAGCCGGGTCGGGTCGGACCCGGCGGGCCGTTAAGTATGATTTTACACTTGAGCCGCGCCGGCAACTGTGCTAACAGAGAACATTATATTCCGGACGCGGACCCGCGACAACTCTGTAACCATAAAAATCAGAAGGAACAAGACCATGAGCTACGAATTTATGAATCTGAAAACCAACAACGGTGTCGGCATTATCAGTCTGAACCGGCCGCCGGCAAACTCCCTGAATGTCGCTATCGTGGCGGAACTGGAGCGGGCCTTTGATGAAATGGCCGCGGCCGAAGCCGTCAAGGTTGTGGTTATCGTCAGTGAAATCCCCGGCTTCTTCGTCGCCGGCGCGGACATTAAAATGTTTAACAACATGAACGCTTACGAAGCCTGGGAGATCTCCGGCGACCTCCAGAGAGTCAACCAGAAGCTGGAAGACATGCCGAAGCTGACCATTGCCGCGATCGGCGGTTACGCCCTCGGCGGCGGACTGGAGCTTGCTCTGGCCTGCGATTTCCGTTTCATGGCTGAAAGCGTTATCATCAAGGACAAGGAAAAGATTCCGACCGTCGGCCTGCCGGAAACCACCCTCGGCATTCTTCCCGGAGCCGGCGGCACCCAGCGCCTGGCCCGTCTCATCGGCGCCAAACGGGCTCTGTATTATATCGCCACCGCCAAGAATATCGGTCCCAAGGAAGCCCTCGAGTTGGGGATCGTCCAGGAACTAATGCCCGGAAACGAACTCAATGAAAAAACCATCGCCTTCGCCGAAAGCATGGCGACCAAGGCGGTCATCGGCATCGCCCAGGCCAAAAAGGCTATTTATCAGGGCTACAACCAGGAAAACGCCGTGGCCATGCAGATTGAGCAGGATGCCTTCATGAAGGCTTTCGCCAGCGAAGACGCGAGCGAAGGCCTGAAAGCTTTTGTCGAAAAGAGAGCGGCCGTTTTTCAGGGTAAATAAATCTTCCCCTGCAAACTCGCACCGTAAATAAAAAATCCCGGACTCGAGCGCTGAAACCGGCCCCACGAGGACCCGGGACTTTTTTTATTTACGGTTGATCAGGCCGGCCAGGTAGGCGGCGCCGAAACCGTTATCGATGTTGACCACCCCCACCCCGCCGGCACAGGAATTCAGCATGCCCAACAGGGCTGCCACTCCGCCAAAGGCCGCGCCGTAACCGACACTAGTCGGCACCGCGATCACCGGTCTTTCGACCAGTCCCGCCACCACACTGGGCAGCGCGCCCTCCATTCCGGCGATAACGATCAGAACCTCGGCCGCCATGAGTTTTTCCCGATAAGCCAACAACCGGTGAATCCCGGCAACCCCGACATCCACCAGCAGCTCACTTTTCTGGCCCAGCAGGCGCAGGGTGATTTCGGCCTCATAAGCCACCCGCAGATCCGAGGTTCCGGCGGTGACGATCATGACCGTTCCCCGCCCCCGATCGCAATCATGCCGCGCCAGCTTGAACAGATAGCGGCCCCCGGCATGATACTCAAACTGGGGAAAACGCCGCCGCAAAACCGCGGCCTTTTCCAGATCCAGACGAGTCACCAGAATATTCTGCTCATGTTCCAGAAGACCATCCAGAATGATCTCCAGATCGACGACCTCCTTGCCCAGGGCAAAGACCACCTCCCCCATCAGGGCGCGCAGACCGCGATGGGTATCGAGATGGGCGATGCCAAGATCACGAAAGGGCAGATGGCCGAGCATTTCAACCACCTCATCCACCTGAACACAGCCCTTTTGCAGCGAGATCAGAATTTCCTTTAACTGTGCCCGATCCATTTCACACCCAACTCAAATTACTACCGTAACCCTTTGTTTAAGACAAGTAATCAAGGCAAAGGCCAGCCCCGCTCAACGACCAGACAAGCCCGGGCCGCTTGGTTCCAGGCCTGCAGTCCGGCGTTGCGGGCCGCCTCGCGAATCATGGTCTTGCTCCAAGCACAGAGTCGCAACGGACTGATGATCTCAAGTTCGTTCAGAGCTTGCATTCCGGGGCGACGTTTTGGCACATCGTCGGCATGAGTGCCGTCACAAAGGCTGATTCCCGGCCCGGCCAATCCTCGCAAGCGACTGAAAAGATGATGCTTACAACGATAACAGCGCCGCTCCGGGTTTCCGGCCCAGACCCGGGACATTTCAGCGACCGAGAAATCAATGATCAGACCATTTTCAGCCCGCACCAGGGCCCGGGCCCCGGCGTCTTCTTCCGGATAGACGGCGGGATGCGCGAAAAAAACCGGGCACACCTCGATTTTCGCGACATATCTGAAAAAATGAAAAAGCCAGAGGCTGTCAACACCGCCGGAGCAACCCAGCCATACCGGCGCCAGCCGGCGGCCGAGACGCACCAGACTTTCCCAGGGATCGATCATCAAGGCTCCAGCTTTGATCTCACTGCACATGAGGATGATGTACTCGAATCTGCACCTGTTCCAGATCAACCCCTTGCCGGACCAAAAAAGCCTCACTGCCGAGTTTGATTTCCTCTTCTAAAAAAATCTGGGCCTGGGGAATCTGTTCCCACAGGCGCCGACCGATCTTATCCTGCAAAAGCTGCCGTAAAAATCCCTGCAACTCCGTCGCGGCGGTCCCGGGAAAAGGCTTTTCACCCGCAAACCGGGCAATTTCCACCTCGGCGTTGAAAACCTTCAGGCCATCGAGTGAATACATGGGCAAATAGAAATTAATCGTGATAAGATCAGGACCATCGGCAACCGCTGCCGCCGTGCCGGCCTCGGCCCCCGGGCTTTCAGCCGTTAAGGACGGCGGCTGGGAAGGCCCGCTCTGGGCCGCCAAAGGACGAATGGCGTCACGAATAACCACTGGTTTACCGAGCAGAGACAGAACCACGAAAAACTGAGCCAACCAGACCAGGACCAGGACTGCGATAGAGCCTTTAAGCCAAGGACTCCGGCCCTCCGATAAAATCGCCAGGCCCTCCAGCTTGACCGCGTCGAAACCGTCCGCGATTTCGGCCATGACATCGACAGAACCCAGCACACCGGTTCCCGCCGGCGGGGTCGACGACTGCCGATAGCCTTCGGTTTCGAGTCCGGCTTTCGCCGCAGGCGCAGCCGCTGTTTCCGGGAGTTCCTCCTCAGCCCAGGAGGAGTCGTCCTCCCCCACAAACTGTTCCCCGGAATCAGCTGCGAAATCAAAATCATCGATAAAATCATCGTCCGCCAGCAGCTTGTCAATATCATAAGTGTCTATCTGGGTTTCGCGATCCATGATCTAAAACCATCACATCTTATCAAAAAGCGCTTCAACGAAATCTCCGGCATCGAAACGGCGCAAATCCGCGAGGCTTTCCCCAATACCGATATAACGCACCGGAACCTTGAGCTCGTCACAGACCCCGACAATCACCCCCCCCTTGGCCGTGCCGTCAAGCTTGGTCATCACCAGCCCGGTGACCCCGATTGCCTGATGAAACATCTGGGCCTGGGTAATCGCGTTCTGACCGGTATTGGCGTCCAGTACCAGCAGCACTTCATGAGGCGCTCCCGGCAGGGCTTTACCCAGAACCCGCTGAATCTTTTTCAGTTCATCCATCAGATTGACCTTGGTGTGCAGGCGACCGGCGGTATCGATGATCACCACATCGGCCACGCGCTTAATCGCCGACTGCACCGTATCGAAGGCCACGGCCGCCGGATCGGCGCCCATACTCTGTTTGACAATCGGCACCCCGGCCCGCTCGGCCCAGACCATGAGCTGCTCGACCGCCGCCGCGCGAAAGGTATCGGCCGCGCCCAGCACCACCTTTTTCTTCTGCTGGGCAAAGATTGCCGCAAGTTTGCCGATGGTCGTGGTTTTCCCCACCCCGTTGACCCCGATCGTCATGATCACATAAGGCTTTGGGCTGAGCTCCCAGGGAGCCTCGGCCCGGGCCAGGATACTGCCAATCTCCTGCTGCAAAAAACGACGTAAGTGAGCCGGGTTTTCAAGCTCCTGGTGCGAAATCTTTTCTTCTATCTGGGAAAAGAGCCGATAGCTGGTTTTAACTCCGAGATCGGAAGTCAGAAGAATCTCCTCCAGCTCCTCGAGAAACTCCGCATCAATCTCCTTGTCCCCGTAAAAAAGGTTGTCCAGGGTTCCGACAAACTGGCGGCGGGTCTTGGCCAGACCATCTTTCAAACGGGAAAAGAAACCGCGCCGTTCCTTTTTGTCTGCCGCCTGGACTGCGGCAGCATCCGGACCGGCTTGCCGCGTTGCGGCGTCCTGGCTTTCCCCCGACAACATCGCGTCGGTCTCGTCTGCCATTGTCCCTGCCTCCGCAACGCCGACTACAGAGGCAGGCGACCTGACCGGCCGGTTTTTCCCGGTCCCGGCTTCGACGGCCACAAAGGGTTCACTCGGGCCGGCTTGCTCCGCCGCGACCATCAACGCCGGCGAAGCCTCCTCTTCGGCGACTTCCGCGACAGATTGAGTCCGAAGGCTTGCCTCATTTTCAGCGAAAACCGCTTTTTGTTCTACCGGCAAAGCCGCCGCAACCATTTCCTCGACCGGAGCCGGGCGCGTTTTTTCGAGGCCCTTCCGCCGTCCGAAAAGCCGACCGAGAAGACCACCGCGCTTAGTTTCGGCCTCGGTCGCAGTTTCCGACTCCGGGCTTTTCTGATCCGACCGCTTCTGTTCCGTTTTACCTATAGACATTCAAAGCTCTCCAAGTTATTATATCACAACCGGCGGTTCACGGCTGCCGGGTCGCTGATTCCGCAAAAAAATAGTCGATAGTGTCTCTTTTGTAAAGGAAATACTTACCGAACATGACTTTGCTCGCCCTACTTCCCGAGATTGGAATTTTCCTAGGTCTACTCCTATCCTCGGCTATTTTCTCCGGCACTGAGACCGCGCTTTTCTCCCTGCGCCAACACCGCCTGAACCAATACCGTAATGAACACCCCCAAGCCGTGCACAGGCTGGAACGGATCCTCGAAAAACCGCTTGATTTTATCAGCACGATATTGGTCTGCAATAATTTCGTCAACGTCGCGGCTTCGGCCCTGGCAACCCGGGTCTGCATCGCCCTCTGGGGAGAAGGCGGGATCATCATCGCCACGATCATGGTCACCGTCATCCTCCTGATCGGCGCGGAAATCACCCCTAAATCCTACGCCGCCTCGCGGCCGATTAAAATTTCTTTGCTGGTGGCCCATCCCCTGTACTGGTTGATTCGGCTGTTGACTCCGATCAACCGTTTACTGGCTCTGGCGGTCAATCTGCTGTTACGCCTCAGCGGCCGTTCTCCCTCGCATCGCCGGCCGGAACTTGACGATGAGGAAATAAGAAGTATCATCTTAAGCGGACAACAACAGGGTTTACTGCGCGAAAGCGAAATCTCGATCATTTCCAATGTTCTTGACATCGACAAAACCCGAGTGCGCGGAGTCATGAAGCCGCGCGCGCAGATGATTTCCCTGGCCCTGTCCGCCTCACTGGCTGAAATTCATGAAGTCGTCAAACGGCACGGCTATTCCCGTTATCCGGTTTATGACCGCAACCCGGAAGAAATCGTGGGCATTCTCCATATCAAAGACCTTTTCGGCAAGGAACAGAAACCTTTTTCCCTGCGTCCCCTGCTGCGTCCGGCCCACTTTGTTCCGGAAACCGCGACCCTTGATGATCTGCTGGAGGAATTCCGCCGGCGCCGCATCGGCCTCAGCATCGTCGTCGATGAATACGGCGGGGTTGAAGGCCTGATCAGCCGTAACGACATTGTCAGCGAGATTGTCGGCCATCTCGCTGACGAAACCGATGCCAGTCGACCTTCAACCATTCGCACCACAAAATCCGGCTCTTACCTGATCCCCGGCACCCTTTCCCTGCGCAAGATCGAACAGGCGCTTCCGGAAATCAGTTTCGCCGACAACCTCAAACCCAACCACCTGGCCGGCCTGATTCTCGAAGAACTGGGCGAAATTCCCAGTCCGGGCACCAGCCTCAGGCTCGGCAATCTAAACCTCACGGTAAGGCAAACCACCGGCAACCGGATCGTCACGGTTGAGCTGAGCCCGCTTGAACCCTCGCCCGGAAACTAATCTCGGCACCAAAATCATTTTCCCAGACGAATCGAGCCCTTCTCAACCAACCCGAATAACCACAATTAAATCTTGACAATTTGCAACAATCGGCGTAGTTGAAGGTCTCAATAAAGATATCGCTATAAAACTATACCGGCGCTAAGCGGGAAATGCGGACGCATCCCCACCAAGCCCTAATAATTGCATGCTATTGTCAGCCTAAAACAACCTCGAAAGGAGAACTCTGATGAAAAAAGATGTGGTAATTATCGGCGGTTCTGCAGCCGGACTGATGGCCGCCGTCACCCTGAGAAAAAGAAACCCGCAGAAAAGCGTTACGGTAATCAGAAACGTGGTCAAAACCCCGGTTCCCTGCGGCATTCCTTATATTTACGGAATTATGGGCCAGGTCGACAAGGACTTGATCCCCGACCAGGGTTTTACGGATCAGGGCATCGAGATTCTGCAAAAGGAAGTCATTAACATCGACCGGACGCGAAAGGAGGTCGAGTTCAGCGATGGCGAACGCCTGGGCTATAACAAGCTGATTCTGGGTACCGGATCGAAACCGTTCACCCCCCCCCTGCCCGGAATCGATAAGGTTAATGTTTTTACCGTGCGTAAGGATCCCGTCTACCTGAAAGAAATTTATACGGCGCTTGAACCATCCCGTAAGGTTGTGGTTATCGGCGGCGGATTCATCGGCGTTGAGATGGCCGAACAGATCGCGCTGATGGGGCGACGGCTGGGGGCCGAAAAAACGGTTACCGTGGTTGAAATGCTGCCGCATTGCCTGATGCTGGCCTGCGAAGAGGATTTCTGCATTGAAATCGAAAAGGAACTGACCCACCTCGGAGTCAACCTCAAGACCGGGGTTCAGGCCGCAGAGCTCATCGGCCAGGAAAAGGTTAGCGGAGTAAAACTGGCAGACGGCCAATTACTTGACGCCGATGTCGTAATCATCGGCATCGGCGCCCAGGCGGAAATCGATCTGGCCTTAAAATGCGGACTTGAAGCCGATGCCCGGGGCGGGATCAAGGTCGACAAGTATCTGCGGACGGCCGATCCCGACATCCTTGCCGCCGGCGACTGCGCCAGCAAATTTTCCTGCATCACCGGAAACCCCAGCGGTATCCGTCTGGCTTCGGTCGCCTGCAGCGAAGGTATGCTTGCCGCCGGCAATCTCGACGGCCCTGAACGCGCCACCCTGGGAGCGCTCGGAGCCTTCAGCACCATGGTCGGCAAACGCGCCGTCGCCGCCGCCGGTCTGACTTCCAGGGCAGCGGCGGCTGAAGGCATTGACTTTGTCGTCGGTGAGGTTACCGCCCCCAACCGTCACCCCGGTCACTTGCCGGGATCTATCGCCGATATGAAAATCAAGCTTCTCTTTCGTCGCGACAACGGCGTGATTATCGGTGGTCATGTCAGCGGCGGCGAGGCAGCTTCCGACATGGTAAACATTATTGCCGTGGCCATTCAGGCCCGCCTGACCGCCGAGCAGTTGGCCATCATGCAATACGCCACGCATCCGCTGCTGACTTCATCGCCGCTGAGTTACCATGTCATGCTGGCGGCGGAGAATGCGGCCCTCAAGCTGAGCTGAACCCCTTGCTCAGGACTTGAAAAAAACAGTTTTACAGGGTCCGGGTTGCGATAATCCCGGCGTTCGGTTGCCCAAAGAGGTGGAATCATAACGATTCCACCTCTTTGGCTTTTCAGCAGGAAAAAATGGACAAGCCTTTCCAAATGAGATATTTTATCAGATTGATACATTAAGCGTTGCCTCGGTTTGACGAACGCCGCGATTATTTTTTCTCGCGCCCACAAGGTAAACCCGAAAAACCAGCCATTCAGAACCGCAAGCCCAAGTGGCCCGGCCTTTCCGGCAGCAGACGAAAAGGTTCATCACCGGCAACCGGCAAAACAATTCAGCCACGAGACCACTTGGCACGGCGGCACGAATTATTTATAACCCTTCTGCTAAGCTGTCTGTTCACCTTGACTGGTCTTCCCGCCTGGAGCGCCACCGCCATCAGCCTCCCTCAAGCGATTACAGACGCCCAGCCCGTCTCAAATTCCGAGGCTCCTCCAAAACTGGTTCTGGCGGCCTTCGCCTATCTCGGCGTCGAAAAAACCACGGCCCAATATCAACCGATCGTAGACTATCTGAACCGCAAGCTGACAGACTACCAGGTTGAGCTACGGGTTCAGCCCATGCAGGAAATTTATGAGGGCATCGAACAGCGGGCTTTCGACCTGGTCACCACCAACCCTTCACACTTTCTGCTCGTCAGACATCGTTTCCCGCTTTCCGGCGTGCTGGCCACCCAGATCTCCCTCGATGCCAAACATCGGCCACAACACTTTCTGGCGGGCTGCATAGTCGTCCTGGCGCAGCGTCAAGATTTACAGACCTTGGCCGATCTGCGCGATCGGCGCATCGCGGCTCCCAGCCCGGATCACATGGGCGGTTATCGGGCTCAGGCCTACGAACTCCATCTGGCCGGAATCAATCTGCCCGGGGACGTCGCCTCCCTGCAGTTTACCGGCGTACATCAGGCGGCCATCGAACTTTTGCTTGCGGATCAGGTCGACGCGGCCTTTGTCCGCAGCGGAGTTATTGAAGACCTGCTGGCAAGCGGCGAGCTTGCTTCGGGACGGGTTCGGGTTCTCAATCCCCTGCGACACGATAATTTCAATCTCTTAAGCTCCACCAGGCTGTATCCCGAATGGCAGCTCTTCGCCCTGCCCCACGTCGATGAAAAAGCGGTTCGTCACATAACCTCGGCCCTGTTGTTACTTGAACCCAACGGCCCCATAGCTCACCGCACCAAGATCGCCGGCTACACGATTCCGGCGGACTATCTTCAGCTGGAAACCCTCAGCCGCACCTTGCGTCTGCCTCCCTTTGACCAGACCCCGGAATTCAGACTGCGCGATATCTGGAATCGGTTCCGTTTTTTTTTGATCTTTTTCGCCGGTCTGCTAACCATCTTCACGCTGTTTACCGCCTGGATACTGGCCCTGCGCCAAGAGAAAAACACCCGGGCCGAATACGCCAGCATCGCCAAGAGCGAATTCCTGGCGAACATGAGTCATGAAATCCGGACTCCGATGAACGGAGTTATCGGCATGACCGACCTGCTCCTGGATACGAAGTTTGACCATGAACAACGACATTTTGCCGAAAGCGTGCGCGACTGCGGCCACGTCCTGTTGGTCCTGCTGAACGATATTCTTGATCTTTCCAAGATCGAGGCGGGAAAGATGGAGCTGGAAAGCATAACCTTCAACCTCGAAAACCTGCTTGACAAGATTATCGTTCCCATGACTA